>JAEEGH010027927.1_pt1 | contig 11141 bp, 6 predicted proteins | sample 9134181 | NCBI WGS metagenome assembly JAEEGH01 (sample SAMN16246544, study PRJNA631951) | gut metagenome | biome: gut microbiome; feature: rumen; material: DP-attached | host: Bos | place: Iran: Karaj | collected 2018-10
TCGAGGGTAACAATGTCAGCAACTATGCCCGTCAGCTCTATGACGCCGGCGGCATCTATACGCTCAGCAACCAGCCCGGCTCCGTCATTAGTGACAACAAAATCAGCGCACCCTACCCTGCCCCCTACGCCACTAACGACCGTGGATTCCGCATCTATCTCGATGCCCGCACAGACGGTTTCACTATAGAAAACAATAGAACAGAAGACCGACTGATTCGTCGTGATGAAATAGGCGACAATCACCCTGGTCCTAACCTCATATTCAAGCAATGAAACAAACCAACTACCACCTTTTCGACTTCATGGACTTTGACCCTGCATTGCAGAAGGACGAAGCCTTGTGGAAGGCATACGCCCCGACGAGCATCGAAGAACGCGAAGGAGACATCGTCGTCACGATACCATATCAGAAACAGCTGCGTCAAGAAGACATGGCTCCCGATAACGCTGCACCACAGCAAAGCTACGAACTAGTCATCCGCGCATACGAACCTAACATCGTGCGGGTGTTTACAACTATGAGTGGTGATGCTATGATGGAGGTCGACGATATGTTGCAATTCTCACCCGATATCAAGCGACAGCCTCTTCGTTATATATGTGGTAATGTCGTCACCAGCAGTGGGAAGACGGTGGCGACAATAGACCTTAGTGAGCCACAGTTGGACAAGTGGAGCGACCTGCTTCCCCCACCACAACCGGCCCCTTTCATCACCTTCTATCCTGACGGTGATGAGACGAAGGGCATTGCCTTGAGTGACGACCATTTCTCGCCGCCGCGCTATGACGCCCTACCCTTGGGTTTCGTAAGCCGAGGTTCTGCCTCGGAAACAGAGCGCGCCACCATCTCCTTCAAATGTGCCCCCGATGAGTGCTTTGTAGGTACCGGTGAGCGATTCCGCAAAATGGATCTCAGCGGACAGACGTTCCAACTGAAGAATCAAGACGGACAAGGCGTCAACAATCGACGATGCTATAAGAACATTCCGTTCTATATGTCTAGCAGGATGTATGGATGCTTCTATCATACCAGTGACTACTGCAAGTTGTCGTTGGCCGACCACTCTACGCGATCGGTGCAATTCCTATGTGACCGTGCAACGCTTGACGTTTTCCTCATCGGTGGAAAGACGCCTGAAGAAATTCTGCGAGACTATCGCATGTTGACAGGTTTCCCGCAGATGCCTCCACTCTGGTCGTTCGGCATCTGGATGAGTCGTATGACTTATTTCTCTGCCGACGAGGTAAACGAGATTTGCGACAGACTGAGAAAAGAGCACTATCCGTGCGACGTCATACACCTGGACACGGGCTGGTTCCGCACCGACTGGCTCTGCGAATGGAAGTTCAATCCAGAGCGGTTTTCTGACCCCAAGGGATTTATAAAAGGACTTGCAAAGAAGGGCTTCAAGGTAAGCCTCTGGCAATTGCCGTACGTAGCGAAGGGGGCAGAACAACTGGAGGAAGCCAAGAAGAATAAGTTTATCGGGCCATTACTGAAAGAACAAGCTTCGGAAGGTTCCAATTTCTCTGCTCTCGACTATGCAGGTACCATCGACTTTACCTACGACAAGGCTGTCGATTGGTATAAAAATACGCTGCTGAAGCCCCTATTGGAGATGGGTGTAAAATGCATCAAGACCGATTTCGGCGAGAATATTCACATGGATGCTGTCTATCATGGTATGACACCAGAGCAACTGAACAATATCTATGCGCTACTGTATCAGAAAGCAGCATATGAAGTAACGAAGGAGGTAACGGGCGATGGCATTGTATGGGCTCGTGCCGCCTGGGCTGGTTGCCAGCGCTATCCGCTGCATTGGGGCGGCGACAGCGAATCGTCTTGGGCAGGCATGGCAGGAAGTCTGAAGGGCGGACTGCATTTCGGACTCAGCGGATTTGCTTTCTGGAGTCACGACGTTCCCGGCTTCCATTCTACCCCCGACTTCATGAACTCCGTACTTGACGAGAACGTTTATGTTCGCTGGACGCAGTTCGGCGTTTTTTCCAGCCACATGCGCTATCACGGAACCTGTAAGCGCGAGCCTTGGCACTATTCCAATATTGCACCCATCGTCAAAAAGTGGTGGAAGTTGCGCTACAAGTTATTACCTTATATTACAGAGCAGGCCGAACGGTGTACTAAGACCGGTTGGCCAATGATCCGTGCTTTGCTGATGCATCATCCGTACGACCGCCAGGCGTGGCATATTGATGATGAATACTATTTCGGTTCGGAATTCCTTGTCGCTCCCGTCATGAATGCAACGCCACACTCCAACCAGCAGTCGGAAAACGCTGTTGGCGTTCGTGATATTTACCTACCTGAGGGGGTGTGGGTGAATTTCTTCACCGGTGAAAGACTTGACGGTGGCCACTGGTACTACGACGTCGAAGTACCGCTCGACCAAATGCCCGTCTTCGTGCGACCTGGAGCTCATATTCAGATTTATCCTGATGATGTGGAGTCAACTGACGACATGGATTTTACGAAAGCAATAACAATTGAAATAACCAAAGACTACAAAGGAATATAAATGGAAAGTCACTACATGCAGGGCCTTGACTGGGTCATTCTGGGAATCTATTTTGCCGTGCTCATCGCCATCGGGCTTTGGGCCAGTAGTAAACGTAAGAAGGGAGGTTCGCTGTTCTTGGCCGAACACAGTCTTAGATGGCACCATATCGGTTTCTCGATGTGGGGCACCAACGTCGGTCCCTCCATGCTTATCGCCAGTGCCTCAGCAGGCTTCACAACGGGTATTGTCTCAGGCAATTATGCTTGGTATGCGTTTGTCTTCATCGCCCTTTTGGCCTTCGTCTTTGCACCACGCTATCTCGGAGCGAAGGTGCATACTTTGCCCGAATTCATGGGACTGCGCTTCGGACAGTCTACACGCAATATTCTTGCTTGGTATACTATTGTGACGATTGTCATCTCATGGTTGGCACTCACCCTCTTCGCCGGTGGCATCCTTATCCGTCAGGTCTTTGACATTCCGATGTGGATGTCGGCACTGGTGTTGCTCATCATTTCAGCCTTCTTCACCATGCTCGGCGGACTGAAGGCCGTTGCCTACACCAACGTCTATCAGATGATACTGCTCATCGTCGTGTCACTGGTGCTGGTGATTGTCGGACTTGATCGTGTTGGTGGCATCTCCGCACTGGTAGAAAAGGTTCCAGCAGACTACTGGGTAATGTTCAAGCCCAATAGCGACGAAGCCTTCCCGTGGCTGCCTATCGTCCTCGGCTATCCTGTGATGGGTGTATGGTTCTGGTGTACCGACCAGTCGATGGTTCAGCCCGTGTTGGCCGCTAAAGACCTGCGCGAAGGACAACTTGGTACCAACTTCACCGGTTGGTTAAAGATACTCGATGTAGCACTATACATCGTGCCGGGCATTCTTTGTTTTGCCCTGTTCCCTACTCTCGAGAATCCAGATGAAGCCTATCTTACAATGGTTGAGAATCTATTCCCTGTAGGTATGGTTGGCCTTGTATTCGCCGTACTTACCGCCTGTTTGGTATCAACCATTGGCTCAGCGCTCAATGCCCTAAGCACCGTCTTCACGATGGACATCTATGTCAAGCGTTTCCGTCCCGACGCCTCACAGCGCCGCATCAACTATGTGGGCCGATTAGTCACCGTCATTGGTGCCGTCATTGCCATTGCGATGACTGTTGCCATCGATGCTATTAAGGGGCTTAACCTGTTTAACGTATTCCAGTCGGTGCTCGGCTTCATTGCCCCGCCGATGGCTGCAGTCTTCGTACTCGGCATCTTCTGGAAGCGAGCCACAACACGTGCTGCCAACTTTGCTTTGACTATTGGTACGGCGTTCTGTCTCATCGTTGGTGTGCTTTATCTTTGGCCACCCGAGTGGCTCCAGTTCCCCTGGCCACATTTCATGCTTCTCTCGTTCGAACTCTTCGTCATTCTCGTCGTCTCCATGGTTATCATCTCGTTGACCGATAGTGACAAGACACAGTACACCATTCCCGAGCCTATCCACGAAGGCTGGTCGAAACTGGCCGTAAGTCTATGGGTAGTGCTGGCTATCGTAATGATTTCCCTTTATGTATATTTTAACTAACCCCAAAATATGAAAAGATTCCTCCTAATATGTTTCGTATATTGCTGTGCCACAGCAACAAACATAATGGCCCAAGGTCTCACCGACATGAGCCGCAGTTCCCAAGCCAAAATGAGAAACCTGCCCATGGGCTCCGTGCGCTGGACTGGCGGCTTCTGGGGCAATGTCTTCGACACGATGCACAGCACCGGTGTGTGGGAAATGTGGAACACCTGGAACACCCCTTGGGAAATCACCGATGCTAATGGTCTTCACGGCTCCCACGGTTTCCGCAACTTTGAAGTCGCCGCCGGCACTGTTAAGGGCAAGCACCATGGTCCTCCCTTCCACGACGGCGATATGTATAAGTGGTTGGAGGCCTGCGCCACCGTTTATGCCGTCACCAAGGACGCCAAACTCGACGAACTCATGGATCGTTTCATTGAGCAAGTCGCCCTGGCTCAGCGTGCTGACGGCTATATCCACACGCCCGTCGTTATCAGCGATCGTAACGCCGGTATCGACAGCCATGCAGGTACGGAGAACGCCGCCGGCATCACCATCGGCAAGGACCAGGCCCACGCCTTTGCCTCGCGTCTGAACTTCGAAACCTACAATTTGGGGCATCTCATGACCGCTGGCATCATCCACAAGCGTGCCACAGGCAAGACCACGCTCTTCGAATGTGGCAAAAAGGCTGCCGACTTCCTGTATAACTTTCTGACCAACGACGCTGCCGAACTCTCGCGCAACGCCATCTGCCCCTCCCACTACATGGGTGCCGCCGAAATGTATCGTGAGACAGGCGACGAGAAATACCTCACGCTGGCCAAGGGCTTGATTGCCATTCGCGACTCGGTGAAGAATGGCGAAGACCACAATCAGGACCGCCATAAGTTCCGCGACCAATACGAAGCCATGGGCCATGCCGTTCGCGCCAACTACCTCTATGCCGGTGTTGCCGACCTCTACGCCGAGACCGGTGAGGCGCAGTTGCTGAAGAACCTCAGCGCCATCTGGGACGACATTGTCAATCACAAAATATACATTATGGGCGGCTGCGGTGCCCTCTACGACGGTGTCAGTCCCGATGGCACCACCTACGACCAGCCCTCCATCCAGCAGATTCACCAAGCCTACGGCCGCCAGTTCCAACTGCCGCAGGAGGCCGCCCACAACGAGATTTGCGCCCAGATTGGAATGCTGCTGTTCAGTTGGCGCATGTTCCAGACCACCGTTGATCCCAAGTACCTCGACAACATTGAGAACGAGTTGTATAACGGCATCCTCAGCGGTATCTCGCTCGACGGCAAGGACTTCTTCTATACCGAGGCCCTGCGCCGCACTAAGGAGTTCCCTTACACGATGCGTTGGCCTAAGCACCGCCAGCGCTACATCACCTGCTTCTGCTGTCCGCCGAACACCCTTCGTACGCTCTGTCAGGCTCAGGAGTACGCCTACAGCATTAACAAGGACACACTTTGGGTCAACCTCTACGGACAAAACGTCCTCAAGACCAAGGACCTTGAGATAGAGCAGCAGACCAATTATCCTTGGGACGGCCACATTCGCCTCACCGTCAAGAAGGCCAAGAACCTCAAGAGCATCCGTATGCACATCCCCGGTTGGTGCACTGACCTGTCGTTGAAGTTGAATGGCGAGCCTATCCTCGTGGAAGACCTACGCCAACCTCGTCAATGGAAGAAGGGTGACGTCATCGAGCTTAACCTCCCCATGCCAGTCCGCCTCGTCGAAGCTAATCCGCTGGTCGAGGAAGCCAAGAATCAGGTGGCTATTATGCGCGGACCCATCGTCTACTGCCTTGAAGGTCAGGATATTGCCAATGGCGTACGCATCAACGATATCGCCATTCCCGCCGATGCCCACTTCACCGAAGTCCCTGTCACCATCGCCGGCACCAAGATGCTCGCCCTCGAGACCGACGCTCTTCTTACTGGTCAAGATGCTTGGGACAACAACACCCTCTACCGCGAACTACGTCCCGTCAGCAAGCAGAAAGTTAAGGTCCGCCTTATCCCTTACTACGCATGGGACAACCGCGGTATTGACGATATGAGCCTATGGCTTCCTTTAGCACGTTAACATCATGAGAAAGGTCATTATTATCATCCTCCTCGTCTGTGGTCTTACTGCCACGATGCCCGAAGCATTAGCATCGGGTTCCACCGCCGACATCCGTATTACCCCCGACTCTTCCCTTGCCGACGCCGTCCGCCACGCCCGTGAACTCCGCCGTCTCGGTCAAGCTACCGATGTCACCATCCACCTTGCCTCTGGCACCTACTTCCTCTACGAGCCCCTCCGTCTCCGTCCTGAGGACAGCGGCCTCACTATCGCCGGCAACAACGCGGTTATCAGCGGTGGGCTGAAGATTACGAATTGGAAGAAACAAGGGAAACTGATGGTTGCCGAGGTCCCTGACTTCAACGGTCGCCCCATTGACTTCCGCCAGCTCTGGATTAACGGCAGCAAAGCCGTCCGTGCCCGTAGTGTACCCGTCGGTTTTGCCGATGGGAATGATCCCTTCGAACAGATGCCCCGCATCCGCACCTACGACAAGAAGAACCACGTTCTCTGGGTTCCCAAAACTGCTGTATCGAAAATAGTGAACGCGCCTTACGCAGAGATGGTGTTGCATGAAATGTGGTGCACCAGTAATCTCCGCATCAAGGATCTTAGTGTTCACGGCGATTCAGTCGCCGTGACCTTCCACAATCCCGAGGCAAAGATTCAGTTCGAGCATCCCTGGCCCTCGCCAATGACGCCCAATACTGGTCACCCCTCGCCGTTCTACCTCACCAATGCCAAAGAACTCCTCGACGAACCTGGCGAGTGGTATCACGACATCCGCACCCACAAGCTCTATTATATGCCACGTCAGGGCGAAACCGTCCGCGAGGCCATTGTACCCGTTATGGAAACGCTGGTTGACGTCATCGGTAGTGCTGAACGTCCTGTTCGCAATATCACCATGAAAGGCGTCACCTTCAGCCATACCACGTGGATGCGTCCTTCAGAAAAAGGTCACGTCCCCCTGCAGGCAGGCATGTACCTCACCGAGGCCTACAAGCTCCGCCCGCAGATTGACCGTCCCAACAATCACAAGCTCGACAATCAGGGCTGGCTCGGTCGTGCCAACGCCGCTGTTGAACTGCGCTACGCTGAGGACGTCAACTTCGACGGCTGCCGCTTCGAACACCTCGGCGGCTCTGGTCTCGACTACGTCTATGCATGTCGTCGTGGCACGACGACACACTGTACCTTTACCGATATCGCCATGAACGGTTACGTCTGCGGCTCCTTCTCGCCCGAAGGCCTTGAAACCCATCTGCCCTACGCACCCACCGACTTCCGCGAGGTTTGCACTGGTCAGACCGTCAGCAACTGCGACTTCCATAACGTCACCAACGAGGACTGGGGTTGTGTCGCCATTGCCGCCGGATATGTCAATGGCATAACTATTGACCACAATACCATTCACGATGTTTCCTACACTGGCATCAGCCTCGGTTGGGGTTGGAACCGCGACCTTGTCTGCATGAAGGATAATAAGGTTCACGCCAACCTTATCTATAACTACGCACAACACATGTACGACTGCGCCGGCATCTATACCCTCGGCAACCAGCCCGGCACCGTCATCAGCGAGAACGTCGTCCGCGATATTGCCCGTCCTTCATATGTCCACGACCCCAATCACTGGTTCTATCTATACACCGACGAGGGCTCCAGCAACATCACAATAAAGGATAACTGGACCCCTGAGGAAAAGTTCCTCCAAAACGCCAACGGTCCTGGCAACGTGTGGGAAAACAACGGGCCGAATGTAAACGAAAACATCAAACGCAATGCAGGCATCAGTAAATAGCCAAAAGCTAATAGCCAAAAGCCAAAAGCCCACTTGGATTTGGTATCCGGGCGATTTCGAAATCTGGCTCGGCAACATCTTCAACAATCGTCGTACTGAGCGCGGCGCTATGTTTCCTCCTTTCTGGAAACAGGACTCGCACTATGTTACCGTCGAGGTCTCAAAGGCATTTACTCTCGACCACGAGGAAACCATCACCATCGCTGCCGAAGGCCAGTTCAACTTCGCCCTCGACGGCAAGCTTCAGTTCCCTGCCAAGGAGTACACCAGCCCTGCCGGCAACCATAAGCTGAACATCAAGGTCTGGAACCAAGCCACACCGCCCGCCCTCTTCATCGACGGCAACACCATCCATACTGACGCGACCTGGCTCGCCACCTACGAGGACAAGCTCTGGATAGACGAGAACGGTGTTGCCCACGGTTCGGGCATCTATGTTCCCGCCGCCTCATGGAACTTCAACGCTATCGATACACCTCCTTCCTCGTTCCACCTCGAACGCACGGAGCTCCGTCCCGTCTCCGCCACTGTTCCCGAAGGAGATGCATCGGGCACTCTCTACGACTTCGGTCGTGAGACTTTCGGCTACCTGAAAGTCAACGGGCTCAAGGGCACCGTCCGCGTCTACTATGGCGAAAGCCGCGAAGAAGCCCTCGACCACGACCACTGCGAAACCCTAGACGTCCTAACTTCAGACATCAGCCATCAGCCATCAGACATTGCAAGCAAGGCCTTCCGCTTCGTCTATATCGAAAAGGACGGCGATGCCACCTACACCGACGTCCTCATGGACTACGAATACGCGCCCTTCGACACACAGCATTCCGGCTCTTTCCGCTGTTCCGACGACGAAATCAACCGCATCTGGGATGTCGCCGCTTACACGATGGACCTTACCACCCGCGAGTTCTTCATGGACGGCATCAAGCGTGACCGCTGGACATGGTCGGGCGACGCCATACAGTCGTATCTCATGAACTACTACCTGCGCTTCGACGCGGAGTGTGTCAAGCGCACCATCCGTCAGCTTCGCGGAAAAGACCCCGTCACTGCCCACGTCAACACCATCATGGACTACACCTTCTACTGGTTCAAGTCCATCCACGACTATTACGAGTACACTGGCGACGTCGCCTTTGTCCGCGAGATGTGGCCTCGCATGGTGACGCTCATGAACTATGTCGAGAGCCGACTCAACAGTCAAGGCATGGCCGAAGGGCAGCCCGACGACTGGATCTTCGTCGACTGGGTCGACTTCCCCATGCATAAGCGCGGCACACTCTGCTTCGAGCAAATCCTCTTCATGAAGGCTATGGAGACGATGGCACTCTGCGCCAAACTCGTGTTGCCCACTACGCCCGACGGTTCTCCGTCGGCTTACCGCGTCAAGGCCGAAGAGCTCCGCAACAAAATCAAGCAGACCTTCTGGAGCTACGAGCAAAAGGCCTACTACCACGCCATTGAAGACGGCACAATGAACCGCCAAATTACCAAATTCCCCAACATGTTCGCCATCCTCTACGGACTTGCCTACGAAGAGGAGCGACGGGAAATCATGCAGAGCGTGATGCTCAATCCCGACGTTCCCGCCATCACCACGCCCTACATGCGCTTCTACGAACTCGAGACGCTCCTCATTGATGGTCGCCACGAACAGGTCTTAAAAGAAATCCGCGACTATTGGGGCGGTATGCTTCGCGAAGGCGCTACCTCATTCTGGGAAAAATACGTACCCTCTGAGTCTGGCACTCAGCATCTAGCCATGTATGGCCGTCCTTACGGCAAGTCGCTTTGTCACGCCTGGGGTGCCTCGCCCGTCTATCTCTTGGGCAAATACTACCTCGGCGTCCGTCCTACCCGTCCCGGCTACGAGGAATTCGAGATACGCCCGTCATTAGGCGACCTCGACTGGCTTGAGGGCGACGTTCCCACCCCACACGGTATGATACATGTCGAGATGAACCGCCACGAAGTGAAGGTTCTCGCCACAGAAGGCAGCGGCACGCTCTTCGTTGGCGACAGGCAAATAACCGTCCACCCCAACGAAGCAGTCAGCATCAGTTACTGATTCTTCCTTTTGTTAATGTAGATCACCACGCCGATAACGACGAGGACAGCTACTGCTATGATGTGAAGTAAGTCCATATATTTCTCCTTTTATCGTTATTACCTATATACATCATAATGCCCACCGTCACTCTGACAGTACTTCCTGAGCAATTCCTGAATGTACTGAGCATTCTCCCTGACGCGCTGCTCATTGCCGTCATAACCGTTGATGAGAACAAGCAGATGGCGGGTCTCACTGGTCATCTTGGTTCGTTCATGGTCGCTCGTGGGTGTCCCCACCCCACCTTCAGCATCACGATACACCGGCAGACCGTGAATGTTGATGTTACCACGTCCGATACCCTCATACGGTTCCCCCTCACGTCCAATGCCCAAGGTAAGCGTATCACCCACAAATTTGTCTGCATCGAAACCACCAATGCTATAGCCGTAGGCGATGGAGGCTAGATTGATGAGGTCAACCAATGTGTCACGCTGATACAATTCCTTACCCTGCAACACCCGACGTATCAATGCCTCTGAGGCAGGACGGTATCTCGAAGGATCCTTACCACAAGCTCTGTACACCTTTCTGGTAGCCGATATGCTGGTCAACTCCTTCAAAGACTCAGTGGTCAGTTCCCTACGGAACCTTTCCCCCAGTTGTTCAATCTCAGACCATAAGACTTCATTGTATGGAGAATTGACCACATCAGCCTCCAGACATGCCCCAACAAACTCAGGACAAATCTGCTCCATCTCATTTGACACTATAACTTTCATCCCTTTTTCAGTTCTAATTTTGCTCCTTCACAGAAATAATAACTCAATTTCCGACCCGTGATACGATGGGCTGCAGGAGTAAACTTGCATTTCACACGTTTCACATGCTCCTTCAGTCTGTAATCACTTTTCTGATCAACAGTTTCACTCTCTATCGTCAGATGGAAATTGCCAAATCCATCCAACTTGACGGTATGTCCCATTTGCAGGAAAAAGGTCATCTCGTGTACCAATGCTATCAGCACACCGTACACATCACTTGCTGTGACCGAATTGCTCTTGCTGATGATTTCCGCAATATCCTTCAATGTCACATCCTGACGCTTGACTGTCTTCCCG
>JAEEGH010027930.1_pt1 | contig 11140 bp, 10 predicted proteins | sample 9134181 | NCBI WGS metagenome assembly JAEEGH01 (sample SAMN16246544, study PRJNA631951) | gut metagenome | biome: gut microbiome; feature: rumen; material: DP-attached | host: Bos | place: Iran: Karaj | collected 2018-10
GGAGTCCATAGTCCAAACAATGGTCGATTATATCGGTGGTGCCTGTTCCCATTTGTTCTATATAGCCGGAAAGATAAACGGGATGGGCAAGTACGGGGTTGACAGGATTGGAATTGTGTTCTTTGGTCAATTTCGCGATAGTCATTCCTTGTGGAAGTTTGCCTGGGTTCCAAACTTCCAAGCGGTCTTTGAACAACATCACCTGCACGCTGCTGAGGAATAATTTGATGCGGTTCATTTGTTATTTCAAAAAGATAATTCCAGCCGCAAAGATACTCATTTTTGGAATGTGAAACGCAATTCTAATAAAAGTAACGTGCATTTGCTGCGGGTGAGGGAAACAATGTCATCAGTCTTTGGGGACCGCATGGCCGTAAGGCCGCAGCAGAGTGCCTGTAGGTAAATCCTTCGGGAGTTGTCCTATAGGTCCTATAAGACTTATAAGACCCATAGGACCTATAGGACACCCTCCTCGTACCTCTAATATTTCCGATAATTCCTCCTTACTTGACTCATCCTCTCACGCAACCCACCAAACTTGACGAAATCCTGCTCCAACCTCTTGATTTGCCTGTCCAAGAGGAAGTTGCACTGGTTCACGAGACAAATCATAATGTTGGCGCAGATGATGCCGTCCCGCGTTTCCAAAAACTCGCGGTAGGTTTCGAACGACTCGTCCTTCCGGTAAGCCAACCGCCTGACGAACAAGGCCTCTTTGCTGTCTTTTTCCCAAATGACACCCCGGTTGTTGCGGATGTAGTCCTTGTAATCTTCCAACAGCTCCTCTTGACTTGCCCTTGCCACGTTGGTCAGTTTGATTTCGGTTTCTTTTGACGTGGCTGAAGCCATTGAGCCTTCGATGATGTTCTGTTTGCCGGAACGCGCCGCCTGCACCATCTGGTCAACGGTGCGGTCGCGCTTGTTTAGGAAGCGTTCGCAGAAAAGCACCGTGCCGGAATAGACGATAAGCGATTTCTTGTAAGAGAGCAACTCAGTGTAGTTGCCGTGAGACGGGATAAATCCTGTTTCTGTTGTCATAGTTTTTTTGTTTTATAAATAATTTGTGTTCAGTTAAATAGACAGATAATCTGCTATCTATTATAACATGGCAAATATATAATTTTTTGTTTATATATTCATTGCAAATTGTGAATTATATAAAACAAAAGGCGCGTCGGGCACTTTGTCACCGCTGGCCAATCCGAGGAAATCGCGAAATGATAGACGGAAGATGTATGGTGAATGTCTTATCTCAAAGAGGACAAATATTTTAGAGAGAATAGTGACGGAATAAGAAAAATTTTATTTTTGCCAATTGTAAGACACAAAATAAGGGGAAGATGGAGGGGTTGACACATTTTCGGATCAGGAGAAACCATTATGATTATAGACAATAAGATACTTGACAACTTGACAGCTCAGGCCAAGGCATCGCCCCGGCTGCGGATGAATCTGAACTTTCATCAGAGTTTGGATGAGAAGTGCCACCGTTTTCTGAATGCCGTGGAACCGGGTGCCAATATCCCAGTTCATCGCCATCCGGAGAAAGAGGAGTCATTTGTTGTGTTGCGTGGCAGGATACGTGTCGTCACCTACAACGACGACGGCACCATTATCGACGACATAGTCCTCAACCCATCGGAAGGCCACTACGGCGTGAACGTAGGAAAGAATGTCTGGCACACCGTGGAAGCTCTGGAGCCGGGTTCCGTCATCTTCGAGTGCAAGGAAGGTCCCTATGTGCCGCATGAGGAGGAAGGGATTAACCTTAACGCTAACAATAATAATTAAATGCATACTATGATTAGATTCTTAACAAAAATATTTCGCAATCGTATTAATCGTCGTTATCGTAATCATCTTAATTCAACTATAGGATGTTATTTTCCTGCCTTCTTTGAGATGAATTTGGATATCTGCGGAAATTTGGATCTCAATAAACTTAAAGATAAGCAATTTGCATTATTTCTTCATGAATATACTCATTTTATGCAGGATGTCTCAACCTATTATGGCTTGAGCAATTTGTCTGCGGTAAATGAAGTAATTAAAAGTATGCATCTGAATTTAACAACTTCGTTACCTAATGGTGGCAAGTTTAATACTCCTGTTGATGTAATGCAAAATAACTCTATATTGTTGGCAAATAATCAATTGCTGGGTATTACATTTGGAACCTGTATAAATATTAACAGATTTGAGGTGTTTAATGTTAAACCGAAATTGGAAGCGGTTCCAAATAATCAATTTGTTAATCAAATAGATAACGTTTATGTAACCACAACGTCTGGAGATGTGTTTCAGTTTGGATCGTTAGCTATAATGGAAAATATGGCATATTTGATGGAGCAATTATGTGTTAGTGAATGTGAACCATCGCCAGATTATCCATACAGTGCGGCAGAAAAAGTGGCCTCATACGTGGCACCATCTATTGGGGGAAGTAAATTGATAGTATTGGCTCTGTGTGATGTATCCCTACAAGCGAGCAACCCTGGTTATTATTTCTATGAAACACTGAAATTGGTTGAAAAGGGAACTATAACATATATGAAGCCAGAAGATGTGTATGATGATTTCTATACTCGTAATGTGATAACTTATCATTCGAGTACAACTCCAAACTATCTTGGTCAGTTCCGGACTATGGCGGATGCAATAATTGACCAAGAAAAGAAGTTTATTGCGACACCAAAGTTATCTGCCTATTGGCAGTGGATAGAAAACGCTATCAATTATAGTTATAATCTGCGTCTGAAACATCGTTACTTTATCATTGATATTGCAAAAACAGGAGATGTGCGAAAAAGTAAAGTGTTTGCTGACTATATAAAAACCGTAGGAACGCCATTAATGATGAATAAATGTGGAAAGTTCTATTGTGTTCCATCACAAAATATACCAGGTGACGGTATGTGCTACCATAGAGCGATGCGACAAGTGTATGCATTGTTGGCAGATGGGGAAAAATCATGTGATATGAAAGATTGGTGCAGGCAATCGAAGATCAAAGTTGACTTTCGTTGCAATTGCTCGCCGTGGGAGCGCGTGAAAGAAAAAGATAAATGCCCATATGCTGTAATTTGGGGGAGCTTTAATTTAGGAGATTATCAGCCAGAATAGGTTTGAACATCAAAGGAGTACAGAACCTCAAAGAATGTCAAATAGAAAAACAATACTGGATTTTGGATTGGAGCCTCAAATGGTAAAACCCATTGAACAAAGAGAATCTGTTGCATTCCTTCTTGGTGCAGGTTTTTCTATACCAATGGGTTACCCTACGGGCTCTGCGGTCAATAAAGGTATTCTCAATTTAGATGAACAACCTGTGTCCTTTTCACCAGAAGGAATTTTGGTATCAAACAATAATGGAACTAAACCCGAGTTTGGTTATACAAACAGCCATGAAAGAGAGTTCTGTCTATGCAAAGAGCTCCTTGTTGCATATAGTAAAACAGTGACTGAGTTTGACTACGAGAAATTTATGGATGTGTTGCGCTCCAAGAGTTTGTGTTCTGAATATGCAGCAATTTTTGATAAGTATATAGACGATTCCAATACTCTTTATGGTCTTGCAGGAAATCTACCTGACATTTACAGCCAAATGGTGGCTCATCTGCTGAAAGACGCAGATAACACGTCATGGTACGAGGGAATGCCAACACATATAGGACCATATCTTAATGGACCGAGATCTTCATATAATAGCTTTTTACAGTTTATCTCCAAAATAAAAGAAGATTATTTGGTCAATATTCATACGCTGAATCATGATCTGTTTTTAGAATCGTTCAACAGGTCTGAATATATCAATGGTAATATGTCCGATGGCTTTGATGAATTTGGGTCAAGGTATTATGGCAAACTCCGTGTTGAAGGACGTGATTTCTATTGTTGTAGATTGGAACGATATACAGGTAGGTATTATGGTAAGCCTATTCGTCTTTACAAACTTCATGGAAGCTTGAATTATGTGATGATGCATAGGGAATCAAAGTTTGGCTTGATTGACGACTGTGAGGTGAAGTTCAGGTATGGAATGGGCTTGATGGACTTGATAAGAGAGCGCTCGAAGAAAAATGGCTATGATAATGATTTTACTTCTTATCATGCGGATTTCTTGACGGGTACAACCACTAAAATGGCATACTATAGACGCTCTGGTTTCTATAAGAAAATATTTAGCAAGTTTAAGAACAATCTAACTCGTGCGAAAGCGTTGATTGTGATAGGCTATGGTGGGAAGGATGAAGGAATAAATGATTATTTGTTGAATTATTATGATTACCAGAATAAGCCATGTTTCATTATTGATCCTGGTATTAGGCACAATGCTCAACTGATGGTTTTAGCAGATAAAATGCATGCTTCAGTAATAGAGAAAAGCATTAGTGAATTTGATGATCACTTAATACATCTATAAATAAATCTTTCACTACTATTATTATGACAGAAAAAGAAAAAGTATTATGCTTGGATGTAATTCAAAGTTTGAATAATAAATTTATCTCTATGGGATGGATTACAGTGAGTGATGAATTTGTACATTCCGCACTTGTTTTGGATGAAAAAGTCGACGAGTGTATGCGCGATTACCAGTGGGATTTGAGACCGGGAGATAATGGTGCACATGTCAATACATACAGTGGTGGATCGTATGAATACGTAAGAGATAATAATGGGTTAGAAGTGTTTGCAATATTCCGTGACGGGTATGGCTCTCATTCACCTTATGTGGAACTGTCGGAAGAATTTCGTCTCTTCTGTAATATGCATGAAAAATATAAGTCGGAAGATGAACGTGAATACATAACGATTGATGACAATGGCAATGAAAATGTTGTAGCAATAATAAAAGGTACACGAATAAAAATTAATGCCAAATTGCTTCGGTCATATCTTGCGGTTAGGAGGATCAACTTACTTGTTTTCGTTGATTTTATGCGATATTCAAAGCATACTTTTTCAGAACTTAATATCACACCAGCGCAGAATAAGATAGTAAGTGGTGAGGATTTTATATATAATTACACAAGCCTAATATCACCTCAATTTGATGGAAGCAAATCTGGTGGATGGATAATGGGGAAATGCCTTCTTAAATATAATACTGGAGATTTTAACCCAGAACAATATCCATACTTAAGTGATGACACTTATGAGGAGTTTATTATTGGCTATGATAAGAACGGTGATGAGTTGTCATATATCTGCGATGAACGACAACTCTCAAATTATTTTAAGAAACGTGGGAATGCTCCATTGACAGTTACACCTGTTTTCTTTAGAAAAACTGTTCTTGACAAATATTATAAAGACCCTACTAGATTCTTTGTGGATGATGGTCGTATTAGCAATGAAGGGATATGGTCTATACGAGTAGACAATGATCAACGAGACTATGTAGTTGTGATTCTCGGGGATCTTGGTAGATTGCCACACGAAGAACAACTATATTGGAAAGTTAGCAATATAGCTCCACCGCCTGGCGCTAAAATCAGTAATACCGCAAATGCCAGATGGTTTGATGGCAAGTTTTGCAACCCGGAGTTTTCAGATTTGAAATTTAAATATCAATTCAGGCTCTTTAATGAGTTGTGGGAAAAGATAAACAATTGGCAACTTTTTCTTCCGCTGGTTTCAGATGATATACATAGATTCAAAACTTTGCATTGTTTGACAAAATCAAATAATCCTAGCGACTTTGAAGAACAAATACTTTCAATGACCAAAATAATTATTGACTCATTGAATGAAGCTGAACTTGTAAGGAATATTGATGAAACCAATGTTGATGTACAAGCAAGGTTGAAGGAATTGAAAGTGACTGACAAAAGATCAGTCAATGGAGGGATAAGTAAATTTGAGCTTTATCTTATATCTCAAGGAAAGGATTTACATGAATCCATTTTATTTCTCCGCAATCTTCAAGAATTACGATCATCTACTACTGCCCACCGAAAGAGCAGAAGTAAGACAAAGAATTATGAGAGCTACTTCCTTATTCAAAATAGAACACAGCAGGAAATTCTTGAGGATATTTTCAACAAAGGGATTGATTTACTTAAGGTATTAAAGGAGGCATTTTTGTTGGAAAAAGTAAAAAAGAATGATTGATGTATGGCTCAAGACGAATTGTGGCTTAAGAAATATCAAGAGGTAAAGGCTTTCATATAAACCAATCACAGGGATTCCTCACGCCACAGAATCGAAGACCACCTCTTGCTAAACAGGCTCAAACAAAACCGCAAATTATTGAACGCTGGAAAACTCAAAGAAGACAGAGTCGCGAAGTTTGAGGAGTTGCTGGAGCTGGCGGGTGTTTCTGACACAACAAAGAAAATAATACAAATCATAAAAATAACAAAAGGGGCAATGGATTTTTCACCTGTTGCCCCTTTGAATTATTTGGAATTACATATTATTTCCCTTTGCTCAGTTTTTTGTAACCCTTCGTATCTCAGTTTCGCGAACTGCTCGGTCTTTGCGAAGAGTTCCTTGGCCTCCTCTGGGAAGGTCTTTAGCAAGCTGTTGTAACGAACCTCACCCATGATGAACTGCTGGAACTTGCTCCAGTCAGGCTCCTTGGAGTCGAGGTGGAAACCGTTCTTGCCTGCTTCTTCCTCAGCCGGGTTGAAACGCCACTGGCTCTTTTTCACCAAGTGGTCTTTCAGGTCCACAATCTGCTTGCAACAGTTGTAGTTGGCGATGGCTTCCTTCATGATGCGCTCCACGCGGTAACGCATCTTGCGGAGCGACATCACAATGATTTGATGTAATGAGATTTTTGGAAAAATGCTTCTGTCTTGTTGCAAAAGAGAGATAACTTTTAAAACAATCTGCCTACAGTGTCTATTCTTGCTTTTGCAATTTTGATATATTCTTCAGAAATATCGTATCCGATGAATTTTCGTCTGTTTTTAAGTGCTGCCACTGCCGTTGTGCCGCTCCCTATAAAGGGGTCTAAAACCACATCGTTTTCAAAACTGTAAAGATTTATCAGCCTGTGTGGAAGTTCTTCAGGAAATGGCGCGGGATGTTTTACTTTTTTTGCACTTTCGGTATTCATTTTCCAAATACTTTTAGTCCATTCTAAAAAATCCTCTTTGCGAATGGTGTCTATCCCCTTTTTTCTGCTCATCTTGCCCTTGCTATATACCAAAATATATTCATGCACATCGCGCAGACTCGGATTTGAAGCACTTTGCCAACTTCCCCATGCGCAAGACCCACCGGCTGAGGCCGCCTTATCCCATATTATTTGTCCACGATTGTTAAATCCAATATCTGACATTATTCTTCCGATATAATCCGATAAGGGAATATAAGGTTTTCTTCCCACATTGGCTATGTTAATACAAGCTCTGCCTCCATTTATCAATACCCGATACGTTTCTTTCATCACATTTTCAATCAATTGGAGATATTGTGAGAGTGTCAGGTTTTGGTCATATTCTTTAGTGACATTGTATGGTGGAGATGTTATCATCAAATGTACAGAATTGTCAGGCAATTCATTCATATTCTCAGATGAATGAGAATATATCTGATTTACAATGCTATTATCTAATAAATTAAAATCATCGTTTTCAATTTCAACCAAATCAATTCCTTTGTATAAATTCGACTGATAGAATTTTTCGGCATTATGACTGACTCTTGCGGAAACGCCAAACGAAGAAGTTTCTGTACCATTTTTCATAAACTCAGCATTTCTATGAATCTTTGCCCTTTTAATTCATCTGTTACCTCGTTATTGGCAATCGCTATCAGTCTTCCCAAATCTTTGTTACTCATCATTGAACTGAAATAGTTCATTTTTTCATTAAGTATGCGAGATATGTAGGTTTCTATTTGATTATATGAATCGTATGTTTCAAAACCTTTTTCAGGGGTTATACGTATAAAGTCGTTATCTGTCGGATTTGGATAAAGTGATATGAATTTCTGGATTACTCCACTTTGTTTCAGACAATCAACTTTTTTCACATAATTTGAGGTTATCGGAGAATTGCCCAAAATAATGATGGGGATTCTTTTGGCTTTTGAACTATCAACCCTTAAATTGATGGATTTGCCAATAGCTTTCAGCATACTGTCGGAACGCAATAGTGACGGATTGCCCTTATGTGTCGTGTAATCTCCACAGAACTCGAAAGCAGCATTATCATTATAGAAATAGTTATTGACTATCCCCATTTTTATTTCAAAAATCAATTTAATATTATCAGGGCTTTGGATGGTTTCCTCCGATGTACAAAATGCCAAATCCGCTGCACTTTGTCGTGTCAGTCCGATTTCTTCGCACACGACACCATTAACAGCGTAAAGGTTATTCTGTTTAGCGATTTGTGAAAAAAAATCTTTCCACCATTTTTCTGTGGTCGAACCAATAAAACTGTTCCTTGATTGGGGAGTGTTTACTTTTACATCATCATTTTTTGGTTGGAAAGCATAATACCGGCCTCGAACATTTACCATCAGATTTTCAATACTTGACAAATTGATGGCATGATTGAAGAAGTTCACTTCATCTTGAATTGTCCACATGCGCATTTCGTTTTTATGCATTTGCTTATCATTCAGAACGACGGGCAACTTAGAGCATTAAAAAAGCGTGGACTTTGTCTTATCCACGCTCCGAGGCCCTAGGATAGCCCGCATCATTGATAAGTCGCCGCCCACGCCATGCGCAGACATTCGCAAACTTATTCGCAATGATGCATTTCAAAATTTCCTAGGTTTCGAAGCAGTGCCGAACAAATAGCAAACGCTATGATTAATAATATGTTAGTTTACTTTTCTTTCTATAATTATCTCTTTTTGTTAATACTTCAATTTGACGTTCAAGGATAGCCACAAACGCTATCTATAAAATATTGTTATTTTTCTTTATATCAATTAATTAAATCACATAAATCAGGTATCTATTTGTTGTTACCAACATTTAACAGCCTCATCGTGCAACCGCCAATACTGTTTTCTACAATTTTTGTAACAATGGTATTCTCCAAATAAATCATATAGCAGTGATGAAGGCTCAAAATCATATCTTGAAGATGTTGGTCGTCTTCCATGTCGATGATTGATAATCCAACTTCCTTACATTTTTCTTTCGATAGGTGTCGGCTATGCACCTTGGTCGTAGCATTGTTGTTAAATGCTCCTAAAATCTTTTTTTTCTTACTAACATCTGTGATTGTTTTAGAAAGAATATCTTCCGCCAAGTCATTGGATAATTCCACGGCCTGTTCGCATGTCACCAAGAAAGTCGGATTGTATTTAGCAAAAATCACTTGCCAAAGGCCTAAAGCATGAGGATTAATTTTTATATCCTCTTTAGCCTTTTCAAACTCTTTCAACACAGATTGACATGCAATGCCTCCAATTTGAGGATCAAAAGGCCCTAAACAGGATTGTTTCCCCATAATTATGTTCTTACACGAGACTGCTATCATAGAGCCTGCAGACATTGCCATTTGCGGAATGATAGCTCTAATATCGTTGTTGAATATAGAGTGTAAATAATTGATTATCTTTTCCGTGGCGGCAATGTCTCCACCAGGTGTATGCAAAATCAGGTCAACACCTTTAGATTTGTCTAACTTATAGACTGCTTCCATAAAGGCATTGATATCCTTGTCATTGATAGAGACATCCGATGCTGTGGGCTTTTGTAACCATCCTGAATAATAGGAAATGACATTCCTTCCCGTAAGTTTAGAAATCTCTTTAAGATATTTTTGCTTCTCTGATATCAGAAAAGCAATCTTATTTTCCTCCTTTGTGTTAGAAAACTTATTAAAAATCTCACTCCAACTTGGCATAATTACATGATTTATGATAATATACCACTAACAGTCACAAGGTTCTCATCATATATGGAAAATTGATTGAAAAAGTCCCCCGTCTTTGTCCATTCTTGGTTAATTAATGGGTTATTTTGCGGAAAACCTTTCATTAACTGTTCGTATTCGTCTTTCAGATGAGAATTATTTTCAGGTTCTGTTTGTGCTTGGTTTATTCTTGAGAGTTTCATCGTTATGGAATTTTACTTTGAGTTCCTTAATATAACGCAAATGGCAACCACTATATTATAAATATGGCAGCGATGTCTTGTGCTGGCACCGCTGCCATAACAGATTCACATAGTCTTATTTTCCTTCGCTCAATTTCTTATACCCTTCGTATCTCAGTTTCGCGAACTGCTCGGTCTTGGCGAACAACTCCTTGGCCTCGGCCGGGAAGGTCTTCAACAAGCTGTTGTAACGGACCTCGCCCATGATGAAGTCTTGGAACTTGCTCCAGTCGGGCTCCTTGCTGTCCAAGTGGAAACCGTTCTTGCCTGCTTCTTCCTCAGCCGGGTTGAAGCGCCAGAGATGCCAGTAACCGCAGTCAACGGCGAGCTTCTCTTCGAGCTGCGAATGTCCCATACCAATCTTGATACCATGGTTGATACATGGAGCGTAGCAGATGATGAGTGATGGTCCTGGATATGCTTCAGCTTCTTTGATTGCCTTGAAATACTGGGCTTGTGATGAACCCATTGCCACCTGTGCCACATAGACGTAGCCGTAGCTCTTGGCAATCATGCCGAGGTCTTTCTTGCGAACCTTCTTACCTGATGCGGCGAACTTGGCGACAGCGCCGGCTGGAGTAGCCTTTGATGACTGACCGCCTGTGTTCGAATATACCTCTGTGTCGAGGACGAGAACGTTGACGTCTTCGCCTGATGCCAACACGTGGTCGAGGCCGCCGAAGCCGATGTCGTAGGCCCAACCGTCACCACCAAAGATCCACTGGCTCTTCTTGGCGAGGAAGTCCTTGTTGTCCAACAGTTCTTGCTCGAGAGCGCAGCCGTGGCAGGGGCAAATCTTGCTACCAGCGGCCTTGGCATCCTTGGCTTCTTGCAGCTTCTGGGCTGCCACTTCGGCACCATAGAGTTTCTTGCCTTCTCCGTTCCAGAAGTCGACGCAAGCATCGATAGGCATAATGGCCTTTTCGAGGGCGGCAACGAATTCGTCAGTAGCCTTGCGGTTGGCGACCGTGTCGTTGTAGGTGTCTAACCACTTCTGCGTGGCTTCCTTCATCCAGTCGAACACGGTGGTGTTGACCAGCTCTTCAGCCTTCTTGCGGAGGC
>JAEEGH010027933.1_pt1 | contig 11140 bp, 11 predicted proteins | sample 9134181 | NCBI WGS metagenome assembly JAEEGH01 (sample SAMN16246544, study PRJNA631951) | gut metagenome | biome: gut microbiome; feature: rumen; material: DP-attached | host: Bos | place: Iran: Karaj | collected 2018-10
ATCAACAGCGAAGATACCATTCTTAGCACCAGCCTCAATAGCCATATTAGCCATAGAGAATCTAGAATCCATAGAAAGATACTTTAAGCCTTCTCCAGAGAATTCCATAGACTTATATAATGCACCATCTACACCAATCATACCAATGATATGTAGGATTACATCCTTACCAGAAATACCAAATGCTGGCTTTCCAATTAAATTAAATTTTAAAGCTGTAGGAACCTTAAACCAAGCCTTACCTGTAGCCATACCACAAGCTAAGTCAGTTGAACCTACACCAGTAGAGAATGCACCAAGTGCACCATATGTACAAGTATGAGAGTCAGCACCGATAGTTAAATCACCAGTTACAACTAAACCCTTTTCAGGAATAATTGCATGCTCAATACCCATTTGACCAACTTCCATATAATTTGTTAAATCCTGCTTATGAGCAAATTCTCTAATGAATTTACATTGCTCAGCTGATTTAATATCCTTATTAGGTGTGAAATGATCTGGTACGATAACTACCTTATCCTTATCAAATACCTTATCAACACCGATTTTATTGAACTCCTTAATAGCAACTGGAGTTGTAATATCATTACCATGAACTAGGTCAAGGTTTGCTTCAATAAGCTGTCCTGCTTCTACGTGATCTAAACCAGCATGTGCTGCTAAGATCTTTTGACTCATTGTCATTCCCATAATTTATTTATCCCCCTTTAATAATTTATATTCTATTGAATCAATCAAAGCCTTGAATGAGGCCTCAATTATATCTCTTGATACACCTACAGTAGACCAAGTATTTGATCCATCAGTAGATTCGATAATAACTCTTGTTAAGGCAGCTGTTGCTGATTCCTTACCATCTAAAATTCTTACCTTATAATCTGATAATGTAACACTATTAAGTATTGGATAGAATTTACCAATAGCCTTTCTTAATGCTTCATTTAAAGCATCGACAGGTCCATCACCATTTGCGGCTGTAACCTCAACTACATCACCAACACTTACCTTAATGATTGCTGAAGATGAATACTTTTCTTCTTCACTTGGACCCTCACCAATAGTTTTAAAGTCCTCAACCTCAAAGTAAGATTTAAAATTACCAAATGCCTTATGGACAATTAATTCAAATGATGCATCTGCACCCTCGAATTGATATCCGGCATATTCTAATTCCTTAATTGTATTAATGATTGAAGAAATTCTAGAATCATTTTTATCAACATCTGGATAAAGCTTAGCAATTTTTGCAAGCACAGTAGATTTACCTGCAACCTCACTTATTAAGAATCTTCTTTCGTTTCCAACAAGTGATGGATTTACGTGTTCAAATGAGTGTGAATCCTTAATAACACCATCAATATGCATACCAGCCTTATGAGCAAATGCTGAAGCACCGACATAAGGTAGCTGATAATTAAGCTTAACATTTGATATTTCAGCTACACGCTTTGCAATATCAGTCAAAGATGAAAGATTACCCTTAGGTAAACATTCAAAGCCACATTTTAACTCTAGATTAGGAATAATAGCTGAAAGATTAGCATTACCACATCTTTCACCATAACCTAAGAATGTACCTTGAACATGACTGCATCCATTCATAACAGCAATTACGCTTAATGCAACTGCCATACCAGAATCATTGTGAGTATGAATACCTAAAGGAACATTAATATTCTTTTTAACATCCTCTAATATCTTAACTAATTCATCTGGGAATGTACCACCATTTGTATCACATAATATTAAGGTAATAGCACCTGCCTCCTCGGCAGTCTTTAATGATTCTATTGCATAATCTCTATCTAGCTTATAGCCATCAAAGAAATGCTCAGCATCAAACATTACCTTCTTACCCATGCTCTTTAAAAACTTAATACTATCAGAAATCATATTTAGGTTTTCTTCTTTAGATACACCTATAATCTTTTCTGTATGAAAGCTTGATGATTTACCAAAGATACAAACATATTCTGTTTCTGCATCTAATAAAGCATTTAGGTTTGAATCATCCTTTGCCTCAATACCTTTTCTTCTAGTACTTCCAAATGCGACAAGCTTTGAATTATTAAATTTTATATTTTTAGCTTCCTTAAAGAATTCTAGATCCTTCTGATTTGAGCCTGGGTTACCAGCCTCAACAAAATCAACTCCAAGCTCATCTAAAGCTTTAGCAATTTTGATTTTGTCGCCAACCGAAAAACTTATACCTTCGGCTTGTGCACCATCACGAAGGGTTGAGTCAAAAATTTGAATTTTTTTCATAAAAACAACCCCTTTAAAATAGACAAATTCGGAAGTGCATAAAAGCACTTCCTCATGTCAAAGAAATTTTAAATTAATAATCAATAATATTAGTTATTGATGAACTTGTCAGCTTCATTATTCCAAGAATAGAACTTACGGATTTCCTCGCCAACCTTCTCAGATTGATGAGCAGCTGCCTTAGCTCTTAAAGCATTGAAATGAACTTGACCAGATGCTGTAGACATATCTAATAAGAAGTCCTTAGCGAATGTACCATCTTGAATGTCAGCTAATACCTTCTTCATAGCCTTCTTAGTTTCCTCAGTAATGATCTTTGGACCAGTGATGTAATCACCATACTCAGCTGTATTAGAAATTGAATATCTCATACCAGCGAAGCCTGATTGATAAATTAAGTCAACAATTAACTTCATTTCATGGATACACTCGAAATATGCATTACGAGGGTCATAACCAGCTTCAACTAATGTTTCGAAACCAGCTTGCATTAATGCAGAAACACCACCACATAATACTGCTTGCTCACCGAATAAGTCAGTTTCAGTCTCAGTCTTGAATGTAGTTTCAAGAATTGCAGCACGAGCACCACCGATACCAGCACCATAAGCAAGTGCAATCTCTAATGCCTTACCAGTTTCATTTCTTTCAACTGCTACTAAGCATGGAGTACCCTTACCAGCTTGGAACTCAGATCTAACTGTATGACCTGGAGCCTTTGGAGCGATCATAGCTACATCGACACCCTTAGGTGGGTTAATTAAACCATAATGAATATTGAAACCATGAGCGAACATTAACATCTTACCAGGCTTTAAGTTTGGAGCGATGTCCTTTTCATACATAGCCTTTTGCTTTTCATCATTAATTAAGATCATGATGATATCAGCACGCTTTGCAGCTTCTGCAGTTGTATAAACTGTTAAGCCTTGAGCTTCTGCCTTAGCCTTGCTCTTTGATCCTTCATAAAGACCAACGATAACATCTACGCCTGACTCCTTTAAGTTTAATGCATGTGCATGGCCTTGTGAACCATAACCAATAATTGCAACTGTCTTACCCTTTAAATAATTTAAGTCACAGTCTTTTTCATAGAAAATTCTAGCTTCTGCCATTTTAAAATTTCTCCTTTTTCTTTCTATAATTTTTAACTACTTCTTTAATTCGCTTGAGCCTCTAGCGATAGCGATAGCTCCTGTTCGGATAACTTCCTTAACACCGAACTCATTTAACATAGAAATGATAGCTGATATCTTTGAAGAATCACCTGTTATTTCTATCATCAATGTGTCACTCGTAACATCAAGTACATGTCCTCTAAATATGTTAACAAGCTCAAGGATTTGACTTCTCTTATCATTTTTAGAATCAATCTTGATAAGAGCAAGCTCACGTACAACTGAATCAACCTTATCAGCTTCATGGATTTTTACAACATCCATAAGCTTACCAAGCTGAGTCTTAATCTGATTGTAAGTTTCATCATCAACATCTGATGTAACAATCGTCATACGAGAATAGTTTGGATCTTCAGTTTCACCTACAGCTAAGCTTTCAATATTGAAGCCTCGTCTAGAGAATAATCCAGACACCCTTGAAAGGACACCCATGTGATTATTAACTAATACAGATAATGTATGTCTAGCCATTAATTCACCACCCCTTTTGATTCCTACTATATAATAAATTATATAGACAGAATTTTTACGAATTTCCCTTTAATTATATCATGTACAGAAAATAAGTCAACGAAGAAATGGTTATTTTTTTGTTTGTTTTTTTGTATTATTTCAAAAATAAAAAACAAAATTCGAGAAATTTTAATAAAATTCGAATTTTGTTCTATTATATTTGATACATTTTAAACTTTTTATATAAAATTCGAGAATTTGAAAACGTTTTTTCGAAAAAAGTTTTATAAAGCGATATAAATTACGCCGTTGTTGCGCTCTTTTTGGACATTATAAAACCTAGGGGCTGATTTTAGAAACTCGATGTATTTCTCACCATAGTCTATATCTCCACCTAGTATAAAGGCCTTAATTCTATTATTTTCCTTATATTCAGATAGCTTATCTAATATTGCTGTTCTAATCTTATGAGTTCCACCTTTAGAGCCATATCCAGTAATTAAGCATAATATTTTATCTTTATCCCTTTTAGTTTCCTTTAAGGCTAAATCTAATAAGTATAATGCATCATTAACAGTTTCCTTATTTGAATGAATGTCCTTAGTTATCATATACTACTAATCCTGAATTTTTAAATACAGCCTTTAAATTATCATCCTTATCATAGAATGATATTTCTATAGTTCCATCATCAATAGGTAAATCTATATGATGTAGTGATGAATTTAATTTTCCTCTTTCCTTCTTCTTTACACCCATATAATAAGAATTACCTAATGCTATATGAGTAGATAGATTTTCATCTAATAATGTATTATAAAATAGAAAGTCAGAATAATATGCGATTCCTAGCTCACCACAATAAAATAATGAAGGATCATTTAATAAAGAATCTAAGCCTACAGATGATACTATTTCACCATCTATAAAATCAATACTAAATTTTCTTATTATTCTTCCATTAATATAGACAGGCTTACTACCCTCCACATGTCCTCTAAGGCTTGTTTTAATTGGAGATGTAAATATTTCAAGGCATGGAATATTTGCCTTAAATGGAATTCCATTTTCAGTTTTAATGAAGCCATCATTAAAAATAAAGCCATCTGTAAATTCCATATATAGATTAGTACCTATAGAGCTTTTAATTCTTGCATATTTAATATCACAATTATATAAATCATCAATATGCTTAGATAAAGGATTACCACGTAGTGCCATATCGATGATTCTATTCTTTAATTCTAAATATGTTATACCTAATCTTTTAGCCCAAATCTCATTTTGGTATGCGACCACAGTTCTTTGGCTATGACTAGAATATAAATAATTTCTTACCTTCATAGATTGGGTTTCTAAATACTTTTTAGATTTAGGCTCTGTAAATGATGATATAACAGATATTCTAACAAATTGAGATTCAATCAATTTGTCATAATAGTCATCACCCTTAGCTAAATAATATTCATCACATTCATTATTATATGTTATTGAAACATTAACAAAAGAGCGTACCAAAACATCTCTCAATGCCTCAGCAAGCTCTTTACATTCTAGTGGTGTTACAATTTCAACACATTGACCAACACCAAGATTTAAATTTCTAACAATTAATAATGAATAATCAAGTAGACTACTCAAGATTAAATCTTTCCTTTACATATTGAACAATTAAATTAACACATTGCTCAATTCCAAGCTTAGAGTTAATACACATATCATAATTAGCAGCCTTACCCCAATCTAAATCAGTATAGTAATTATAATATGATCTTCTCTTCTTATCCTTCTTACTAATTGTACTAACTGCCTTTTCTGGCTTTACACCATAATAATCAGTTACTCTCTTTACCTTTTCATCCATAGGTGCGCATACGAAAATACTAACTAGATTTTCGTTATCCTTTAATACATAATCAGCACATCTACCAACAATGACGCATGATTCATTTTCAGCAATTCTCTTAATTGCGTCAAATTGTGCTAAAAATACCTTTTGTGATAAGCTCATATCATAGCTATACATACCAGCAACACTAAAGAAACCATCAGTCTTTTCATCATATGTTTCTAAAATTGCAGGAGATAAGCCAGATTCCTTACAAGCCTCAGTGATTAGCTCATTATCATAAAAAGCAATGCCTAATCTTTCAGCGACTAATTTAGCAATAAATCTTCCTCCGCTTCCGTATTCTCTACCAACAGTAATTACATATTTCATATCAATCATCGTCCTTCCTTTTTATAATTATAACATATAATTATTAATTTTAAATATAAATATAAAACTTTTGTCCTTAAACAGTCTTATTATCCTGTTTTTTAGGGTTGATATAATATTTATGGATTATCATTATTAATCCCTCAATTAATATTAATGTACCTGCTACTAAACCACCTATAAGCTCATATACTAATGCTTTACTATGGTCTTCAGAAAATTGATTTAATAAAGAAACCATAAGTACATACATAGAGAAAATAGCACCTGATAATTTAATTAAGAAATATCTTTTTCTTATCTTATTATTTTTATTATTAATCTTTGTAGCTCTAATAAATGAGAAAATAGCAGTTATTAAAGCGTAGAATGCATAGAATGCATAAGCATATACTAAGAAGCTATATTTATAAAATGTACCTTCCTCAAACATAATATTGAACAAGATATAATTAATATTGATGAAAATATTAAATGAATAATTATACAAATATCTATTTTTTACTTCTTCTCTGTAAAACTATTTGTATTTAAAATTAAAAAGATTTTAATTAAGGCAATAGACATATATATTTCTTCTATAAATAGATAAAATATACTATTCGCAAAGAATATCATTAAGTGAGAAAATATTGCATATAGAAATGCATAGGCTGCGCTAAATACATTTGCTATAAAGACTCTAAATACACTATCAGTTCTCCATTTATTAATTAATGATGTTTCTTTTTTTATTTCCTTTAAATACTTAATTAATAAATATAGATATCCAATTATTACATAAACAAAATAAATTAATACAAAGACTGAAAAGCCAATTAAAAAGCCTATTCTATAATTCTCATTTATATTTACTGTTATTAAAGATAAAATAAAAGAAATAATTATAAATAGGATTGTATGAGTCATTATTAATTTATTGTCATATTTAAATAATCTAAACATACGAATTCCTCTATATAATATTATATAACAAATAATATTAAATTAAAAATCATTATGGTATAATCTAGGTAGAAACGAGGAATTAGATATGATGAAAGAGTTAGATAAAACAAGAATTCCAGCCCATGTAGCAATTATTTGTGATGGAAATGGTAGATGGGCAAAAAAGCGTGGAATGCCTAGAACATTTGGTCATCGTAAGGGTGGATTTAATATAAGAGATATCGCAAGAAGCTGTGATAAGCTAGGAATTAAGGCTGTAACATTCTTCTGCTTTTCAACAGAAAATTGGAATAGACCTGAATCTGAGGTTAAATATTTAATGACAGCTCCTTTAAGATTTATAAAGAGATTCTATAAGGATATCGTTAATGGTAATGGTCAAATTAGATTAATTGGAAGACGTGATAGACTTCCAAAAGAATTCCTAGATACATTTGATAAGCTAACAGAGGAAACTAAGGATCATAAGGGTGTAATAGTTAATCTATGTGTTGATTATGGTTCTTATGATGAAATCACTACTGCTGTTAAGAAAATAGCAACTATGTATAAGAATGATGAAATTAAGCTAGATGATATAACACCTAAGCTAATTGAAAATAATTTATTTACAAAGGATTTACCTCCACTAGATTTATTAATTAGAACATCTGGTGAAGTTAGAATATCTAATTTCTTATTATGGCAGCTAGGATATGCTGAATTATATTTTACAGATGTATTATGGCCAGACTTCAATGAAAAGGAATTAATAAAAGCAATTATAGATTACCAAGGTCGAGATAGAAGATTCGGTGGTATCAAAAATGATAATAAATAGAATTGAACCACAAGGCTATTGTCAGGGTGTAACTAATGCTTTAAGAATTATTAATGAGGCATTAGAATCTAATAATAACATTTATTCATTAGGCTCTATTATTCATAATGATTATGTCATAAATGATTTAAAGAAAAAAGGCGTTACTACTATTGAGGAAAAGGGTAAATCTAGATTAGAGCTATTAGATAAAATAAATGATGGTACTGTAGTATTTTCAGCTCATGGTGTATCACCTTTTGTATACGAAAAAGCAAAGAATAAAGGATTAAATATTATAGATGCGACATGTCCTATGGTTCATTTAGTTCATAAGAAAATGAATGAGCATCTAAATAAAGGCTTTGATTGTATCTATATAGGAGCTAAGGGGCATCCTGAATGCGAGGGTGTACTTGGTATATCAGATAAAATACATTTTATTTCTAATATAGATGATATTAAATTATTAAATATTAATAATGATAAAATCTATGTAACTAATCAAACTACATTATCTATTTATGATATTGAGGATTTATTTAAGGAATTAAAAAATAAATATCCTAATATCAAAATAGATGATAAGATTTGTAATGCCACAACAATTAGACAAAAGGCACTAGCTAATCAGCCTAAATGTGATTTATGTATAATTGTTGGAGATAAAAAAAGCTCTAATTCACTAAAGCTTTTTAAGGTATCTACTGAAATAGCAAAGGTTAATACAATATTTGTAGATAATGTTAATTCATTAAATAAGGATATGTTTAAGGATATTAATATAGTTAATATTTCAAGTGGTGCTTCTACTCCATCAATTTTAGTAGATGAAATAATTGAATACTTAAAGACACTATAAAAGAGCGACCGAGTCGCTCTTTTTACATTTTCTCTTTAATTGTTTCTAATAATTCATCATCTGATAAGCCAAAATGAGCATAAACATCATTTAATGAACCATGAGGAATTAATGTTTCTGAATCAAATGTATGCTTATATACCTTTGATTTAAAATTATTAATTTCCTTATATTCTAATACTTTATGGTATAGGGTACCACTTGATACTGCTTGTTCAAATATTATGATTGGTAATTCATTATTAAAGATATCATTTAATGCTTTTTCATCAATTGGCTTTATAGATTTACAATCATAAACATTGATATCTAAATTATTATCATTAGCTATTTTATTAATTCTTTCAATATCAGCACCATAGCCTAAGACATTTAGCTTTTTACCTGAATGTAATAATTCCCAATCTAGAGTTACTGTATATGTATAATCTAAATCCTTAACACATTCTGATTTTCTAGGATATCTTACTACAATTGGATGCTTAGATGTAAATGCATAATTAAATAAACCAATTAGCTCCTGTTCATTTCTTGGCATTGTAATAATGATATTAGGCATTAGTGAAAACATAGCTACATCATAGATACCCTGATGTGTAACTCCATCCTCTCCTACTATACCAGCTCTATCAATACCAATAATTACAGGTAAATCCTGACGACAAATGTCATTTAAGAATTCATCAAATGCTCGTTGAGCAAATGTTGAATACATTAATAAAACAACCTTTTTATTATTTAAGGCTACACCAGCACTCATTACTGTCGCGTGCTCTTCTGCGATACCTACATCAAAAATATCCTTAGGATATTCAGCTTGGAAGTCTTGAAGCTTCGCACCAGCTATCATGGCAGGTGTAATAACAATAAAATCATTGTTCTTTTTCTTTTCAATTAAATAATTTGAAACTGCTTGGCTATAGCCAATGCCATCACATTTCTTTAATGGCTCTCCTGTCTTAGGATCAAATGGTGATACACCATGGAAATCACCATTCTTATCCTCCTCACTCAATTTATAGCCCTTACCCTTAATTGTATTTAGGTGTAAAACTACTGGAGAATCAGTATGAGTCTTTATTCTTTCAAATAATTTAATTAATGTTTTAATGTTATTTCCATCATATGGTCCATAATAATCAAAGCCCATATCCTCAAAGATATTATCCTGTTGAATAAGACCTTTAATACCACGCTTCATTTGGTGGAACCATCTACATACAAACTTAGGTGAAATTTTTGTTAAAAATGTTTTTAAACCTCTAACAAAACCAGAACCTCTTAGTTTTGAGAATAATCTAGATAAAGCACCAACTGATTTAGATATACCCATTTTATTATCATTTAAAATAACAATGGCTCTTTTATCATTAGTTTGACCTAAATAGTTTAAGCCTTCCATAGCTATACCATTACAGATTGATGAATCTCCAATTAATGATACTACTCTCATATCATTCTTATCAGTAAATAAAATACCACTCATCGCAGAAATCGATGTTGAAGAATGACCTGATTCCCAAATATCATATACAGATTCACTTCTTTTAATATATCCAGAAATACCACCATATTGTCTTAAATTTTTAAAATCCTTTGCTCTACCTGTTAGGATTTTATGAACATAGGATTGATGACCAACATCAAATAAAAGCTTATCTTTTAAAGGGTCGAATACGTAATACATCGCAACAGTAATCTCAACGACACCTAAATTCGATGATAAGTGGCCTCCTGTTCTTGATATATTTTCAATTAGAAATGTTCTAATTTCTTTACATAATTCTTTTAATTCCTTATATTTAAGATTCTTTATAAATGATGGGTCTTGTATGTTCTCTAAATCAAACATATAACCACCCACTTTTAATGAATTATTTTTCTATTTAATTATTCCATCCAAGATGGATCTGAAGGATTCTTTTGGAATTTTAATACCTTATTAATATCAGCTTCACTAATATATTTTTCATCAGCAGCAACCTTAACTAAAGTTTCAAAATTAGAAATTGAATGATTTTCACACTTAGCAGCTTCTAATCTTTCAATACCCTTTGTTAAACCATAAGTAAAGATAGAAACGATACCTAATACATTCGCACCAGCTTCTCTTAATACTTCAACTACTTCTAGTGAAGATCCACCAGTAGAAATTAAGTCTTCAACAACTACTACCTTCTTACCTTCTGGTACAATTCCTTCAATTTGGTTTCCACGACCATGGTCCTTAGCTCCACCTCTAACATAACCCATAGGTAAGCCTAAAATTTCAGCTGTGATTGCAGCATGTGCAATACCTGCAGTTGATGTTCCTTCTAAAATTTCTACATCTGGATAATATTTCTTAACTGTTTCAGCTAAGCCATTTTCAATAACCTTTCTTACTTCTGGATAAGATAGGGTTAATCTAT
>JAEEGH010027934.1_pt1 | contig 11140 bp, 8 predicted proteins | sample 9134181 | NCBI WGS metagenome assembly JAEEGH01 (sample SAMN16246544, study PRJNA631951) | gut metagenome | biome: gut microbiome; feature: rumen; material: DP-attached | host: Bos | place: Iran: Karaj | collected 2018-10
GATAGGTGTCTCCGGCAAACTGGAACCAGAAGTCGGGATAGTCTGACCGCTGATACGCCGTGATATACACCACGGTCTCGTTGTCCTTCAGCTCCACCCTCGTCACGTCGAGGGCGAGGTTGAAGAATCCGTCGCCATAGATTCCATATTCGGTAGTGGGCTGTTCCCACACAATTACTTTCTCTTTCGCTTGCCCCGCTAGCGCAAACAGGAAAAGAAGAGCGGTAAAGATAATTTTCATGTTTATTTGTTATTGTTGCTATCATATATAACGCAGTTCCTATGGAAAATGTGACATCAGGAAGCGTTAAATTTCCTTAACTTCGGAGGGGAAGCGAAAAAATCGCTACCTTTGCCAAGCAAATTGCACATGTGGTTCTATGCAAGAGACACTTCGAGGCATCGTGTTGAGAACGGTGAAATATGGTGATGCATCCCTCATTGTCGATGTTTTCACAGAGAGTCGTGGACGTCAGTCGTTCATGACCAGCACGACGCGTGCCAAACGTTCCGTGCGTAGCGTGTCTTTCTGGCAACCGCTGTCGATGGTGGAGTTCAGCGCCGAACTTCGTCCCAATGCGGGCAAACTTCCACGCCCAGCCGATGTGCATGCCTATTATAATTACACCGACCTTCCCTTTTCGCCCGTCAAGTCCTCTTTGGCGCTCTTTCTGGCCGAGTTCCTCAGTGCCGCCCTGCGCGAGGAAAAGGAAAATCCTCTCTTATTTAAATATGTGGAGTCCTCCCTTCAGTGGCTCGATATGGTCGATTCGCCTGCATCGATGGCCAACTTCCACGTTGCCTTCCTCATGCACCTCAGCCGCTTCATCGGCATCTATCCCAATTTAGAACGTCCCGATCGGTTTTTCGACCTCCTTGCAGGCTCCTATTGCGATCGCCAACCTCCTCACGCCCATTTCCTTCGTGATGCAGAGGCGCGTGCCCTTCCCACGCTTTTCCGTATGGATTATCCCACCATGCACCTTTTCCGTCTCTCGCGACAGGAGCGCCAACGCATTCTTCATGTCCTCAACGAGTATTATCGCCTCCACATCCCCAACTTTCCTGAACTGAAATCTTTGGAGGTCTTGCAGGAACTTTATTCCTGAAAAAGTGGAACTGACACTTCCTCCCTTTCCTCACTTCCATCACCTCCCGCACCCTTCTTCCACTGCCTCAAAAACGGTGTGACTCACACCGACCCTATCGGTCTGACTCAGACCGCCACCCTCGGTGTGAGTCACACCGTTTTGGAGGTTACTTTTTGAAGCGAACTTTGAGTCCAACGGTGAGCATTCTGCCTGGAGAGAAGAGGGCGAATTTCCGTGTTGAGGAGTCTATACGATGGTCGGTCTTGTCGAAGAGGTTGTCGATGCCAATGCTGGGTTCGATGAGTGCCCATTGGGTACAATCGAAGGTGTGCGAGGTATTAAGGTTCCAGACGCCAAAACCTGGTGCATCTTCGTATGAGCCAGTGTAGTAAGTCTTCGATTGGAGGCGACCGTTGAGGTTCACGTTGAGTGCATACCGCCTCCATGCGTGGTGGTAGTTGGCGGCGATGGTGGCTGTGTTGCGGATGCTGCGCTCTAAGGGGGACCAACGGGAGCCTTCGACGGAGGAACCATCGGAAACGGAGAGGGAACGGGCGTAGGTGTAGGCATAATTAGCAGAGAGATTGAAGCCCGGGAACAGGTTGGCAGACACATTCACTTGGATGCCTTTCACGTCGCCTTTGTCGCTGTTTACGTAGAGGGAGTATCGTTCCAGTATGGCTGCCTCTTCAGCTGTCATCTCGGGAAACTCTTTTTGTAGCAGGGCGAGCGAGGTGGCATCCACGTCGATGTTCTGTTTCACCACCATATCGTTGATGCGGTTAATGTAACCCGTCACGCTGGCCACCAGTTTGTCGGTGTGGTACTCGGCATTGAGGGCGAAGTAGTTGCTCTTCTCAGGTTTCAAGTCGCGGTTGCCGAAATTGATTTGTGGCTTGCCGCGATTGACTGCATAGTAATGATAGTACAACTCATCTAAACCTGGTGCACGGAAACCAGCGGAGTAGGTGGCACGGAAGTTGAATGCGCCTGGCGAATACATCAGCGTTGCTTTGGGCGTGAAGTGGTTGCCAAAAGTCTCGTGGTGTGTAAGGCGGGCACCCACAGTCGCCGTTACGTTTTGTAAGAACTTATGCTCATGCTGACCGTAGAAGGCGAGGGTGTAAACACCTTTATCAATGTTTCCAGAGGTGGCTTCCAATTCGTCGCGTCGCCAGTTGGAGCCAAAGATGGTGGTGGAGTGTTTCATTAAACTGAGAATGGCTTTGAGGTCGGCTTCGTAGGCGTGTTGTTTTTTCGACAGCACGAAGTCGCCCACCTTGTTGTTCTTGGTCTCCACATCGTACTCTTTGCCGTAGCGAAAACGGTCGGCAGTGAAGGTAGCCTGTAAGGAGTTCTTAGAGGTGAACTTGTAAATGCCGCCAGCATTCCATCGGAAACCCTTGTACTGCATCTCGTAGTCGGTACCGCCTGTGATGTCGGTGCGCGTGTTGGGACGGTCAGTCAACTTATAGGAATAGTCAAGACCTGCGTTGAATGCCAGTTTGTAGTTGGGTGCATAGGTGAACTTCTGCCCCACGAGATTGGAGTGGTAGCCTGTGAACAGCGGCGCAATGGTTGGTTGCGTCTCGGTGTCGGAACCTTTCTTGTACTCCAGCCCGTTGTTCTGGTAGCTGTCCGCACGGTCGTGGGTGAAGGAGGTGTAGGAGCCAAATCCGTGCGTGAAGATGTCGAGTGTGACTGCTTCGGTCAGCTGACCTTTGCCCGAGATGTGGGTGTCGGAGGTCACGCTGACGAGGTTTTGTGTTGGCTGGTCGGTAATGATGTTGATGACTCCGGCAATGGCATCGCTTCCGTAGAGAGAGGAGGCAGCTCCGTCGAGCACTTCGATACGCTTCACACGGGCCATGTTAATACGATTGAGGTCGATGTTGTTGGAAATATCGCCCGTCAGCTTTTGGCCATTCACGAGGATGAGGATGTATTTGTTGCCGAGACCATTTAGCCGAAGGAACGTGCCCATTGAGTTGGGTGCCATCGACACCTGCGGCATCATACGTGTGAGGGCAGCGTCAAACGTGCTGATGCCCTGTTCGTGAATCTCTTGGGAAGACAAGACACGCACAGGGGTGGCGGTGGATTTGAGGCGTTGATGATGGCCAGAACCCGTTACCACGACAGGGTTGAGGTTGTAGGTTCGCTCCGTCGCGATGGAGTCTCTGTGCTCCATCTTGTGTACTTGGGCAAAAGCGGCGCCCCCGCATGAGAGCGCCGCCACGAAAAACACTTTTTTAATCATTGATATTAAATGGGAATCACTCATTCTTTACTCTTCGTCTGGAGCAGTTGTCGGGGTTGAGAGAGCCTCATCTGTTCCTAACTTGGCTATCGCCTCGCGAGTGTGGTTCATCCACAGCTTGCGTACAGCAGAACGCTCTGCAAGAGCTGGAATGTATTCAGAACCTGCTTCATACTTTTTCCAGCATGCCTCTCTGAAGGTCGTCTCGTAAGCGGCTGTCTCGATGCCAGCGGCATTGAACATAGAGAACCAGCTCTTTTCATCTTCATCATCTGCCATATCGTTGTGGGCGTGGTCACCGGCAATAGACATGAGGGGATAGAGCTGTGCCTTTGTGGCTGTGTTGGCTTCGTAATTGACATCTATGCTGATAGCTCCTACCTCGTAAGTGACGTCGCGACCGCTGATGTTCTCTAGAACGTCGTCAACCAATGTCTGATCCATATCAACAGTGCCGACATAGTAGTTCTTGTTGATGGCACGGAGATACTGCTCCAGCTGCACGTAGCGGATATTGCCGCCATAATAGTCGTATCCTTCGGGGTTACCATGACCCATGAAAGCAACGATTCCATTAGCAACGGCAGCCTTGATGTCTGACTCCTTGTTCAGCACCTCAGCCAGAGCTTTTGCGTCGCTTTCTTCGGCCATCAACGGCGTACCAATCACCACGTTGCGGTCAAGGCTCTTTATGTACGCGGTGCTGAAGTTGCCGTTCTTGTTGTTCATAAAGTTCTTGACATAAGAGTCGCGCACGTTGCGATACTCTTCACCAGGAATGACCTGCAAAGACTGCACCACAATCTGCTTGTAGCCAGCATTACCGATGGCATTGAGCCAGTGCTCGGGGTCGTAGTAGCTTTTGGGAGCCGTGTTCTCGCCGCCACGGGCTTTGTTGATACACTCGATGGAAGAGAAGGAAAGGAAGACATCCCAACCAGTGAACTGGCTCTTATAGTCAGCAACCACTTTCTCGAAGGTGTCGTAAGCCTGTTCCCAAGTGGAGCCGAATGCTACAATCAGGATGACCTTGTCGCTCTTCTTTTGGCTGTTAACCATTGAGTTGACTTCTTCCTGATACTTCTGATAGTTTGATGACTTGTCATCATCATCGTTGCTACAAGCAGTGAAGCTCATAGCGGTCACGAGGGCTACTACAGCCATCATGAGATACTTAATTGTCTTCATTGTTAGTTTGATTTAAAGAGTTAGACTTATAGTTGTTAACGAGTTTCTTGCCATGATTGAAGCGTATGGTGAGGGCGGCATAGACAGTTATGCCAGGAGTGGTCGTTCCGAGATGCAAGCCGTGGTCGGTCTTATCTACGTAATTGAATAGGTTGTCCACTCCTGCTTCAAGTTGAAACGTGAGCGGCTTCTGTTTGCCACGACTGGGGCTGAAGGAATGGTTGCCCGTCAGTCGCCAGATTTGATACCCTTTCCCGTTTCCATTGAGTTGATAGTATCGCTTGCTCGACATACGGCCATAGACACCTGCACCCCACGTGCTCCCACTCTGTAGCGTGTGATTCCACGTCACATAACAGTTGCCTTTGTGGTGCGCCATGCCATCGATGATAACGTTTCGCAGCACATCGTCTTCGCTGTCATACAGCTTAGCGTCTGTGTCAAGATAACTATACCCGAGTCCTGCTGTCCACTCGCGGTTGATGCGGTAGCGCAGGGTAACGTCTGCACCGTAAGTCTTAGCGGATTCCAAGTTTTTGTACTGTCGAGTCTTCAGGGGGAGGGACTTGGGGTAGAGGTCGGTAGGGGCTTCGTTGTTGGGGATGGTGACGAGAGCTATCATGCCATTCACCTGATTGTAATAACCTGTCACCGTGGCAGAGAGTCCTCCGCTGTTGTACTCTGCACTGAGGGAGAAGTAGTCGCTCGTCTGTGGCTTCAGTTCTGTATTGCCGAGAAAGAGATAGGTACCATTCATGTCTCGCACATACTGGTAGTACAGTTCTTTCGGGGTGGGAGTCTTGAAGCCTTCACTCCATGTGGCTCTGATGCGCAAGTCTTCGCCAAGGCTGAGCATGGCAGAGATTTTTGGGGTCAGGCGATAGCCGAACTGCTGGTTGCGGTTGAGGCGGAGGCCAGCTGTGAGATGGGTGGCAACATGGTTGCCGCATAGGAGGCGGCATTCGTCCTGCACATACAGGGCACCCGTGTGGTCGGTGGCTTTTCCTCCTTTCACGCGGTTGGGGGCCTTCAACCAGTCGTAACGCCACTCCACGCCTGTGCTGAGACGGTTTTCGTAAGGCAATGTGAAGACACCTTTTAGATGTGCCATTGTGCGCTGTTGGTCACTTTGCAATTGCGATTGCCCTGGGTAATAAGGGAAGTAAGAAGTGTGCTGACCATTGACGTAACCATCAGTCAAGGTGATAGCGGTGTAGTCGTAGGAATAGGCGTGACGGTTCCAATCCACGTCCAAGGTAATCATATCGGTTCCCTCCAATCGCCATTTCCCGCCCACGGAGGCTGAAGCATTGTTATAGCGCAGGTCATACGTTTTCACATCCACCCCAGGGTGTTTGCCGCTGGGACGATAGATACGCTTTCGATAGAGCGTTCCATCCGCATACAACTCGAAGTCTTTGTTGATAGAGAAAATAAGGTGCTCCGCTATCTGCCAGTTCGTGTAGCGGTTCACGGTCTTGTTGCGTGAATCGGTGATGACAAACTCCGTCTGATGTGGGTCTTCTTTCGACGTATTCTGCCATCCATCACTATGTTGTAGTTGGAAATTGGTGTAACTCTTCAGCTTGCCCAAGTTCAGGGCAACGCCATCATGTTGGCGCAGTTCGCCGTAGGAGCCGCCTCGCGTAGTGTTCTCCAAGAGGAGGCCCTCAGTCGTGTGCTTCTTGGTGATAATGTTTATCACGCCAGCAATGGCATCACTTCCATAGAGTGCCGACGAAGCCCCTTTAACGATTTCTATCTTCTCGATATTGTAGGGGTCGATAAGACTGAGGTCATTCTCGCCGCCATTGTCTCCATGGATGCGCTTACCATCGATAAGGATAAGTATGTAATTGTTGCCCAGACCGTTCATCTGCATCTGACTGCCCATGTCGCCCTCGTTGAAAGCGAAGGAAGAGGTCAGTCCTGAGAGGATGTCTGCCACCGAGCTGCCCGAAAAGTTACGCAGCATTTGTCGGCTAATGACCTCTGTCTGTATGGGCGCATCCTTCAGCAGGTGCTGGGTTCCAGTACCTGTCACGACCACTTCTTGCAGAGAGTCCTCCTTCAGAATGTCTTGTGCCGACAATGTCTGGGCAAGACACACAAGTGCCCACCCAAGAAGCCTTTTCTTCATACGATGTTGGTATTTACACGCATAGTCCTGTGCGCATTAACCGTGTTCCATTGTGCATTGGCAGGTCTTCTGGCTTTCCCCCTGCCCGTTCGCCTTCCCGGTCTCCCAGTGGCTTTGTTTGAACGGACGTTGACAAGAGGGGATTACAGCTGCAGGTACAGCCCCGGATTCTCACCGGATTCCCTTGCATGAAGCGGCATATCACTCCGCATCATTGCCAATCGGGGACAAAGGTAAGCGTTTTCTTTCACTTGCACAAATTTTTAAACGATTTTTTAGGGTGTATCTGACACCTTTTCGTCTATTTCCTTTTATTATTGATGGAAACTCCCTACCTTTGCATTCAAATGACTCATTCCTTTCTCATAGCAGCACCCACAAGTGGCTCTGGCAAAACGACTGTTGCCCGAGGCTTGATGGCGTTGTTTGTACTGAAGGGGAGGGTTGTGCAGCCCTTCAAGTGTGGCCCTGACTACATCGACACGAAGTTTCACGAGGCTGTGTGCGGACGGCCCAGCATCAACCTTGATACATTTATGGCATCGAAGGAGCACGTGAAGGAGCTTTTTGCCCATTATGGTGCTGATGCGGATGTGTGTGTGGTGGAGGGCATGATGGGCTTGTTTGACGGTTACGACCGTGACAAAGGTTCCTCTGCAGAGATTGCGAGTGTGCTGCATCTGCCTGTAGTGCTGGTCGTTGATGCCCAATCCGCTGCCTACTCTGTAGCAGCCTTGCTTTCGGGTTTCATTCACTTTCGGGAAGATGTGCGCATCGCTGGTGTCATCTTCAATAAGGTAGGGTCAGAACGCCATCGGCAGCTGCTTCGTCAAGTATGTGACGACTTGGCCGTCACCTGCTTGGGCTTCCTTCCGAAAGACCCTGAACTGGAACAAGCCTCACGCTACTTAGGGCTCGATTTCTCAGAGGCGGCTAAGAGTGAGAAACTGCTGCAACTATTAGAGGAGAACGTACAATGGGAAAAGTTACTCACCTTGTGATGGCAAAAAACGCCGAATCGTTCTCTTTCTTCTATCAAGAGAACATCGACCAATGGGAGCATATTACCTTCTTCGACCCCGAAAAAGATGTGCCCCACCTGAGCGATTGCGAGTTGTTGTACCTCCCTGGTGGTTATCCCGAGAAACACTTGGATGCGCTTGCTGCCAATGAGTCTTGCCGCAAGGCCATCCGTGACTATGCCGAAGGGGGCGGACGCATCATAGCGGAATGTGGTGGCATGATGTACCTGTGCCAGAGCATTCTTACAGACGCTGGCGACTACCCCATGTGCGGAGTTCTGCCTTATCGCATCACGGCACGAAAGGCTGACCGCAAGCTCTCTTTGGGCTATCGATACTTCGTGCTGGACGGGAAGGAGTTTCGTGGACATGAGTTCCACTACACACAGTTCTTTGGAGAGGTACCACCTTCCGCTGTGCAGGTCTATAATGCGAAAGGTGAACCTGTATCGACACCTGTGTTCAAGTACAAGTATGTGCTGGCAAGCTATACACATATATATAATATAGGAGAGATTTTAGACAGATGAAGCGACTTCACCCCATCATGTTAGCCGGTACTGGCAGCGACGTTGGTAAGAGCATCCTTGCCACGGCGTTATGTCGTATCTTTCTGCAAGATGGCTATCATCCCGCTCCTTTCAAGGCACAAAACATGGCACTGCACTCCTACGCCACCCCCGAAGGACTGGAAATCGGACGTGCTCAAGCCGTACAAGCCGAAGCCGCTGGCATTCCCTGTCATACGGACATGAACCCTCTCCTCCTCAAGCCCCAAAGCGACCATACCAGCCAAGTCGTGCTGCATGGCATTCCCATCGGCAATCGTGATGCCTACGACTTCTGGCGCAAATCTCCCTCATCTCCCTCTTCTCATCCCTCTCACCCTAATACCCCCATTATCGACTTCCGGAAAGAAGTCTGCTCTGCCTTCGACCGCCTGAATGCCCGCTATAATCCCATCGTGATGGAGGGTGCCGGCAGCATCTCTGAAATTAATCTGCGTGACCACGACCTCGTGAACATGGCTATGGCTCGCCATGCCAATGCTGATGTCATTCTGGTGGGAGATATAGACAGGGGCGGCGTCTTTGCCTCTGTCTATGGCAGTATTGCCTTGCAAACGCCAGAGGACAGAAAACTTGTGAAGGGCATCATCATCAACAAATTCCGAGGAGACCTACGGCTGTTCGAGGATGGCAGGAAGATGTTGGAAGACCTCTGTGGTATTCCCGTCTTAGGTGTGGTGCCTTACTACAAGGACATTCACATCGAGGAGGAAGACAGTGTGAACCTCGCCATGAAGGCGAAGACCGCCCAACAAGGGTGTGTCAATGTGGCAGTAGTCCTCTTACGCCATCTCTCCAACTTCACAGACTTCAACGTCTTGGAACGAGACCCGCGTGTACACCTCTTCTACACAAACAACACCGATGACCTCTTAAAGAGCGACATAATTATCTTGCCAGGCAGTAAATCCACCCTGAGTGACCTCTACGAACTGCGCCGCAATGGAGTGGCACAGGCGATTGTCCGTGCCCATCGTGAAGGAGCCACTGTGATGGGCATTTGTGGTGGCTATCAGATGATGGGCATGGAGGTGTGCGACCCTCTACATATCGAAGGAGAGATGGAACGTCTGCCTGGACTTGGATTGTTGCCCGTTACCACGACCCTCACGACAAATAAAACGACTCGCCAAGTCACCTTCGATGGCGGCATGACGGGCTATGAGATTCATTGTGGAGAAACGCACCCATGTGCTGACGCTCCCCATCATCCATTGGTGACACTTAGGGACGGCTCCCCCGATGGCTATAAGGCATCCGACCGATGCATGGGCACGTACATCCACGGCATCCTTGATAATATCTCCTTCATTGACCGTCTTTTACTTCCTTTTTCTCAGAAGCTAAAAGAGCGCAGCACGTCTTTCGACTACCACGCTTTCAAGGAACAACAATACGATTTGCTAGCTGACCATGTGCGCCAGCATCTCAATATGGACAAACTCTATCAAATTTTAAAGTACTCAATTGAATCTTAAAGGGCTATGCTTGACGGACATGGAGATGACATATACAACTACGAGGGCATCCGCATGAACTTCAGTTCTAACATCTATGCCCATGCCAACCTTTCGGAGTTGGAGGCTCATCTTTGCCGACACATCGACCTTATCCGTTCCTATCCCGAACCTTACCCCCGTTCGTTGGAGACGATGATTGCCTATGAATATGGCATTGATGAAGATGAGGTGCTGGTGACCAGCGGAGCCACAGATGCCATCTACTTAATAGCACAGGCGTTCCGTTTGTCTCCGTGGTCGTCAGTTTCCCCGACGACACCTCCTCCTGTCCCTACTTTCAAAGTCTTTTCTCCCACATTCTCCGAGTACGAGGATGCGTGCTGTGTCTTCGGCTATCAAGAAAGCGAAGATGCAGTTCTTTGTTGGCTTTGCAACCCTAACAACCCCACAGGAGAAGTCTTCTCTGCCTCTTTCATTGAGGAACTTGCTGCTAAGCATGACTTGCTCGTCATTGACCAATCATACGAGAACTACACCCTTGCCCCAATGCTCTCCCCTAAAGAAGCTGTGCGCATGGGTAATGTCCTTCAGCTTCACTCCATGACCAAGCAGTATGCCATCCCTGGTCTCCGTGTCGGCTATGTTGTGGCATCTCCACAACTTATTTCCGTCCTCCGCAACCACTACCGTCCTTGGTCAGTCAATGCCCTTGCCGTTGAAGCATGTAAATGGTTGCTCACGCATCAACAGCGGATCATTCCCAATCCTACAGCCTACCTCCAAGAAACCCAACGCCTCCGCTCCCGTCTCTCCCGTTTTGTATGTATCGACTGTGTCGATACCCAAACCAACTTCTTCCTCTGCACCATCCATCCCCATACTGCTGCTGAACTGAAGGATAATCTCGCTCGTGAGCACGGCATCCTCATTCGTGATGCCTCCAACTTCCGAGGGCTTACCCCACATCACTTCCGTATTGCTGCTCAGTCGCCTGAAGAGAACGATGCTTTGGTTGATACCATTTCCCAGTTCATAACGCTAAAAGGATGATACCGCAAACCTACATATTACCTTTACTCATCGGTTGGCTGCTTGATTTCTTTTTAGGCGACCCGCTATGGATGCCACACCCTGTTGTGTGGTTTGGCAAGGCGATTGCTTTTGGCGAAAGACACCTCAACAAAGGCACACATCGCAAGCTGAAAGGGGCGTTCCTCGCCATGATGCTTGTGATGTCCGTTTTCTTGCTTTTCTATCTTATAGATGGATTCCTCAGCGACTGGGGGGCATATGACTCCATGGATATTAGACTTCTCGATATAAAAGACCTTTGGGCAACCACCGCCTTCCGTTCTCTCATCATCTTTTGGTGTCTCGCTGGCACCACGCTTATTCGTGAGGTGCGCCAGA
>JAEEGH010027935.1_pt1 | contig 11139 bp, 11 predicted proteins | sample 9134181 | NCBI WGS metagenome assembly JAEEGH01 (sample SAMN16246544, study PRJNA631951) | gut metagenome | biome: gut microbiome; feature: rumen; material: DP-attached | host: Bos | place: Iran: Karaj | collected 2018-10
GGTTTTGCCGTCAGTCTGATAGCCCAATAATCATGAATAGAACAGCTATTGCCAACACCGCCAACGACCACTATTTGACAGGCATCATTTTGTTATGCCTGTCAATCTGGTCGTGGTGCCCTGCGGTTTCCGCTGCTGCGAACGACGAGCCTTATGCAGACTACTACAAGGACTACTTCAAGGGCAAGAAGGTACATGTCTATACCAGCAACTACGACTGGAATCCTTTGGCCAGGGACATCACTGCGGAGTGTGCTACCGACTACCAGCGCATCAAGGCCCTGTATTACTGGGTTTGCGACAACATCGACTACGACACCTCGTTAGAAATCCACAGAGCCGACAGCTGCGTGGCCTTACGCAAGGGTGTATGCCAGGCCTATTGTGAGGTGTTCTATCAGCTGGCCAGCGCATTAGGCATTAAGGTGGAAATAGTGAACGGATTCTCTAAGAACGAACATGGCATAGTCTCTTCGACCGGTCATGCATGGCTATTCGTCTATACAAGCGAAAAGCGCGGCATTTTCTTAGATCCCACATGGGGTGCCGGCATCATCAAAGACGACAGGTTCGTCCGTAACAAGAACTATTGGGTCTGGTTTAATGTGAATCCGGAATGGCTCATATTGACACACTATCCTGAAGAAGAATCCTATCAGCTCATAGACAGCCCCATAACCTTCGAAGAGTTTCGCGGCATGTCTGTCGCCAATCCGCTTTGGCTGGAATATGGCCTTAAAATTCACGACATCTACCAGATGATCAGACAGAACGCCGTCTCGCTCCCTAAGTTTTACAACTATGGCGAGGGCGATTTCGAGATAGTCGATATCCCCATGTGCCAATCCTTAAAAATAGGCCAGAACTACACATTCCGCATCAGGAAAAAGTCTGACAGGGAACTGGCCATCATCAACAACGGCGAATACTGCCTTGAAAAAGAGTGGACGTCAGAAGGAAATGGCGTTTACGCCACCACCTTCATGCCCAGGGCAACAGGGAGACTGACTTTCGCCCTGAAGAGCAATGGCACAGAAAACAATTATAGCAATCTGCTCGAATACAGCATTGACACACCAACGCCCTCAGACTGGCAGCGCGTGGAAGCAATTTACCCCCTCAGTCTGCCGGAAGTGAAGCGTGTTGGCAACCTGGATGCCGACACATGGAATCAAGCAGGCATCAACGGCCACGGATTGCTCAAACTGATTCGCGAGCAACAAGTCACAGCACTCCCCGTCATCTATCACGACAGGGGGCAGAAGCTCAAGATACTGTCTGTGCCCATGACTCACGACCTTGTCCAGGGGCAAGAGTACACCTTCAGGTTCCGTCCAGAATCCGGTGTTGAATGGGCCATTGTCAACAAAGACACCTGGTATCGCACTTGGGAAAAAGACCAAGGCATCTATACCATGAAGATCGTCGCGAAGGACAAGGGACTGCTGATGCTCTGCGTCAGCTCAAAAGCAGGCGACCCGTTCTACAGCTGTCTGAAATATGAAGTCAAATAACCAATAATGTCACATACTTGTATTTAACGCTGCGAGTATTTAGTCTGTATCTTTGCAAAAGGAACAGAAAACTATCCTATATATGAAGAAAACAATACTTCTCGGAATGCTCTTGGCCGTATCCGTGTCGATGCAGGCTAAGCAAGTGACCATTCATACCAAGAACACGACAATGGTACTCGATGTGGAAAACGGCAAACAGCCACAGTATGTCTATTATGGCGCTAAACTCAGCGACTATGATCTGGCCCATCTGCAAGCGCCTCGCAATGGCCGCATGGATGCCTATCCTGCCTATGGCATGAACTGTCCGGCTGAGGCAGCTCTCGCCATGAAGCATGCCGATGGCAATCTGTCGACGGAGATGATGGTCAGAGGTGAGTGGAAAGAGGTGAGAGGCGAGAAATATGTAACGACTATCATCCCTTTGGCTGATCCTGTGTATCCTATTACTGTCAATCTCTATTATCGTGCCTATCAGGATGAGGATATGATTGAGACCTGGACAGAGATTAACAACGGCGAGGCCAAGCCCGTCACGCTGACACAGTTTGCCTCCATCGCCCTTCCCATCCGCAGAGGCCATGTGTGGCTCTCGCATTTCTACGGTTCATGGGCTAACGAGGCGCGTCTGGTGGAAGAGCCTATTCTGCCTGGCGAGAAAGTCATCAAGAATAAAGACGGTACGCGCAACTCGCACACCGACCATGCCGAGGTGATGTTCTCACTCGATGGCAAGGCTCAGGAAAACACGGGTCAGGTGATTGGCGCAGCCCTCTGCTATTCAGGCAACTTCCAACTGAAAATCGATACGGACGATACGGAATACCACTATTTCTTCGCTGGCATCAACCCCGACAATTCTGAGTATCACCTGAAGAAAGGCGAGACTTTCGTCACGCCCAAGGTCGCCCTGAGCTTCTCGCAGTCCGGACTTTCCGGCGTCTCCCGCAATTTCCATAAGTGGGGCCGTAAATACATGTTGATGCATGGCGATAAGGAGCGTAAAATCCTGCTCAACTCGTGGGAGGGCGTCTATTTCGACATCAACCAGCAGGGCATGGACCAGATGATGGCCGATATTGCCTCGATGGGCGGAGAACTCTTCGTGATGGACGATGGTTGGTTTGGCGACAAATATCCACGCAAGACCGATAACTCCTCGCTGGGCGATTGGGTGGTCGACAAAAACAAGTTGCCTGAGGGCATCGAGGGCTTGTTGCGCGATGCTAAGAAACACGGCATCAAGTTCGGTATCTGGATCGAGCCTGAGATGACCAACAGCGTCAGCGAACTCTACGAGAAACATCCTGACTGGATTGTCAAGGCTCCCAAGCGTGAGGCCGTCAAGGGTCGTGGAGGCACGCAGTTGGTGCTCGACATGAGCAATCCAAAGGTACAGGACTTCGTATTCTCTGTTGTCGATAACCTCATGACCAAATATCCTGAGATTGACTATATCAAGTGGGATGCCAACATGCCGATTCTGAATCACGGTTCTCAGTATCTCACGATGAACGACCAGAGCCATCTTAACATCGAGTATCATCGTGGCTTGGAAAAGACTTGCCAGCGGGTTCGTGAAAAATACCCCGACCTCACCATTCAGGCTTGTGCCTCTGGTGGCGGACGCGCCAACTGGGGCGTGCTCCCCTACTTCGACGAGTTCTGGGTTTCAGACAATACCGATGCCCTCCAGCGCATCTATATGCAGTGGGGCACCAGCTATTTCTTCCCAGCCATCGCCATGGCCAGCCATATTTCAGCAACGCCTAATCACACCGTCTTCCGCACCACCGCCATGAAATATCGTATCGATGTGGCCATGAGCGGACGCCTGGGTATGGAGATTCAACCCAAGAATATGACGGCCGACGAAAAGGCCCTTTGCCGCAAGGCCATTGCCGAGTATAAGCAGATTCGTCCCATCGTACAGTTTGGCGACCTCTACCGTCTTGTCTCGCCCTACGATAAGGTTGGTCTCGCCTCACTCATGTATGTCAACGAGCAGAAATCGAAGTCCGTCTTCTTCTGGTGGAAGACTGAGTCGTTCCAGAACGAGCATCTGCCCCGTGTAAAGATGGCCGGTCTCGATGCCAACAAGCGCTATAGAATCCACGAGCTCAACCGCATCGACCTGAAGCCAATGGACATCGAGGGCCAGACCTTCAGCGGAGCCTATCTGATGAATCACGGCCTCGAAATGCCTTACCGCAACGAGCCCGAGTGGTCGAAGAAAAACGACTGGTCCAGTCGCGTCCTCCTGCTCGAAGCAGAGTAATATAATAATAGCCCTCATTACTGCCACAAGAGTGAAAGATCCTGCCGAATTTACATTGCCCAAATATCGGAAAATATAAAAAGCTGGCCACACGTGACCAGCTATATTTGAGTGAAAGAAACCAAGCGGCAAGGTCGAATTGCTCATCATCTCTGCGTTTCCGCAGCCATGCCACCGTTCCGCACATCGTGGCTCTACTTGGTTCCACCTTTCACGGTGCAAAGATACAAATAAGTAAGTAAACTTCCAAGTAAATCGAGATTTATTTTTAGTTTCTACCGAAAAAACTTCTTCCATCATCCCTCATCCCTCTTCCCTCTTACATCTTACATCAGCCTTCAGACATCATCCATCTTCCCTCTTCCCTCTTACATCAGCCCTCAGCCCTCAGCCATCTTTTCCGTGTCCTTTTTACTCTTTTAACGTTGAAATTGTGTGTAATATGAAAATTAATTCGTAACTTTGCAGACAATAAGTGAATAAAGAAATGATACAAGATATACCTGCTGGTAGAACAAAGGAAGATATAAAGGCCAGAGAACAAATCATCAAAGACTTCTATGCCCAATGGATTGCTGAGCATCCAGATAAGAAAGTCTTTAACATTACACTTGGTAAGCATATCTGTGTTAAGTTCCTTTCCATTAACGAAACTTACGAAAAGGCCTCTCGCAGTTATGAGTCGACATTAGCCGTATTCAGACTGACGGAGATTTTGGAAAAGGCGACGTTTGTAGAAGAACTACCTGCTAAGCGTAATACTCGCAATCAGAAACAGTTTGAGAAGTTGTTAGTTATGCGATATGAGAATATCAAACTGACTGTTGGCCTTCAACGCTCCAACCAAGACCTAGTACAATACTGCATCACGGTTCCCCAGCTGCACAAATAAAACAAGACCATCAACTCCGAAGAGTGATGGTCCGTATAGTTGGGGCTCGAAACGACCTTAAGGCCATAAAGGTTGTCATCCTTTCTGCGAATTCCCCTATTTGACGCTGCAAAGATACGAATTAATAATGAAACTTCCAAATTTTGCGCAAGGCGAATGCAGTTAAATTTATTTAAAACTGCTGAGCCGCAGCCAAAATTCAGCAAAAAGCTAAATTTTTGAGCAGCGAAATCAAAAAAAAGTTCATTTTTTGTTTGATGAGTCGCGAGAAAATTCGCTAAAGGCAAGTAAATCGAGATTTATTTTTAGTTTCTACCGAAAAAACTTCTTCCATCATCCCTCTTCCCTCTTCCCTCTTCCCTCTTCCCTCTTCCCTCTTCCTTCTTACATCTTCCATCTTACATCTTCCCTCTTTTTCGTGTCCTTTTTACTCTTTTAACGTTGAAATTGTGTGTAATATGAAAATTAATTCGTAACTTTGCATGGACCGCGCCATCGAAGATATTCGACGGCCAAGAATAACCCTAAAGGCCAAAAAACTCTTAACCTGGGTTAAGACTTTTACCCTCGGCACTCGATTTTTGGGGTTTGCCGAGGGTAAATTATCATGGTATTTTGTAACTTTGCATACAGTATGGAACAGAAATTCAGCAATAACAGTATTGACCTTCAGGTGCTGCGGGATTTTTGCGAGCGTGAGGGTGAGGCGGTGGAATACCGCAAGGGTGACCAGTTGGAGCGTGAGGGCGACCCGTCGCGTTGGTTTGGCTACGTGACGGATGGTTGCTTCAAGTATGTGACTCACGGCATCAGCGACGACAGGGAACATATCACGTGGTTTTCGTTCGAGGGCGAATTCGTGGTCGACTACCCGACGTTTCTCTACGACCGTCCGTCACAAACAACTATTGTAGCGATGATGCCCAGCCGCGTGCTCAGGGTTACGGGCCAGCAACTGGAGCAGTATTTCGATCAGAGCATGGAGACGATGAAGCTGCGTGCCGTCATTGCCGAGCACATTCTCTTCCAGTTCCGTTCGCGTTATCTCGACCTCCACTGCGCCACAGCCCGTGAGCGTTATGAGCAGCTGTTGCAGCGTTGTCCGGGCATTGTTGAGCACCTTGCCTTGCAGGACATAGCCTCGTTCCTCAACGTCACTCCCAAGACCATCAGCATAATCCGGAAGGATATCACTTTCGGCAAGGATTAGCCACATATTTTACAAAAACTCTAAAAAAGTGGGAAATCCGTGACCAATTTTCATGGAAAGTTCGTAACTTTGCACGCGAATTCATCAATAATTGCAATTATGACTCAACTGACAGTTTCAATAGAGGATGTTTCCATGCTTGACCAGATTAAGCAGGCCATCAGTCTGATACGTGGCGTGAGTAGCGTCACGCTGAAGCGTCGTAGGAAGACCAGCATGGACCGCGCCATCGAAGATATAGAGCAGGGGCGCGTCTACAAGTACGACAGTCTGGATGACTTGATAAAGGAGATTGAGGGATGACGAAATACGAACTGCGCATCACCGGCGAGTGCAAGCAGAATCTGAAAATCTGTAAGAAGCGGGGCCTGCCGATGCAGGAACTATGGGATATCGTGGCCAAGTTGCTGCGCGGCGAGAAACTTGACGAGAAGTATATGGCTCACCAACTGCACGGCAACCGCAAGGGACAGTGGGAGTGCCACATCCAGCCCAACTGGCTCCTTGTTTGGGAGCAGAACGAAACAGAACTCATTCTTATATTGGTAAATACTGGAACTCATTCCGACCTTTTCGGAAAGAACAAACGATAACCAACCACCGACCGACTGACATATGGAACAGAAAATCCGGAGCTGCGAGAGCGGACCTTCAGGTGCTGCGTGAGTTCTTTGCGAGCAAAGCGGCATAGCCGTGCGTTTCGAACGTGAGGGTGAGGCGGTGGCTGGCTCCAGGACACAGAGGTGCCTGACCCCTCTGTGTCGCTATAAGTGAAAAAGCGTGATTTCGTTAAACTTCGCACAGCGGGGACAGTCCCCATTGTGCGCAGGTGGTTTCCAACTTCCTAAAGACCTGCGACGCACTATGACCGTTGACGAACTGCTCGCACGGGCTGTCGGTTCCTCATCGTCGATGCGCTGAACCGCCCCGAGACTCTCCACTACTACGAAAAGAACGGCTTCCGTTACCTGATTGCTGACGAACGACTGGAAGCCAAATACATGGGCATCGGCATGGGACACCTCCCGCTGAACACCCGCCTGATGTACTTCGATTTGCTGAAGCTGAACGTTAGCGCTACATAGCTAGCCCTCTCTTTTTTTATTCCCTCAGATCATATCTGCCGAGACATCATCAGAAAGGATGCGCCCGGCGGTTTTGCGTATTGTTAAATGATATAAATTTTGGGGGCGGAATGTTGGTTCTGTCGGAAGAATTTCGTAACTTTGAGGCGGAAATTAAGAAAACCGTAGACCAAGAGACAGGGCGACCCCCGAGCCATACAGCTAACTAACCCGCGGCCCCCCAAAAAAACAAAGCATCTCAGCGACCATTATTATCTGAAACGACACCGACTCCCGCCCCCCGTCCGCACCCCGGACAAGGATGCAGAGCTGTTACATAAATCGTCAATGACGATAAAGGACGCGTTCTTTAACTTACTGAGACAAACGGATATTTTTTCCTTCAAAGACTTGGAGGATTTGGGAAATAGTTGTATCTTTGCAGCCAGAAACTAACAATGCAAGATATGAGTAAGTACGAAATACCATTCCTTACGGCATGCATACGGGCCTTCGGACGACGCTTCTCGATGACGCGGCAGGCGGCCTTCCGCTATCTGCACGAACACAAGGGGCTGGCGTTCCTGATAGAGTTCTACGACGTGGAACACCTGCAGTCGATGGACGAGACAATTGAAGACCTGCTCATCATCTGCCAAAAGAACGGAGGAACACTGGCATGAAACTCTATCACGGTTCCAACGCAGACATCGACCGCATCGACCTCACGCGGGGCCTGCGGTACAAGGACTTCGGCAAGGGGTTCTACCTGACACCCTCGCGCGACACTGCCGTCCGCATGGCGCAGAAGAAGGCGCGGCTCTTTGGGGGTACGCCTACGCTGATAACCTACGAACTGGACGAGGCGGCGCTCACGTCGAGCCTGAAGGTGAAACGCTTTCCCGAGCGGGCCTGCGTGGAATGGCTTCTCTTCGTGGATGCCAACCGCGAGCGCAAGAACGTCGAGCCCATCCACGACTACGACATCGTCATCGGCCCGATAGCCAATGACGGCGTGGTGCTCCAGCTGACCAACTACCACGAGGGCGTCTATACGCCGGAGGATGTGGCACGGCTGTTGCAGGACAGGTTCCTCGACCAGCAGTATTACTTCGGAACAGAGCGCGCCCTGCGCTTCCTCCACAAAACCAGCGTCGAGAGCGTATGAACCAGCCCAATCACCATCAGATAGCCACCTACCTGACCGACTACGTGCTGAGCGAGTTGGTGAAGTACGTCATCGAGGACACTGGCTGCACCACCGAACAGGCCATGGAGCAGGTGTACAACTCACCGCTGATGACGCTGCTACAGGACGAAGAAGGAGAACTCTACGTGCAGAGTCCTGCGTATTTGTACGAGCTGATGAGGAGCCAGCCGTAGCTTCCCCCGACATTATTTCCCCCTTAAAATATCCGCCGAGACATCGAGAGATGGGCTCGGCGAATTGTTTTTATCCGTTTGGTCTCAGAGACAAGATGAAACGAAGACGGATCACGCGGATGAGACGGATAGGAAGATGAATCCGAATAATCCGTGGTCGAGACAAAAAGAAAAGATTTATAATTCATATTAAGTATAACAATTTAAAATTTAAAGCTTATGAAACAATTTAGACTTTTACTTCTGCTCGCGCTGCTGATGACGGCGGCGACGGGCGCGTGGGCCGACAGAAGTACCACGGCGACGGCACCGGCCCGTTCAAGGGCGAGTATCAGATGAAACCGCGCGGCCGCGTGTTCTTCTCGCCCGCCGACGACCAGTACATCATCGCCGTGGGCACGTGGATCGACCACAGCCCCGAGGCCATCGACCAGATTATCGTCGAGTTCGACCTGCCCCGCGAGAAGACCATCGTGAAGAAGGCCTAACGCCGTATCTTCTGGCAGAAAGTGAATCAGAAGGGGGAAGCATCCCCGGCGGCGGAGAAGGAGAAGAAGGAGACTACGGCGAGTAACTCCTCCACACGACACAGGGGTGCCTGACCCCTTTGTGTCCTAAACTTTAGCCTCACTGCCAATTCTGGTGGCGAGGCTAATTTTGTCCTCAACCGATTGGCCATGATTCGCAAATAACGGCGGAAATATTTGGAGATATGAAAAAAAAGTTATACTTTTGCGCTGTTTTAATATTAAAATAACATGCTTATGAGAAAAATTTACCTTACGCTCTTCGGAGCAATGATGATGATGGCTGCCAGCGCGCAGACCGTCGCAAACGGCTTCAAACAGGACAGTATCATCGCAAAGAGTGACATCGGCGGAACGACGTCGAAAACCGTCTACGAATACAACGCCGACGGAAAGTGCACCGTCAGTTACGGCTACATTTACCAAGGTGGGGCTTACGTGATGGACACCAAGACGGTGAACACGTTCGACGAGCAGGGTCGTGTGACCAAATCGGAGACCTTTACCAATTACAACGGTGAAAGTGCGCTGTCGTCGTACACCGAATTCAGCGATTTCAATGCCGAAGGCTACCCAACCGTCCAAGTCGACTACCAGCTGGACGATCAGAATCCCGATGCCGGCATCCAGCCGTTCACGAAGACGGTGACTGACCAGTTCTACGGTGCACAGCCCGCACACCAAATCGTCTACCAGAATATGGCAGGTACGTGGTCGCAGTTCCAGGAAATCACCACCGAGTACAGCAATGACGTGCCCGTTAAGATAACTATCGAAACCGGCATCATGGGTATGAGCATGACGGTTGTCACCGATATCGAGTACGACGGTCACAACATGCCTATTAAGGCGACGCAGACCAATTCGCTGATGCCCAGCGAAAACGTCACGACCACTTATGTGAACACCTACAATGCCGACGGACTGCCTACAAACATCGTGACGACCACCACCGCCATGGGTATGGCCACCGTGATAGTCACCGACTACTACTGGAGCGCCACCACAGGCATTGCCCCGATCGTCAGTGGCAAGCAGGATAACGGCAAATACTACGACCTCAACGGCCGCCGCATCGCCAATCCCGCTCACGGCCTCTACATCCACAACGGCCGCAAAGTGGTCGTCAAATAATACTCACTCCAAGACTCTTTTATAGCGGTCATTATGGTCAAGGTCATTTTGGTCATTTTCGATTTCGGGAACGCGGTCATTGCTCACTATATATAAATATTAATATTTATATTATAGTGGCGGATTTTGACAATCTGTTTTCGATTTTGACAAATGACCAAAATGACCAAATGACCGCTTAAGATGGTTTACTTTCGTTGACTTGATGTGCAAGGAAATAAAAATTTTCTTGCAAAGTATTCGTGTACCGCAGTCAAAAATCCTTACCTTTGCAGCGTCAAATTGAAGAAGCGGACAGGCGGTCTTTAAAGGTAAAAATTGCGAGAGTTAAATCTGGAAATTGCGCGCGTTAACAGTAGCAATTGTTTTCCTTAATATCACCTCCGGAACGCGAAACAAGGCGACAACGAGAGAATTAACAAAATTGTTTACAAACCATTTAAAAACTAATTGAATTATGGCTATTAAAGTAATTGCACAACGACGTGAAGTGAAACTGGGTAAGAACCCTGGAATGAAGTTCGTGATGCGTCCCGACCTGTACATTCCCATCGCAGAGAAGAAGGTGTTCAGTGAGGCCTCGACCCACAGCGGTATCTCTGCAGGTGTGATCAAGGCGGCTTGGGATGCCGCAGGCGAGGTGATTCGCACGTGGGCCACTGAGGGTCACAGCGTACCTCTGCCCGGACTGGGAACGATGCGCTTCGGCGTCCGCGCCAAGGCAGTGGCCGAACTGGAGGATGTGAAGACCAACCTGATCAGCGTGCGCCGCATCGTGTTCACTCCTAATGTGGAGGTGAAGGACGAGCTGAAGAACACCTCGATTCAGATCACCTGTCTCGACGAGGACGGCAACGTGCTGAAGCGCGTGACCTCTGGCGACAGCGGCGAGGTGGAGGATAACGAGAACGGCAATGAGTCCGAGAACGGCAATGAGAACGGCGGAAACTCTGGCGGTGGTGACAACGGCGGTGGCGACGGCGGTGACGAAATGGATCAAAACTAACGGCAAAGGAGTTTTTTTAGTCTAAGGAATCAAGGAATCTAGGAATGGTGGCACCCTGTGCCATTGCTGCGCCAGAGAGGTGCAAAGCACCGGAAGATTCCTATATTCCAAGATTCCTTAGACAAAAA
>JAEEGH010027937.1_pt1 | contig 11139 bp, 7 predicted proteins | sample 9134181 | NCBI WGS metagenome assembly JAEEGH01 (sample SAMN16246544, study PRJNA631951) | gut metagenome | biome: gut microbiome; feature: rumen; material: DP-attached | host: Bos | place: Iran: Karaj | collected 2018-10
GTAGGAACGGGAACCATCCTTCTCCGGCGGGACAATATCTTCGAAGAAGTTGATCTGTTCGGTCGTGCCCATATCGACCAGCACCTGTTCGGAGAAATGGATCAGGTCCTTCGTGGTCCAGAGCAGGACTTTCCCCTTGCTCTCCTCGTCCGGGGTGCCGTTTTCGTTCGTGCGGACCGCCATGATGCCGTAGCCGCCGTCCTTCAACGGGAAGATGACCGGATTCTTCACGCACTTCGGGCGAATGGTGTTCTGTTCGGTGAGCGTGCCTTTCGCGAAGAGAATGCCGTAATTCTCGTTCATGGCGGTGAAGTTCTTCCCGTCGACGCTGCGGGCGAAGTGAACGGACCGCGCAAGGCCGTCGGGATAGCTGTTGGGTTCGGCGGTTCTGGTGTAAACGAGGATCTGCTCCGTGCCCGGTTTGTACTCGGGGAAGGCGGAAACGGCGGTGGAGGCGCAGAACGCAGCGGCGAAAAGCGTCATGCAGGCGAAACGGAATGCTTTCATCTTGGGCTCCTTGTTCGTGACGGGGCTGTTGAAAAAATCGAGATCATCGGAAACATTATAACATCTTTTGAGCGGATGTCAAGCCTCGCTGAAAAATTAACGGCGTTTCTAACGCATTTGTCCGTTTTTCTCCGACAGATAAAGGCTTGCTTTTTGCGCGCTTGCGGTGTATAGTACAGACAAAAAAGCCCACACAATCTTTTCCGTATCAGCAGGTGCATCATGCCGCAGAACCCCCATGCAGAATCCCCGTCCGGTCAGCCTAAAACCGATGAAGGTGTGAAGATCATACTGCCGGGCGTCACGTCCGACCCGCCTCAAGTTGACGAACGCCTGAGGTTCCGCCTGCCGCGGCTCGGATGCTTTACGCTCTTCTTCATCTTCTTTTTCTCCACCGTTTTATGCCTGGTCCTGTTCTTCTACACGGCGTTCCAGCTGCCGGTCGAATGCGAAACGCCGACGGAACGCGTCACCGTGGCGGATCCGTGCAACGTGATCCATGACGAGGACAAGGAAGTCCTGACGCAGCTCGCGACCGAGGTCGCCGACGCGGGCGATTGCGACGTGGCGGTGATGTTCGTCGACGAGCAGACCAGGGACTTTTACGTGCTGTTCGACGCCGTGCTCGCCGACTGGGCGCCGGGAAAAGGCGTCCTGCTGATGTACAGCCTGCAGACCGGCAGCATCCGGGTGGCGCTGGCGGGCGGCGGGTGGCGGCTGGCCGGACACGACAGCGAGGAACTGTTCCGCAAGGTCGTCTGGCAGAACACCTTCTGCCGGGCAAACCGCGTGCGTGTCCTGCTGAACGCGCTGAAGAAAGACTTCGAGCTGGCGAAGTCGGCCGATCTCCCGGAAGGCGTGATGGAACACTTCGGCGGGGTCTATTTCGACCTGCCGCTGGGGGAGGAACGCTCCGATTTCCGGTACACGAGGAGCCTGATCAGCATTGTCCTTGGCCTGATCGCCTTCGTGCTCGGTCTGGTGGTGTGGGTGGTGGGCAGCGGGACCCGGGAAAGCTGCCTGGCGAATCACAAAAAAATCCGTGCTGAGTTCGAACGCCGCAAGCCGAACGAGCCGGAACTGCGGCTTTCCGACCTGAACGCGCCGACCGAGATACAGGCCTTTTTGAAGGTGTTTCATCACCCCGCCCTGAAAACGCTCGCGATCCTTCTGGCGGTGGGCCTCGGTGTGCTTACGGCGTCCGTTGGCATCAACGAAGGACCGAATCACGATTACGATACGCTGAGCGAGGAGGAGGTCCCGGACCTCGGAGAAGCGCCCGCCGAAGCGCCGTCCGGGATCGTCGTCGACCTTGCGGACGCGTTCAGTCCCGAGGAGGAACGCGCCATTTCCGAGGCGGTCGACCACCTGGAAAAGGCCGTCGGCGGGCAGGTCCAGGTCCTGGCCGTAAAGACCATCGGCAACGAGGTGCTGGAGGATTACACGCTGGAAGTCGCGTCCCGCTGGGAGATCGGCGAGGCGGGCAAGGACAACGGCGCGCTCGTGTTTCTCGCCGTCGACGACCGGAGAAACCGCATCGAGGTCGGCTACGGCTGGGAAGCCGCGCTGACCGACGCCCGTTGCGGCGATCTGCTCCGGTCCGCCGTACCGGAGCTCCGCGAGGCGCGGTACGGCGACGCCTGCGTGAAGATCGTCCGCGGCATGGAGCGGTATTTGTCTCAGGAACCGGAGTTTGACGCCGGTCACAGCCTTACGCAGAAGGGCGTGATCGCCGTGATCCCGTCCGTCAGCCCGCCCGAACCGCCATGGGACCCACGCCGTGAGGATTCGCTGGAGACATTTTTCGGTTCCCTCGGCATCCTGCTCGCGCTTCTGAGCGTCGTGCTCGGGTACTGGGGACGCCTCTGTATGACGTCGCTCCCCGATTACGTCATCATCGACCCGGTCAAGCTCCGCGAACTCAGTTCCAAGTACAGCTACAGTTCGTCTTCCGGTTCGAGCCGGAGTTCGAGCCGGAGTTCCAGCCGGAGCTCCCGCAGCAGTTCCAGCCACCGTTCCGGCGGAGGCCGCAGATCGGGCGGCGGCGGTTCGTTCGGCGGAGGCGGGGCGTCCGGCAGATGGTGAGTTCCGCTTCCGCAGCCGTATGACACGCGGTAATGTGAACGGAATCAAGCTCATCTGTTCCGCCCTCGAAATCATATTATTGTGTAATTAAATTATCTAGCGAAAAAATATTTTAAAAAAGATACTATTCAGCACAATAAACACACGGTCGCGGGCGTTAATTGTTTTGCATGGCTGTTATTCCTGCCAGGCGATCCGGCTTCCGGTGCAAGTCTTCCCCGGTTCCCGGCATCTTCAGCTCCACCGAAGACAACGCTTCCCGGAAGCACGCACCATGCCGAAAGTCTCCTTCATCATACCCGTCCACAACGAAGCCAAATCGCTTCCCCGCTGCCTCGAATCCATCCTGTCCCAGTCGTTCCGGGACCTGGAGATCATCTGCGTCGACGACGGCTCGGACGACGGTTCCGCCGACATCCTTCAGGAGTATGTGAACCGCGAACCGCGCGTCCATGCCACGGCGTTCCATCGCCGTCTGGGCACGGTCCTGGCGCGCAAGCTGGCGCTTCTGGACGCGCAGGGCGAATACATCATGTTCGCGGACGCCGACGACATGCTGCTGCCCGGCTCGTGCGAGACCGCCGTGCGACTGATCGAGGAGTCGAAGACCGACATTGTGCAGTTCAGCGTCGATTTCGAGGCGGAACAGAAAGACGCGGACGCCCTTGAATCGTTCCGGCGCGTCTTCCGGTCGCGCACGCTGGAATCGCACGGCGCCAATGTCCTGTACGACTGCTTCGTCAACCACAGGTTCCTGCACAATCTCTGGAACAAAATCTACCGCGCCGGGATCTGCAAGGAAGCGGTCAATGCGATGCCGGACATCCAGCTTCACCATTACACGGACCAGTATCTTTCCTTTTTCATCCTCTTTTTTGCGGAATCGTTCCGGAGCGTCGTCACGAGGCCGTGCTACCGCTATCATTTCGGCGGCGGCGTCTCCACGAAGGCGCCGAACGCCGCGCAGTTCAAGGACATTTGCCAGGTCAGCCGGGCGCTGCCGCTGATGGAGAAGTTTCTCCGCGACCGGAACGCCTACGAGACGAACAGCTCCGTCCTGGACGCCATCCGCAGCACGCTCCAGGTGGACATCGTGAACAAGCTCCTGACCATCCCGAACCTCACGCGCGAGATCATCTTCACCGCGCTCGAATACTGGGGCAGCGACGTCGTGTTCGAGTTCCTGGACGCGACCGGCATGTTCCGGTATCCGTGCGACAGCCGCCTGTCGATGGTGTCCGAACTGGTTGAAAGAGTCAAGGCGGACCAGAGGGAGATCGCCAGGCTTCAGTCCGAGCTCGAGACCGCCCAGGCGAAAATGCGCAAGATGTCCCCGCGTAGCTCCCAGCTGCTCCGGACGCCCGCCCGCGCGACGTCGCGCCTGTCGCGGCCCTCGCCGGTTTCCTCCACCATCCAGCAGGAGATCACGTCATCTCCGCAGAAGGTGCAGTTCCGGTTTGTCCAGAAGCTCCCGAAGATCTGAGAAGGGCAGGGGAGTTCCATATTTCTCTGTTCCGATGAATGGGACCGAGGAGGATCCCTTTATTTCCCGGAGGCGTTTTCTCCGAGCGCGAGCAGGGCTTCGGCGGGCGAAAGCGTGCGCCATTGTCCCATCGGGAGGCCGCCGAGACGGAGCGCGCCGACGGCGATGCGTTTGAGGCGGCGCGTGCGGTTATCCAGTGATTCGAGCATGCGGCGGATTTCGCGGTTTTTGCCCTCGCCGAGGATGAAGACGTAGCGACCGGGCGCTTCGGCGCGGATGGAGATCGCGCGGAGCGTTTCGCCGTCGTTCTGCACGCCGGTAGTGGTGAGGCGGCGGATGTCGGCGGACGAAAGCGGCTTGTCGGTGGTGACCTGGTAGGTCTTGCGCGTGCCGTGCCGCGGATGGGTGAGCTGTTCGATCCAGGCGCCGTCGTTGGAAAACAGGATGAGTCCCTCGCTGTTCTTGTCGAGGCGGCCCGCGGAAACGAGGCGTACGCCGGGGAGGTCGATCAGGTCCAGCGCTTTTTTCGGGGCGTGGGGATCTTCGGCGGTGCAGACATAGCCGCGGGGTTTGTGGAGCATCACGTAAACATAGCCGCGCGGCGGTTCGACCGCTTTCCCGTCCAGCGTCACGCGGTCGCCGGGGGCGATGCGGACGGACGGATCGGTGCGGACCTCGCCGTTTACGGACACATGCCCGTTTTTGATGAGTTCGGCGGCATGGCGGCGGGAGGCCGCGCCGGAAGTCGACAGGTATTTGGTGAGATTCGGGAGCGCGGCATCCGCATCCGTGCCGGATACGGGAACAGGAACGGCGTTTGCATGCGCGGGAACGGGCTTTCCATCCACTTTGGGACGATACCCGCGCCGGAATCCGGGAGACTTGCTTCCCGCCGCGGAACGGCCTTTTGCGGGCGCAGGATGCGGTCCGGATGGCGCGGGTTTCTCCGGCCTGCCGGTGCCGGAGCTGTTCCGATTCTCCCGCCGGGACGGCCGCGGCATCAGTCGCGTTCGCCGTTTTTGGCGGCTTCGACGGCGGCCAGGTGCTTCTTGGCGAGCTGGATGATCTCCATGAGCTTCTGGCTCTGGACGTCGGCGGGGAGGCTGTCGAACGCGTCGAGCAGGATCTTCTGGTCGGCGGTCATTTCGATCTCGTATTTGACCTTGTCGCCGTCCTTCGGCAGATAGGCGGTGAGGAGCGGATAGAGCTTCTCCCAGGTGTCCTTCTGCATGACTTCGGTCTCACGCCGCATGTACTTGGAAATGGTGTTCGCGCTGACGTTGGCGCAGTTCGCGAAATCGGTGACGGAATCGTAGCCGTCGGCGATGCACGCGTGCAGAGCTTTGACGATGTCTTCCGTGATTTTCATTTTCTATCGTTTCCCCCAGGATGATTCAGGGATTGTTTTGCTTTCTGTTTGCCATGGCGCTGCGGAACTCGCGCAGATTGCCGTACTTGGCCTTGAGTTCGTCGATCTCCTTCTGGTCGGCGTCTTCGAGCGCGTGGTTGAAATAGCTGTTGATCACGTACGAGGTGATCTCCTTCGCCGTGTCGTCGTCCGCGGCGATCGTCTTGGCGCCTTCGAAATCGCCGTAGAGAAGCAGGTAGAAATACAGCGCGTCGGAATGTCCGGCTTCGCCCGCGCCCTTCTTCAGCAGCACCAGGCGCTGCGAAAGCGGCAGGTCGTCGAAATTGAACTGGAAGAGCTTTTTGTCGACCATGGCGGCCTTCACGATGCCGTTGTTGATGGACTTCACGTAGCAGATGCCGGAGGGGCCGTAGCCGATCTGGGTGTCCGCCAGGATGGTGTTGCCGTTGTAGGTGTTCTCGCGGATGGCCTTTGCGCCGGCGATGTTGTCGAGCACGGTCTTTGCCCAGTCGCGGTACGGGCGGGCGACCGAGGCGACGGCTTCGTCGGGATCCTGCGACTGGCGGTCGAGCGTCTGGTACCAGTCGGCGTAATCCCGCTCCGCACGGTCCAGATGCTCATGGTGCGTCTGCTCGATCATGCGTCCGGCGAAATATTCCTTCTCGCGGACGAGGCGCTCGGAAAGCTCCATCGCGGTGCGTGCGCTCTGTTCCTTGCGGAGCCGGTCGGCCTGCTGTGCGTATTCGTCGGCGCGGCGCCTGTCTTCTTCGGCCTGCTGGGCGCGGCGGCGCGCCTCTTCGGCGGCCTCGGCGTCGTCCCTGCGCTGGGCGATGAGCTTGCGGAGCTTGCGGGATTCGAGGTCGCGCGCGGATGCCATCATAGCCTCGTCGACCTCCAGGAAGACCGCGCGGAACGTCATTTCCGCCTGTTCCTCCTTGGGTTTGCCCGGCTGGTAATCCATGGCGATGTACGCCTCGCATTTTTCCAGCAGCGCCTTCCTGTCGGTGGGGTTCACGCGGGAGAACGCTACGATCTCGTCGACGGCTCGCGTCATTTCGGTATCGCGCTGAAGTTCGCGTTCGGCGGCCTCGGCGGCCTCCTTGCGGGCGCGTTCCTCGCGTGCCTTGGCGTTGTTGAAATAGAAAAGGATGCCCGCGGCGATGAGCGAGACGAACAGCACGGCGCACGCGATCATGATCATTGTCCGGGTCTTGCGCGCCTCGTCCTGCTGGCGTTTCTTCAGGTTGTAGATGTTGCGGGCGCGGTCGTTTTTGGGGTCGGTGGCGCCCGCAAGGACGGTGCCTCCGCCGACCGGACGCGCCACGCGGGTCGAACTCTGGGAGCCGCCGCTGAGGATCTCGGACTCGGTGGACGGCCCGGCGATCTTGCCGCGGCGGGCGTTGCGGAGGTCGTCGATGAGCTCGGAGGCGTCCTGATAGCGCATGGAGGGGTTCTTCGCCATCATCTTGATGATGATGCGGGAAACGCTCTCCGGGATGTCCTTGTTCACGGAACGCGGCGGGATCAGGGGTTCGGTGAGGTGCTTCTTGGCGATCTCGGCGGCGGTGGAGCCGTCGAACGCGAGGCGGCCGGTCACGAACTGGTAGAACGTGGCGCCGAGGCTGTAGATGTCGCTGCGGGTGTCCATCGGGGCGCCGGTGAGCGCCTCGGGGCTGATGTACTGCGGGGTGCCCATGACCTCGTCTTCGTCCGAGTCGCTCATGTCGCCGGTCACGCGTGCGAGACCGAGGTCTGCCAGCTTGGCGCGGCCGGTGGAGGTGAGCATGATGTTGTCGGGCTTGATGTCGCAGTGGATGAGTTTCTGTTCGATCCAGGCGTAGTTCAGGGCTTCGGCGATCTGCTGGATGATGTTCAGCGCCTGGTCGACGGGGATCACGCCCTCGCGTTCCAGCACGTCCTTCATCGTTTCGCCGTCGATGTTTTCCATAGCGAAGTAAAGTAGGCCGTCGTCCTCGCCCACGGCGTATGCCTGGACGATGTGCGGATGGTTCAGCTTGGCGGCCGCGCGCGCCTCCTTGATGAAGAGCGCCACGAATTCGGCGTTGTTCGCATAGGATTCGGCGAGGATCTTCAGCGCGGCGGGACGGTCGAGGGTGATCTGATGGGAAAGATACACGGTGCCCATGCCGCCCTGGCCGATGGCGCGGCGGATGATGAAGTCGGCGATCACGGAGCCGCGTGAAAGGCGCGTCGGGGGGACCTGCACCACGGAGCCGCAGTGGCCGCACTGCACCATGATGCCGGCGTCGACGTCGTCGACGGCCACGATTCTGCCGCAGGATGAACATTGGAAACGCATGATATGTCGTTCTCTCCTCAGGGAATTACTGTACGGGGTCCAGGAACTTGGTCTTGCAGGTCAGCCAGTTGATGTTCAGCGGGAGTTTCGGCGTCTGGGACGCGTTCGCTTCGTACCGGTTGGATTCCACGAACCGCACCACCACGTTCTTGTCGCCGGTCCCCGCCAGCTGGCCGTTCGGCTTGAAGATGATGGCCGGTGCGCTGGAGACGTTGTTGCCGATGCCGCTGTTGTTCAGGTTGGTGACTTTCGTGAGGCTGCCGGACCCGACTTTGCCTTCGGTGCCGCCGCTCGTCGTCCCCAGGTCGCTGGACGTGTCGGGGACCATGGTATTCTCCGGCAGGAGCACAAACGAGGAGCCGGGCACCCAGCGGCGCCAGAGATAGCTGGTATTGTCCGTGTCGGGATTATGATAGACCTCCGCCATGCGGAAGCGCGTGAAGCCCTTGGAGCTGGAATCCTTCACGAATATCAGCGCAGTGTAGGCTTTCGCGGAAACGGCATGCGCGCGGCCCTCCATGATCGCGCCGTTCATCTGGTTCGCGGCGAGCGTGGTCTTGCGACCGGAGAAAAGCGAGCTGTACGCCGGGATCGCGACCGCGGCGAGGAGGATCATCACTCCCATGACCATGATCAATTCGACCAGAGTGAACGGCCTGGCTGCTGCATGTTGTCTCATATCGTGTCTCCCGGGGGGATTGGTTCAATTCTTCTTTTTGGAGCCGGACGCCTGCTTGATCTCTTCCTCAAGGGCCTTCTTTGCGGCGGCCTCCTGCTCCAGGATCTGCTTCTTGCGCAGGGCGATGTAGTCGGCCTTGCGTTGCGCCCTGTTGGCGTCGGTGATCTTTTTGAGCGCTTCGGCGCTGAGGCGGTCCGGGGTCTTTCTGACGAACTTCTGAAGCTCGTCGTATTTCTCGGCGTAGCCCTTCGTGGCCTGGGCGTACAGCGCCGCGTTCTTCGTGCGGATCGCCTTGTCCATCTTTTCGGCGGGTTCCTTCAGCTCGAGCGCCTTGTTGTACAGAGATTTGAGCCAGCCGTCGGTGACGCCCGTGACTTCCTGGATCTCCGGGTCGTGCACGTAGTTGTAGAGGTTGCCCATGGCGGACTGGAGCTGGCGGGTGCCGATGCGTTTGTACTTGTCCGGGTCCTTCGCGAACACGTCGTAGGAGTTCGGCATATCGGAGTCGCCGAATGCGGCGATGTATTCCTTCAGCATGTCGGATGCCTCTTTCCGGGTGTAGGAAGGCTCCAGGACCTTGTCCGGGACGTAGATGTCGCTGTCCTTGATGGTGGTCGTGGTCCGCGCGGCGGTCCTCTGCTGGGAGAACGCGCAGAACGGGGCGATGACGGCCGCGGCGAGGGCGGCCATCAGGATCTGTGTCTTGAAGAAGTGATTATTCCGCATATTCTTTCCTCGTTACTTTCCAAGCACCCTTGTTGTCGTTGGCGGATTCGTCCCACTCGAGACGGACGATGATCTTCGCCTCGCCCGTGATCTCGTCATAGAGGTTGTCGTACTGCCTGTACGCGGTGGCACGGCTGGCGAACGCCGACCGGATGCTTGCGGCCGACACGCCAGTGGGGGCGGTGGATTTGTTCGAGACGTTTCCGGAGGAATACTCCAGGAAACCGGCGTCGCGCATGACTTCGAGGTCCTTGACTGTGTCGGACATGTTCTTCTGAAGCGTGACCCCGCCGACGTCGCGGATGGTCTGCGCCAGCACGAGGATCGTCGCGCGCTTGGTCTGCTGCTTGTTCCACTTCAGCAGATTGACCACGCGGCTGAAGATCTCCTCGGCCTGGGCATCGGGGACGTTCTTCGGGATGATCTTCTCCATCTGGTCGCCGGAGCCGTAGGCGGTCGGGAAGACGGCGGTGCGGCGCTGGAGGTGACCCTGGGACGTCGCGTAGGTGACGGCTTCGGAGAGGTCCTTGGCGTAGGCATCAACATCCGTATTGTCAGAGTCGACGGAGACGTTACTATTATTGTGGCCGATCGTGCCGCCCGCGGCGGTCCCGTTATACATATTGGCGTAGGTCTGGTAGACCGGGAAGTCGATGAAGAGGGATTTGAACGCGAACGGGGCGCTGCTGCCGCCGAAGTTCGCCACGCAGTTCAGGTTGATCATACCGATCACGTCGTCCATGCCGCGGTCGGTGCTTTGGGTAAGCGCGACCTGGTCCAGCAGATGGCCGTCGCCGGCCTGGTAGGTTTCCATGCGGATGCCGTTTTTGGAGGCGCACTTCAGGTTGATGGTCTGCCACGGGCTGCCGCGGTGGATGGCGCCGAGCTCCCACAGGGAGATCATCGGGGCGTGCCGGATGTACGCGGTGGAGATGGTGTTGCTTCCGGAATAGACGGGATCGCTCGTCTTTTCGTTGTCGTGGTAGGTGCCGAGGTTGATGACGTTGTTGCAGGAGCCGAGCGTGGAGTTGATCTGGTTTTCCTGTTCCGCGAACGTGGCGGTCCACTGTTCGCGGCCGAGGTTGTGGCGCGGGTCGTTGACCTGGGCGTCGAAGTAGAAGTGTTTGCTGAAGTCACCGGATCCGGCGACCTGTTCGCCGCCCGGGATGAACGTGCGTCCGTTCTGAAGCAGCGCCGGCATCAGGGAGAGGTCGGCATTGCGTCCGGCGTAGTCGCGCATGACGATGCGGTCGAGGCTGACCCTGACGTTGCGGACCTTGATGTAGCCGTAGAAATCGCCTTCATGGCCCATGGGGCGGTCGTAGCCGTCGCGGCGCGGCGTGGTCACACTGCCCACGGAGCCGCTGTCGAGCATGTACGTGTAGACGTTGTATCCGGCGGGATTGCCGGACTGGGTGATCTCCCAGGCGGTGTCGGCGTTGAACCGGACGACCGCGGGGCGCCAGTCGTTGCCGGAGTTGTTTTCCGGGTTCAGGTATTCGTAGGAGACTTCGCCGATCAGGATGGGGGCCTGGACGGAGATCGCGCCGTCGCTGCCGCCGGTGGTCGGGTACATGTTCACGGTCTCGACGTTGAGCGTGAGCTCATGGTTGTAGGAGCAGTCGGTATACCACACGCGCCACTTCCAGGACGTCGGATTGTTCGGGTCTTCGAGATAGCGGTCCTGCAGGCGCATGCCGAGGTTGCCGCCGACCGAGACGTCCGCCTGGACCTCGTTGATGTACGGGGTGCGCTTGTTGCCGGTGTAGGTCGGGATGCCGCTGAGCCAGTTGTCGTTGTCGGTCACGGGCGGGCGGTTGATGGAGGCGTTGTAGTTGATGAGGTTGGCGACGGTCTGGTTCACGTTGGCCTGGCTTGCGTTTGCATTGTTGAACCACGGGATCGCGCCTTTCACCGTGGCGAGGGAGATGGAATCCCAGTCGTTGCGGATGAGCGGGAACCGGTAGGAT
>JAEEGH010027939.1_pt1 | contig 11138 bp, 28 predicted proteins | sample 9134181 | NCBI WGS metagenome assembly JAEEGH01 (sample SAMN16246544, study PRJNA631951) | gut metagenome | biome: gut microbiome; feature: rumen; material: DP-attached | host: Bos | place: Iran: Karaj | collected 2018-10
TTTATTTTTGTCACAATAACCAAAGTACTCCCGGCGTGAAACTTTAACCAATTCGCTCCAATTCTCATCAAAGAAGGTATAGACTTTTGCAATCGCTCTATCCTGCTCTTCTTCTGTTTTTCCAAACATAAGGCGTGAAACATGGATATGAAGTCCACAGTGTCCGCCATTGTGGGAATAGTATCCTTTTTCATTAAGGAATTTTAACATACTCTCCCATTTTTGAGCCTTGTCCCAAAAATCCCGGACAGTGTGAGGCATAGAAATAATTTCAAATCCTTCCTCAACCGACCCATCCCAAGCGTAGCGTAATTCATGGGTATCAAATCCGCAATTCTCTATAATTTCACTTGCAATTTTATTATGAGCGTTATTGCCATTGTTACTGTTCTCAACTTCCAACTCAAACCCAAGCCCGGCGAAGTTGTCCTCACCTGCTCCATAGTAAAATATTTTTTGATGGTGGCTCTCGCAATAGTCCTGTATAGGATGATATTTTATATATTCGTCATGACACCATATACACAAATCGCTACCGTAATAATCGGTACTATCTTCAATGTAACATCCGCAAGTTTCACAAAAATAGAAATTGTCGTAAAAATCGCGCGGCGCTCTCATAGATGTTATAGTCCCGTCATGATGTTTAAGTTTAATATTTTGAAAATATGGTTTAAAATATTTTTCACCTTCAAACTCTTCAACCAAATCAGGAACAGTAAATCTTCCACCATAAATAAGGACAGTTTTTTCCATAGGAAACGGGTGGTTAATTGCATACAAGGATACCCATTTATTGTTCAATTCTAAATTAGAATATCCCTGTCCTATAATCATTTCTTCAAGAGTACACCAAGCAACTCTTGACCCGTCACGACAGTTAATAAAACATTTAATATCACTTGCTCCTTCATAGTTGCAAGTAACAACGCCGCTCTCATTGTCATAAGTGACAGAAGTTTCCAAGTCATGATTATGACCTATCTCATCCATCCAATTAACATAAACCATTTTTTCTTTTAACATAATATTTTCCTTCCCGGTTGTTTAATGTCTACCGGGCAAGACATAAGAAAATTAAAATGTGTGAATAACAACGTTATTCTTTTTGATATATTTACCATCTTGCAAAATAACGCTCATACAAGTATTATCCTTAAGACAGTAAACCCTATTAAATAAAGTGTCTCTTAACACTTCAATTTTACCATTTTTATATATCGCTTTTATAACTTGCTCATAAAACTTCTGCACCGGCATTGTTATACCTCCAAAAAAAGAAACTTAAAACCTAAAAAAACCTTTTCAAAAAGACCTAGTTTTTTTCCACAATTCCCGGTAATTTTATAGTCCGGAACATAATCTAAAGCAGCAACAAAAAGCAATAGCCCACATGACAAAAAAAGAATAGAAGTAATAACTAGTAAGATTTCCATATATACCTACCTTGCCGCGTTTAATGGCAGCGGCCCGCCATTTTTTGATTATAAAATCTTATGATTTTATTTCCTTCAATTTTTTTCCTAGTGTAAATCGTTGACATTCAGCGTAAACACCCGCGCTGTCATAACTTGAAACATTGAACTTGTGCCACACTTCACCATCGCGCAATAAATAGCCGGCAGCGTTCAACAATTCAACAATTTTATCCGCTTTTTTTTCGTTCACTTTATGCGCTGTATAACTACGATACATGAATTCATAATCTTTACATGCTATTGCAACTACTACCATGATTTACTCCTATTATCTGTAATATTTACCGTTATTCTTATTGTATGAAACAACAAGATAATTAAACTCATTAAGTTTATAATATTCTAAACTACCCTGCACAATGGCCGGTTTACTAGGTACTCGATAGATTTTTTCACTATCTATACACCTATATTTATCTAAAAAATGACGTGTAACTACTGTAATATTTTTCATATTTTACCACCTATAAATTAAAGTTATTTTAATGGCCGGAATAATAGCCGGCCGCTATATCTAACATTCTACAATATCATCATACAATGATACTTTAATTGTATTATCATATTGAAATACATTGTCAGTGATGCCGGATGTATTTTTATTATTAAGATAGTGATAAATAAAATTGATTTTTTTGTTTATAAATTGATTTTCCACTTTTCTAATTCCTCGTGTAACAATGTTTTTAAGAGACCAATACCAATAGCGACTATTCTCACCTAAATATACATCTACAGTAATTTCATCGCTGCCGGGCTCATCCATAATATTTGCATAGCCTACAGGGCCATAAAAACTACTATGGAATATATATGCTTGTTTTCCATAGCCATTAAAGATAGCAAAAATGCCGCGTTCATTACTGAATTGTAATATTTCCATGATTTACTCCTTGCCGGTTAATAGGTCCGGCGACCTTGTTTAATCTTGATTATAAGATACTACAACGATAGTGAAATTGTATTACAAATCTATCTAAAAATTGTATAAATCTATATTTTATTTACTTATACAATAGTCTCATTTAGAAGGGTAAAATGTGTAATATAGTCTCATATACAAACTAACGTATGATAGTTTTATATAAAACTTTGCGTCTATGTCTCTCCCTACATAAATATGTAGTCATTTTATCCACAAGTTATCCACCAGTTATCCACATAGTTATCCACAGGTTATCCACAATGAAAAGTACTATACATGGGTAGGGGGATATGCTCGTCAAGCGTATAGTGGTGGGGTGGGTGGAGGGTGCTACCTACAAAATAAACATATATATCACTATCGAAAAGTATTACATAGAAGGGTGGTATATGTTATAGTAAAAAAATTGTTATTTTAGTTAAACGTTTAACAACAAAAAAATGCTAATAATTGACAAAATAATGCTAAAAAAAGTGTTAAAAACCTATTGACACACTTTTTAACTTTTCCTATAGTTAACTCGGGGTGGGTAAAGAGTGGCTTCGCTTGGTAAGTTAGTTAGACGGTATCAAGTGAATAAGGGTAACGCTAAAGCGTTATTGCTCACGTTCGTTCGCAAATATATTTTCCCTTACAGACATTCAGATAAGTTAAGGCTCTGCTAAAGTAATGTTACGGTATAAGATTATAGCGTGGGAGTTAAGTAGAGGTATGCTCTGAAAGAGCATTATAGCGTAAGCGTATGCTCTAAATATCTAGTCTCTCTGTTATAATCTGTTTAGGTAAAAAATCACAACAAAAGTATGCAGAAGAGAAGGTTGGACTTCCCATACATTTACCGTTCTGCATGAACTTAATTCTTTGTTCAAACATAAGTAATTGCATATCTTTATTATGCTCCTTCCATAGTTTCTTTGGTGTACTATCATTGAGCCATACAATGCTCATTATCAGAGCAAATGGCTTGTTGAAAGATAACGCCCTTTCAAAGATTACCCGCTTGTTTGTAAAAGGTGGATTTGATATTATGCAGTCCCAATGTTCTTTTGGTTCGTAGGAAAGAAAGTCTTGCCCCCCCCCATATATGACTGGCAATAACCTTGTTAGTTTTGCTTATCTGTTTTACAAACTCGCTTTCTTCTGTATCAAATGGACACCATACTACTGCACCTTCCGGGATATATTTAAGTATAGGTTTTACCCCATAGCCCGGTGTGTAACATTCGTCATTCTTTCCTTTGCTATAAAATACTTCTTGACTTGTCATTTTTATTTCCCCACTTCAAACTTACTGTCATAAAACCAGCAGCATTCTTTACATCTTCCGTCTTTATATAAACAGGTATCAACTCTTATGCTTATTTCATAACCCTTGTTTTCCTTGTACACCTTACACATCTTGCAGGGGTCTATTACAAGTGGAATATCGTTGATATATCCTTCATAAGACTTCAACTGTTCTTTAAGTTCTTTCTTTGCCATTTTCTTATTCCTTAATTCTGATAATTTTCGGTTCCACAACAACCTTGAAAAACTTTTTGACACCTGCCCTGTATTCTTTCAACATTTTCTGATAAACCTCATTAGACGGATTTCTTCTGCCTTTTTCTATGTCGTAAAGATAGGTTGCAGATATACCAAGTTTCTTTGCCATCTGTCTTAATGGTATCAGTCTATATTCTGCCATCTGCTCTTTCATTTTATTCAATCTCCTTCCACTTCAAAAAATCACTTTCTCCGTACCCTATAAGTCTTTTTCCATTAAAAAAGCAGACATCGTAATAATCACCACGACAATATCCTAAAACAGAATTAGTATGTTTCGGCAAATCATTCGGGTCTTTCCGTAGGTCGTGCCATTGTGGTCTGCCTGCTTTAAGTCCTGCAAGGAAGGCTTGTTTTAGAAATCGTTTTTCTGCTTGAACTTTCGCACAATACCTACTACCACCATATTTATCTTTTACAAAATCTTCTGCATATTCTTCTGCCATTTCTTCGTCTTTCATTTTTCTTCTCCTTAAAAATACTTCCCTGCGTCTGCAAGTATTTTTTCTTTATCTCTTAACACAGTTTTATATCGTTTGCGACAACCATAACTACCATCTTTAAACTCTATACTATGTTCGTCATAGTAATCTTCACCGTACTCACACCCATATTCAGCAGGGTATGTACTTTCATTTGATACACACCATTGCATAGGACAATCTTGGCATTTCATTTTTCTATCTCCTTTAAGAATTGCTCTATTTTGTCATACAATTCGTCACCTTCGTCATCAATATTTTCGATATAGCCCTGTGCCTCTTTGAGAAGTTCTGTTGCTCTCGTAAGTTGGTCTTCAACATTCTTTGTTTTGGCTTTTTCATTTTCTTCTGCAAGAGCCATACTTGCACCTATTCCCCATAATAAAGCACCTAACATTTCACCTCTCCTTTAGCCTTCTTGACAAAAATTAGTCTGATAATAAGTAACAAGTTCTTGTAAACTGTTACACTTTTCTTTCAGTTCTGCATTTTCCTTTTGCAAGTCTAATCGTTTTTTGTTCATTTTGTGAAGTACAAGATTTTCTTTTTCAAGTTGTTCAATATACTTTTGAGCATTAAGCAAACTTTCTTTGTAATCAATTTTTAATTTACTCATTTTCTTTTATCTCCTTAATTCCCATTTATCTTTATCTTTGCATTTTCCGTCTTTTTCAAGATAACAATTTCCCTCTGCATCTCTTACAGTCTGACAATTTCCACAACACTTCATTTTCTCTATCTGTCCTAATGTTTTTATATACTGTTCATTTAACATTCTGATAAAACTCTCGTCTTTCTCTCGCATTTTTACGAGTTTTACAATTTCTTCCACCATCTGTTTTTTTGTGTAGTTCTGTTCATTAACCATTGTTCTAATTTCTTTTTCTTTCTTTTTCAAGCGATTTAATATATTTATGCACCTTTTTGTAGCAAGGTTCACACACCATGTAGTTCATTATTTCCCAACACACAGGAATAGGCTCGTCTGCATAACTGCGACCTAATGCGTGTCTGTAAATTTTCATCCCTAAAGTTTCTGCTTCTTTAAGTTTGCTACCACACAAATCACAGTAATATTTTGTCTCTTTCATATCTTCCCCCTTGTATCCCCCTTCTCACAGATGGCTTGGGATGGTGAGAAAGGGGAAAGGAATTATTTTGCCTACTTCTTGTCGATACGCTTTCGGATGAAAGCAATCAAAAGAATTACTGCTTCTACAATTCCCGCTGTGAGTTGTACACCTTCTCCGATATCAGCGACAGGTGTCCCGCTAATGAGTAACAAAGCGGCGCAGATTACCAAACCTACCCATCCTACTATTGTTACCCATGTCTTGTTCAAAAAGTCTTTCATAGACCTTTTCCTCCTTTTATGAATTAAATATTCATAAGTGCAATCATAATTGAAGACTGAATTGCGGCTACAAGTTGTTCATGCTTTTCTTCCGCACTAGCGTCTTCGTGTGTAGAAAGCCAAAGTTCATGTACCTTCGCAGATGTCTCACACAACTGTGCTACAGTCCTTGCATAAACTTCTGCTTTGTTTTCAAGACGGGCAAACTGTTCTGCTTTAATCTGCTCTTCTGTCTTGTCCTTCACACAGTCTTTGTCCTTTGCGCAGTCACACTTCTTCTGCTTCTTCTGTTTCTCTGCTTCTTCCTTTGTTGGCATAAGCGTCTCCTTTATTTAATATTACAAGCAATACAACGATTGCTATTACCCCAACTCCAATTCCACACCCTAGTGCAGAAAGACATACAAACAGTTCGCTCATTCTTTTACCCCACATGGAGTACCGTCAATGAATGTTACCCGGTTGAACATTTCTGTCCAGTTCAAGAACTGGTCTGAAAGCCAAACTCCGTCATTGACAATTCCTGTAATGAGATAGTAATTTGAAGTACCCTTGAACTTTACCCAGCAAACAGGAAAGACAGGCTGTTCCATGAACTCTTTTTGAGATTTGTATGCTCTGTATTGTTTGATTTTTTTGCTTTTCATTTGATTTCTCCCTAGCCAATGTAGTAGCGTTTTACATAACGCTTTTCTTTGAAACGATTTGTAACTGTAATGGTTTCTCCACTGATTACAACCCCTTTCTTCTTGAGTGTAAAGATTGTCGCACTCAACCTTGAGTTTCCCAAGTCTGTAAATGCTTCCAAACTTGTGATACTTCCGAACTGAACCATGTAATCAAAAACTCTCTGTTCTGATTTTGTCAGTTTAATTTCCGTTGCCTTCTCCATAATTTCCCCTTTCTAAAATCTTTCGATTTACAACGTCTATACAGGTGTATGAAAGTCGCCTGCACCTTTCCTCGCTCTCTCCTAACTCATATCTTAACGCAGATACTTCTGCTTTGAGTTCCCTTTCCACGTTCTTCGCTTTTATGCTGTAAATCTCTGTTGAGATTAAGCACAGAGCAAGAAGAACAAGACTAACTAACTGTAATATTCTGTCAGTCAAACTCACTTTTTGTACACTCCTTGCAACGATATTCTGTGTTGTATACCTTGCACTCGTCTCTGCAGAAATCGGGAGTTGGAGTAACGCTTGAACTCTCTACCCACCCGGTCTTGAACTCTTCTTTGAGAGCCTTAAAGACTATCTTGCTCACTTTACGCATTACGTTCTTTGTTTCCTTCTTCGCAAAGCGCTCTGCTATCGTGTCCAGCAGTTCTGTTTCCATCTTCTTCCCCCGACATTACATTATCTATACTCTCTTGTATATCTACGAATGTCTGCTTCCATTCTTTCAATTCGTCTTCGCTCATTGGTATTCCTGAACGATACGGTCTTTCTCTTTTTGTTTCCATTGTGCTTCACCGATTTTGTAAGGTGATAATATCCACACTTGGAGCAGAAGTAGGCTCTCTTTGGAATACGTTTTGCCTCGTTATTCCAATGGCGTCTTCTCGCCATATTTATCAGTGTGTTAGCGTCTTTGAGAGTGTAGCAACGCTTCCCTTCAAAGTCGCATTTTATATCCGTCATTTCTGCGCTCCTTATGGTTATATATTACAATAACCGTAAAGAAATGTATTGTACAAATCTCTACAGTTATTGTACTTTTCTTTATTTAGAACACAGGGTCTTCCTTGAACCCTAAATCGTTCTGTTCTGTATCTGGTGTCTTCTGGGCATTGGCACTTGCGATAGCATTTGTTTCACTGTCGTCTGTCTTTCCCCCCAACAGTTTGACAGTATCGGCAACAATGTAGGTCTTGCTCTTTTTCTGTCCGTCTTTTTCCCATCGGTCAACTTTAAGGTGTCCTTCCACAGCAAGTCCTTTACCCTTGACAAGATATTTCTCAAGATTATCTGCAAGTTTTCCCCACATTTCAATGTCGAAGAAATATGCAGTATTCTTCCACTCGCCATTTACTTTTACGCTCTGATTATTCGCAATAGTAACCGTCAGTTTGGTGGTCTCTCCCACCTTCACCTTGTCTCTTTCTCCAATATCGTGAACGATATTACCTGTGAGAATTACATGATTTAAGTCTGTCATTTGACATCACCTCAAAAAAGATTTGGTTTGTTTGGTCTAGCCTTAGTACCGTCACAGAAAGCAGGTAATAAAGCGGTCAACCCCAACCTGTAATTATCGGTAGACCCTCCACTTTTCCTTGTGGACTATAATCGTCAATTTATCCTAATCGTGCAACGCACGTCAGAACCATTTTGATTTACGACCACCGTTTTCTACACGAAGGTCGTTTTCAAGTTTCCCCGACATAATATCATTGATTATGTCATCGTCACTTCTGTATTCAGGATTGCCGCCATAAGCAAGTCCCGCCCAAAAGTGAAACAACTCGGAGTGGAAAAAGCGAAGGTTCTCTTCTTCGTTCCCTTTTTCCTTCCTTGTGGCTTCAACAGCAGACCTGATAACCCCAATGGCTAGAAGTCTGCAACCACGTTTATTCAGTTTTTTCGGCATTAAGTTCTTTGTTTCCATAGTGTTCTCTGTAATAATTACAGAACTCCTTGCAGACGCAGTATTTTGTACACTTTTTATCTACGCCCGGTCTTGTTTCAACATAATGCTTTTCACCAAGTTCACCTGCAAGTCTTTCAGCGTCTTCAAGATTATCAAAGTTCTTGATAGAAGTCTTGCGACCATCTTTCATAACTGCATAAACATCTTCACTCGCCCAGCGCTCTTCTCTTGAGCAAGGCTCAATGTCGTCATCGGCAACCTTGAGATTTTCTTCAACTTCTGCAATCTTCTGTTCGATTTTTTCGCCGATAGCCTTAATATCTTCGTCTGTTACGTCAAACTCGTAGATATAAACAGGAGACTTCGGATAATCGGCTTTACGGATACTTTCAGTTTCAGACCAGTCTCTTAAAATTGCTTCAAACTTGCACTTCTTTACTTTAAGTCCGATTTTGCTCAAGAGCCATGCGTAGATTAAACCCTGTGAGCGCCAGTCTTCAAAGTTCTTGTATACAACTTTCCAAGCAGAAGTTGTCTTGTAGTCATAAAGGATTTCATTTTCCATGTCGTAGCAGTCTACACGACCTGTGACGGTGTAATTGCCAACCTTCTGCTCAAACTTTTCTTCTGTGAAAGTTCCCTCATATTCTTTTTCCAAGAGTTTGTGAGCAGTAGTTCCCCACAACGCCCATATCTGGTCCTTTACGTCAATGGTAATATCTTCCCAATGTCTTTCAGTAAGAAGATACTCTTTGACACCTTTGATTAAAGTTGTCGCAGAGATTTCTCCTTCTGCATTGTGCTTTTCAAGTGTTACTGCGTCTACCAAAGCCTGTGGCAGACCTAAAACGTTTGTCAGTTTCATACGCTAAATCCTTTCTTTCCAAGATAAGTTGCTGTACGGTCATACATCTTGTGGCACTCGTCTTCACTGTCTGTGTTGAGGACTTCTTTAATCATTTTGATATTCTCGTCAGGAATATCTGTGCAGTAATAACCAACAAGAGCCTCAAGTCTTTCGTGCCAACTTTCTGCCTTTGCCAACACTTCCTTGATATTGATGTCAGAAGTGTCAATGTCGATAGGCAAGTCTTCACCTGCGTAGATACCAAGTCCAAGACCGAACATAGCCAAGTTCTTTACGAGACAGCGCATGATAGTCTTGTTGATTTCAAACATTGTAGCAGGAGCAACCTTGATAGAGTAGTTCTTGTACTTAACTTCTCTTTCCCGGTCAAGCATGGCTTCATTGTGACTGTCCATAACAGGCAACCACATTTCATGTGTTGTACCTTCGATTGTTACCTTTGTGAAAACCATGTAACCTGTTTTCGGGTCATAGACATAAGGTAACTGATTTTCTCCGAACTTGCAGATTTCATAACTTGCAGACGGATAGCGTTTCTTTACGTTTACCCAAGCATAAGTCCAAGAAAGATAAGACAGTTTCTTACCCTGTCCTGCGTCTTTCTTTTCAATGTAGTCTGATACGTCAACCGCAAACAAACGGTCAAAAACATTTTGTGCTTCGCTCATATTGCACCCCTTTAAGATTTAATTTATGGTTTTATTATACAAAACTGTAGAAAAAAGTATTGTACAAATCTCTACAGTTATTGTATAAATCTCTATTTAATAAAATTGTCATCGAATAGACCAGCAGGCTTTAATCTATACCCAATCCGTCTATATTCTGTATAAACTGGTTTCCAGATTATCTCACATTGTTTTCGTTCTTGAGGGAGCAACTCTGCCATTACGTCTAACTGGTCTTGTAGTGTCAATGAAAAAGGGCAACCCTTACATCCGGTCCGCAAAAAATTATAAGGTGGGTAATAAAGTTCGCATAATTCAATATTGCGCTCTTTTACATACCAGTCTAAAAAATCAATGTTTTCTTTTGTGATAACAGACAGCGGGTGAAAGCGTTTTACGCTGCCGGTCTTATTATCGGTTACGATACAAGCAAGCGTGGTTCTTTGCCCTTCTTCCTCTCTTGTCATTCCTGTAATACAAATAGGGCGATTATTTTGTTTTTCCCATTTTCTTATTGGTTCTTTTTTTAGTTTATAACAACACTTATGAGATATTTCCAAATTAAAGTTATTCCCTATTTGGTACATAAGTTTTGAAGGACAAGTTCTGTATTCAGCAGGGATAATTTTGAAATATTTTTTCAAATTATTCCCTCTCCCACCATGCCGATATTCATAGACTTTTTGCGAGTGTTCTTTTGACTTAAACGGATAGCCATACTTCTCCAAAACTTCTCTTATGTTTTGAGTAGGGGCAATAAAGATAATACGGTTATCTCTCTCTCTCTCTCTCTCTACGAAGGCAACTAGCAACTTGTATTCAATTCCTGTGTTTATGAAAACTCTAGGAATTGTATTACCCGGCAACGCCTCGTCAATAAGGTGAGATAAAATTGTGCTATCTTTACCACCAGAAAAAGATATATACCCATTGTGTTCTAAGTCATATTGCTCGTTGATAGATTTAATTTTAGCAATTCTATCTGCAAGTAAAAACTCGTTCTCTGTCATAATTCTAAACCTCTACTGTGAATTATTCTCGGAAAATAAATACATCTTCTCCAAGATAGTCTCAAGCCGCTTTAATACAGTCTTGTCCTTACGATAGTAGTTATAAATAAAATGAACTACGTCATGGCTCTTCATGTTCAGAGTTTCAAACTTGAACGGATTTAAGTCCTTATACATTTCAGGTCTTAAATCACAGTGATGTGTCAAACTTCCCTTGCG
>JAEEGH010027941.1_pt1 | contig 11137 bp, 10 predicted proteins | sample 9134181 | NCBI WGS metagenome assembly JAEEGH01 (sample SAMN16246544, study PRJNA631951) | gut metagenome | biome: gut microbiome; feature: rumen; material: DP-attached | host: Bos | place: Iran: Karaj | collected 2018-10
GACAACATCAACGACAGCAGGCCGCAGCCCGTGCCGATGTCCAAGACCACATCGGTCGGTCTGACCTCGGTCCAACGTCCCAACAAAATGGCATCCGTCCCCACCTTCATCGTCGAACGGTGATGGTAGAGACTGAAATGCTTGAAGTGGAACGGGCGCGCGTCGGTCATTGCAAGTACATGTCTATCAGCCCTTCAGGTGCTGTTATGGTGAGCGTTTTCTTGTCGCGGTCGACCTTTTGGATGACTGGGTCGAGAATGGGTATCAGGATTTCCTTCTTGCCTTTCATCACTTGCAGGATGGCTTGCGTGGGATATTCCAACACTTGGCTGACAGGACCCAGCTCGCCTTTCTCGGTATCGACGACCGTAAATCCCACAATTTCATGGAAATAGAACTGTTTGCCGCTCAGTTTGGGCAACATTTCCATGGGCAGGTAAGCCAACTTTCCGACGAGGTTTTGCGCCGCCTCGATGCTGTCCACATCCTTTATCTTGACAAACATCTTGTCGTCGTTCATCTTGATATGCTCGACAAAGAACGGTGTTAGCATCTTGTTGATTTCGAGAAAAAAATGCTTCATTTTGGCGTAGGCCGACGGGTCGTCGACATCCAATTTGAGGGTCACCTCCCCTTTCAGGCCGTGGGTCTTGGCCACGCGACCCAAATAAAAACAATCTTCTTTTTTCATTGCATTAGGATTTCGCGGCAAAGATAATAATTATTATTTTTGTCGCTCATTATCACGTTATGAACGATTTTTTGCATTTGTTTTTGGACATACTGAAAGACAGTGTCTTAATCACCGTTTTGGTGATGGTTATGATGCTGCTCTTGGAGTTTGTCAATGTTCATTCTCACGGAAAGTGGTTCTCGCGGTTGCGCAAAAACGCATTCGGACAAGTCGTTTTGGGCGCGGGCTTGGGTCTCATCCCTGGCTGCATGGGTGGTTTCGCCGTCGTATCGATGTATTCGCATAAGTTGCTGAGTTTCGGTGCCTTGGTCGCCATGATGATTGCCTCCTCCGGCGACGAAGCCTTTGTCATGCTCGCCATGATTCCCAAAGAGGCCCTACTCTTGATGGGCATTCTCTTTATCGTGGCCGTGGCGGTCGGACTTGTGGTGGACAGGTGCTCCAAATCCATCCATTTGCCTTTCATGGATGCCCATGAGCACGACATAAAAGGCAAGCACAAAGGTTGTGAAGACGGCTACCAAATCCACAAAGAAGACGAGCACGAAAACGAACACCGATTAAAGCACATCATCACGGAACACCTTTGGAATCACATCATCCGCAAGCATTTCCTAAGCATCTTCCTTTGGACTTTCGGTGCATTGCTCGTCATTAAGGTCGGTCTGCACTACTTTGATATTGAAACACTTATCAGCAACAACATCCCTTGGATGATTCTGTTGGCCATTCTCATCGGCATCATCCCCGATTCGGGGCCGCATTTGCTGTTTGTCACCTTGTTTGCCACGGGCACGGTGCCTTTTTCGGTGCTACTTGCCAGCTCCATTTCGCAGGACGGTCACGCCGCACTGCCTCTGTTGGCCGAGAGCAAACGGAGCTTCGTGAAAGCGAAAATTGTCAACGCCTTGGTCGCAGCGGCGATGGGTTATTTTTGTTATTTTGTCGGTTTTTAAATTCATTGCATCATGAACCACAAGACACTACGGTTTTCCCTATTTATCATATTGTTTCTCAGTTCAATACAACTGTTTGGACAAAAAAAGTGGGCCTTTGATTTCGGATTGGGCACATCGCTCAACGCGGGCAACGTAAACACATGTAACATAAACAATTACGCTTCCGTCACCCGAAACGACAGTCTGTTTGCCTTCGACTTCCATCACAAGCTCCTTTACAGTTCGCTCATCAACAAAAACAGCGGGGGACGACATTGGGAAGAAACGAATTTTGAAATCAACGGCGGACTGAAAGTGGACTATCTGCAATATGGGAAATACTCGCCGTTTTTGGCTTGCGAGATGCTCACCAACAAGTACAAAGGTTACAACCTCAAGATGAGCGGATTGATCGGTTTCAAGTACAGAATCTACGTAAAACCCTCAATTTGTGACTATTCCATCAGTGCCGCCTTCGTTTACGACTGGACCAACTTCACCGATTCCACGACACTTCCGAACAACAACTACCGCATTTCCATCCGACCCAAAATCAAGCAAAAGCTTACCGACAATCTGACTTTGTTGAATCTCACCTATTTTCAGCCTTCGGTACTCGATTTCCACGATTTCATCATCAATTGTATGACGAAACTGCAGACCCAACTCACGAAAAAGCTCTTCATTGATATTTCGTTTTCCTATGAATACCGCAGCCGTGTGCCTTCCGAGAACTATAAAAAGCACGACTTTTTGTCGGAAGTTTCGTTGAGGCTGAAGTTTTGATGCAAACTATTGTTCAAGTGTTACCTTTACATTCAAAAAAACACTATCTTTGCGCCATCAATTAGGGGTGCCTTTTCCGCCATGGCGGGATGAAAGACAGGCTGAGATCAAACCCATTGCACCTGACACGGATAATGCCGATACAGGGAATCGAGTTCCTCATCATTCCTCTATTGATTTATTGAATTATTAATCTTTAAATCAACGAGTTATGCTCAAAAAACAAACCTTAATCCTTGCTCTCGCCACACTGCTGACGACGAGCCTTCATGCCCAAAACCATGTCTCCGTCAATGGCTCGGTGCTTGACACGCTGCAACTTAACGAAGTCGTCATTAACAGTTCTTATGCTGACGGCAAAACTCCACTCACCACTTCGGAGATGAATCGCGACAAATTGCAGGAAATCAAAATTTTGCCTTCGCTGCCCTACCAGCTTGAATTAGAGCCTTCGGTGGTCGTGAGCGGCGAAAACGGTATGGTCGGTGCCACCTCGTTCCGCATCCGTGGTGTGGATGCGACCCGCATCAACGTGAACATCAACGGCATTACCCTCAACGACCCTGAGAGCCAGTCGGTGTTTTGGTACAACATCCCCAACCTCGGCGGCATGGCACAAAGCATTCAGCTGCAGCGCGGTGTGGGTGCTTCCAACGGCGGTTCGGCCTCATTCGGCGGCGCCATGAGCCTACAGACCTTCACCGTTGCGCCCAAGGCTTACGGTCAGGCCGACATTGCCTACGGTTCGTTCAACACAAAGCAATACGGCGTTACGGTCGGCACGGGTCGCACCAAAAGCGGTTTATCCTTCGACCTCGCCTACAACGGTCTTAACAGCGATGGCTTTATCCGCAACGGCAAGTCCGACCAGCAGAGCCTCTTCTTCACTGGCGGCTGGTACGGCAAGCGTTCCCTGCTGAAGGCCGTGTTCATTCTGGGTCACCAAAAAACTGGTATCACCTGGGACGGTGCCTCCGCCGAAGACCTCGACCAAGACCCGACCTACAACGGCGTGGGAGCCTATTACGACGAGTTCGGAAAGGTGCATTACTATGATAATGAGACCGATAACTACAACCAACGCCATTACCAACTTTACTATTCGTTTCGCCCCTCAAACCGCTGGACGCTGAATGCCGCTTTCGACTACACCCACGGCGATGGCTACTACGAACAATACAAGGACAACAAGAAGCCCGGCTCCTATTACGGCCTCATCAGCCTTAGCAGCACTTCGAAAAGCGACTTCGTCCACCGCAAAAAGATGAACAACAACGGCTACACGGGCCTGCTTTCCGCCAACTACCAAACCGACAGATTCTCCATCACCTTTGGCGACACCTATTTATATTATGACGGCTGGCATTTCGGCAACCTCATTTGGGCACAAGACGACCTGAGCCTCGATGGTGTCAACCCGCTCGAAATCAGTGCAAAAACGCCTTACGAATGGTATCGCAACCGTGGCCAGAAGCACGACAACACCGCCTTCCTGAAGCTCAACTACGACTTCTCAAAGCGTTTCAACATGTACGCCAACATGCAAGTGCGCTACATCGACTACACACTCTCCGGCATGGATGACAGCTTCGACAGCATCCCCTACCATCAGAACTACCTGTTTTTCAACCCGAAAATTGGTGGCAACTTCCAAATCAACCCCCAAAACCGCTTGTATTTCGTGGTTGGAATGGTGAACCGCGAACCAACGCGCTCCGACATCAAAGATGCCATCGAAAACGGAGAAACCATCAAGCCTGAGACCATGATTGACCTTGAATTAGGCTACGGCCTGGAGAAGACGAACTTCACCTTGCAAGGTAACCTCTACGCCATGCTCTACAAGGACCAACTCACCCCTTCTGGCGATCTCAGCTCGACAGGCTACGCGCTAATGGAGAATGTCGACAAATCCTATCGTATTGGCATTGAGTTGATTGCTGGCTACCGATTCACCAAATGGTTCAGTCTCGACGGAAACATCACTTTGAGCCAAAACAAAATCTTGAATTACACCTTCACCGACTTCAACGACGGCGACAGCACCCTGACTACTTACACGAAGAACACCAATTTGTCGTTCTCGCCCAACATTGTGGGTGCCGCCATCGCCACCTTCAAGCCTTTCGAAGGGGCAAAACTCCAAATCATCGGCAAATACGTGGGCAAGCAATATTGCGACAACACCTCGCGCGAGGTTTACGCCCTCGACCCGTATTTCCTGCTCAACATGCGCGCTATCTACGAATTCAAGCTGAAAAGCAGTGGTTATGTCAGGTTTAGCCTCGCTGTGAACAACCTCACCAACCACCATTACCGCCTCAACGCTTGGGTGGGCGATTGGGCCGACGACTACAGCTCCGAGACCACCTATTATTATTACCACAGCCGCGCCTATTTGCAGCAGCCAGGCATCAACTTCATGGCTGGAGTAAGCATCGGATTCTGAGGAAATCCTGTCGCGAAAACGCAAAAAAAGACCTGTATCCAAGCAGATACAGGTCTTTTTTCGTTAATATGACTATGGGATTACTTGATTTCCACCAATTCCAGCTCGATGAGCAGCGGAGAATAAGGCGGCAGGATCTCGCCCCAGTCGAACTCGCCAAATGCCAAGTTCGAGGGAGTAATCAAAGTGACCTTCGCACCAGGTGCCATGGTCATCACGGCCTCCTCAATAGCAGGAATCATCTCGCCGCCACCAATCTTGAAATACATCGGCCGCTCGTAATCGTAACTCGACTCTATTTGTTCGCCCTTCAAGTTTTTCAGCACGTAATGCACTGCCACTTCATCGCCCCATTGGGCCACATTGCCTTCACCAGCCACTTGAGGAAGAATGTAAAGTCCTGATTCCGTTGGGGTTTCCGCGATGCCATTGGCTTTAATGTAGTCGGCAAGAACCTTGTTTTCCAAAGCCATCAGACGTTGTTTTTCGGCCTCTTTCTCGGCTGCTTTGGCTTCCTGCTGCTTCTCGTAGGTTGCCTTGTCCATCACGTCGTTCATCGTCAGCACCACCACCAATGGGGTGTAAGGCAGAATGTATGCCTCGTAGCCAGTGCTGTCGAAAGCCATGGTCGAAGGAATCACGAAACGCATCGTGCCGCCTTCGGGCACCATGCCAAGTGCTTCGTTGAAGCCTTCACAAATAAACTCTTCTCCATACTGCATCTCAACAGTCTCAACGCCAAAGGAATTCATGATGGTGTCGCCCTTGGGGTTGCACATCGTGAAATCGAAATTCACATAATCGCCCAACGTGGCTACTTTGCCCTTTCCCGTCTTTTCCAACACAATGATGCCCGACTCGGTCACCTTATTATTGAGGTCGTCGCGCAAAGGGGTCAAAAAAGCCTCTTCTTCACGTTTCAAACTGTCCAACAACTTGTTACGCTCAGCCTCCAAAGTCTCGAAAGGCTTCACGGAAAGGAGTTTCAGGTCGTAATAGATGGGCTTGCCCGCATACTCTTCGGGGATTTCTTCCATCTGAAACATGATGGTAAAAACCGAATCGGCCGACACCGCAAGGCGTGCCGAATCGCCCACATGCATCATAAGCAGTCCGTCGACCACGTCACCCGTAAAGTCGGCTTCTGTCAGTATGAGGCGCATGGGTTCGTCGCCGGCAGTCGTAAACAGCAGCGAGTCGTTGAAGTATTGAGCCATCTCGAAGGTGGCCTCGTCCTTCAAACGAGGCATCACCTCCGAATTGCCCTTGCTGTAAAACTTCATGTAGGCACCGTTCTCCATCTTCTTGAATCCGTCATAGATGGAACTCTCGTTGTTGCAAGAGGCCACCACAAACAGGAGAAGAAAAGCGGCAATTGCCTTAAAAAGTCTATTCATTTTATTGGAAATCAACAAGTTCTACCTCAAATATCAGGTTCGAGTATGGCGTAATCTTATCGCCAGCCTGTCTGTCGCCATAGGCCAAGTAATAAGGGATGTAGAGCACGCCCTTCTCGCCTTTCGACATCAGCATGATGCCTTCGTCCCAGCCGGGGATGACCTGACCCACGCCCAAGGGGAACGAAATGGGTTCGCCACGCTCAACAGACGAGTCAAACACGGTGCCGTCAAGCAACATGCCCGTGTAGTGCACCTGGGCCATCTGTCCAACTTCCGGCTTCTCACCATTGCCTTCCTGCGTCATCACATAGTAAAGACCCGATGCGGTGGGCTCGGCATTAATCTTGTTGTTAGCCAGATACTCAGTCAGTTGCTGTGCAGCAGCGGCCGTCTCCTCAGGATGGTCGCTCTTCATCTTTTCGATTCTGGCTTCCATATCCTTCTTGATTTTGGCACCCAAACGAACGGCATATTCGCTTTCGGGATAGAAGTCGTCCAAACGGATTTCGAAACGCAGCACATCGGTCGAGCTGAACTCGGCAGGCAGGCTGGGTTGATGGAACATCTTGATGAAAGTGGAGTCGATGTTCACGATGAACGAAGCCGAATCGCCTCTGTGCATCATGGCCAAACCTTCGTAGATGTCGCCGGCAAACAAAGGAGCCTCCAAGGGCAACGTGTTCGTGGTATTGGGAACGATGATCGTGGTGTCGTTCACGGTGCAGCTGATGCCCAAATCCATCAGGTCGCCCACTTTAGGTTGCTCGCCTTCGTTCTGGCTGTAGAATTGGTAATACAAACCCGTGGCCGTTTGTTTGTAGCCCGGATAAGGTGTGTTTTCGGTGCAAGCACTCAAAGTGCCCATCATCATCATGGCCAAAGCGGCCATCGAAAAGATACTTTTTTTCATTTCTTTTTAATTTTAAATTATTGATTGTTAGTTATTTCTTTATCAAAAACATCCAAAAGTTCCACATCAAAAACGAGGTTGGAATACGCGGGAATGAAGCCGTAAGGATTGGAGCCATAGGCCAAAGTGTAGGGCAGCACAAAGCGGGCCTTCTCGCCCACTCTCATCATGCCGATGCCTTCGTCAAGGCCTTTCAGCACCTTCCCTTCGCCGACTTCAACATCATAATGATCGCCCAGTTGGTCAGAATTGCCAAAGACTGTGCCGTCAAGGAACGAAGCCACAAACTTGATTCTGGCCATCTGCCCTTTTTGCGGTTTCACGCCCTTGGTGACCACCGACTTGCTGAAAAACAGTCCCGAAGCCGTGTAATCCGTGATGTTGTTGGCTTTCAAATACTCGAAAAATGCCTTCTCCGAGTCGGTTCTCATGGTTTCTTTCATACGCTCAATCTCGGCCCTAAACTCCTCTTCCGACTTCACTTCCAACAATTTAACTTCATAGCGGAAATAGTCGTCCGGCTTCAATCCAACCACATTCGGATCCTGATTGTAGTATAATTTGGCCACCGAATCCGCCTTCACATAGAACGACGCCGAATCACCAATGTGCATCATGGCGTAGGCTTCCTGCAAATCTCCCTTAAAAATCGGCTTCTTCAACTGCGAGTACACGTCCTTCTGCGTGCCCTCCCAGTCATAGTACAAAGAATCATGAAGATAACAGGCCATTTCCACTTTCAGGAAATCGGTCAACTTGGGCTGAGGGGCTGAAGCATTCAGGCTGTGAAACTTATAGTACAAGCCACTCTGTGTCTTTTTGTAGCCTGGAAATTTCTGGGTACAAGCCGTAACCAACACCATTGCCGAAAGGCAAGCCACTGCGATTAACAAATGATTTCTCTTCATAACTTATTGATTATCCATTATTTTTATCGTATAAACCAAAGTCGCATATTCTGGAATGCGATTATCGTCCCCATGCAGGCCGTATGCCAAATGGAAGGGGATGATCAGCTTGGCCTCATCGCCACGATGCAAATAGGTCATCGCCTCATCTAACCCCGACTCTACTTCGCCTTCGCCCACGACAAACGACTTAACTCCGTCTTTTTCAGACGAATAGAATAAATCACCCGCAATAGAGCCAACTTCATATTCTAAATCAACCCTTTCTCCTTTTTCAATCTGTTTTTCAGCACCTTGTCTTATGATTTGATAACGCAATCCCGTTCCAGTCGTCGTCATCTCCAAACCGTGCCGTTTGATGTAGTTCGCGATGTCCTCCTCCTCTTCCACCAACAAGTAGCGGTTGGCCGTTTCCATGCTGCTTTTCATCTCGTTTTTCGAGATAGGCTTTTGTGGTTTCTGAGGCTTCTGAGGCTTCTCTTCACAGGAGAAAACAGAAAGCAACAGCAAGAATACCAAATATTTGCAATACTTATTCATTCCTCCTGATTCAACATTTCCTTATACTCGGGCAGCACCGATTTCAGCAATGCCACCGCGTCATCAAACGAACAAGTAAGTGTGCCACCCGCAGCGTTGGTGTGACCACCACCCTTGAAATACTTGTTTGCCAGCTCATGGACCGAGAACGAGCCTTTCGACCTGAACGACAGCCTAATCTGTTCCTGACGCTCGGTCACTAAAACCGCCATCTTGATTTTCTTCATCGAAAGCGGAAAATTAACCACGCCTTCCGTGTCGCCAACCTGGTAGTTGAAAGATTCCAAATCACTCTTATTCAATGTGATAATAGCCGTTGAATACTCATCCAGCACCTCCATCCTATTGTTGATGGCGAACCCTAATAACCGAAGCCGATTCTCCGACATGGTGTCATAAACCATTTCATGCACATAGCCATACGGCATTGATTTCTCCACCAAAACACTGACCAGCTCAAACGTCCGCGGATGATAGATGGAATGGGCAAACGAGCCCGTATCCGTCATAATGCCAACGAGCAGATTGGTGGAAATACTTTCGTTCAGCAACGCTTTCCCATAATGGAGAATGATTTCCGTCACAATCTCAGAAGTGCTTGAAACACAAGTGTTTGAATAGATACAATAAAAATTCTTCTCGTCGGGATCTCTATGATGGTCAATCAACACTCTCATGCAACGCGTCTTACCGATTTCATTATGCAAGATACCGCTACGTGACAAATTGTTGAAATCCAACATCATAATGCACTCTGCTTCGGCGATGGCCTGCTTACAGGCATCAGCTTGCTTCTCGAAAACCAATATGGCATCCGAACCCGGCATCCAATGCAAAAATTCCGGAAAGTCGTTGGCAACCACCATCTTCACTTCGTGGCCAAAGCCGCTTAGGAACTCCGACATAGCCAATACGGAACCCACAGCGTCGCCGTCAGGATTGACATGGCAAGCCAAAACTATGCGTTTAGGAGACTGAATTACAGCGTCAAAGCGTTCAAAAAAAGTATCTAATTGCATTATGTTGGATAAAAGTCTGCAAAAGTACGACTTTTTTCGATTTCACACCTAATTAATATTATAGAAACCTGTCAACGAGGAAAGATGCACTCAAAAGTATGGTCGGAATACACGAAAATAATCTGCTTGAGATCGGCTTCCGAGGATAGGGGGGACTGCACTTTTGGTACGACAGCTTCCCGAATTGGGTCAAAAAGTGGCTCTTTCGGCATCGAATCCATCGCTTGCTCCGACAACTCAACCGCAGAAGAAGGCTCAACTGAAAGGGTAGGACTCGTAAGCGGCTCCGACACCGTCATCGGACCTGTGCCCAAAATAATCCAATCCAAATTGTACTCGGGGAAGGTCTCTTTGAGTTTTTTGACGAAGTCCAAACTCGGATTGTTTCGGCCCGACAAAAGGTGGGAAACATTCGACGGTTGGATGCCGACCCGAAAAGCAAACTCTGCTGCGGTCAAATTTTTCGCCCTGATGATGTGGGCAATTCTATCTTTCATTTCGGAATATTCCATGGTAGTATCCTCCAAAAAAAATCGATTTTCACTTCATTTTCGATTCACAAAAGTAAACAATTGTTCGATACAAAATACAAATCACAGAAATTTATTTCTGTAAACTATACAAAACCAAATAACTCCTTGAAGCAATTATCCAAATTTTACTATTTATTTTACTTATTTTCAATTATTTAATTCATTCAAAACAGACTTTAAACTATTTGACATATTTTCAACAAATATTTAGTATTTTTCTTAAAATAATAGATATTAAACTACTGAATATACGATTTTTATATCATAGATTCAAAGAATATACCATAATTGCAACAAATTAAACTATTTACATTTGTATTTCTTAAATATTTATTTTTGTAAATTTGTTATAATAACTTGATTATCTTTATTTTGTAATAAATTGGTTTATTTCTGTAAATATCACATTATGGTCGGTTAAGCAAAAACAAATCTCTCGAATTTGGCGTTTTTTCCAGTCGATTGACCTATCATCCCATCCAAAACACAAACACGCTCCAATGGCTTAATAATGCCTTTTTACAGCATCCTGATTTTCTTCCCTACTCCACTTTTTTTCCTCTACTGCTTCTCCTCAACACTCATTTTTTTCTCTCTTCCTCCCGAACCAACACCTTCACTTTTTGACCAACACCTTATTATTATATATAGACCTCGCTCATATTCGTATAATTTTAAATAATTGAAAATTTTATTTAATTGATTAACAAATAACTACAATATTTTATCAAAAATAATTGAAAATTTTGATTGCCAGAATATAAAAAGGTTGTAACTTTGCAATCCTTTTCCACCTGAAATGAGGGGTTGAACGAAGAGAAGAGGAAAAGGGAAAGTTCTTTGAAAGTCTGAGGCCAGCACAAGACCGGCGGCGCGGGAGCGCCGTCAGGGAAAGGAACCTTTAAATTAAGGAACACCAAGAGAACAACATCGAGGCGGAACCCGAGATTCAGAACAGAC
>JAEEGH010027942.1_pt1 | contig 11137 bp, 9 predicted proteins | sample 9134181 | NCBI WGS metagenome assembly JAEEGH01 (sample SAMN16246544, study PRJNA631951) | gut metagenome | biome: gut microbiome; feature: rumen; material: DP-attached | host: Bos | place: Iran: Karaj | collected 2018-10
GAGTTGGGAAGCATAAGTTTATCGGAAACATCCCTCATCCACCGCTCGTTCCTCGCGGTCCCCCTTCCCCCAGGGGAAGGCTGTATAGTCGGAGTCAGCCAACCAAAAGGCTTCCCTTCATTGATGGGTTCGCAGCGCGCACGTACCGGCTCCCCTTCGTAAGGGGAGCTGCCGCGTATGCGGCTGAGAGGTCGAAAAAAAACGAATGCAAAAATGAAACTTTAACCCCCGGAGAAAGCTGAATAGTCGTAATGCGACCAACCAAAAGGCTTCCCCCTTGGGTGGGGAAGCTGTCGGCGAAGCCGACTGATGAGGGGGGATTGCTAATTCCTAATTCCTTTCCTCCCCGCAATTCGCGGTCCGCAGGTCTACACGTACTTTTTCATAGTCCCGAGGGCGTGCTTTTCGAGCCTAGACACCTGCGCCTGGCTGATGCCGATCTCGCCGGCGACCTCGGTCTGGGTGCGTCCCAGAAAATAGCGCATCTCGATTATTCTTCGCTCGCGTTCGGGGAGATGCTCCATGCCGGTCCTGAGCGCCACCGAGTCGAGCCATTTTTCCTCCGAGGCGGATTCGTCCTTCACCTGATCCACCACGAACACCGCGTCCCCGTCGTCGCGGAAAACGGGCTCGTTCAGCGATACGGGGTCGGCTATCGCGTCGAGCGCGAACACCACTTCCGCTTCCTCCGTGCCGAGCGCCTTCGCTATTTCAAGAAGCGTCGGCTCGCGCCCGAGCTCATACTCGAGCCGCGTGCGTTCCCGAAGCGCGTGATAGGCGGTGTCGCGTATCGATCGGGAAACGCGCATGCTGCTGTTGTCCCGCAAAAACCTCCGCACCTCGCCGATTATCATGGGGACCGCGTAGGTCGAGAACATCACCCCGTGCCCCGGATCGAAATTGTCGATCGCCTTGATCAGCCCTATGCAGCCGATCTGAAAGAGATCGTCCGGCGATTCGCCCCTGCCCGAAAAACGCTGTATCACGGAGAGCACAAGCCGAAGATTCCCCTCGATCAGCTCCTCCCGCGCGGTCCTGTCGCCCGCCTTGACGAGGAGAAGAAGCTCCTCGCTCCTCTTTCTGTCAAGCTTCGGAAGCAGCCCCGTATTGATGCCGCAGATGTCCACCTTGCCCGCCATTGACCGATCCTCCCGTTTCGTTATGGGATAATCATTCCCAAAGCGGCGGGGGGATATTCAGCGCCGACAAATCAAGACAGACCTCTTGACAAATAAGAACTAATGTGCTAAAATAATATTATAGAATATTCTATAGGTTTTTTCTATTTATCTATTCTATAGATCTTATAGAATATTCTATAGTAAGGATAATTTTTTTAATAAGTATTATATGTATTATGGTTTATTGAAAAGTATTGCAATGGATGTAAAAAAGCTCCCGGCAGGGGAGCTGGCGGGAATGAAGTTTTAGCCTTCCCCTTGAGGGGAAGGGGGACCGCGAGGAACGAGCGGTGGATGAGGTGTAATTCCTAATTCCTATTCCCTTTCACTATCGGCACGGCGTACTCTTCGACTTCTCTGACGGCTTTTTCGACGTCGAGGGTGAGCCATTCGCCGTCCTTATAGAGCACGCGTCCCATTACCATGGTCATGGCGACGTCCGCGCCCTGCACGGAGTAAGCCGCCGCCGAGATGGGATCGTAGATGGGCCGTAAATGCGGCGCGCCGGTGTTGATCATAATGATATCCGCGTCATAGCCGGGGGCGATAACGCCGGTCTCGCCCTCGCGGCCCTGCGCCTTGGCGCCGTTCACCGTCGCCATTTTGAGCGCTTCGTAAGCGGGGAGCGCGGTGGGATCGAGGTTCTTTCCCTTTGCGAGGAGCGCCGCAAGCTTTATCTCCTCGAAAAGATCGAGCGAATTGTTGGAGCATACTCCGTCCGTGCCGAGGCAGACGTTGACGCCGTTTTCGATCATCGCGTGCACGTCGGCGACGCCGCTGCCGAGCTTAAGGTTCGATACCGGGCAGTGCGCGACCGAAGCGGAACGCTCCGCGATAAGGCGCATATCGTCCCCGCTGAGCCAGACTCCGTGCGCGAACAGCACAGGCGTGTCCATAACGCCGTTGGCGGCGAACGCCGCGGCGGGCGTCATCCCGCGGCGGGCGATGCATTCCTCATGCTCGGACTTGGTTTCGGAAAGATGTATGTGGGTCACGACGCCGGTCTCCTTCGCCCAGGCGTGCACGCGCCGCCATATCTCGGGCGGGCTGGTGTACTCCGCGTGTATGGAAACGTCCGCGCGGATCGGTCCCTTCGCGCCGTATTCTTTGAGCAGCTCCTCCGTTTCGATAACGGCGCGGTCCTTCTCGAATACGTAGCTGTCGCCGAGAGCGAGCACCGCGTTGCAGAGGTTCGCCTTTATGCCTATCCTTTCCGCGGCCCTTGCCACGGCGGGCTGGCAGAAGTACATATCGGAGAACGAGGTCGTACCGAAGCGGAGCATCTCCGCCATGCCGAGCTCTGCCCCGGCGACGATCGACCTTTCGTCAAGGCGCGCCTCAACGGGGAACACCTTGTCGTAGAGCCAGGATCTAAGACTGTAATCGTCCGCATAGCCGCGCATGACGCACATGGCGGTGTGCGCGTGGGCGTTGATAAGCCCGGGCATGACGAGCCTGCCGGCGGCGTCGATGACCGAAGCCGCTTCCGCTTCGTCCCTGCCGACGAAGACCGTTTTACCGTCTTTTATGCCGACGTTCGCGCCATAGATCACCTCGCCCGGCGCGGGCATGGGCAGCAGCACTGCGGTTTTGATGAGTGTGTCAAGCATCGGTATCCATCGCCTCAAGGAATTCCGTAACGTACGTCGAGAGCCTTTCGGAGGCGGCGCTGCCTGCCTCGATGACTTCCTCGCCGGAGAGGGGCTTATCGAGTATCCCCGCCGCCATGTTGGTGATGAGGGATATGCCGAGTATCCGCATCCCGCAGTGCCTTGCGGCGACGCATTCCGGCACGGTGCTCATGCCCACGGCGTCCGCGCCGAGTACGCGCATAAGGCGTATCTCCGCCGGGGTCTCGTAGCGCGGGCCCATGCAGTAATAGTAAACGCCCTCGTGCACCTTCTCGCCGTGCGCTTCGGCGATCCGCTTGAAATCGAGCATATACCGCCTGTCGAAAACGCGGCTCATGTCGGGGAAGCGGGGACCGAATTCGTCTATGTTGGGACCGATCAGGGGATCGGGCGCGTTGAGCTTTATAAAATCGGAAATGAGCATGAGATCGCCCGGCTTGTAGCCCGTGTTGATGCCGCCCGCCGCGTTGGTGACGATCAGCTTTTCAATGCCCATCAGCTTCGCGATCCTTATGGGGAACGCCGCGTCCTCGGGCGCCCAGCCCTCGTAAAGATGGAGCCTGCCCTGCATGAGGAGCACGCTCTTCCCGCCGAGCTCCCCGGCGAGGAAGCGCCCCGCGTGACCGGGAGCCGTCGAGTGCTTCATGTGCGGGATATCCCCGTAGGGCACGGCGATGGGATCCTTCAGCCTTTCGCCGAGCCTGCCGAGCCCGCTCCCGAGTATGATGAGCACCTCGGGGCAGAATTCCCCGAGCGCGCGGCAGAGCGCCTTCGCGCTTTCGGCGTAATCGTCGTATTTAAGCATCGGTCTTTTCCGTCCTTTCCTTTTTTCTTTCAAAGGCCTTTGTGAAATTCTCCTCAAAGGGCTCGGTTATGATGCCCTCCTCGGTAATTATTGCGGTTATCAGCTCATGCTCCACCACGTCGAAGGCGGGGTTGTAGACCTTCACGCCGTCGGGCGCCATGCGCTCGCGGAAATTGAGCGCCGTGACCTCCTCGGGGTCGCGCTGTTCGATCTTTATGTCCCTGCCCGAAGCCGTGTTCATATCCACGGTGGAGAGCGGCATCAGCATATAGAAGGGCACGCCGTAGTATTTGGCGAGCACGGCAAGGCTCGATGTGCCGATCTTATTCGCGGCGTCGCCGTTCCTCGCCGCGCGGTCGCAGCCGACGAACACCGCCTGGACCTTGCCCTCCTTCATGACCTCGCCCGCCATGTTGTCGCAGATCAGGGTAACGTCCACGCCCGCGTTCTTCAATTCGAAAGCCGTGAGCCTCGCCCCCTGGAGGAGCGGGCGCGTCTCGTCCGCGAAAACGTGAAGCTCCACGCCCTGTTCGTGAGCAAGGAGTATGGGGCCAAGCGCCGTGCCGTAGCGGCTCGTCGCAAGGGGACCGGCGTTGCAGTGCGTAAGCACGCCCATGCCGGGGGAGAGCACGCTCATGCCGTATTCGCTTATACGCTTGTTCGCCTCGATATCCTCGCGGTGGATGGCTATCGCCTCCTCCTTAAGGAGCGCGACGATCTCGTCCCTTGGCTTGAGGGCGTTCCGCTTTAAGGCGGCGCGCATCCTCGCAAGCGCCCAGGTGAGGTTCACCGCGGTCGGGCGGGCGGAGGCGAGATACCTTTCCGCGTCGTCCATGCGGCGGAAGAAATCCTCCTGATCCTTATCCCTGAGCGCGCAGAGATAATACCCGTACGCCGCCGCAATGCCGATAGCCGGCGCGCCGCGCACGCGGAGCTTCGTTATCGCCTCGAAAAGCTGCTCGCGCGATTCTATGACAAGGTAGCGGATCTCTCCGGGCAGCCTCGTCTGGTCGAGCAGTATCAGCGCGTCGCCGTTTTCGTTAAGGCGTATGTTCTCGATCTTTTCCATTTTTTTACTCCAATAATTGCAGTGATTTGAGGATGAGCAGCAGCAGCACTCCGGGCACGCCGAGCACGCCCGAGATCAGCGAGGGGATCCAGTCGATGGGCACCTTGAAGAACTTCATGTTGAGATATGAATAGAACACGATGCTGAAAAGCGAGAGCATCGCGGCGCCGATCATGCCGTTAATAAGGAGCGTCCAAAGCACCTTCGAGCGGACGCCCGTCAGCTTGAAGACGACGAACAGCACCGCCAGCACGCCGCAGACGATCATCAGCGGCACGTAGTCGCCAAGCTGGATATTGAGGCTCGGCGAGGCAAGAAAAACGATGTTCATGGATAAAGCCTCCCTTGGGAGAAATTTACTGTAAGCCGGGTGAGTATTCGAGCTTCTTCAGGTCCCCGTCCCCGGGGAGCTCGGCGGAATGCTTTATGCGCTTCCCGCTGAAAAGGAAGCTCAATTCGTTCCTTTCAACGCGGATGACCGAGGTGCCGTCCCCGTCGGTGAACCAGAGAAGGTATTCGGAGCCGTTCCTGTAAAGCGAAAGGCTGCCGTCCGGCACCTTCGCGGTGAGCATTGCGGAAAGCAGCGAGCCCTTTATCTCGCCGCCCTTTAAGAGGGTGAAGCTGAAATCCCCCGTATTGGTGAGCACGCCGCTGCCCGCGTAAGCGCCCGTCACCGTGCCGGTGAAGGAGCCGACCGCGGTCCTGTCGGGAAGCATGCCCGCAGTTGCGGCGACGAGGCAGAGCCGCGATTCGTCCCGCATGAGGCGCATGGCAAGCTCCTGCGTTTCGCCGCCCTTCTCGTATGCGAAGGAGGGGAGCCCCTTCGACGCCTTTGCGAACGCGAGCTGGAAGCCCGTTATGAAGAACAGCACGGGATTATCCGAGTCGGAATAGGGGACGTCCGTCGCCTCGGGAACGGCGGTCGGGAGCGTGCTGCCCAACGGGAGATCCGTCTCCGCCGGGGTGAGCGCGCTCAATGCGTCGCCCAGCCACACGCAGCCGGAAAAGGCGGCGAGCGCCAGCGCGAGCACGAACGCCGTCAGGTATTTGATTGTGTAAAAGCGCCTCATTCGGCGGCGAGATAGGCTTCCTGCTCCGGGGTGAGCTTGTCGAGCCCGAGCCCCATCGCGCCTATCTTGATCATAGCCACTGAACGGTCGATATCCTCCGGCACGTTGTAAAGCCCGGGAGCGAGCTCTCTTCCGTGCTTTACAAGATATTCGGCGGAAAGCGCCTGTATGGCAAAGCTCAGATCCATTATCTCGGCGGGGTGACCGTTGCCCGCCGTGATGTTGACGAGGCGTCCCTCCGCCATGAGGTTTATCACGCGCCCGTCCGGCATCACGTAGCCGGTTATGAAGGGCTTGCGGTCGATCTTTTCGACTGCCAGCTCTTCAAGATCGGTCTTCGACACCTCTACGTCGAAATGCCCGGAATTGGCGAGTATAACGCCGTCCTTCATCTTCTCGAAATGGCGTTTGGTGATGACGTCCCTGCAGCCGGTCGCCGTGACGAAGAAATCGCCGAGGGGCGCCGCGTCGTCCATCTTCATCACGCGGAAGCCGTCCATCGCCGCCTCGAGCGCGCGGAAGGGGTTGACCTCCGTCACGATCACGTTCGCGCCGAGCCCCTTCGCCCGCATCGCGATGCCGCTCGAGCAGAAGCCGTATCCGGCGACGACGACCGTTTTGCCAGTAACCATGTTGTTGGTGGTGTACATGATCGCGTCCCACGAGCTTTGACCCGTGCCGTGACGGTTGTCGAAAAGATGCTTGCAGTTCGCGTCGTTCACCGCCATCATGGGGAAGCGGAGCGCGCCGTTTTTGACCCTCGCCCTGAGCTTCAATATGCCCGTGGTGGTCTCCTCGCAGCCGCCGATAAGATTCTCGGCATACTCGGGATGCTCCTCGTGGAGCATCGTCACGAACTCGCCGCCGTCGTCGATCGCGATATGGGGCTTAAATTCGAGGGTCTGCCTGATATGCTCGTGATACTCCTCGGGAGTGGCGTTGAACCAGGCGTAGACGTTCATGCCCATGTCGGCGAGCGCGGCGCAGATATCGTCCTTTGTGGAAAGGGGATTGGAGCCGGTTATCGCGACCTCGGCGCCGCCCTCCCTCAGAAGAAGACCCAGATACGCCGTCTTCGCCTCAAGATGCACGCAGACGGAAACGCGCAGTCCCTTGAAGGGCTGCTCGCGCCGGAAACGCTCCCCAAGCTCGTTGAGCACGGGCATGTAGCTCTTTACCCACTCGATGCGCTTTTTGCCGAGGGGCGCAAGTGAAATGTCGCGTATGGAATAACTCATTTTCATCGCTCCTGAATATACATATTTTCTCAAATTAAGTATAACATGAGCGCCGCCCGAAATCAAGCCGCGAAAAACCGCGAAAAAAAGCCTTCCGCACGCCTCGGCGGGCGCGGAAAGGGTATTGACATATCGCGCGGAAGGTAGTATTATTTCGCCAGCAAGAAGAGTAAAGCAGCGTTCGTTAAGTGTTGACCGAACGGGGAGTTGACGGTCAAACGAAAAGCTCATGCATAACGCATAAGAAGCTTGCGGTCCGCTGCCTGCATCCCGCTTCATAGGGCAAGCCCAAAGAGGAACGAACGCCTCCTTTCCCGTGTCGTATGAATGAGGGGAAGGAGGTTTTTATATGTCTGCATTTTTGTTCATCATCGGTCTTCTGCTCTTTGCTTTGGGTTCGTTCGGTCTGTACTTCGGTCTGTACGCCGCTAAAAACCGCGCGGGCGAGATCGCGGAGGGGGTCCGGGTATTCCTCTCAAAGTTCCTTTCGAGCCCGAAGACCGTCCTCGTTATCGCGGGCGCGGCGCTTGCCGCCGCCGGCATAGCCCTCGTCGTTTGGGGGCTGATAAGGTCGAGGCGCGAAAAAAAGCCGCGCAGGAGCTTCGATATCCACGTGCTTTCCGTGCTCGCGATGCTCGTCGCGATGACGGTCATGCTCGACCGTTTTCCCGGGCTCTCCATTAAGACCGCGGGCTGGAACATAGGCTTTGCGTTCGCTCCGCCCATGCTCGCCGCAATGCTGTACGGTCCCGTCGAGGCGGCGATCGTTTACGGGCTTTCGGATCTCATAGGCGCGACGCTCTTCCCGTTCGGCACCTATCACCCGGGCTTCACTGTCGTCGCGGCGCTGATGGGCTTTATAATGGGTCTCTTCCTCAACAAAAGACCGTTCGCCTTCGCAAAGGGTAAATTCGAGTGGAAAAAGCTCCGCTTCTTCCCCAATATGCTGATCCCCGTGCTTGTCAACGCGCTCGCGCTCGGGCTCGTCGTCAACACGTACTGGGTAAGCCAGCTCTACGGCTCCAAGACCTATTGGGGCTGGTTCATGTACCGCCTTGCCGAGTACGCGATACTCGTCCCCGTGCAGCTCATACTCATCCCCGTGCTGCTGAAGCTCTGCGATACGCTTAAAAAGGCGGGGCTCGCAAAGCAGCCCAAGCGTGATGGGAGCGCCATAGGACGCATTTCGAGGAACGTTTCGATACTCGGTCTCGAAAGGATAACCGAGCTGCTTTCCCTGATGGGCGATCCGCAGGAAAAGCTCAGGGTGGTGCACGTCGCCGGCACGAACGGCAAGGGCTCGTTCACCGCCATGCTCACGAGCGTGCTCATCGCCGCGGGATATACGGTCGGCTCGTTCACTTCGCCCGCGGTCGAGGGTCCCTGCGACAGCTTCCGCATAAACGGCAGAAGGATAACGGAGGAGGAGCTTGAAAAATCCGTCGCCGCCGTCGCGCCCTTCGCCGAAAAAATGAAGGAAAAGCCCACCGAGTTCGAGGTGATGACCGCCGCGGCATACTCCCTCTTTGAAAGGGAGGGCTGCGATATCGCCGTTGTCGAATGCGGTCTCGGCGGGGACACGGACTCCACCAACGTTATAAAAAGCCCCCTGCTTTCCGTCATAACCAACGTTCAGCTCGACCATACCGACCGCCTCGGCAAAACGCTTGCCGAGATCGCCTCGCACAAGGCGGGCATAATCAAGCAGCGCCGTCCCGTCGTCTGGGGCGGCGGGGAAGGCGAGGCGTTCGGCGTGATAAGCCATAAGGCGCTTGAGATGAACGCGCCGCTCACCGTTTCCGATCCCGAGAGGCTGACGGTAAAACGCGTCGACCTGAACGGCTGCGATATCGAATTCGACGGGGAGAAGCTCCATCTTTCGCTCCTGGGCGATCATCAGCCGAAGAACGCGCTTAACGTGCTGACCGCTGTCGAGGCGCTCCGCCGCGAGGGGCTGTCCATCCCCGAAGCCGCCGTGAAGACCGGTCTTAAGCGCGCCGAGTGGCCCGCCCGCTTCGAGGTGCTTTCATGGGATCCGTACGTCATTTTCGACGGCTCGCATAATCCGGACGGCGTAGCTCTCGCCGCAAGCAGCATAAAAAAGCTCTTCCCGAAAAAGAAGGCGGTACTGCTCATGGGCGTTATGGCGGACAAGGATTACGAAAAATATCCCGCGCTGCTTTCAGACCGCGTCGAGAAGGTCTTCACCGTAACTCCGGACAACCCCCGCGCGCTCGACGCCGGGAGGCTTGCCGCCTGCTTCGCAAACGCCGGGATAAAGGCGAAGGCGTGCCCCTCGATGAAGGACGCCGTGAGGAGCGCGTATTCCTATGCCGACAGCCGGGGGATCCCGCTCATCGCCATGGGAACGCTCTATATGTACAATGATTTCAAAAAGGCGCTGAACGGCGCTTCGAAACAGTAAATAAGGAAGGAAGCATTAAGATGATCTGTCCCAACTGCGGAAAGTGCAGCCGGGGCGAACGCGGCGGCGGTCTTTCATAAAACTCTTTCAGCGTTTTCCGTATTGCAATCCGATATATTTTCGTTTATAATATATGCGGTGAAACGCCTGAGGGCGTTTCGGAAAAATAAGGAGAGGAAGGAACCGAAATATGATCTGTCCCAACTGCGGAAAGGACTGCGGCAACGGCACGTTCTGCATTTACTGCGGATCCCGTCTGCCCTCGTTTGGAGAGGCTTCTCATAACGAAGAGACCTTCAGGGGGATCCCCGCCGATCCCATTGATGAGGAAAACGTTTATCCCACCGACCCGATGAAGGGCTTCGAGCCGCCCGCAAGGCAGTATGAGCCCGCGCCCGCAAGGCAGTATGACGCGCCGCCCGCAAGGCAGTATGAGCCTGCGCGCCCCGTGAGGACCGCCGAGCCGAAGCCCAAGAAGGTCAAGAAGGCCGGCAAATGGCCGATCATAATACCCATCCTGCTTCTGCTCGCATTCGGAGCCGCGCTCCTCGCGCAGATATCCGGCGCGGTCTGCATCATAAGCAACCACGTCCTGTTCAAGGATATCTACCGTGTGTTCCCCGAGATATTCCATCTCTCGTTCTTCCCGCTCGTGGGCGCTGTGCTCTTCTTCCTGCATACCAAGAAGAAGGCGATCTTCACCGCGATCCCGTATTTTGTTTACATCATCCCCGCGCTCGTGCTCGTCGGGATCGCGATCAGCATCATTGTAAAGACGGAGGATTGGTACTCCAACGCGTATAACTTCTTCTATCTGCTGATCCCGCTCATATCGATCGCACTCGCCGCGATCTACGGCGCCGGCGCGGCGGTAAAGAAAAAGACCCATGTTTTCGTCGAGCTGTACATTATCGGCGCCGCCGCCGCTCTTACGATCATCGCCGTACTGAATGTGCCCTCCTTCTTCGGCATGCTGCAGTACAACATAAAAGAATTCGGCTGGTTCATGAAACATTTCGGCTGGCGCATTCTGTATGACTTCTTCGCATGGTTCACCGCGTTCTTCACCCATATCGCCTGCGTGCTCGCACTCAAGGAAAAGGCGAAGGACAACTGAAAAACGAATTGTTTCAAGGAGCCACCGGCTCCTTTTTTCATACCTTGACAAACCGCACCAACTGTGTTAATATAAATAATACAGTAAACGCGGAAGGCGGTGCAAACTGAAAAAGACAAGGGTGTTCACATGGATACTGTTCGCGGCGTATCTCGTCGCGCTCGTCTGGGTGATAGTATTCAAATTCGGGCTCGTCACGATCGATCCGGACAGAGCCCGTCTGCCGATAAACTTCGTTCCCTTCGGCGCGTCGGTGCTGACGAACGGCAGGGCGGACGTGTCGGAGATCATCGCCAACGTTATCGCGTTCGTGCCGCTCGGGCTTTTCCTTTCGATGCTTGAGCTGCCGAAAAAACCGTGGGGACGCATACTTACGGGGCTTGCCGTCAGCCTCGTTTTCGAGGCGGCGGAGTACGCCCTCGCCATCGGCTCCGCGGATATCACGGACGTTATAACGAACACGCTCGGCACGCTTATCGGCGTCGGCGCCTGTTGGGCGTTCAAAAAGCTCTTCAAGAAAAAGGCGGAGCTTATCGCGGATATCGTTTTCGCGGTACTGCTCGTTTTATTCCTCGCCGCGTACACAGTGCTGTTTCTGGCT
>JAEEGH010027943.1_pt1 | contig 11136 bp, 5 predicted proteins | sample 9134181 | NCBI WGS metagenome assembly JAEEGH01 (sample SAMN16246544, study PRJNA631951) | gut metagenome | biome: gut microbiome; feature: rumen; material: DP-attached | host: Bos | place: Iran: Karaj | collected 2018-10
CCCTGCTCACCGATTCCCAGGGCAAGAAGATGGGCAAGACGGCGGGCAACGCCGTCTGGCTGGACCCCGAAAAGACCAGCCCCTTCCAGTTCTACCAGTACTGGCGGAATGTGGACGATGCGGACGTGATGAAGTGCCTGCGGATGCTCACCTTCCTGAGTCTGGAGGAGCTGGCGGACATGGAGAAGTGGGGCGACAGCCGCATCAACGAGAAGAAGGAAAAGCTGGCCTGGGAGCTCACCGCCCTGGTCCACGGGGAAGCGGAGGCGGACAAGGCCCAGGCTGCCGCCCGCGCCCTGTTCACCGGCGCTTCCGACGCCGCCATGCCCTCCACCACCCTCAGCGAGAACCAGCTGGAGGACGGCAGCATCGGCCTCCTGGCCCTCCTGGTGGCCTGCGGCCTTGCCTCCAGTAACGGGGAAGCAAGGAGACTGGTGCAGCAGGGCGGCATCGCCCTGGACGATGTAAAGGCCGACGCCGTGGACGCCCGTGTTTCCGCTGAGGCCCTGCGCAAGGGCGTAAAGATCAAAAAGGGAAAAAAGGTCTTCCATAAGGCAATACTCAAATAAGTACCTCTTTGCCTCCCCTGAAAGGAGAGGTGCCTCAGTGCTCACACTGGGGCGGAGAGGTCATGCCGAAGTCACCTCCGGCACCAATGCCGAGCGCCCTCCGGTTTCCCACCCATGAGCGTATGACCTCTCAGTCATCCGGCTTCTAACCGAAGCCGGATGACAGCTCCCCTTTCAGGGGAGCCTTTTATTGCCCACTCAGTTGACAAGTGTTATCCCGCATGCTATTCTAAACATGAAAGAGTATGTTTCGGAGGTCAAAATCATGGCAAAGATGGTCCTTTCGGACGGGGAATGGCGCATCATGAATCTGCTTTGGGCCCAGGCGCCCCGGCGGGTGCCGGAGCTGACGGAGGCCCTGGCGCATGATACCGGATGGAGCCGCGCCACGGTGAATATGATGCTCCAAAGGCTGGAGGACAAGGGCGCGGTGCGCATGGAGTCCCTGGGCCGCAACAAGGTCTATTATCCCGTCCTCAGCCAGGCCGACGCCCGGCAGAAGGAGACGGCCCGTTTTCTGGACCGGCTCTACGGGGGCAGCCTGGGGCTGATGGTCTCCTCCCTGGCGGGGCAGCAAGCCCTCAGCCAGGAGGATATCCGCGCTCTGCGGGATATCCTGGATAAGGCCGAACAGGAGAAATAGGATGCTCACGGAATGGATCCTTTCCGCTTCCGTCCTGACGGCGGCGGTGCTGGCGCTGCGCCTTGTGTTCCGGCGGCGCATCTCCCAAAAGCTGCAATACTGGCTTTGGCTGCCGGTGATGGTGCGGCTGCTCCTTCCCGTGCCCCTGTTCCACGCCCGCTACAGCGTGGCCGGGGCGGCGGCGGAGCTGGCCCCGGCGGTGTTTGCCGCGCCTGCCCCGGTTTCCATGGAAGGGTCCGGCGAGCCGGTGCATACACATGCCCCGGTAAGCAGCGCCCCGGCAGCCACGACCCCGGCGGACGGCGGCATAAGGCCAAGCGCGGCCCCGATAGCGACGCCCGCACCGGCCCCCGTCCCGGCGGTCACGGCGCCTTCGGCAGAGCTGCCGGAAGCCCCGGCGCCCAGCCTCCGTCCTGCCCCGGCCCAGCCCCGGCTGCTGAGCGTCGGGGAGCTGCTGGCTCGGCTCTGGCTGGCGGGGAGCCTGGCCTCCGGCCTCTGGCTCCTGGGAGTGAATCTGCGCTTTTCCCAGCGCCTCCGCGCCGGACGGCGGGAAAAGGGGCGGCAGGGCAGGCTTCCGGTGTATATCAGCCCGGAGGCGGCTTCTCCCTGCCTGTTCGGCCTCCTGCGCCCCGCCGTCTATCTGACGGAAGCCTGCGAGACCGTACCGGAAGGGCAGCTCAGGCAGATTTTGCTCCACGAGGAGACCCATTATAAGCAGCTGGACCACCTCTGGGGCTGCCTCCGCTGCCTGGCCCTGGCGGTCTGGTGGTGGAATCCCCTGGTGTGGCTGGCCGCGGTGTGCAGCCGCCGGGACGGGGAGCTGAGCTGCGATGAAAAGGTGATGCTCTTCCTGGGGGAGGAGGCCAGGCTGGACTATGGGCGCACCCTGGTGGCCCTCCTGCCCGCCAGGGCGCCCCGGCCCATGCTCAGCGCCGCCACCCTCTCCGGCGGGGCCAGGGCCATGAAGGAACGCCTGGACCGCATCGTAAAGAAGCCGAAGGCCTGGGTGCTTGCCGCCGTTGCGGTGCTGCTCCTGGCCCTCGCCGCCGTGGGCTGCACCTTCGCGGGAAAAGGGGAGGGCGCGCCCGCGACGCCCACCCCCGCGCCCACCCTGGGGCCGGGGGAGGAATGGCTGCTGGCGGACAGGACGGCGGAGGAGATCGACGCCATCCAATATCACCTCTTCACCTGGGAGACCTATACCCTGCGCCGGGGCATGGAGGGCTTTGACGAAGCCCTGGACATGCTGCTGGCGCTGCGGGGCGCGCCCTGCGACGACCCGCCTGCGGGTCCGTCGGTCAAATGGACGCTGGACTTCGGCAAGCGGGTGAATCTGGACTACGATGGGAGCGCCCTGCGGGGCTTCTTCAGCGACCACTGGCTGGATTTGAGCGCCATGGGCAGGCCCGACGAAGCACTTGCCGCCATCTTCGAGCGCTATGGGGAGAAATATGTGCCCGAAACGCGGCTTGCGGACCACGGGGACCAGGCTCTCGACGGCAAAATGAAGGTCTCCGCTGAGTTCCCGGTGTATGACTATGACGCCGTGCAGGCCGCCATCGGGCAGAGAAAGCGGGATTACCTGGCCGCCGGGGACAGGAACCACGAGCCCGACGGCTCCTGTGTTATGCTGACGCTGGAAAATACCTCGGAAGACGACCTGGCCTATGGCGACCTTATGCTGGAAGTCCGGCGGGACGGGGCCTGGTACGGAGTCTGGCTCTATAACGACTTCGGCTCCCAGGCAGTATACAATTGGCTTTACGCGGGGGAGACGAAGGAACGCAGGCTGGACTTGTCCTTTTACGACGATCCCCTGACGCCGGGGCTCTACCGGGTCGTGATCCCCTACGGCGCATCCGGCAGGAGCATCAAGCTGAATCGTATCGCTTGGGCGGAATTTGAGATCCGCGACGGCGAGACCCAGCTGGAGCCCTGGGACGGCAAGGAGCAGCTCATGGGCATGACCGAGCCGGAGAAGGTGAGCAGCATCCTGTGCAGCCTGCCCTATGAAGACCGTTATACCCTCCGGGAGGGGGACATGGGCTTTGCCGCCGCCAGAGATTTCCTCTTTTCCCTGCGGGGGACGCCTTGTGAGAGGCCGGACTTCCTGGTTTTGCGCAGCTTTGAGCCGGACGAAGGCCCGGCAGTGACCCTGGGCTTCGACGGGGAGCGGGTCTACGGCTGCCTGGGTACGGGGTTCTGGCTTCTGCTGGACGCGCCGGGCAGGCCGGATCAGGAGCTGACGGAGGTTTTCCTCCGCTGGGGCGAAAAGGAGGTCTACACCGCCACTTATCCCTCCGAATACGAGGGTATGACCGTGGACGAAAATGTCACGCTGACCTTGGACAAGACCGTCGTGGACCGGAATGTCCTGCTTGCGGAAATGGCGGCTTATCGGGAGGAATACATGGAACGGGGCAGGCAGGCGGCCGAACGGTTTGGGGATTTTACCCTGCGGGCCACCCTGGTGAACGATTCCGGGGAGACGATCCGCTTCGGGGAGTACGCGGCGCTGGAAATGCTGCAGGACGGGGAATGGCGCACGATCCCCATGCGCAGCGGCTTCGGCTATTTCGATATTGCCCACATCCTGGAAGCGGGAGGCGTTTATGATAATCTGGGCGTCTCCTTCCTGTGTTACTATGAAGAAATGCTGACGCCGGGGCGCTACCGCCTCAGCCTGAGCTATAAGCCGGGCAGACTCGGGAACCCCGACCACGTCGCTTATGCGGAATTTGAACTCACGGACGGGCCTCCCCAGCCGATGGTCTATATCCCCCTGTGGCAGGATTATCCGGCGACGGAGGACCACGAGGCCTATCACCTTAACTTCCGGGTCCCCGCCGGCTGGTCCAGCGTGGACCTGAGCCCGGAGGAAGCCCGGGCGCAGGGCCTGCTCTATCTCTATAACGGCACGGAGGACCGGCATTATATCCGGGATGAAGCGGGGAAGATCATCGGGGCCTTCGGCTGCATGTCCTATGAGGAGACGCCGGGGGAGGAGACGGATCCCCGGGCCATATACAGCTCCATCGCCATCGGAAACGGCTACCGCTTCGATGTGTCCGGAAGCTATGCGCCCCTTGCCCGGCGGGACCGGGGAGAGAGCGGGCGGGTGCAGGTGCTCTATTCGGAAGCCTTTCTGCGTCCCTTCGTGGAAAACGCGGCGGAAACGCGGAAGGAGGGCTTCCTCTGCTATGACCGCGCCCTGGGGATCTATGTCGCGGTGGAGCTGGAGCCGGGGGTGCTGACGGAGGAGGAGATGGACACCCTGGCCCGCAGCCTCAATATGGAGCCGGAGGAGCCGGGGCCTGCGCCGGTCACCAAACAGGATATCCTGGCCGCCTACGAGGCCGCCCGGGAAGCGTTCCGCTGGTTTGAGGTGAGCAGCCTGGACTTCCTCACGGCAGACTGGACGGATGTGCGGGAGGAGGGGTACCAAAGGTATTATCTCATCACGGACCCCAGGTTTGCCTCCTGGGACACCCTGGAAGCCTATCTTCTGAGCCTCTTTGACGACGAAACGGTGCGCGCCAGGCTCTCCTCCGGGCCCTTCAAGGAATTTGACGGGCGGGTATACGGCTTCTCGGCGGACGCCGGGACCGATCCGACCCTGGGGGACCTGGTGGGGATCCGGGTCAATTCGGCGGGGGAGGACCGGTATGTCGTTTCTGCCGACTATGCGCGCCTCGAGCCGATCATGCTCAACGGGGAGAGCACAGGGACGACGCAGGTGGGGGTTTCCACCTATGAACTTCCATACGTCTGGCAGGGGGATCGCTGGGCCTTTGAGGGCTTCCGCCTGGTGGAGACCGACCCCGGGCCGCTGCCGGAGCCGGGGCCTTCCGCCTTTGAGCCCCTGACGGAGGCCGAGGGGACGGACTGGCTGCCCTTGTCCTACGGAGCGAGGCGGCTGACTTCGGAGGAGCTTGCGGACTGGAAGGCCTGGTTCGACGCAGACTGGATGCGCTCCCAGTTCCTCACTTCCGCCTATGCCCGGCCGGAGGACGTGGACCTGCGGGAGCTGTTCTACAACGGCGTAGATACCTGGGAGGAGACCAGGACCGACTATAATGTGAACGGCAGGAATCCCGTCACGAAGGAGGACGTGCGGTATCTCCTCCTGCACCTGGGCTTCTGGCACACAGAGACGGACAGCGACAAGCTGCCCCGGAGCCAGGTGGATGCAGTGCTGCAAAAATACCTGGGCCTGGGCCTGGAGGAGACGGCACAGGTGAATTTTGAGGAGGGCAGTTTCCCCTACATCCCGGAGACGGACAGCTTTTATCACATGCACGGGGACACCAACGCCGTTTTTCTCCGGGGCTTCCTGGGCGGCTATGCCTTTGGGGAGGAGATCAGCCTCTTTTACAGCGGGACCTGCCCCTACTACGGCGCGCAGTTCCCCTTGGGATACGACTATCTGACCGGCGTCTATCGGGTGAAGCTGCGTCGGACCGGGGAGGGCGTGCATTTTGTCTCCAATCTGCGGATGCTCACCGACGGGGTGAACTGGACCTGCGAGGAGCCCATGCCCGGCCCCTCCGTCCCCGCCGATTACAGCGGCGACTACGGGGTGGATATCACGATGCTGACCCCGGAGCCGACGGTCTTCGGGAGCTACGAGGAGGCTATGGCGGCCACGGAGGGCTTCGTCTATCGGATCGGAGAGGAGGACTACCCCATCGAGATCGGCCTGTCCGAGGATTACCCCGGCTATGGGACCCTGGTTTACGGGGCGGTCTCCGCCGGTCTGCCCCACGGCCCCCTGACGTATTTCTGGTTCGTCACCAGTGACGGACGGCGCTATGACCTCCCAAGACCGGTCGCCGGTTTTTCCGAAGCGCCCTTGGATATCTCCGACAAGCGATTCGAGCTGGCGGACGAGGGGCGGGCCGTATGTCTGGATAACCTGGTTCCGGACAGCGTCCGCTGGTGGATCCGCAGCAAGAGCGAGATGGCTCCCGTCCCGGGGATCCTCCCGAAGGGGGACGGCAGCCTCAGCTATATCCTCTATCTCCCCACCATGGAGGTCATTATCTGGTTCCGGCCGGAGAAGGAGAACCTGGCCGGCAGTCTCTCCACGGAACTCGAAGGAGCTGCACCGGAGCCGGGACCCGTTGCCCGCTTTACCCCGGAGCCGGAAGTTTTCGGCAGCTATGAGGAAGCCAGGGCGGACACGGAGGCCATCTCCTTTCAGTGGGTGGACAAGCCCCATACCTATGAGATGGCCGTAAAAACTTCGGATCCCCTCACCGTTGACCTGGAGCGGGAGTTCCCGGGCTTCGGCACCCTCCTGTGCGGGCACCTGCCCGACGACAGCCCCCACGGGGATCCCACCTACCTGTATTTCCTCACGGAGGAGGGGGTGCGCTACGCCCTGCCGACCCCCGGCGGCATCATGACCGGCCTGCCCCTGGATATGGAGGATGGGGCCCGGGCTTCCCGGGGCGAAGCCTTCCAATTGGAGTTTCCCCGGGAGAGCTCGGTCCGCTGGTGGACCCACTGCGAAGCGCCCGTCAACATCTACGGCGCGCTCTACGACCCGGAGAGCATAACGGAGCCGGGAGAAGCCGTGTTCCGGGGCGGCACCCTCGTCTGGGACCTGGACGTTTCCACCATGGAGGTCTCGATCTGGTTCCAGCCGGAGGTATAAACGGGCGCAGTCCCTTCTTCGTCATCGCGAGGGCCGATGTCGGCCCGTGGCGATCCGTACCCCCATCTCCAAAGGAGGTCTGTAAATGATGCATAAAAAACCGATTGCCCCGGTTCTGGCCGCCGTGGCGCTGCTGGCGGTCCTGGCCGCAGGCTGCGTTAAGGGCGGCGCGGGGGAGAGCCCGCCCCCTGCGCTCCCTTCGGCGGCTGCGGAAGCGCCGACGCCTGCCGTCACGCTTTCCCCAACCCCCGCGCCCACCCTCAGCGGCGAGCCGCAGCCGGTCCTGGAGACCTACGGCATCGACCCGGAGGAGATCGGCGAGATGACCTATTCCTTCCATGCCTTCGGGACGAGGACCCTGCGCAGGGGAGAGGGGGGCTTCGATCAGGTCCTGGCGCTGCTGGCGTCCCTGAAGGGCGCGCCGGTCAAGGCCCAGCGCACGGTTGACCGGACGCTGGAGCTGGATTCCTGCTTGCATCCCCTGTTCATCGGCTCCGACGGGGAACGGACCTATATCTCCCTGGGCTGGGAGAATTTCCTGCTTCTGGATACGGACGGACGGCCCGCGGATGAGCTGGAGGCCCTCTTTGCCGCCTATGCCCCCGAGCCTTATCAGGCTCCCATCCTCTTCGACGGCGGCGCCTACCGGACGGACGGCGGCCTGAGCCTCACGGCGGCGCAGCCGACCTATGACTATGCCGCCATGCAGGAGGCCATCCCCATCTCCCGCCGCCGATATTATGCGCTGGACGGCGGCGCGCCGGAGGAAGAAGCCGTGGTGCGCCTGACGGCGGAGAATCAGGGCGACGAGCCGATCGACTACCATCTTCCCGCGCTGCTGGCCCTGCGGGATGGGGAATGGGTCTGGGTGCCCACCCTCTCTCCCATCGCAACGACCTATGAGCGGAAATGCCTGCAGCCGGGGGAAAGCCTGGAAATCGGCCTGGCCATGGACTATTATGCCGACCCCCTGCCGCCGGGGAAATACTGCGCCTGCATGGTCTATTCCGTGGGGGAGAAGCCGAAGCAGTTCAGCACCCACATCGCCTACGCCCCCTTCGAGATCGTGGGCGAGGTCCCCGAGGACGGCAGGGAGCCCCTCATGGACGGCGTGAAGCTGGAAAAGGTCCGGCGCATCACCTATACCCTGCGGTCTTGGGACGAATATACCCTGATCCAGGGGCAGGAGGGCTTCGACGAAGCCCTGGCGCTGCTCCGGTCCCTCCGGGGCGCCTCCTGGGGCCGGAGGCTGGAGGAGATCGAGATCCAATGCTCCCGCAGCTTTGCGCTGAATACGATGCAGGAGCTGACTCTGGCTTTCGACGGCGACTGGGTCTTCGGCAGGGTGGACGGCGGGGATTGGCGCCTGTTGGATCTGGACGGCAGGCCGGACCAGCAGCTGACGAACATCTTCCTGCGCTGGGGCGATAAAGCGCCGGCGGCGGAGAGCGTCCCGGCGGACCATGCCGGCCTGCGGGAGGGGGATAGCCTCTCCGTCAGCTCGGAGGCCCCGGCCTATGAGCTGGAGGCCATGCTTGCCGCCATGGAAGCCTATCTCGTCCGCTATCGGGAAGAAGGCAGGGAAGCGGAGAGGAAGGATGAGGAGTTCGGCGTCCGCTTTGCATTTGAAAACCGGACGGAGGAGCGGATCCATATCGAGGACTACAGTCTCGAAACGCTGAAGGACGGCGAATGGTATACCGTTCCTTTCCGCAGAAATACCGTCTCCATACTGCCCCTCCAGCTGGAAGGCGGAGAAAAGACCGCAGGTTTCCTGTCGCTGCTTGACGTCGACGGGGAAAACCTGGCTCCGGGGCGCTGGCGGCTCTGCATACGGTATGGCGTCGGGGAGGACCTCAGCTGCGACCGGGAGGCCTATGCGGAATTTGAAATCACCTGATCCCGGGACACAAAAAGAGCGCTGCGGGCGTTAAGCCCGCAGCGCCTTTGTATGTGCTGTGCGATATTACATATACCCGATCTTCTCGTACTGCAGAGGAGCGCGCTGGATCTCGTCCTTCTTGATGCCGAAGTGGGTCTCGTTGTAGTCGTCGATGGCTTCCATGATGGTGTCGTAGACGCCGTCGTAGATGCTGCCCGGGCCGCCCTGAGCGACGCAGGGGATGAAGGCCTTGGGGGTGCAGGCGTCCAGCAGCTTGAAGACCTTTTCCCGGATGTCCTCTCTGGTCCAGCCCTCGTAGTCGAAGTCGGCCCCGTCGAAGCCGCCCATGAAGCCGATCTGGCCGCAGTATTTCCGGGTCAGGTTGGGAAGATCGTTGGAGCTCATGCAGCCCTGCCACACGTCGATGCCCATCTCGATCATATCCGGCACCAGGGTGGCGCCGTAGCTGTCGGAGTGGTGGATGATCAGCTCGCAGCCGTGGGACTTGTAGTAACCGTAGACCTCCTTGTAGGGCTCCACGAAGAAGTCCTCGAACATCTCGGGGCTCATGAAGGTGCTGGTGCGGCTGCCCCAGTCGTCGTGATGGAACAGGGCGTTGGGCTTCAGGTTCTTGCAGATGCCCTCGGCCAGCTTCAGCTCATACTCGGTGATATACTTGATGAGGTCGTGCATCTCGTCCTCATACTCGTAGAGGTTGATCATGGTGTTCTGGATCTCGCCCAGGTGGTGGCACTGCTCGAAGATGCCGGGGGCGACGAAGGGGGTCTTGTAGGCCAGATTGTCGTCCACCGTGTCCAGGATCTTCCGGAACATCTCCCATTCCTCGTCCGGGAAGTCGGTGCTGGGGGCGTGGACATAGTCCTGCCAGTGCTCGATGTCCTGGATGACGATCTTGTCCGGGGTGTGCACGGGGAAAGCGCCGGGCATTCCCTCGGGCCAGCTGTTGGTGATGCCCCAGGCGTTGACCACGTTCTCCTGGCCGGGACGGGCGCCGTTGAGGTGCAGCAGGGCGGGGTGCATGACCAGACGCAGCGCCTCATACTGGTTGGCGTAGCGGTCCGGGTTCAGGCCTTTGGCTGCCTGGTAATAGTTCTCTTTTGGACTCAGCATAGTTTTTCCTCTCCAATTCGTTAGTAATTCGCTCCAAAAACGCTCCTTGTTGCTCAATTATAGCAAGTCCCGTCCGGGAGGTCAAGGGAAAACCTCCCAGGCGGGACGCGGCTGTTTCTACTTTTTCAAAACAGGGTCTATCCGATCGGCGCATCGATGAAAACGCAGCCCATGGCCTCCGCCGTCCGCCGCCAGGTATCGAAGCCGAAGCACAGGGTCCCCGGTTCGTGGCTGTCACTGCTGAGGAGGAACCTCGCCCCTCTTTCCGCCAGATACCGGAGGATGGGCGGGGCAGGGTAGGGGACGCTGCGGTAGCCCCGGCTGACGGCCCCGGTGTTCAGCTCGAAGGGGAGGCCGCTATCCAGCAGCTTTTCCGCCGCCGCCTGCCAGGCGGCAGTGTAGCGGGGGCTAGTTTCGTCGAAAAGGGGCGTCCGCTCGCAGAATTTGGCGATCAGGTCGAAATGGCCGATCACGCTGCAGCCGGGGATCTCCGGGACGCGGGAAACCGTATCGAAGTAGGCCTCCGCGAAGGCATAGATATCCCCGCCGAAGTGCCTGTCCGCCCCGGCGCGGAGGTGCTCCGGCGATTCGTCCACCGGCAGGAATTCCCCGCCCGCCAGGATATAGTGGACAGAGCCGATCACATAGTCGTAGCCTGTGGTACTTTCCAGGCTGTAGTAGTCCTGCTCCACGCCGCAGAGGATATCCAGCTTCCCGGCGTATTCCTCCCGCAGGGCCGCGGCCTCCAGGCGGTATTCCGCCGTCCCGGCGGGGGACATGCACCAAGTCTCGTCGAAGAAGGTGTAGCTGTGGCCGGAGAAGCCCAGCTTTTCCAGGCCCTTCGCCAGGGCGGCCTCCGCCATCTCCGTCGGGGATGCCTTCCCGTCGCAGTATTGGGTGTGCAGGTGCCAGTCCGCCTTCAAGTCATCTTCTCCTGTTTCACCTTGTGGTCGATCACGTGGCGGGAGGCCAGCTCGGCGCGCACCTCCTCCAGGCTGATGCCCGCCTGGGTCATGAGCACCATGACGTGATAGGCCAGGTCCGCGATCTCATAGACGGTCTCCTTCTTGTCCTCCGCTTTGGCGGCGATGATGACCTCCGTGGATTCCTCGCCCACCTTTTTGAGGATCTTGTCCAGCCCCTTGTCGAAGAGGTAGGTGGTGTAGGAGCCTTCGGGCCGGTCCTTTTTCCGCCCCTCCAGCAGGCCCATGAGGCCGCTGAGGGTGAAATCCCCCCGGCTGGAGCTCTCCCA
>JAEEGH010027947.1_pt1 | contig 11135 bp, 7 predicted proteins | sample 9134181 | NCBI WGS metagenome assembly JAEEGH01 (sample SAMN16246544, study PRJNA631951) | gut metagenome | biome: gut microbiome; feature: rumen; material: DP-attached | host: Bos | place: Iran: Karaj | collected 2018-10
TGAATCTTGATGATGTTGGCTTGGATTTACCAGATTTTGATGACTCCGCCTTTTCCGACATGTTTAAGGACGAACCGGAAGGAGTTGATTCTAATCCTCTTGATGATTTTGGAAGTGAAGACGATACAACACTCAGCACAGATGAGCTTGCTAATATAACAGATGGTTTTGAAGTTGAACAGGTTGATGCTCCAGCCGAAACTGATGACCTTGATTTAGGCGATTTTGACATTCCAGAAACAACTGAAGAAGTTTCAGAAGAAGTAACAGATGCTGCAGAAGATGCTGGTGAAGAAGTTAGTTTTGATACAGAATTCACAGATTCAACTGATGATTTAAGTTTTGACACAGAAATTACTGAAACTGAAGAAACAGCAGAGACTTCAGATGATGATTTGAACTTTGATCTTGGAGAATCAGAGGTTAAAACAGAAGATGTAAGTTTTGATATTGATGATTCTCTTGCTGTTGATGAAAGCGAAGCCGTTCCTGAAGAAGTAAACTTTGAAACAGATGATACAACTTCAGAAACTGAAGAAGTTTCTTTTGGTGATGACGAAGAAATCTCACTTGATGACTTTATGGACGGTGGCTTCTCAGATGAATCAGTAGCAGCCGGAAATAACGGTTATGAACCAGGTGCAGAACCTGCAGCCGTTTCTTCTAACACTGAAGAATTGTCTCTCGATGACTTTATGGACGGAGATTCATTTGAATCAGCTCCAGCAGAAGTAAAAGAAGCAGAACCAATCGTTGACGAAGCTCCACTTGATATGGATATCAGTTTTGATGATTCTGCAGATACAGTAGAAACAGAAGACAATGTATCTCTTGATATTATTGATGATGATATTGATGATGAAACAGATGATTCTGAAGAAGTAGAAACAGAAGAAGTTTCACTTGATGATTTTGGTTCAAGTTTTACAGCAGAAGAAACCACTACCCCATCAGTAAGTTCTTCTTCAGAAAATATCAGTACAGAAGATATTGATCTTTCAGACTTTGGAATTGATGCAGATGCAGAAGAAACTCCAATTGTTCAGGACGTAGAAGAATCAAAGAATAAAGATAAGATTGTAGATTATGATCTTTCTGTTGGTGATGAAAATACAGCAACAGCTCCAGTTGTAAATGAAATTAAATCTGATACAACTGAGGAAGCTGAAGAAATCGCAGAACCAGTTGAAGAAAAGCCAGCTGAAAATGCAAATACAACTTCAGTTGATAATTCACTCTTACAGCAGATTGTTTCAGAGCTTTCAAGTCTTAAAGACGAAATGAATAAGCTCAAATCAAATCTTGCAGAAATCAAAACTCAGGAAAATACAGTTAATCCAGCCGCAGTTGTTGCTGCCGGTGCTGCTGGTATTGCAGCCGGTGCTGCAGTCGCTGCCCTTTCAAATGACGATGTAAATCCAGAAACTGCAGAAGAAGATAAAGGCGGATTCTTCAGCGAAGACGATGGTGATGATACAATTGCCCTTTCATTCGATGAACTTGATAACATCATGAATACAGCAGAGTTTGGAGATACAGTTGAAGCTGTAACTGAATCAGAAGAAGAAGCTCCTGCTGAAGAAACAGTTGTTGAAGAACCTGCAATCGAGGAACCAGTAGTAGACGATACAATTTCTGAAGATCCGGTAATCGAAGAAACTTCAGTTGATATTGATACAGATTCTGTAGAAGCTGCAGAAACAGAAGAAAGCTTTGATATTGAAGAAGTTCCAGTTGAAGCTGATGATACAGTTATTGAAGAATCAATTATTTCTTCTGAAGTAGAACCAACTGAAATTACAGATTCTGTAGATTCAGAAATTGAAAATGCTATTTCAGATGAAACAGATACATCACTTGATGACATCACATTTGATGATAATCAGACAGATGACTTTGACTTCTCAGATGAAAAACTTGAAGAACCAAAGATTGATGAGTTTATTCCAGACGGAAATGATGAACTTTATGAAAATGAAGAACTTCCAGATGAGATTTCAATTCCTAAGGAAGACGACCTTCTTGTTGAATCAACTTCATCAGACTTTATGGATTCAGTAAAAGAAACTACTGAAGAAGATGCAACTGCAACAGAGTTTATTGCAGAAGAATCAATTGAAGAAGATACATTAGACCTTCCTTCAGAGCTCCCTTCTGAACTTCCTGACACAATCGAAGAGCCGGTTGAAGAAGAAACAGTTTCTGAAGAAATTACAGAAGAACCTGTTATTGAAGAAGAATCAGTAATTGATGATGAACCGGTTATTGAGGAAGAAGCAGCTGTTGAGGAAACAATTGCCGAAGAACCTGTAATTGACGAACCAGTCATCGAAGAAACAGTAGAAACACCTGTTGAAGAAGCAGTTGATGAAACAGAAGTTATTGATGATGATATTCCAACAGTAGACAAGCTTTTGAGTGATGAACCTGTAGAAGAAGAAGTTAGTTCAGTTCCTTCATTTGCAGAAGTTGATAATCTTGATAACAATCTTTCAGAAAGCAACCTTGCTTACCTTAATAAGCAGAACGCTGACGGAGTTTCAGATTCAATTGCAAATGCAGACCTTAAACAGGATATCAAGTCAGTTCTTCTTTACATGGATCAGCTGCTTGAGAACCTTCCTGAAGAAAAGATTGTTGAATTTGCTAAGTCAGATGAATTTGTAACTTATAAGAAACTGTTCAATGAATTAGGACTTTCTTGATATGGGACTTCTTTCACGAGCCAGTACCCTGGATACACCAGTAACAACTCAGGGGCTGGCTTTTTCTGATTTTATAAATAAACATTCAATCAAATTATGTACTTTACTCGAACAAAAAAACAGTTATTACTGCGTAAGTAATAGTATTGGTTTTGATTGTAAATCTATAATTTGCGCTGATTCAACTGTTGATTTCTGGAATGGAATCTGCAGCAATTCTAACAAAATCAATACTTTTACTGGAACAGACAAAAATCCTCTTTTACAACTTTTTTCAATTAACCTTAAAGAAAAGCTTCAGGCGCTTTCTGTCTATAAAAATAGTTCAAACCAAATCCTTTTATGCGAAGGAATACTTTCAGATAAGGCTGTACAAGATTTTAATAAAATCTCAAATTCAGAACATACAAATGAATATAATAATATCAATCCATTATTAAAAGAAAACACTGTCGTTTTATTGTATAAAATTGATATCGAAAAAGCAGTAAAAGCATTTTATAATTCCCAGAGTACAAATACAAAACACAATTTCGAAAGTTTTAATAAAGCAATAATAAATGAAGTTTATAACAGATTTGCATGCTTATATAATAATTCAGACACAACAATAAAAGACTCTGATCACAGCATCAAAACTGTAATAATTACAGATAAAGCTTATTCCGTAGAACTCATAACTCAGCATATAAAATTGAATCTTCAGGAAGTCTTTGATTCTTATGCCTCTGAAGTTCAGATTTCTTTTTCAGGAAAAGCAACTTCCTGCGATGCAATAAAAGATTATTTACAGGCGGAATAATTTTGAAGGTAACAATTCAAAAAGCAAAAAATGGAGAAAATACAGCTTCTGTAGAAGGGCACTTTCTTCACTCAAATTATGCACCTGTAAAAGAAGCTCAGCGATTTGTTGATAATCTTTCACTTCCTTTTACTCCGACAACAATTATAATTACAGAACCCGCACTCTCCTATTGCACTGATTTTCTTAAACAGAAATTTCCGGAAATAAAAACTGGAGTAATCAGATATATAAATGATTTTTCTGAATATAACAGTAAATTTGATTTTGTAATAAATTATTATGAACATCCTGATTTTGAAACATATTTAGAAAATAACTTTACCGAAGAACATTTACTGACAACTCATTTTATCAGCTGGCCGGCATCATCTCAGCTTTTCAACGAAACAGATAAGATTGTATGGAATGCAATAAGACAGGCAATGATCCGTGCAAAAACCTTATTGATAACCAGACAATATTTTGAAAAAAAGTGGTTATATAACAGCTGTAATTTCTTGAAATACTGTTCAAAGACATCAAGTTTTGAAAACACAATAAATAAGCCAACTCTTATAATTTCTTCTGGTCCAAGTCTTATTCCTTTTATAAATATTATTAAAGATAATCAGGATAAGTTTTTTATAATCTGTTTATCTTCAGCAATTTCTGTTTGTATAAAGAACGGAATTACTCCAGATTTATGCATGACAACTGATGGCGGTTATTGGGCTGGAGAACATTTAAAAGCTCTCTATAAAAATGATATTCCAGTTGCTATGCCGTCTGAAGCATATTGTCCTAAAAAGCTTTTGAGAAAACTTACAGTTATGCCTCTCGATTATGGAGATGGTATTTCTTCTGCATTATTAAAAACTCAAAATATACAGACAATACCGGCATCTCGAAATGGAACTGTAAGCGGCACTGCCCTTCTCTTTGCCTATAAATATTGTACAAATAATATTTATCTTTGCGGCCTCGATATGTCAGCTCAAAAAGGATTTCAGCATACTCAGCCAAATGAACTAGAAAAGAATTCTTCATACAAAGATAATAGAATCAGTACAAAACAAACTCGTTTAGGAAAATCTGAATTAACTAACGGTAGTTTGGATATTTATAAAGACTGGTTTATCAATAATCCGCTAAAGACAGAGGAAAGAAAGATTTTCCGTCTTATGGAAAAAGAATATTGCAGAAATTCTCTTGGCTGGATAAAAGATATTACAGCAAAAGATTTCATCGATTTAATTTCTAAGCATTCAGAAACATCTGAGATTAATTTTATAACTTCTGATTTTCAGTTTGATAAATCCGAATGTCTGAAACTTTTATATGATTCTGAAAAAATTATCCAATGGAAGAAACAGCTTTTCCCTCTTGATTTTGTTCAGGCAATTCATGATCCTTTGAATAAAGAAATTGAAAACAGAATTGAAACTGAATGGCAAAAATTACAAAAACGCATTGAGAGAATCTTTTCATGAGTATATATAAAAGTTTTGAACCAGCAAAAAATGGTACTCTAATCCCGGTCTTTCAAACCGGAAGAACAATGGAATCACGTTATAATCCGGAACGAGATTCCGAAAACCTTTTAAATACAATTACAGAACAGGCAAATATCTTTTTAGTTCTTGGTACTGGAAGTGGAATTTTTATTAGTTTACTTTCACAGAAATTTCCGTCTTCAAAAATAATTGCTTTTGAACTTTCCAGCGAGGATTTTGATTTTCTAAAGAGCAGCGAAAAGATAATTACTCTCAATAAAAATCCGCAGATAATTTTTGCATGTCTTGAGAATATAGAACCGATTCTTTCACAAAACTATTTACCAGCCAGAGATGGAAATCTAAAAATAATTGAACAGAAAGCCTGGATAAATGAAAACTCAGCACATATTGATGAAATAAATCAGGTACTGAAAAAGGCTCTTGGAATTATTTCTGCAGATTATTCTGTTCAGGCTCATTTTGGTAAAATCTGGAACTCAAATATTATTAACAACAGTATTCTTGCTGAAAAATTAAATACACCATCTTCAGTATTTACCGCAGACTGTATAAAAAATAAAACAGCAGTTGTAGTTGCAGCAGGACCTTCTCTTAATCGTACGATAGAAATACTTACGGATAAATCTCAAAGAGATAATTATTTTATTTTTTCAACAGATACAGCAGCCCAAACTCTTAAAAAGAAAGGAATCTCGCCGGAAGTTATTGTTTCCATAGATGGCCAGGCGGTGTCTTATAATCATTTTATAAGTAATGCTGAAAATAAAAATGATGAGACTGTTTATGCTTTTGACCTTTGTGCAAATGCATCTGCGGCAAGGTATCTTTATGAGACGGGGCATAAATTATTATTCTTCTGTTCGGGACATCCATTATCATCTGCAATAAATTTAAGTTCGGGCTCCCCTCTCCCTCAACTCTTTTCAGGTGCTGGTACAGTAACAATTACAGCCTTAGATTTTGCACTTCAAGCAGGTTTTAATAAAATAATAATTCTCGGAGCTGATTTTTCTTATCAGAATGGAAAAGCTTATGCTTCAGGTACTTATCTGGATACTCTTTATAATCAAAACTCTTCAAGACTGACTGAAACAGAACAGACATTTTCTAAGCTTATGTTCCGTACGGAGTTAAAAGAACTCTCAGCAAATATAAAAACAACAGAGATTCTTGAAGCCTATAGAGTTTCTCTTGAAAAATATCTGGCAGGTAAGAATGTTTCTTTTTCAAAGAAAAATGATATTTACTATCTCGAAACTTCATCTAAAATAAATGTAAATCTTTTAAATCCAAATAAAACACTTTCCCTTAAATCTTTTATGAAAAAGTTTAATTCATCATCATTAGAAGAAAAAGAACCTCTCCTTTTACCTTATATTGCCTGGCTTAGAAACAATGAAAACTTCTCAACTCTTAATTACAGTGAATTACTTAAACTTGCTTTAGACAGTATTGTAAGTTATAATATATAGTATGAAAAATCGATTTATCGTTATTTACACAATTTTTGCAGCAGCCGTTTTTATTTTTGCAATGAGTTTTTTCGGCTACAATTTATTTAATGAATATACAAAAAATCTGAAAACTTCTGAACTACGTTTTACAGAACTTGCCAATGATATACGAACATTAAGTTATGCACAGGATGAAAACACTCCAGCATATTCACAGGGAATTAAAAAAGCCATTGGAGAAGCATCTGATTTTTCATACATTCATGTCCGCAGAAATAATGAAACAGTAATTTTATATCCTACAGGAAAAAGTAAAGAAGAAACTATTTCCAGACTGACAAAAACTTTCAGCACAAACTTGAACGTTAATAAACAGAATATAACAATTGAAAGTAATATTTATTTAATCCGTCCAGATTCTATTTTTTATTATGCAAGAATCTCATTTTTGTTAATCCTCATAATCACAATTATTACAATTATTATGATTATCTATCTGAATATTACAGAGACTAATTCAAATGTTTCTGAAATTGAAGAAGATATAGAAAATGATTCAGAAGAAAATGAGATTGAAGATAACGAAGTTTTTTCAGAAACAGAAATTGAAACTGAATTTGAAAATGAAATAAACACATCTGACAAAACTACAGAGTCTGAAACTGTAGAAAAAATTACAGAACCAGAAACTCCAGCTGAAATCAAAAATGATTCAGAAGAGCAGCCTGTAGAATCTGAACCAGTAAAGACAGAAGCACCAGAACAGGAAGAAGAAAGATCAAGTGAAGTAACTCCTGAAGAAGTACAGGCTATTTTCTCTGAGCCACTTACAGATGCTCAGACTGAAATGGCAAAACTTCCTATAGATGAAATTGAACCTTCCCCTGCCGGATTATTTGATCCGGAAACAGGTATTGGCTGGGAATCATATTTAATGACACGTCTTGATAATGAAATAGACAGAGCAACTGCTTCAGAAATCGATCTTTCCCTTTTTATCATTAAGCTGGCAAATATAGAAAAGACCAGTGAAGAGTTTAAGAATGTCTGTAATTATCTTTCAATTCAGTTCCAGTTCAAGGATCTTCTTTTTGAATATAAAGAAGACTGTATTGTTGCAATCAAAATCAGCATGAGTGTTGATGAAGCACTTGCTCTTGCAGATAAGTTATACAGTGATATCAGTAATATCGTAAATAATAAAGACAGTCGTATTGGTATTTCTTCACGTTCAATCAGAATGGTTGGAGGAGACCGCTTGTTACTTGAGGCAGAACAGTCAATCGAACATTCAGATGCAGATTCTCCGGTAATTGCTTTCCGTGTAGATTCAGAAAAGTACCGAAAGCTTATGGAGCAGAATCAGGCTTAGGAACATCTGGAGCTTCTTTATTTTCCGGTTTCTCTTCCTGAATCTTCATAAGTTCTTTGTACTTATCTTCAAATGTCTTTAGATTTTTATTGTCCGGATATTCTGTTTTCAGAGTTTCATACGCTTCTGTAAACTTCTGTGCATTTTTTGTTTCAAACTTCTTATTATCTGCTATCAGCACTGCAAGGTAGTTTTCTAAATATTGCTGATTATCTGGCTGAACTGTAAGAAGCTCTTCATATACAATTACAGAGTTCTTGAAATCGCCCTGCATAGAATATATATATGCGAGACTTGCTTTTATTGAAGAGTTTTCTGGATCCCGTTCCAGAATTGTTTTATACATTGGAAGAGCATTAGCCCAGTCTGAACTGTATACATAACATTTTGCAAGTTTATAATATGCAGCCCAATACTGTTCTTTTTTTCGCATTGCAAGTTCATAATATTCAGCTGCTTTTTTATAATCTTCGAGTTTATAATAAGACTCACCAAGATTATAATATTCAGCATAAATATTACGAGTTTTTATCCCCTCCTGCCCCGGAACCGGAACAGAGAGGTTTGTCGTTGTACATGAGGCAAAAATTATTGTTGCAGCTATTGAAGTAAACTTAGCCCAGAACGATTTTTTCAATTTCATAAAGCTGAGACTTATACAAGCCTGAAATATTATGGCCGTAATCTGCAATAAGCTGAATCATATTACGTGGAGCGTCTTTTGTATCGCAGCCGTTCAAGCGGTCACCTGCATCACCAAGTCCTGGCATAATGTAAGCTTTTTCGTTCATTACTGGATCCATCCAGAGTGTGTAGCAGGTACAGTTTTCAAGAGCACGAGTTACACGGATACTTCCCTTAAGTGTTGAAATTGTATTAAAGAAAGCAATTGACTTTGGACGAACGCCCTGGCTCTGAAGATACTTAACAACAGTTACAAGAGAACCACCAGTTGCATTCATAGGATCAGCAAAAATCAAATCTTTACCGTCGAGCTGGTCGAGGTTGAAGAATGATTTATTGAGGTCCATGATGTATTCCATATCAGCTTCATTCTTTGTATCGTTACGGCTGATTTTGAAAAGTGCAAATGGAGTTTTATATCCGTGGCTTGAGTATTCCTGGATTTCCTTAGACATAATCATACTTGGAAGAAGAGCACCACGAAGCATAACGCACATTACAGTGTTTTCAATTTTGTGATCAATGTCTGGAATCTTATGAACAGCATAGTTCTGAACAGGGAAAGTAACCGGAGTCTTTACAACAATGTGGCCTTTCTTGTCAGAGTGCTGGTCTGTATAAGCCATGCGGAAAAGCATTTCGTATGCACGCTGGCTGTAGTACATAAACTCCTGATGGTCTGTGCGCTCGTCGCGGAGCTTAGAAATTACACGAGAACATTCAGCATGAGCACCCTCTTCTGTTACAAAAGAGTAAACCTTAATATTAGGATGCTTAGCACAGATATTCTGCATTTCGTGACCAAGCTTATCATAGCCTTCAATTATTTTTTCTTCATCTTTTGGTTCAAAGGATTTCATTGTGTCCTTGAACATAACTTCAAGGTTTTTCAAATCGGCCATATCTTCTGAAGTAAGATATCCGTCCAAATCCTCTGCTTTAAGAATAATCTTATTGTCTCCTGCCATTTTAATGCTCCTGAGTAAGGCCGCGTACGGCCGATTATAACGACAGCAGTTTATACAGCTGCTGTTTATCTATTCTGATATCATTTATAATTAGTTCACTGTCTCCGATAATTTCTTCCTGAGAATTAGTAAGTCCGAACGCAAGAATTAAAAGAGTTCTTCCGGCCTTTAGGAAGGTTCCGTTTTTAAATCGGAAATCTAAATCAAGAAAATACTGGTTTGGATGTTTTGGATCAGTTGTAAAATTTCCTTTTACATCAATTAACTTAAGATCTAACTGAGCACCTGTAAGAATTGTAAGGAATGACTGAGGTTTATTCGCAAAAAAGCGGATTTCATTTTCTGCACCTTTGAGATATGAAGTAAGCTCTTCATCAAGGTCAGAATACAATTCAGTTGTATCATCTGAAGGCAGTGCTGCTAATCTATCATATTTAGTCAGCATACCTTCAAGACCACGTCCAATACAGGCAATCTTTGGTGAAGGGAAAGTCATTTCAACGGGGCCAGTGTAAACCTTGTATTTATTCGGACTTTCAGCAGGAGTAAAATCATTTACAATCCAGCCTTTTTTTGCATTCAAAACTTTAGGAATGAATGATGATGGTATACTACCTTCAACAGATGCCTGAACCTCAGTTTCATGCTTTGAACGATTGAGACCACAGTAAATTTTGTTTACGTGATCTGCAATCATTTTTGCATCAGATTCTGTAGCATCTTTGTAAAAGCCTGTGATAATACGTTCTATAAGAACATTATCAGCTTCCTTAGGTACTGCGATATAAAAGGCACTCTGGTCATCAATCAATTCCAGAGCATCAACAGGTCTGCCTGCAGGTGCGGATTTACAGCCTGCAAGCAGAAGAACTAGCAAAATACTTGTCATCCCGAAAAGCTTTCGGGATCTCAAATTATGCTTTTTCAATCTTGAAACTCCATTTCTTATCATCAGCTTCTACTTCATAAGCGCCTGTAAGACTTGAGTTCCAGCTTGTTTTTTCTGCAAGAGTTTCTCCGGAAATAAAGTCTGCAAACATCTTATAAGCAGCTTCGAGATCAGCGTCTCCGCCAAGCTCAAGAGTAATTCTATCAGTTACATTGTAACCGTTTTCCTTACGCTGGTTCTGAATACCGCGGATAAGGTCACGTACATAACCTTCTTTCTTAAGTTCGTCTGTAATCTTAGAATCAAGACCAACTGTAAGAGTTCCGTCATTCAAAACCTTAAGGTCATCTTTTTCAAAGCGTTCTACAATTACCTTCTCTTCGTTGAGTTCAACAGTAGTTCCGGCAACATCAATAGAAAGTTTAGTTCCTTCAAGAATTGACTGAATCTGTTCATTAGAAAGAGTCTGGATAATTCCGGCAGCCTGCTTCATAAGAGGTCCGAGTTCCTTACCAAGAACCTTGAAGTTAGCCTTAGCCTTGTACTCAACAAGCTCGTCTTCGCGGTCGTGGAATTCAACCTTCTTAACATTAAGCTCTTCAGCGATAGTATCCTGCATTTCTGAAAGTACAGTCTTTTCGCTTGGGTTGCGTGTTACGAGAGCAACACTTGCAAGTGGCTGACGGTTCTTGAGGTTGAACTGATTGCGGAGGCTGTGTCCCATAGAAACGGCCTTCTGTACAGTTGCCATCTTGAACTCAA
>JAEEGH010027952.1_pt1 | contig 11133 bp, 8 predicted proteins | sample 9134181 | NCBI WGS metagenome assembly JAEEGH01 (sample SAMN16246544, study PRJNA631951) | gut metagenome | biome: gut microbiome; feature: rumen; material: DP-attached | host: Bos | place: Iran: Karaj | collected 2018-10
AGAAGGGAGTGCTGGTGAAAGATGAAAGCATAGCCAGCGGGGATGAGAATGGCACCCTCATTGATTTTGAACCCGATAATTCGCTTTTCAAGAACTATCTCTTCCGCGATGAGTTCATAGAGATACTGTTGCGCAACTACACCTATCTGAACACAGGTCTTACGATCATGTTCAACGGGCGTCGCATCCTCTCGCGCAACGGACTCGAGGACCTGCTCACCGACACGATGACGACGCAGCCGCTTTATCCCATTGTTCATCTGAAGGGCGAGGACATCGAGATAGCTTTCACGCATGCCAACCAGTACGGCGAGGAGTACTACTCGTTCGTCAACGGCCAGCATACCACACAGGGCGGCACACACCAGAGTGCCTTCAAGGAGCACATCGCCAGGACTATCAAGGAGTTCTTCGGCAAGTATGAGTACGGCGACATCCGTGCCGGCATCGTGGCGGCCATTGCCATCAACGTCGAGGAACCGGTGTTTGAGAGTCAGACGAAGATCAAGCTGGGCAGCACGCAGATGTCTCCCGACGGTGACAGCATCAACAAATATGTCGGCGACTTCATCAAGCAGCAGGTGGACAACTACCTGCACATCCATCAGGACGTTGCCGAGGTCATCGAGAACAAGGTGAAGGAGAGTGAGCGCGAGCGCAAGGCCATGGCCGGCGTGACGAAGCTGGCCCGTGAGCGTGCCAAGAAGGCCAACCTGCACAACCGCAAGCTACGCGACTGCCGCATCCACTTCAGCGACGCCAAGAACGAGCGCAAGGAGGAGTCCTGCATCTTCATCACCGAGGGCGACTCGGCCAGCGGCAGCATCACCAAGAGCCGCGACGTCAACACGCAGGCCGTCTTCTCGCTCCGTGGAAAGCCCCTCAACTGCTTCGGACTCACCAAGAAGGTAGTCTATGAAAACGAGGAGTTCAACCTGCTGCAGGCCGCCCTTGACATCGAGGAGGGCCTCGACACGCTACGCTACAACAAGGTCATCGTGGCCACCGATGCCGATGTCGACGGCATGCACATCCGCCTGCTCATCATCACCTTCTTCCTGCAGTTCTTCCCTGAGCTCATCAAGAAGGGCCACGTCTACGTGCTGCAGACTCCGCTGTTCCGCGTGCGTAACAAGCGGACAAAGATACGCAACAAGAAGGTGTTGGCCCACGAAGATGAGAAGTCCAGCACGCAGTCACCCAACAACGCAAAGCGTGACTTCGTGGTACGCTACTGCTACAGCGAGGAGGAGCGTGTCAGGGCCATCACCGACTTAGGCCCCGACCCGGAGATTACCCGCTTCAAGGGCCTCGGCGAGATCTCGCCGGAGGAGTTCGCCGGCTTCATCGGCCCCGACATCCGTCTGGAGCAGGTGACGCTGCACAAGAACGACCAGGTTCAGAAACTGCTGGAGTACTACATGGGCAAGAACACCATGGAGCGCCAGAACTTTATCATCGACAACTTAGTAATAGAAGAAGACAGACCCGAAGAAAATGAGGAAGAATAACCCCCCCAACGTTTCGTTTGCAGCGAATTTTTCGCTGCTGACCCTTTTGCTGCTGACCCTCTGCCTACCGTATGCAAGCGCCCAGAAGCGCACCATCCGCCTGGGCGAGGACTCGCCGCTGCGCAAGCTGCAGATAGCCGAGATGGCCATCACCAATCTCTATGTTGACTCCGTCGACGAGCAGAAGCTGGTGGAGAATGGTGTGCGTGCCATGCTCGAGAAGCTCGACCCGCACTCCACCTACCTGACCGCCAAGGAGGTCAACCAGGCCAACGAGTCGCTGCAAGGCTCCTTCGAGGGCATCGGCGTACAGTTCAACATGGTCGAGGACACGCTGCTCGTCATCCAGACCGTTGTCGGCGGCCCGTCGGAGAAGAAGGGCATCATGGCCGGCGACCGCATCGTGTCGGTCAACGACACGGCCATTGCCGGTGTGAAGATGTCGAAGGAGGAGATCATGCGCCGCCTGCGCGGTCCCAAGGGTACGATAGCCAATCTGGGCATCGTTCGCCGTGGCATCCAGGACACGCTGCGTTTCGTCATCGAGCGCGACAAGATACCCGTCCACACCGTCGACGCCACCTACATGCTGCGCAAGGACGTCGGCTACATCCGCATCGGCAGTTTCGGAGCCACCACGCACGACGAGTTCTGCGAGAGCATGCAGCGACTGCTGAAGCAGGGTATGAAGACGCTGGTGCTCGACTTGCAGGAGAACGGCGGTGGCTATCTGCAGGCTGCTGTTCAGATAGCCGAGGAGTTCCTGGAGCAGGACGCCCTCATCGTCTATACCAAGGGGCGTAACGTACAGGGTAGCGACTACACCGCCAAGGGTGGCGGCCTGTTCACCACGGGCAAGGTCATCGTGCTCGTCGATAGCTACACCGCCTCTGCTGCCGAGATTGTCAGCGGTGCCATCCAGGATCACGACCGTGGCGTCATTGTAGGTCGCCGCACGTTCGGCAAGGGACTGGTCCAGCGTCCCGTCGATCTGCCCGACGGCTCGATGATCCGTCTCACCGTCGCCCACTACTACACGCCGTCGGGCCGTTGCATCCAGAAGCCCTACGAGAAGGGCAACAAGAAGGACTATGCCGAGGACATGCTGCAACGCCTGAAGAGCGGTGAGCTGATGTCGGCCGACAGCGTGCATTTTGCCGACTCGCTGAAGTGCTACACGCTGAAGAAGCACCGTGTCGTCTATGGCGGCGGCGGCATCATGCCCGACGAGTTCGTGCCGCTCGACACGCTGAAGTACACCCGCTACCACCGCCAGCTGGCTGCCAAGAGCATCGTCATCAATGCCAACCTGCGCTATGTCGACGACCATCGCAAGGAGCTGCAGAAGCAGTACAAGAGCTTCGATGTCTTCCGCAAGCGCTTCGAGGTGCCGCAGTCGCTCATCGACCACATCGTCGCCGAGGGCGAGAAGCAGGACATCAAGCCCAAGGACGATGCCGAGCGCGACCTCACCATGCCTCACCTGAAGGCCCAGCTGAAGGCCCTCATCGCCCGTGACCTCTGGACGATGGACGAGTACTTCAACATCATCAACGAGCAGAACGACATCTTGCAGCGCGCCCTTCAGCTGATCGACAAGTAGCGTCAAGCAGACTACATCATACAATAGTAAGTCCGAGGCTGTGCTTAGGCGCAGCCTCGGACTTTTCAGAGTGTTGTCATGTTACATGCAGCTGGTCACTCCCAGCGTGGTACCCAGTGCCGTCAGGATGCTGATGACGATCTGGATAATCATCTTCCACGTCTCTTTCTTCATGGTCGTTCAGTGTTAGTTCTTGTGTTGGTTAGTGTTCTCGTTATCCGCCAACGGCATCGGGTCTGCGGGGCGAATTGTAGTCGGCAACCTCCTCCCAGCTGATGGCGGCACCTCCGGCACGCGTTGTGTCGATGCCCTTGGCCAGCACGGCACCGGTAGGCTTTACCTGCCACTTGCTGCTGATGTCTGTCTCGGGGTTGAACTTCGTGGGATCGGTGACGCCCTTGGACTTCATCGACACGCTGAAGATGCCGAGGTTGGGGATCTTCACCGCCTTGCCCTGGTAGGCCAGCTCACGGGTACACTCCACGAGGTCGGTGATGACACCGTTGATGACACCCTTCGAGTAGACCGTGTTGTGGCCGGCCATGTGCTCTATCAGCTCCTCGAGGGTCACGAGTCCCTGACTGGCCTTACGGGCGTAATACTTGTTGTAGCCTGCTGACTTCACGTTAGTGTTCTTGTACATACGAAACTTTGCCATAGTTTAGTTCTCCTTTTTAATTTTTTAATTGTTAGACTTTTGTGTTGTGTTCTCATTGCATCCGTAGACATTGTTCAGCGCTGTTGTCCTGATTGCGAGTGCAAAGGTACGGCAAGATTCCGGTATTTGCAAGGAAACGGGTGGAGCCAGGATAAACCTAAAATGCAACACACTCATTGTGAGCGTGTTGCATTGAAAAGTGCAAAAGCAGTAAAACGTCAGCCGGCGGCTTACCAAATCCTGACGCGCTGCTCAGGAGCCACGTAGAGCTTGTCGGTCGGCTTCACGTCATACAGTCGGTACCAGTCGTCCTGCAGGCGCATCATGCCGTTGACACGGTTGTGGGCGGCAGAGTGTTCGTCAGTCAGGTACTGGTTCTGAAGTTGTTTCAGCGACCGCTCATTTTCTACCTGCCAGACATGGGCGTATGCGATGAAGAACTTGCGGATCTGGTCGTCCAGCTGCTGCCCCTTGAAGCCCTGTTGCTGCAGGCGTTGCTTGTAGAGTTCCAGTGCCAGCGTCACGCCGCCGTAGTCGGCCATGTTCTCACCCAATGTATATTCACCGTTGGCCGGTTGTCCGGGATAGGCCTCCAGCTGGTTGTACAGTTCTATGAGTTCCTGCTGCTTGGCCTTGAAGGCAGCCTTGTCCTCCGGCATCCACCAGTCCGCCGCGTTTCCTTCGGCATCGCCCTTGGCACCGCTGTTGTCGAAGCCGTGGCACATCTCGTGGCCGAAGGTGGTGGCGCAGGCAAAGAGGACGGCATCGCTCTTCGACGAGTCGAAGCGTGGAGCCATGAGCCATGCTGGCAGGATGACCAGCGCGTTGGTACTCCTGTTATAGAATGCGTTGTCGGTGGTGAAGCGGCTAAACGACAGCCAGAGGTTCCAGCCTGCCTCGTCCAGCGTCTTGCCGGCGAGTTGCCTGGCTATCCAGTTGGCGTACTGGCGCATCTGTGTGGCAGTCTCCAACAGGAAGGTACCCTCTACCCGGTCGGGGTGCATGGCTTCGTTCCACTCGTCAGGATAGCCGATGTAGAATTCCATCTTCTGGGCCTTGCGCTTGGCCTGTTCCTTGGTGGCGCTGCTCATCCATTCGAGCCGGTCGACGCGCTCGATGAACATTTTGCGCATCTGCTCCATGATGTCGCGGCACTCATCGCGGTGGATGTTCTCACGTCCTAAGGCCTCGGTCATGAGCTGATACGAGTAGTATTTCAGTGGGCTGACGGCGACATCTGCCATACCGGCTATGTTCATTTTCGGGTTCAGTGTCGGCAGCAGGTAAGAGTCCAGCTCGACGACCTTGTAGATCATGTAGTCGCGCAGCTCGGCAACAACCTCGGGGTCCTTGGAAGCGTTGGCAAACAAGGTGAGCAATTCGGCCAGCTGCTCGTCGGTGATGTCCACACAGTAGCTCACCTCGCTGTAGTTCATGCCCATCAGGTTAAAGACCAGCTCTGTCGCTGGCATCAGTTCGGTACTGGGTGCCCTTCTGGTGAATACCACTTCCGGCTTCTTCACCATGGCAAGACTGCTGATGAAGGCTTTCTGCTCCAATTTCTCCACTTCAATGGAGTTGCGGCTAATCTGCTGGATACGCTCCTCGGAATAGCCCACGCTTGACAGGAAGTCGCAGTATTGCGGTACATATTTCTCCACATACATAGGCTGTCCAGAGAGCATCACCTGTTCCATCGTCTTACCCATGGCTCCTGTGGTCACCACGCCCCAGACCTCGCGGCCCTCGTTGGGTGCGTTCTTCATGCTGAACAGGGGGTTGTAGCCCAGCTCGTGGAGCTTGGCGAAGGCGGCATACAACTGGTCGGCGTTCTCTACGGCTTCCAGCATGGCCAGCCGTTCCTTCAGCAGTGCCACGCCCTTGCTGTCGTCGGCAGCCGACTGCTCTGCCTGCTGGCGAATGACGGAAAAGAACGGGTCGGTGCTGGTCTCCACGGCCTTCGCCATGGCAGCACCCAGAATCTTTTTGTTCTGTTCGAGATACGATGGCGAGGGAGTGTCGCTGTCAAGCCATGCTCCCAGCACGTAGCGGTAGAAGTTGTCGCCGGGACGTGTACTCAGATCCATGTCCTGCTCGAAGTCAAACGGCTTGTCGTCCGTGACCACCTCATCGGGCCTCACGGGGTTGTCACTGTTGTCGGTGCAGGCGGTCAGCACCGGCATCGACATGGCGCAGCAAAGGACGGCTGCGAGCGTCATCATAGTCTTTCTCATGTGTTTATAGTTATATAATTATTCAAGTTTCTCAAGTTTATTTCTACCACAGATTGCACGGATTAAACAGATTTTCGGCTGCGCAATGTCAGGGCATTTAGCAGATTATTTTGGGATTTCACCGATAATGGCAGCGGAATAGATTCTGTGTAATCAGAATAAATCCCAATTATTGAGGTTATAATCTGTGACATCTGCGAAATCTGTGGTCGTTTCATAACATGCGAAGGTTATATATAAATAGTATAATACGTCAGTTCAGCTTCTATATAACTAAAAGTTATTTGTCCGATTTACAGTAGCAGGCATAGCCTCTACTTGGACGCTGCAAAGATACATCATTTCCTGAAAATACGATGTGTTTTTATAATATTTAACGAGAAAATCCGTGCCGGGCGTTTTGTATTGTCCTCGCTTTTTCGTACCCTTGGCTTTGCCGAAGGTACTGTCGCTCGACAATAAAAAAGAAAAAAGTGTATTTTTTCTTTTGTATTGTCCTCGCTTTTTCGTACCTTTGCCAGCAGATTACTGCGAAAAACAGAAGATTGTTTGACAAAAAAAAGATCATGAAAGATGCAAACTACAAGCTATCAGATTGTTGGCCTCAGGCATAACGCCTGGCAAGGCAACGGACTGGCGCAGCGGATGCGCGAGGCCGAGGGAATGCGCGTCGTGCTGATGCGCGAGGAGATGAACGGATGGGATCAGGACGCTACGGCGGCCTACATCGACACCGAGATGGTGGGCTACGTGGCTGACGGCAAGTGCCGCGAGAGCAGTGCCTACTGCGACATGGCCGAAGGCCAGCTGCTGGAGGGATATGTGACGGCCGTCGACTGCGAGAATCACCAGCTGACGGTCACCGTGGCCGTCAGTGGCGAGCTCCCTGACCTGCATGACGAGACTGCACTCTACGAACAGTGGGAACACAGCTACAACATGCCGCCGCTGATGGTCCGCACACCCGACGAGCAGCGGCTGCTGCTGTTGCGCCGCGACGTGCTGAGGTTGCTGCGGGCGGGGGCATCGCTCGACGACACGCTGCGCCGTGACCTGGAGGTGTACGAGCAGCTGATGCCGCAGGACATCAGCCGCGAGGCCACCGACGACCGACTGCAGATAGTCGACCTGATGCTGCACCATGCCGACGACGACGTGCGCCGGTGGGGCCGCCGCATGGAGGTGGCCGTCACCTCGCTGGGGTCGCCGGAGGCCCGCGATCGGCTGGCCGACTACCTCTTCCGGCAGCTGCCGCAGAGCGATGCCTTCCACCAGATGGTTCTTCGTCACAGCACCATCGACGTGGCGGCCCTCGAACAGCAGCTACGGTTGTTTCCTCACCGCCTGTACGACGAGTACTGCCTGTCGGCCGCCGACTTCGCGTCGAAGCTGTACTACCGCCGCATACCCTTCCGTGCGCTGCGCTGCTTCCTCAGCGGCCTGCTGCTGCTGGAACATCTGCGCGGACGCACGCCGGGTGCTGACAGCCTGTCGCGCCGCCAGCAGCTGGCCGTGGCCGACGCCACCGAGTATGTGGGTCGCATCGCCCACTGTGTCTCTCCCGACTGGCAGGAGCGCATCGGCCGGCTATGGCAGCAGCTGACCACCGACTATGCCGAGCGCATAGCCGACGTGCAGCGCGTCAGGCAGGCTACCTTCAACCACCGCTTCGTATGCCGGCTGGTAGGTACGCTGCTGCAACAGGGTGTCTACCGCTCCGACGTGACGCAGACGGAGTACACGCGGCTTCTGGAGGGCAACAGCCGCAGCAACCTGCGCAAGGAGGTGAACCAGGGTGTGGACGACGAATCCACACGTCTGTACCTCCGCCAGCTGCTCCGTCAGCTAAACGGCTGACCGTCAGCAGTGTACCGATTTTGTTGAATCAACAGCAAGGGTGTTGCGCTTGGCAGCACCCTTTTTCGTGCCATACCTTTGCAGTCGCATTTGAGACTCAATTGTAAATTAAGCATTAAGAATTAAGCATTGAAAAGTTATGGCAAGAAAGAACTTTATGATTACTGAGCATTTCTCGTACAACGAGATGACACGGTCGGCATGGGCAGAGACCCGCCGAGTAGACAACACCCCCGACAGCCTGCAGCTGGCAGCTCTCGAGAACCTGTGCCGCACGGTGCTGGAGCCGCTGCGACGCCGCTTCGGACGCATCGACATCAACAGTGCCTTCCGGTCGCCACGGGTCAACGAGGGCGTCCACGGCGTCGGCAACTCCAGACACCTCTACGGCGAGGCCGCCGACATCCGCTTTCCCGACCTCGACACGGGGCGCGCCTACTTCCACTTCCTCAAGACGCTGCCCGACATCGACCAGCTGCTGTTCGAGTACCGACGCGACGGTGCCTGCTGGATCCACGTCAGCACGTGCCTCGACCCCTCGCAGAACCGCCATCAGGTATTCCCCAACTACCGTGTCTGACAGTTTTGAAGAACAAATTCACTAATTCGCTAATTCGTGACAAAAGAATGCGTGTATGATGACATGTAACAACTGCGGACGTGAACTGTCCGACGAGCACTTTGAACTATACCCCACGGGGACGCGTCGGCACGTATGCCGCCACTGCCACTACCTGTTGCACACTAAGCCTGGTCACGACCGGTGGGTACAGCGACAACGCGCGCGCGCGTTAATTGGAAAAAAGTAAAAACACCCCACACTTCCCACACTTCCCACACCTGAACTTTATCTCATGTAACATGGGTTAGGTGAGGGAAGTGAGGGAAGTGAGGGATAAAAACAACAAATAACAACTATATATAACGATGAAAACTATTATCAGTATCTTGCAAAACTGGTGGCGTTCGCTGCGCCACCGCCGTACACAACGACAGACCACCCGGAAAAGGTGGCACACGGCCGAGGGAATGACCCCCAAACAGGAAATTGCCATCGGCGTTCGACGATTCTTCGACAAAAACTATGAGTTGAGGTACAATGTGATGAAACAAACGGAAGAATTTCGTGAGAAGGCCACTCACAAAATTCAGAAGCCCACTCACGGAGCTGAGAAGGCCACTCACGGAGCTGAGAAGGCCACTCACGATTGTGAGAAGCCCACTCACAGAGCGGAAAAAGCCAATGGTTGGAGGCAGCTGACCGACCGTGAGCTGCGCCGCATCGCCATCGAGCAGATGCAGGAGGTAGGCGTCGCCTGGAGCATCGACGTCGAGCTGTTCGTGCGCTCGTCCATCGTCACCGACTACAACCCCGTGACCGACTACCTCGAGCACTGCGGACAGTGGGACGGCCGTGACCGCATCCGCGAGCTGGCTCGTCGTGTACCATGCCATTGTGAGCAGTGGGAGGAGTGGTTCCACCGCTGGTTCCTGGCCATGGTGGCACAGTGGCTGAACCTGTCGCGTGACTACGGCAACAGCGTCGTACCCATGCTCATCGGTAGCCAGGGGACGCACAAGTCGACGTTCTGTAAGCTGCTGCTGCCCAGCGAGTTGCGCGAGTACTACATCGACGACATCAAGCTCGACTCCGCCGAGCAGGTGGAGCGTATGCTGGGACGCATGCTGCTGGTGAACATCGACGAGTACAACGCCAAGACGGAGCGTGAGCAGGCCAAGATCAAGCGCGTGCTGACCGAGAAGGACGTGCAGACGCGCAAGATGCGCTCCGACCAGTACGTCATGCTGCCACGCATGGCCTCGTTCGTAGCCACCACCAACGACCTGCAGCCGCTCACCGACCCCACGGGGTCGCGCCGCTACCTGTGCTGTGAGGTGACGGGCGTCATCGACACCGACACGCCCGTCGACCACCGCCAGCTGTACGCCCAGGCCGTCAGCGAGCTGCGGGCGGGTGCCGCCTGGCACTTCACGAAGCAGGAGGAGGCCGACATCGAGCGTCACAATCTGAAGTACCGCTGTCAGCCTGCCGCCGAGACTGTACTGCTGACCTACTTCAAGCCTGCGCCGCCCAGCAAGTCGAACTTCATCAAGACCACTGACATCCAGAAGGTGCTGCGTACCCACCTCTCTCCTGTCGACGTACCCAGTATCAAGAAGTTGTCACTGACCCTAAAGGGCTGTCGCTTCCCCTTTGGTGCCGTCGGAGGCCAGCGAGGCTGGTATGCCCAGCGCATGCCATAAAATCACGGGGACAGGTTTAAAAACACAGGGACAGGTTTTGATTGAATAATCACATCAAAAACCTGTCGCCGTGATTATTCGATGATGGCCAGACAGTAGTACTGTGTACTGTAAAAATTGCAAATAAATTTGCATTTTCCCTCACTTATTCGTACCTTTGAGCTGTCGCTCGAAGTCACTTCCGTTCGACAATAAAAACAAAAAATGGTTTTTTTGTTTTGTATTGTTCTCACTTATTCGTACCTTTGCAGGCGTATTAATACATTATATTATGAAAATAGCTTTGATCGGCTACGGTAAGATGGGTAAGATGATAGAACAGATAGCCCTCAGCCGTGGTCATGAAATTGTGAGTATTATCGACATCGACAACCAGCAGGACTTCGACAGCGAGGCGTTCCGCTCGGCCGATGTCGCCATAGAGTTCACCGCTCCGCAGGCCGCCTACGGCAACTACCTGAAGGCATGGGAGCAGGGGGTGAAGGTGGTGTCTGGGTCGACGGGCTGGATGAAGGAGCACGGCGACGACGTGAAGAAAGCCTGCAGTGAGGGAAAGACGCTCTTCTGGGCTTCCAACTTCTCGATAGGCGTGGCTATCTTCTCGGCAGTCAACCGTTATCTGGCCAAGATCATGAACCAGTTCCCGCAGTACGACGTGGAGATGGAGGAGACGCACCACGTGCACAAGCTCGACCACCCCAGCGGCACGGCCATCACACTGGCCGAGGAGATTGTGGCCGAGATTGACCGCAAGGAAGCTTGGGCCGAGGACACCACCGACCCGAAACTGCTGCGCATAGACCACATACGCAGGGGCGAGGTGCCTGGCATCCACACCATCCGCTATGACTCGGATGCTGACCTCATCACCATCAGCCATGATGCCCACTCGCGCAAGGGCTTTGCGCTGGGTGCCGTGCTGGCTGCTGAGTACACCAAGGACCACGAGGGTCTGCTGACCATCTCGGATATGTTTAAGTTTTAAGCTATGAAAACAAAGAAGAA
>JAEEGH010027953.1_pt1 | contig 11133 bp, 8 predicted proteins | sample 9134181 | NCBI WGS metagenome assembly JAEEGH01 (sample SAMN16246544, study PRJNA631951) | gut metagenome | biome: gut microbiome; feature: rumen; material: DP-attached | host: Bos | place: Iran: Karaj | collected 2018-10
GGTCAGATGCTTCGCGGCTTTTTCCAGAACGGTGCGGCCTACGGCCTTGCTGCCGGTGAAGAAGATCTTGTCCCATTTCTCCTCCAGGAGCGCCGTGTTCTCTTCCCTGCCGCCGGTCACGACTGCCGCGTATGCTTCGGGAAGCGCCGCGCGCACGATCTCCGCCACGATATTGCTGGTCGCGGGAGAATACGCCGACGGTTTGATCACCACGGTGTTGCCCGCCGCGATGGCGTCCACCGCGGGTTCCAGCGACAGCAGGACGGGATAGTTCCAGGGGCTCATGATCAGCACGTTCCCCAGAGGTTCCGGATGCACGTAGGTCCGGGACGCGAACTGCGCCAGCGGCGTGCGCTTTTTCTGATTTCTCGCCAGCTTATCCACGTGGCGGATCTGCCAGTCGATCTCCGACAGCAGCATGCCGGTCTCGCACATGTAGCTTTCCATCTCGGATTTGCCCAGATCCTGCTTCAGGCACTCCGCGATCTCGCTCTGATAGCGGACGATGGTCTGCCGCAGTTTGAACAGCGCGTCCGTCCGGTAATCCGGATCGAGCGTGGCGCCGGAGGCGAAGAACGCCCGCTGTTTCTCGACGATGCGTCTCAGTTCATCTCTTTCCATGCTGTTCCTCCCATTCCTCTTTCAAGATCCCGTAATAACGGCGGCTTTTCAGGCTGTCCACGTGCCATTCGTAGTTTCTTCGCTCTCCCTCGAAAACGAGGCCGCATTTTTCCATGACCCGCGCGGAACGCAGGTTGTCCGCGACGCAGGTGCCGTCCACGCGCCAGGCGCCGTCTTCCTCGAAGGCGTAGCGCAGCAGTTCCGCCAGCGCTTCGGAAGCATAGCCCTGCCCCCAGTGTTTTCTCTGCAGAAAATAACCGAATTCCACGCGCTTGCCCGCGGGGCTCCGCTCCAGCACGGAGTAGCCGATCCCGCCCATGTATTCCCCGCTTACGGGATCTGCCATGACGAGGAACACGAAATCGCGGTCCGCGGGATCTTCGTATTTCGACGCGGCGCACAGAGCCAGATTGTCCAGACTTTCCGCAAAGGAATGCGAAAAGACGTCCTGGATGTAGTACATCACGTCCGGGTCGGTGATGAGCGCGTTATGGGCCTGCAGATCGTCCCAGCGGTATTCGCGGAGCAGCAGGCGGGATGTGGTCAAAGTGATCTCTTTCATCTTCTTAATACTTTTCCGCTTCTGGCGCCGGTGTGGACGCCGTCTTTCGCCGTGAGCACGCCGTTGACGTAGACGCGGGCGATGCCGCTGCAGGGTCTGCAGGGATCGAGATACGTCGGATCGTCGTGGATGGTCCCGGCGTCGAACAGGCAGAGATCCGCCCAGTACCCTTCCTTCAGCAGCCCTCTGTCGGAAAAGCCCAGCCGCTTCGCGGGAAGACCTGTCATTTTATACACGGCGGTCTCCAGCGGGAACAGGCCTCTTTCCCGGCAGTAGTGGCTCAGCACTCTGGGGAAAGCGCCGAACGATCTGGGATGGGGTTTGCCCGGATAGTCCAGATCGTACGCCCAGCCGTCGGAACCGATCATGACGAACGGCGCCTGCATGATGCGCTCCACGTCCTCCTCGCACATGCCGAAGTTGACCTCGCTGGCATCGTTGCCGTTGCGGGTGACGATGGCAAGGCAGGCTTCCGCCGGTGTCACGCCCATCCTCTCCGCAATCTCGGCGGTATTCTTTCCGATATATTTCTTATCGTCCGGATGCACGGCGTAACCGAGGAAGATGTCCTTCCAGCGGTCGCCGATCATCTCTTCTGTTTCTTTCAGCAGTTTTGCCCGGGTCGCGCCGTCCTTCAGCCGTTCCATCAGCGCGGGAATGCCGCCCTCGAAGGCCCAGGAAGGCAGGTTGCTGGCGTAATACGTGGAACTGGCGATGTACGGATACTGATCCGCCCAGGCGTCCACGCCCCTCGCTCTCGCGTCCTCGATCAGCTGCAGCGTCTCGACAGACCGGCCCCACATCTCGCGGCGGATCAGCTTGTGGTGGGAGATCTGCAGGGAAGCGCCGCTGTTCTCCGCAATGCGGATCGCTTCGGGCAGCGCGTCGAAGATGTGAAGATTCTCGTTGCGCATATGGGTCGCGTAGAACGTGCCGTATTGCGCGGCCACTCTGCTGAGCTCCGTCAGTTCCGCCTCGTCCGAGAACGTGCCGGGCGCGTAGATCAGACCGGAGGAAAGGAAATAAGCGCCTTCGTCGAACGACGCGGCCAGCATGGCCTTCATGTCCTCCAGTTCCGCCGCCGTCGCCTTCCGGGGTTCGAACCCCATGGCCGCGATGCGGATCGCGCCGTGACCCACGCCGCAGGCGAAGTTCTCCGACGGGCGGACTTCCGTTTCCACATAGTCCAGGAATTCGCCGAAGGATTCCCAGGCGTAAGGCGCGGGACCCACGTAGGAACGCAGCAGGTCCTTATATTCCTGCCGCAGCGGCGCCAGCGAGATGCCGCAGTTGCCGCCCACGTCCGTCGTCACGCCCTGCAGGATCTTGCCCTCCGCCCGGGGGTAGTCGTAGAACGTCTCGTCGCTGTGGCAGTGGATATCGATAAAGCCGGGACTGAGCGTCAGTCCGTTCGCGTCGACAGTCTCCGCCGCCTGCATGCCTTCCGGAACGCCGCCGTGCCAGAGCGCGGCGATCTTTCCGTCTTTGACTGCCAAGCCGCCTGCAAAACAGGGAGCTTCGCTTCCGTCGACGATCGCTGCATTTTTGATGATCAGGTCGAACATGGTTTATTACTCCGCGTGCGCGATAAAGTCCGCGACTTCCGGCCAGAATCCGCCGTCCGTCAGGATCTCCAGGAATTCGATGCACAGATCCGTTCCGCCGTCGCTGTTGCAGAAGATGCAGGCGCCGTCCTTCGTCACCAGGTCCATGACCGTCAGGCTGCGGTAGCCGCCGTCGTCGCCCCAGTGCCAGATGACGTTTTTATCCTTGGCGGGGATGCCCCAGCCCAGACCCCAGTACACGCCTTCCGTCGCCTTGTTCTGCGGACTCGTCATCTCCTGGAAAGACGATTCGCTGAGATGCCCGTGTTCGTTCAGGATCTCCAGCATGTATTTCGCGTAGTCCTCCGCGCCGCTGTATAAAGACCAGGCTGCGTTGGGTTCCGGCGCGTTGCCGGCCAGATCCATCTCCATGCGCAGCGGCCACATGCCCTCGGCTTTTCTGTGCTGGTTGGCTTCGATACGGGTCATCGCCTCCTCCCAGACCGGGTAGGAGTTCGTCATGCCCAGAGGCTTCAGGAATTCGTCCCGATAGTGATCGCAGAACTCCTTGCCGGTGATGACGTCGACGATCTTCTGCAGGTAGTAATACCCTTCGCCCGAGTAGGAATAGGACGTGCCCGGGTCGAACAGGAACTTCAGATAAGGCTTCTTGTCCCAGTTGGGAAGTCCCGTGCCGTGGCTTAGGACCTGGCGCGCGGTGATGGTCTGAATGCGCTCGTCCTGCGACACCTGTACGTCAGGCGCCAGGGCCGCGATGGGTTCGTCCAGCGTCAGCACGCCGCGGTCGACGAGCCGCATCACAAGGCAGGCGAACAGCGTCTTCGTGAGCGAAGCCGCCTCGATGATGGTCGAAGGCTCGTATGGCTTGCCCGTTTCCACGTTCTGCACGCCGTAGGCGCGGGTCACGCCGGCGACGCCGTTTTTGATCAGGCAATAGTTGAAGCCCGGCACGCTGTGCTTTTCGGCCAGTTCCTTCAGTTTCGCCTCGTCCGTATAATCCGTGTAGAGAACTTTCATGAACGCTCCTCCTTTTTCCCAAGCGCATCCTGCAGTTTTATGATCACGTCCGCGTATCGCTGCGCCTCCGCGCTGTCGTGGGTGACGAACAGAACGGTCTTCTGTTCCTCCCGCCACTGCCCGCACAGGCTGCCCGCGATGCGGTCCTTCAATTCTTCGTCCAGACCGGTGAACGGTTCGTCCAGGATCAGGACGTCTCCATCGTAAGCCAATGCCCTCGCCAGCGCGCCGCGCCGCTGCATGCCGCCGGACAGTTCCGACGGTCTCTTGTCCGCGGCGTCCGTCAGTTCCATGCGCGCGAGCGAGTCTGCGATCCTTGCCTCGCAGCCCGGTCCGCACACCAGTTCCAGATTCTGTTTCAGCGTCAGCCACGGCAGCAGCCGGCTGTCCTGAAAGACCGTCGAGATTTTGCGGCCTTCCAGACCGTCGACGCTTCCTTCGCAGTCCTCGAGCCCGAGCAGGATCTTCAGCAGCGTCGTCTTGCCGAGGCCGGAAGGCCCCATGACCGCCGTGATCTTGCCGCCGGGGATCGTCAGATCCAGGTCCTGCAGCACGATCTGCCCGCCGTATGCCTTGCTGACGCGGGTCAGCACGATGTCCTTTCGAAGACCGTTCATGCTACCACCTCCTCAGCGCGTACCGCAGGATCTTCTCGAAGCAGACCGAGAGGATCACGATGCCGACCGTCCAGGCGAACAGGTCCGCCCCTTCGAGGTACATCTTGGCGCTTAATAAATGATACCCCATGGAGACCTTCGGATTGCTGAGCACCTCCGCCGCGACCGTGCTCTTCCAGGACAGTCCGGCGCACATCGACAGTCCTGCCTTGATGTAGCCCATGCTGGCGGGGATCATGATCTTCGTAAAATACCGGCTGCCCTCGACGCGGTAGACCTGCGCGAGTTCGCGGTATTCGTCCGGCACGCTTTCGAAACCCTGCAGGATGTTCGTGTACATCACGGGGAAGCACATCAGAAAGCAGACGAACAGGGGTACTGCGGCACTTCTCATGGCCAGCAGCGCGATCAGGATGACAGACATCACCGGAACGGACCGGATGACCGATGCCGGGACCGCGAGGATCTCCTTCCATACGCCGCTCTTCTGCGCCGCCCAGGCACAGACAAAGCCGAGGACGCAGGCCAGGGCGAGCCCTCCCGCGACCCGCAGCAGCGTGACCCCGCAGGCCTGCCAGAATACGCCCTGCGCGCAGAGTTCGAACAGTCTTTTACAAGTCAAAACCGGCGAAGGCAGCACAAAGGACCTGCCGAAAGCCATGCTCGCGGCCTGCCAGACGGCAAGCCAGAGCAAGGCTGCGGCCAGTTTTCTTCCTATGCGCTTTTCGCCGGTCTTTTCGTTCATGTTCCGTATTTAGAATTCCAGACGGATGCTGTAATCGCCGAAAGCACTGTTGAAATAGAAGTCGTCTCCGGGGATGGAACCGCCCACAGACTGCGGATTGAAGGAGAACAGCGTTTCGTACAGAGGCGTGAGGATGTCCTTTGCATGCGCGATCCCTGTCTCCAGCATGATGTTGCAGCGGGGCATGGCCGCCTTTGCGACGCCTGCGGCAGGCAGAATGCCCGCGTTGGCGATCGTCTCTGCCGCGGCATCCTTGTCCGCGTTATACCCTTCCAGCACTTTGTTGTATTCCTGCAGGAAATAGCCAAGGTCGTCCGCTCTGTTGTCCGCGGTCTCCGCGTGGCAGGCGATGACGCCCATGGGCAGGTCGTAACCGAAAGATTCTTTCCACATCGCGTTGATGTCCAGATCCACCTTTACGGTATCCGCTTTCGTACCCGCAACCGTTACCTGGGGTTCCGGCACGAGCGCGTAACCGCCCTGGGAGATCAGCGTAGATACCACGTCGGCGTGGGAATTCATCCAGATGAGTTCGACGTCGCTTTCCGCAAGCCCGTTCTTTTCCATCAGCGCTTTGAAGGCGTATTCGGGCACGCCGCCCATGCCGGAAGCATAGACCGTCTTGCCCTTCAGATCCGCCAGGCTGCTGACCGGCTCCGCGTTGTTGGACAGCACATACAGCACCCCGCCGGTATTGACGCCCAGCAGACGGATGCCGCCTTCGGTCTTGTTATACAGTACCGCCGCCACGTTGGACGGAATGGCAGCCACGTCCAGGTCGCCGTTCAGCAGGCCGGCCATGCACTGGTCCGGCGCGTCGTAGAGGTTCATCTGAAAGCCCTCGTCTTCACGGCCGAACAGACCCGCCATGCCCATGCCGGTGGGACCCATCAGCGTGCCGATGTTCAGCGGCGAGGACAGGCTGTCCGGCGCCGGAGCAGCGGGCGCAGGCGACGTGCAGCCGGCAAGAACCGACAGCACCAATACGGCGCTCAGCAGAAGCACCATCCATTTTCTTGTTCTAACGTTCTTCATACTCGATCTCTTCCTCCTGTGAATTCTTATAGGAGATTCCCAGATCATTCCCCAGCAGTCCCCCGTACATAATGGAATATTTGCCGAATTTACCGCGGATGGAGTCCAACGCCGCATCCACAGCTTCGTTCTTCTTTTTTTCGTCTTCCTGCGCCGGCGAGAACAGGCTGAGCTGCTCCTCGGGCAGGCCGACGGAGATGTTGATCCCGGTCACGGTGATGAGCCGGATCGGATCGGAATAGCGCCAGTTGCGTTCGATCAGGTCCATGGCAGCCTTGGCGATGTCGGCGGACGTGTTCGTCGCGTGCTCCAGCTGCATCTGCCGGGAGATCGTGTGAAGGTCCGGGTCCTTGATATCCACTTTGACCCCGGAAGCCGTCAACCCGTGCCGGCGCAGGCGCACCGACACCCGGTCCGCCAGGGCGACGACCGCGGTGCGCACGTCGTCCCTGCCCTGCAGATTGCGCCGGAACGTGATGCCGTTGCCGACGGATTTATACTCCCTTTCGCTGTCGTACGGCTGGACGGGCGCGTCTTCCAGGCCGTTGGCGTAGCGGTACATCTCGTCGCCGTGCTTGCCGAACGCGCTGTGCAGCAGCGCCGGGTCCGCCTGCGCGATGGCGCCGATCGTGCGGATGTTCATGGCTTCGAGCCTTGCCGCTGTGGACTTGCCAACGAAGATCAGTTCGTGCGCCGGCAGGGGCCATAAGATATCCTTATAGTTCTCCCGTGTGATGACCGTCGTGGCGTCCGGTTTTTTGTAGTCGCTGCCCATCTTGGCAAACACTTTGTTGAACGAGACGCCCACGGATTGCCGCAGGCCGGTCTCGGCCTTGACGGTCTCGCGGATCTCGTCCGCCATTTCTTTGCCGGTCAGGCCGAACTTCGACAGACTGCCCGTCACGTCCAGCCAGGATTCGTCGATGGAGAACGGCTCCACGAGGTCGGTGTAGCGCAGGTAGATGCCGTTGATGATCTTGCAGAACCGCTCGTACTTGTCGTGGTGCGCGGCCAGCAGCACCAGGTCCGGGCACTTGCGCCTGGCCTGCCAGATGGTCTCCGCCGTCTGGACTTTGTATTTCTTCGCTTCCTCGTTTTTCGCCAGGATGATGCCGTGGCGGCTCTTCGGGTCACCGCAGACGGCCACGGGCCTGCCCGCGAGCTCCGGGTGCTCCAGCAGTTCCACGCTGGCGTAGAAGCTGTTCATGTCGCAGTGAAGGATGGTCCTGTCCATGCAGCCTTCCTCCTTTTGGACGCTACGGGCGGATGCAGTCCGCGCCGAACAGCTGCCGCACCTCTTCCAGGAACGACGCGTCCGGGTTGACCCACAGATCGTAGCCCAGTTTGTATTTATGCCCCGTCGCCATCACGAGCACCGCCACCGGCATGTCGCCCAGGTGGGCGCGCGCCAGGTCGCGGAACGTGTTCAGACCCTCTTCTTCGGTGTAGCTCGCCGGGATGACGACCTTCAGGATGGCGGCCTTGGGCACGCCCTCCGCCTTCTTCGTCCCTTCCGGGATGTCCGCCAGCAGCTGGATCTCGTCCGCCAGCAGCTTCGGGGCGCCTTCTTCCTTCATATCGAGTTTGCCCTTCATCAGGACGATGTTGTCCACTTCCAGGCAGTCGCGGCACTTCTCGTAGGACTTGGGGAAGACGACGACTTCCAGCGCGTCGTACAGGTCTTCCACCGTCAGGAACGCCATGTTCAGGCCTTTCTTGGTCACGAGGTTCTTCTTCGCGGAGATGATGCCCGCGATGGTGACGTTCATGCCGTCCCGCACTCCGTCGTCCTCCGGATCGTACAGCCGGCGGGTGTCCATGTCGGTCAGTTCCATGATGCGGGCCTTCACGTCGTTCAGCGGATGGCCCGTCAGGTAGATGCCCAGCATCTCCTTCTCCATCTGCAGCAGGTCCTGGCGGTTGAAGTCCGCCGCCTGGGGCAGGTGCCGCTCGATCTGGATGCCCGCCATGCCGCCGTCGTCGCCGGGCAGCGCGAACAGGGACATCTGGCCTTCCAGATTGTTCTTGGCGCTGGCCTGCGCGGATTCGATCAGTTCGCCGATCACCGCCAGCTTCTGCGCCCGGTTGCCCGGGAAGCAGTCCATGGCGCCGGCCTTGATGAGGCTTTCCAGCGCGGTCCGGTTGATCGTGTGCACGTCCAGCCCGTCCACGAATTCGAAGATGTCGCGGGGCATGTGGCGCCTGCGCGCGGCGATGATCTCCTCCACGACGCCTTCGCCCACGTGCTTGACGCCCAGCAGACCGTAGCGGATCTTGCCGTCCTCCGTGGAGAAGTGCTTGGCGCTGCGGTTGACGTCGGGCTGCAGCGTCTCGATGTCCATGTCCTTCGCGTTGCCGATCAGCACCGCGACCGCCTTGTTGTCGGCGGGATACGTCATCAGGGACGCCAGGAACTGGGCCGGATAGTGGCACTTCAGCCAGGCCGTCTGGTAAGCGACGACCGCGTAGGCCGCCGCGTGGGATTTATTGAACGCGTAAGCCGCGAAACTCGTCATTTCGTCGAAGATCGTGTTGGCGATCTTCTCGGGCACCCCGTTGCGGATGCAGCCGGGCACGTCGATGGAACCGTCCTCGTTCAGCTTGCCGTTGACGAAATACTCGCGTTCCTTCGCCATGACGTCCGCCTTTTTCTTGGACATGGCGCGGCGCACCAGGTCGGCGCGGCCGTAGGAGTACCCGCCCAGTTTGCGGACGATGTCCATGACCTGCTCCTGATAGACGATGCAGCCGTAGGTCGGCGCCAGGATGGGTTCCAGCTGCGGGCACAGATACGAGATCTGCTCCGGGTGCTTCTTGCACTTGACGTAGGTCGGGATGGAGTCCATCGGACCGGGCCGGTACAGGGAGATGCCTGCGATCAGGTCTTCCAGACAGGTCGGGCCCAGGTCCTTCATGAACCGGGTCATGCCGCCGGATTCCAACTGGAAGATGCCGGTCGTGTTGCCGCTGGCGATGAGTTTGTATACGTCCTGATCGTTATAGTCGATGCCGTGGAGGTCGATGTCCTCCCCGGTGTCTTTTTTGATGAGTTCCAGACATTCCCGGATAGCCGTCAGATTGCGCAGTCCCAGGAAGTCCATCTTCAGCAGGCCCAGGTGCTCGATCTCGGTCATGGTGAACTGGGTGGCGAGGCCCCTGTCGGTCATGACGAGGGGGACGAAGCTGTCGACGGGGGCGGGAGCCACCACGACGCCCGCGGCGTGGGTGGAGGAGTGCCTCGCCAGGCCCTCGAGGACCTTGGCGGTATCGACGACGTGCTTTATCTGCGGATCCTCATCGTAGACCTTCCTGAAGTCGGGGCTCTCGGCGAGAGCCTTGTCGAGGGTGATCTTGAGGTCTTCGGGTATCATCTTCGAGATCTCCAAAGACCTGCTGAAGGGCACCTCCATGACCTTGGCCACGTCCTTGAAGACGGCCCTGGCCTTGAGGGTACCGAAGGTGCTGATCTGGGAGACGTTCTCGACTCCGTAGTGCTGCTTGACGTAATCTATGATCTCGCCCCTGCGCTCCACGCAGAAATCCATGTCGATATCGGGCATGCTGACCCTCTCGACGTTGAGGAAGCGCTCGAATATGAGCCTGAATTTGATGGGATCGATGTCCGTGATCTCCATGCAGTAGGTGGCGATGGAGCCGGCGGCGGAGCCTCTTCCCGGGCCCACCATGATGCCGTGGCCCTTGGCCCAGTTGACGTAGTCCCAGACTATGAGGTGATAGCCAACGTAGCCCATCTTCTCTATGGTCTGGACCTCGTAGCGCATGCGGGCCTTGAGCTCCTCGGATACGGTGGGAGCCAGGGCCTCCATGTCTTCGGGAGCGGTCTTCGGGGCCTTCCTGAAGGCCGAGGCCAGGGGCTCGGTGGTCCCGTAGCGGTGCTCCAGGCCGGACCAGCAGAGGTACTCGAAGTAGGAGTTCTCGCTGTAGCCCTCGGGCACCTGGAAGACCGGTATGTGGTACTCGCCGAACTTGAACCTGAAATCGCACTTGGCGGCGATCACCATGGTATTGTCGAGAGCCTCGGGGACGTCCGCGAAGAGCTCTCTCATCTCCTCCTCCGACTTGAGGTAGAACTGGTCGGAGCCGAAGCGCATGCGTTTGGGGTCGCTGAAATTGCTCTTGGTGCCTATGCACAGGAGCACGTCGTGGGCGGCCGCGTCCTCGCGGTTTATATAGTGGACGTCGTTGGTGGCGATGAGGGGGATGCCGGTCTCCCGGGAGAGGAGCTTGAGGCCTCTGTTGACCTTGACCTCTTCCTCAAGGCCCTGATCCTGCAGCTCGAGATAGAAATTGCCCTCGCCGAAGATTTCTAAGAGTTCAAGGGCTTCCCTCTTCGCACCCTCATAGTCGCTGCCAAGGAGGCGGTGCTGCACCTCGCCGGCCAGGCACGCCGATGTGGCGATCAGCCCTTCGCTGTGGGCGCGCAGAACGTCCTTGTCGATGCGGGGCTTGTAGTAAAAGCCTTCCGTGAAGCCTGCCGATACAATCTTCATCAGATTGTGGTAGCCTGTGTCGTTCTTGGCAAGCAGCAGCAGGTGACCGTTACGCTTGTCCTTTTCGACATCCTTGTCATGCATGGTGCGGGCCGCCGTGTAGACCTCGCAGCCGAGGATCGGGCGTATGCCGTTTGCCTTGCACTCCTTGTAGAAATCGATGACACCAAACATCACTCCGTGGTCGGTTATTGCCACGGAGTCCATTCCGAGCTCCTTTACGCGCGCAACGAGATCCTTGATTCGCGATGCGCCGTCGAGGAGGCTGTATTCGGTATGTACGTGCAGATGTGTGAATGCCATAGCTTTTCCTTTTTACTTTATAACGTGCAGGTCGACCTGTGGATAAGGGATGTTGATGCCCTCGGCATCAAACGCCTTTTTGACCTCTTCCTGCATGTAGAAATATACCGTCCAGTAGTCGGAGCTCTTTACCCAGACTCTGCTGTGGAGCGTCACT
>JAEEGH010027959.1_pt1 | contig 11132 bp, 10 predicted proteins | sample 9134181 | NCBI WGS metagenome assembly JAEEGH01 (sample SAMN16246544, study PRJNA631951) | gut metagenome | biome: gut microbiome; feature: rumen; material: DP-attached | host: Bos | place: Iran: Karaj | collected 2018-10
TTCAGCATTATAGCGTTCTTTTGACCATTTGCAGTCATGTATAACATCTTCTAATTGAATACTGTATCTTGAATATTCCCAAAAAAATAAACCGGCATTCCGGAATGGCGGAAACCGCCTAACCGGGATATAGGAAACCTCTTTAATAGCTCTAATCAACTCAGTCAATTTCAGAGTGTTGGGATCGCGCGGGATTTCTCCGGCTCATTCGCGCGAGCAATCCGCATACAAGCATATTCAGATGCTAAGAGAGAGGGCCTGCACAAAACATCTGGTCTTATCCAGCCATAAGCATTCTTCCTAGCATAAAATTAATCATTAGAAAGGACTGTTTCCCTTTGACCGGTACGCCGGTTTCCTCTACTCCGGTTTCGTGGTGTAATTTGCTCCGGAATACTCAGTATCTTTTTTGCTATTTCTCAATTTGCATATTACGAATGGCGTTTACCCATCTTTCTGGATTTCGAACTTTTACTGATTTATTTTCAAAATATGCTTTAAAGGCGATGTCCCTGTCATTCATGAATTCTTTCTGTTCTTCGTCGGTATATCCTACGGCCTCCATGAAATCATTGCAGTCATAAATAAGCCAACGGGTAGCTTGCCCTTTTAAGGATCCAATAAAATTAGGAACATCCTCTTTTTCCATGAGCTTTGTATCAATAGAGCCATCATGGTTGTATATTGCTATTAAACGACAGTCATCTTTTTCAAAATTATAAGAATTGTTATTCCTTTTTGTTGGAATAGTTTTTTGACACTCTTGCTTGTTGGGGACGAATGTTGTGTGCTTAAAGATGTTGAACGACTTTATTTTAGACTCCCTTGATTCAAAGAACGTACTTGACTCAAATATTTTTAGATCATCTTCGTCCTTCAAAAAAAATTCAATAATCGGTACTTTGGAGTTTTTTTTCTTTTCGGAACATTTGTGTGTTACAGCGATTTCAATATACAGAGAGTCTCCGTTTGGATTAGTTAGTAAAATGTCCGGCTTAAAGTTTTCGTCCCATTGCTCTTCTTGTGCTGTAGAAAATTTAGGCAGGATTTCAAAATGCTGTGCGGAAATATCTTTTGTACATGGGTACAGCATCCCAAATGGACAGGGGGATTCTTCGCATTTACTAGGACCTGCATACTCTAAAATTAAAGGTTCATCTTTATCTTTACACTTTTTGAATAAATTTAAAAATTTTGCTTTAGCAATTTGATGGAGATATGTTTCTCTGTTACATAGAGTGTCTTCGCCTGGATTATGGGAAAAATAATGCTCGTTATGGTTGCCTAAGTTAGCCTGCATCTGTTTGCCACATCCTAAACATGTGAATATGGTAGTTTCTCTAAGTTTGAGAGTTACATCAGAAATTTCGAAAATGTTTCCATTTTGATCTTTTGCATATTGATATTTAGCCATGCGTATAATATATATTCAATCTGCTGTCAAAAAATAACAGTTGAAATTTTTTTGAGAGGCCGGGGTTTTTAAGGGGTGTCCCCTTAGGCGAAGGGGTGACGGAAGATGCGAGGAGATGGCGGCTCAAGGCCGCCATGACGATGCAGCTGAAGGCAGGGGGATTCTTCCCCCTCCCCTATTCAAGACATCACTGGATCCTTCCTCCCTGCGGTCATCAGGATGACGTCGTGGGGCGTTCTTTTTTGAAACAACCCTATTTTTGCCCGTTTTCCGCTTTAAAAACGTTTCAGAACGAAACAAAAAGGGCGTTTTTCGGGTTTGGCACGGCTTTTGCTAATGTATCGGCGTAAAAAAACTCCCCTCTCAAACGAAAACACTGGGGATCAAGAATTTAAAATAGGAGATAAAATCATGGGTAAGATTATTGGTATTGACTTGGGTACGACAAACAGCTGCGTTGCCGTGATGGAAGGTGGCAAGCCGGTCGTCATCGCCAATGCAGAAGGTTTCCGCACTACGCCGTCTATTGTCGCATTTGGCAAGAACGGTGAACGTCTTGTGGGCCACGTTGCAAAGCGCCAGGCAATCACGAACCCGGAAAAGACGATTTATTCTATCAAGCGTTTCATGGGCCGTACGGCTGGCGAATGTTCCGCTGCCGAAAAGAACATGCCTTACAAGCTCATCGGTACGGGTTCCGATCCGGTCCGCGTGCAGATTGACGACAAGCAGTTTGCTCCTCCTGAGATTTCTGCTGCCGTTCTCCAGACCATGAAGAAGATTGCCGAAGATTACCTCGGCCAGTCCGTTTCTCAGGCTGTGATTACGGTTCCGGCTTACTTTAACGACTCTCAGCGTCAGGCAACAAAGGACGCTGGTAAGATTGCAGGCCTCGAAGTTCTCCGTATCGTGAACGAACCGACGGCTGCTGCTCTTGCTTACGGTCTTGACTCCAAGAAGAGCGAAAAGGTCGCTGTGTATGACCTCGGTGGTGGTACGTTCGATATTTCCATCCTCGAAATTGACGATGGTATGTTCAGCGTGAAGGCCACGAACGGTGATACGATGCTCGGCGGTGACAACTTCGACGAAGTCATCATCGACTGGATCAACGACGAATTCAAGAAGGAAAATCCTGGCATTGACCTGAAGAAGGACAAGATGGCTCTCCAGCGTTTGAAGGACGCTGCTGAAAAGGCTAAGATCGACCTTTCTGCTACGACTTCTACGAACATCAACCTTCCGTTCATCACTGCTGATGCTTCTGGTCCGAAACACCTCGACCTCACCCTCAGCCGTGCAAAGTTCGACCAGCTCACCGCTCACCTCGTGGAACGTTCTATGGAACCGTGCCGCAAGGCTATCAAGGACTCCGGTCTTTCCTTGAGCGAAATTGACGAAGTGATTCTCGTCGGTGGTTCTACCCGTATCCCGGCCGTTCAGGAAGCCGTGAAGAAGTTCTTCGGCAAGGAACCGAACAAGACTGTTAACCCGGACGAAGTTGTGGCCATTGGTGCTGCAGTTCAGGGCGCTGTGCTTAGCGGTGACTCCTCCGTGAAGGACGTGCTGTTGCTCGACGTGACCCCGCTTTCCTTGGGTATCGAAACTCTCGGTGGCGTGATGACCAAGCTCATCGACCGTAACACCACGATTCCGACCAAGAAGAGCCAGGTGTTCTCTACCGCCGAAGACAACCAGCCGGCTGTGACGATTCACGTGCTCCAGGGCGAACGTGAATTTGCCCGCGACAACCGTACGCTTGGCAAGTTCGACTTGACCGACCTTCCGAAAAAGCCGCGTGGCGTGCCGCAGATCGAAGTGACCTTCGATATCGACGCAAACGGCATTGTGCACGTGTCTGCTAAGGACAAGGAAACCGGTAAGGAACAGTCCATCAAGATTACTTCTTCTAGCGGTTTGTCTGAAGACGAAATCAACAAGATGGTTAAGGATGCCGAAGCCAACGCTGCCAAGGACAAGGAACAGCGCGAACTTGTGGACATCAAGAACCAGGCCGAACAGATGGCATACCAGGCTGAAGGCCAGCTCAAGGAATTCGGCGACAAGCTCCCGGCCGACACCAAGAGCCAGCTCCAGGCTGCTATCGATGACATCAAGGCCAAGAAGGACAACGGCACCAAGGAAGAAATCAAGGCCGCTATGGACAAGCTCCAGGGCATGATCAGCTCCATGGCTCAGGCTGCTGGTGCAAACCAGGCTCAGCCGGGTCCGCAGCCGGGTGCTTCTGAACAGCCGAAGTCCGACAAGAAGGGCGACGGTCCGGAAGTCGTTGACGCGGAAGTGGTGGACTAATTAGTAGGAAGTAGACGGTAGGAAGTAGGAAGTGTCATCCTGAGCGTGGTTCGACTAGCTCACCAACCTTTAATAAGGTCCCTGAGCCTGCCGAAGGGCGAAGGATCTAAAACATTAATTTATACATCCTCCATCTGCAACTTACAAAATAGGATTCGCTCTCTTTTAGGGAGCAATCCTTTTTGTGTAAATAAGGGTATCTGTTTATTAGTATGAATTAGGACGTTTGCAGTTACTAAAGGACAACAAAGCTTTTCCCTGTTACTGTCTACTTCCTACTGTCTACTAATGCCGAAGGCATATTATGGCTGAAAAACGAGATTATTACGAAGTTTTGGGCGTCGGCAAGGACGCAAGTGCTGATGAAATCAAGCACGCTTATAAGAAGCTTGCTATCAAGTACCATCCGGACAAGAATCCGGGCGACAAGGAAGCTGAAGAAAAGTTCAAGGAAGCTGCCGAAGCTTACGACGTGCTCTCTAATCCTGAAAAGCGCAAGAACTACGACCAGTTCGGCTTTAACGCTCCTGGTGGCGGTTTTGGCGGTGGCGGATTCGGTGGTGCCGGCTTCGACCTCAACGATATCTTCAGCCAGTTTGGCGATATTTTTGGTGGCGGTTTTGGTTTCGGTGGCGGTGGCCGCAGAAGTTCTCGCAAGGCGGGACCTCCGCGCGGCAACGACTTGCAAATCAAGGTGGCGCTCAGCTACAAGGAAATTTTCGAAGGCTGCACCAAGAAGGTTCGCCTCAAACGCTATACGCCTTGTACAGAATGTAACGGCAAGGGCGGTACGAACGTCAAGACTTGCGATACTTGCCACGGCACGGGTCGCGTGCGTCGCGTGTCTGGCGGATTCTTCCAGATGGTTTCTGAAAGCACCTGCCCTAATTGCGGCGGTACAGGCGAAGTAATTGCAAATCCGTGTTCACATTGCCACGGCGAAGGCCGCATCCAGGAGAGCGAGGAAATCTCCATCAAGATTCCGGCAGGCGTTAGCGAAGGACAGTACCTGAACCTGCGTGGCGAAGGCAACTGCGGTCCGCGCGGCGGTGCTTGCGGCGACTTGCTGGTGGTGATTGCCGAAAAGCCGGACGACTTCTTTAGCCGCGAAGGTGACGATTTGCATTGCGAAGTCAAAGTGCCGGTGCACAAGCTGGTCCTTGGCGGTACACAGCGCATCCCGACCATCAACGGTGACGAAATCCAAATCAAGATTGCCGCAGGCACTCAGGCCGGTAGCGTTCTCCGTCTGCGCGATCAAGGTTTGTGGCCGCTCAAAAAGCAAGGCGACCGCGGAAGCCTCTACGTGCAAATTGGCGTTGACATCCCGAAGGACATCTCTCGCGAAGAGAAGGAGCTTTACCAGAAGCTCGCCGAACTCCGCAAGGACAAGGAAACGGCCCAGGAAGAATCTTTCCTCGAAAAGATGAAGAATCTGTTCAAATAAGACGAAAGAACGGCCCTACGGGCCTACAGACGAAAGACGAGAGAAACGCGGCACTTCGTGCCTTTGAGGTATGAGGTTGTTCGCAGTTTACACACTCATTGAAAAATTATCCCGAGCAGCGATGCCCGGGATTTTTATATTTTTTACGCAAGTAATTTATATTGGATATATGGATGGAAAGGAGTACAGAATGAGAAAGTTTGGAATGAATAACGTTATTGTAGGCTTGAATAACGTCATTGCGAGCGCAGCGAAGCAATCTCTGCTAGCAACTTTCCTGTCCATAGCCCTTGCCGCCTGCGGCGGCGACAGCGGTACATCCGCGAATGACGATAATGTGTCGTCTTCTTCCTCTTCATCTGTCATTCCCGCTTCAAGCGGGAATCGCCCTTCAAGTAGTAGTAAAAAGATTGCTTCGTCCTCTTCTGTCAAGACAGTTTCCTCTTCTTCTTCCGTCATCCTGAGCAGTAGCGAAGGATCCAGTAGCAGTAAGCAATCCTCCTCCAGTAGTAAGGAGATTGCCACGAGCTCTTCGAGCTCTCGCAATGACGTTTCCTCTAGCAGCGAGTATGTTCCCTTTGATCATTCGAAAACCTTGGCTGAAGGTTGGCGCGTAGGAGGGGAAGGGCGTTACAAGCAATTTACTGACCCGCGCAATGGTCGCTCTTATTACTATATCAAAATTATTGGGGAAAATTCTTCTTGGAAAAAGGACTCGGTGACCATCATGGCAGAGAACTTGAATATTGGTGAGATGGTTCTTGGAACTGATAATCAGAATGATGATGCCAATATTGAACGTTATTGCTACAACAATGATACCACCATTTGCGATGAATTTGGTGGTCTTTATCAGTGGGCGGAGATGATGCAACTGCCGAGCCGTTGCAATACGGAAAGCTGCGCTGATTTAATACAAGAAAATCATCGGGGAATATGCCCAGAAGGTTGGCGATTGATGACTTATGAAGATTTTTATATCGCTTGGCATGCCGAAACAAATGAATATGGAATCAGGGGTACCCGTTCTTCCTATGGTTTTGGGGGAAATAATTATAGTGGTCTGTCTCTTACAGGAGCTGGCTTGAGGTCCTCTGAAGGTCAGTTTAAAAAGCTAAGAGAGACTACTTTTTGGGCGTATCCAGAAGAAGAATTTTATGAAGGCATTGTCTATGTTCGCTCGTCATATGTTTCTGGTTTAACTGATCATTCACCTCGTAAAGATGATATTGATTTGAAAACTAAAGGTTATTCCGTTCGCTGTGTAAAATTGGAGTAACTGACTCCTAACAAATTCTCAAAAAATTTTAATTAAGGAATTCTCGATGGGGAGGATTCCTATCCTAAGTTTAAATAAAAATCGATGCACATCGGTGCGTCAAAGGCAACCAAGGCGAATGATGCAGAAATAAACTTGTTTATTTCTATATCTGAGCAGCTAAGCCTTGCACGAAGTGCAAAGGCAATATCTATGTCAAAAGAGCGTGCAAAACGAGTGTTGCAAAATTATGCTTGCATAATTTTATAACCAAGTGCAGCCGCGGACGCCGTAGGCGTCAAATGAACAACAATTCCCGTAAAAACTCTAAAACCACCAAGATAGCTTCTAAAAAAAGCGATGAGGTCGAAAACAAGTTCCAAGAAGAACTTCAAAATGGACGCCTCCGGCGTCTATGGTTGCGCTCGACCATAAGAATGGGCAAGCCCGTTCTTGCGGCACTCGCTTGCTCATTACTGAAAGTCTCGAACCTCGTTGAGGCGCAAGCGCCTCCCTTTACGGCTCGGAAATGAAAACAAACAAGTTTGTTTTCGCTTCACTCGCCTTGCAGATAGTGATGATGGATGCTTCGGCGGGTTATGACATAGATAAAATTGAAGAATATGTAAATCAATTTGATTCGATTACGGTATCGACTGAAGAAAATTCTTTATCTTCATTAAGTTCTTTTACTGAGTTTGATGCTTCAAGTATAGAAACTTCCGAGATCGTTAATCGTCCAATGGCTTTGCTCCGTGCACCGGCTGCAGAGCCTTTACTGAATAATGAGGATTCGTCTGCAGATTCTGATTCGTCTTCTTTAAAGAATACGCTTCATTTGACAGATAGCTTCGAAATTCCGTATGTTGGGAAAACTTTAAGCATTGGTAATGAAGCATATCGCATGTCCGAAATTATTGATGTTGTTGACCAAGTGCGTTTAAATTTGCTTTGCTCGAGTCCGTATCTGTTGAATCTGGAATATAAACCATTCCCCCGAGCGGTTCAAAGAGATTTTGGTTTAATGATATACCCGTTTCAAAGAATCTAGAAGTTCATACGCTTGCAAATCGTCTTCAAGTTTATTGACCGCATCTAAAATCTTTTCTTCTTCAGAAGAAGTCAGTTTTAAAGTATTTAGATAATCTAAAAGTTCATAAAAACCTTCTATTTTGTCATCTTCAAGTAGTATGCCTGCAGTCGCCTTGGGATCAAACAACCAACGTGTAGATTCTGGTATATTCTGAATATCAGTCGTATCAGACGAACTGGACGAAGAAACGGACGACGAGGATTCCAGCGTTCTCGACGAAAGAGGAATTTTATATGGAGAAACTGCGATATTCTCGCCAAGTATTTCGGCAGCACCATCACTATCATGTTTTTGAGAAACATCCTCTTTTTGCTGAGCGGAGGCGCATGCCGAAATCGAAAACGCAGCCGAAACCCCCAAAAGGGCGGCAAGCATCGCCTTGGTCTTGGGAGCGAATTCACTAGTGCTTTCGATTTTTTTTGCGCTCGATTTTCATCACATTAATTAAAGATAAATAATCGGGAACCCTTCGCGGTATTCTTTGATAATGTACGGGTGCGTTTTGGCGTATTCAAAAATCTTATCGCCGAGGCCGTTTTTTACGAGTTCAGAGAGAGCTTGGCCTGGAACCGCGCCGATGCTTGGACACGTGGGAGTGAGCGCGATGACGAGTTCGCCGTCTTTATTCATGATGCGGAGCGGCCAAATGGAGCAGTCAAAGGGTTTATCTTCGGGCTTCAGGATGCAGCCGCGATTTGGGTCCAAGAACGAGCAGGGAACTTCTTCTTCGGGGTCGTCGGTGCGGTAATTGTTTTCAAGAACAAGGCGGTAGGCACAGTTTTTTTGCGGGTCGTCAACTGCGCGGAACTCCCCCACCACGCCATATTCGTTAGGCTTGCTCAGTTTTTCCACGACTTCGGGCGGGAACAGCGGCGTTTCCCAGAGGCTCTGCCGACGGAAGGAGCAGCAGAACTTGCATGCGGCGCAGGTTTCGCGAGAAAGAATTCTAGATAACATCCGGGCCGCTCCACATCACGTTGAAGTCAGGTCTCGATATAGGATCCCCGCCTTCGCGGGGATGACAATGAGGGTCGCGGGGATGACTCGATGAGGTTTCGCTGTCTATGACCGCGTGTATCTTGTTCAAAAGTATCATCGGGTAGTACGAGAGTTTTGCCTTGCGGAGGCCTTCGATGTTGATATCCTCTTCGCGATTGATGAGGCGGGCACCTGCACCCACAAGACGCTCCGCAAACAACTTGTTGATAACAGCATAACCGCCATTAACCGCATATTCCCCGATGACTTTTTCAAAATGGATATCCCAGACACCAGATGCAATTTCTGAAGCTATCGTCATGCCGACAGGAACGCCAGCCACATAGAGTACGGCCCCCTTCATGCTGAGAGCGTCAAAGTTTTCCAGTGCCTCCACAATAGCGCAGTATTCCGCCATGCGGGACTTTTCGTCTTCGGAGCGTTCAGCCCACGCGGCTTCCGCACAGTCACAGGGCTGCTCGACACTCGGTTCTATCGAAGCGGCACCCGCAGCACAACCAGCATTGTCGTTTGTGTTTACACTAGCTTTGCCAACATCTGCCGCATCGCCTTTCAGCCAAAGTTTTTCAACATCGAGAGCATCGGCGATATTTTCATCCGTGATTTCACGCAGTTCGAAATTTGCGTAGGTACGGGTAAAGCGTGAAATATGGTTTCGTTTTTTTCGGTAGGTGTTCCCCGCGAGCATCGCAAGACTTTCGGCAGAATAAATGTAATCGCTGTCGCCACGATTATTCTCAAAATGCAAAACGGCTCTGGCACATCCCCTGCCATCAAGGCTGTTCATCTCATCGGCACGGTTCATCCCGGTGTTTGCAAAATAATCGCGCAAAATCTGTGCCCGCGGCTCATCGACAAGGCAAAATTCCAGCGGGCGGCCCGTTTCGCGTGCATCGGCCTCAATTGCTGCTAGAGCCTGCGGCAAGTCGCCCTCCCCGAGCGGAAACGCATAGCCCCGACGGCTACCCTGTCCATTATAATAGCGAAAAAGGAACCCGTCTTGCAGAGCAATCAGCGTACCATACTTTTTGCGTAACAGATAAACATTCGCAAATCCAGCATCGCTTCCAATGTAGCCCGAATCGGCGAGAGCACGCCTTGCTGCAAACATATCCGAAAGTTCTGGTGTCTTGAAATTTATCAAAGTTTTCAGGTTCTCCCCAAATTCAATAGCCTTCAATTCGAAGGTTTTTGATTAATATATACTCAATTGGCCATTTTTTCGCCAAAATTTATATAATTTTATCGCAAGATAAATTTGTTTTTTCGTTGGTTTGTTCATGAAAAAAAATTTTTTTATAGCCATACTCTTTTTGGCGACATCGGCGTTTTGCGAATTCCATTTGTATTTATCAGGTGGTTATTCGCAAACATTGACAGGAACTACTCCTGTTGGCGATTTGAGTGTAGGAACGTCGTTCGATTTCTTTGACAGTTATGATATGCGAGTGGGGATAGATTTTCTCCATTTTCAAATAGCACCCTCAGACCGTTTTCAAACGGTCTCAGACGAATCCTTATTCCAATTACCTAGTTTAATCCTTGCACTCCCTTTTGCTGCTTTTGGAGGATATGACTGCTCTACGAGGTGTGGTCTCAATAAGATGGCTCTGTATGCGCGCATTATAGGAGTGATGGGATTTATATTACATGGTTCACTCTATTTCCCGGTAGTGCCCAACAGTTATTTTGGAATCGTAAACAAGCATCGTCTTGTAACCGAAATCATCACCAAAGGCTGGCATAAGAAAAGCTTCACCTTCCAAGACGATATAGGCCTCCGTTTCCAAATCAATCCAGATGATTTTATTATTGGATTTTTTGCAGACGGCGGATTTCGATTCGAGAAAAACTTCAGCCGCGATTTGGAAAAGAAATGGTTCGTGCAAGCCGGTCTGACGAGATAAAAAAATTTTAGAGGGGTAACATTTTTGCGACTTCAGGTGTTTAATAAATAAAAGAACGCTATGAACCTGGAGACCCAATGAAAAGAATCGTCATCTTGAACGCGAGCCCGCGCCCCAACAGCAATATCAGCCAAATGCTCGGCATCATCCGCAATGAACTGTTGGCTTGTGGAGATAAAGTTTTTTACATCGATATCTGCAAATTGCAATTTCAGCCGTGCAAGGGCTGCATGAAATGTCGCAGCGAACATGATTGTGTTTTGCCCGAAGATGATGCGAAACAAGTGCTTCGCCTAGTGCAAGAATGCGACGCCCTTGTGGTCGGCTCCCCATGCTATTGGGGCAACATGACAGGTCAACTCAAAATGCTTTTTGACCGTTGGGTTTACGGCATGATGGACCACAGCGAACGCGGTTACCCGATTCCTTTGTTAAAAGGGAAAAAGGCCGTTATCGTCACCACGTGTTCTACAGCATGGCCGTTCAACATTTTATTCAAGCAGTCAGCGGGGACAGTCCGCGCCCTCAAGGAAATCCTTTGCTGGAGCGGATTCAAGATTGCGGGCGTACTGCAAAAAGGCGGAACCATCAAGAATAAGAAACTCACCTCACGCGAAACTGCAAAGTGCAGAAAATTCGCCTATAAGCTTAACCAAGCACATTAGCAAGAAACGCCTGACCATTTTCAGTTAGGCGAGGAA
>JAEEGH010027960.1_pt1 | contig 11132 bp, 4 predicted proteins | sample 9134181 | NCBI WGS metagenome assembly JAEEGH01 (sample SAMN16246544, study PRJNA631951) | gut metagenome | biome: gut microbiome; feature: rumen; material: DP-attached | host: Bos | place: Iran: Karaj | collected 2018-10
AACCAAAACAAACAGGAGTTACCGGCGGAAAAACAGAAAGCATTGGAATAATTAAATCTGTATTCTGTTCCAGGCGAGCAAAATATTTTTTGTAATATTTTTTATAAATCCAAAGGGCAATCGCATCGGGATTATACATCACTACCCTGTCGCATTTTTGTGTGCCTAATTTTTCCTGAGCCTTTGTAAGGACTTCTGGAATTGCATTTGCCATCTGTGCATCAGGGGCAGCATCCAAAAGAGTAAGGATTGTTCGTGAAACTTGTGTTATACAATTCATTATTTTACCGCAATTACTGAGCCAATAGTTGCCATTATGGAACTCAAAATCACTATAATTTGGAATGGCAAAGTTCCAAACCTACCGCAAATCAGACTCTGGCCTACACGCCTTCTCGAACGGCTATATGCAATAATAATTCCGATTCCTGTAAGTACCTGAATAATTCCCGCAAGTCGTGCAAAACCAACAAAGCTAGTCATTCCGCATAAAGCAAGAATAAGACATGGAAGTGTTGCCAAAAGCCAGCAGAGCTTTAAGTTCCATTTAGTCTGTTCTGCAATTATATCGCGCATGTTGAGGGTATTGGCCCAGAAGGAAGTTGAAAGTGCGAGTATAGAAAAAATATAACCTACAATGCTTACCCATCCACCAAGACTTGCGCTTAAGTCTACAAGTGCTCCGTTTTTGGTGATTGCCTGACCTGCACCCAAAAGTGTCATAAAGGTAACTACAATTATAAGGAAGGCGTTTATTCCAGTTCCTGCTGCAATGGCTCCGATTATCTTTTTTCTGTCGCCGGCAACTCCCTTTACAACCTGAGGAACACTCATTACTGCAGAAAGAGAAAAAGCTACTGTGCTGTAAAGTGCCATTGCGTTTGTGGAAGCAATGAAAGTTGAAGGAAGTGCGCTTATCTGCCCCGTTACTGTTGCTACAAAAAGAATGCCTATTACAAGAACCATTGCAATTACAGAATATTTTTCGCAGATTCCTACAATCTTCATTCCAAAGAAAACTACAAGACCCGCTATGACGTAGTAAATAAGCATGCCTGCCCACGAAGGAAACCCAAACCAGCTTGTAAAAACAGCCGCAGAACCAGTAATAAAGCTTGCAACATTACACAAAACACTGAAGGCTAAAAATCCAAAAACAATCCAGGTAGCAATTTTTTTGAATCGCCCCGTAAAAAGCTCATTTTCAAAGCATTTTACAAACTGAGCGCCGTTATTGTTTAATGAAAGCTCTGCAATCATAAGATGAAGCAAAAGATTTACAGCATAAGCAACCGCTAAAATCCACAAAAAATCCCACCATGGTGCACGCGACGCAAGGTATGGAACTGCCAGAATGCCTGCTCCAACGCCATGGCCAACAATAATACTTGTTGCCTCTAAAAAAGTAAGCCGTGATTCACTTTGAATTTCCTGATTTTGATCTTCCATTTTATTTCTCCAGATTACAATTTTGGATGTCTATATTTTACCACAGCTTTTGCACTAAGGAAAGTTTTGAAAAAAATATAACTACTTGACTTATTCTGTAAAAATTCATTATTATTAAAGAACTAACGGCAAAGAGGTCGTAGATATTATTTCGTAAATTTGCGAGATAACGTCTACGACCTCTTTGTTTTTTATCTCAAAACTGGCAATGGGGCCGTGTGTACAGGATTGGTCGTATCTGTGCATGCGGTCCTTTTGCTTTATTTGGAGCAGGAAAAATGAAAACATTGTACGAACCTAGTTTTGAACATGATGCATGTGGAATCGGAGCAGTAGTAAACATCGACGGAAGTAAATCGCATAAAATTGTTGATAATGCGCTTAGTATTGTAGAAAAACTCGAGCACCGTGCAGGTAAAGATGCAAGTGGCGAAACTGGAGACGGTGTTGGTATTCTTGTTCAGATAAGCCATGATTTTTATAAAAAGGCTGTAGCAAACCTTGTTGGAAGCCTTGGTGAACGCGAATATGGTATAGGTCAGTTCTTTTTGCCTGCTGGTGGTGCAGACGCTGAAAAAGCTCGTTTTGAAAAATGCTGTGCTGCAGAAGGCCTTAAGCTTTTGGGATGGCGCGAAGTTCCTGTAAATGCAGACGTTCTTGGAAAAAAAGCCCGCGACTGTATGCCTAGCATCTGGCAGGCATTTATTGAAAAGCCTAAGGATTGCGAAAAGGGACTTGAGTTCGACCGCAAGCTTTATATTCTCCGCCGTGAATTTGAAAATGCCCCTTCGGCCGCAGGAACCACAGCAAAAACCTACGTTTGTTCTTTGAGCAGTCGTACAATTGTTTATAAGGGAATGTTCCTTGTACACGAGCTCCGCACCTTCTACAGTGATCTTCAGTCACCGGAATATGCTTCGGCACTTGCAATTGTACATTCACGTTTTAGTACAAACACTCAGCCAAGCTGGCAGCGTGCCCACCCTAACCGCTTTATTGCACACAATGGTGAAATTAATACAATCCGCGGAAACGTTGACCGTATGCTTGCCCGCGAAGAAACAATTCATTCAACAAAAATCTCTGATGGCGACATGTCAAAAATCCTTCCTGCAGTTGATACAACCGGTTCAGACTCTGCAATGCTTGATAACACATTAGAGTTCCTTTTGATGAACGGTGTGCCACTTCCACTTGCAGTTATGATGTGTATCCCAGAGCCATGGAAGCACGACGACAACATGCCTGTTCTTAAAAAAGATTTCTACCACTACTGGGCAACTATGATGGAAAGCTGGGACGGTCCTGCAGCCATTCTCTTTAGCGATGGAGACCTTCTTGGTGCGACTCTTGACCGAAACGGACTTCGTCCAAGCCGCTATTACATTACAAAAGACGGCATGCTTATTTTGAGCAGTGAGGTTGGTGTTCTTGATATTCCTGAAGAAAATATAAAAATCAAATCTCGCTTACAGCCAGGACGCATTCTTCTTGTTGATACTGTTCAGAAAAAAATCATCAGCGATGAAGAATGTAAAAACGAATATGCAAAGCAATACCCTTACGGCGAATGGCTTGATATGAATCTTGTTCATCTTGCCGATCTTAAAATTCCAAATAAAAAGATTCCTGTTCACACCCTTGAAGAACGAAACATTTTGTACCGTGCCTTTGGCTGGAATTACGAAGATGTAAACGAGATGGTTCTTCCACTTGCAAAAAATGGCGTTGAACCAACAGCAAGTATGGGTGTAGATACTCCTCTTGCCGTAATGAGCGAAAAACATCAGAGTCTGTTCAGTTATTTCAAACAGCTGTTTGCTCAGGTTACAAACCCTCCAATTGACAGCCTGCGTGAAAAAATTGTTACAGACACAACAGTTTATGTAGGAAAAGACGGAAACATCTTGGAGCCTGTTGCAAAAAACTGCCGCGTGCTCGAAATCAATAATCCGATTCTTACCGGTACAGACCTTATAAAAATTGCTGCACTTAATTCAAACGGACTTAAAACAAAAACACTTTCAATTCTTTTTGAAGTGCCTTCGACAGGCTCAGCCACCACATTAGAAGCTGCACTCGACAACCTCTTCTCACAAATTGATGCAGCTTACGCAGAAGGCTACAACATCATCATCTTGAGTGACCGTGGCGTAGACAAAACTCATGCCGCAATTCCTGCCATTCTTGCAACAAGTGCAGTTGAGCAGTACCTCATCAGAACAAAAAAACGTACAGCTGTTTCTATCATTCTTGAAACTGCAGAAGTTCGTGATGTTCATCAGGCTGCAATGTGTTTGAGTTATGGTGCACGTGCAATCAACCCATACCTTGCACACGAAGCAATTGCAGAACTCATTGACCAGAAGCTTCTGGACAAGGATTATCACACAGCAATTGATGATTACAACAAGGGAATTATAAACGGCATTGTAAAGATTGCTGCAAAAATGGGAATCAGTACAATTCAGTCTTACCAGTCTGCTCAGATTTTTGAAGCAGTTGGAATTGCACAGAATGTTGTAGAAAAATACTTTACAAATACAGTAAGCCGCGTTGGTGGAGTTGGCTTAAAAGAAATAGAAGAAGATGTCCTTTATCATCATGCACAGGGCTTTGATCCTGCAGGCCTTACAGTAAACGAACACCTTGATTCTGTAGGAAATCACAAGCTCCGTATGGGACCAACTGCAGAAAGTCACCTTTATAATCCGGACACAATCGTAGCACTTCAGCAGTCTACACGTAACGGAGATTATGAACGCTTTAAGGAATACACTGCCTTAGTTGATTCTAACGACCATCCACACACCTTGCGTGCAATGCTTGATTTTGATTTTGCAAAAGACGGTGGCATTTCAATTGACGAAGTTGAACCAGTTGAAAAAATTGTTCAGCGCTTTAAGACTGGTGCCATGTCATACGGTTCTATCAGTGAAGAAGCCCATAAATGTATGGCAGCCGCAATGAACCACTTGCACGGAAAATCAAACTCTGGTGAAGGTGGTGAAAAACCTGAACGACTTGGAACAGAATATAACAGCGCAATTAAACAGGTAGCAAGCGGACGCTTTGGCGTTACAGAAGAATACCTGCTCAGCGCAACAGAAATACAGATTAAAATGGCACAGGGAGCAAAGCCTGGCGAAGGCGGACATCTTCCTGGTAAAAAGGTTTACCCTTGGATTGCAAAAACTCGTTACGCAACTCCAGGTGTAGCACTTATTTCCCCTCCACCACATCATGATATTTATTCTATCGAAGACCTTGCTCAGCTTATTTACGATTTGAAAAATGCAAACCGTGCTGCACGCATTAGTGTAAAGCTTGTAAGTGAAGCCGGCGTTGGTACAATTGCTGCAGGTGTTGCAAAAGCAGGTGCTCAGGTAATTTTAATCAGTGGTCATGATGGTGGTACTGGTGCTGCTCCAATAAGCTCTATTCATCATGCAGGACTTCCTTGGGAGCTTGGTCTTGCAGAAACACATCAGACTTTGATTCAAAACGGTTTACGTGGCCGTGTAGTAATAGAAACAGACGGTAAGCTCATGAGTGGCCGTGATGTTGTAATTGCTGCCCTACTTGGTGCAGAAGAGTTTGGTTTTGCTACAGCACCACTTATTGCAATGGGCTGTTCAATGATGCGCGTATGCCAGCTTGATACATGTCCATTTGGTGTTGCAACCCAAAATGAAAAGCTTCGTGCAAAGTTCCCGGGAAAGCCTGAATATGTAGAAAACTTTATGAAGTTCATTGCTCAGGAAATGCGCGAAATTATGGCTAAGCTTGGAGTTCGCTCTGTTGAAGAACTTTGTGGCCGAACAGATCTTCTTAAGCTCAAGGATAAGCAGGGCTTTAAGAGAGCCGGTCTTGTTGATATGAGCCGTGTTCTTGCAAGTGACCCTGCAGACAGCGACTGGAAATCTGACCGCTCACTGTTTGACTTTAAGCTTGAAAAGACAGTTGATGAAAAAACACTTCTTCCTTTGTTCGAAAAGAATAGTGATGCAAAGGAGATTCCAATTCAGTCAACAGACCGAACAGTTGGTACAATCCTTGGTTCAGAAATCCAGAAAAAGTTTGGAAACTCGCTCAAGGATGATACTTACACAGTTCACTTTGCAGGCGGTGCCGGACAAAGCTTTGGTGCCTTTATTCCAAAGGGACTCACACTTCGTCTTACCGGTGATGCAAACGATGCATTTGGTAAAGGCTTGAGCGGTGGAAAGCTTGTAATTAAAAAGCCAGCCGGCTTTGACGGTGACGCTTCTTCAAACATCATCGTTGGAAACGTAGCCCTTTTTGGAGCCACCAGCGGAACTGCCTTTATAAACGGTGTTGCAGGTGAACGCTTCTGTGTACGAAACTCTGGCGCAACAGTTGTAGCCGAAGGCTGTGGTGACCATGGTCTTGAATATATGACAGGCGGTACAGCAGTAATCCTTGGTGGAACTGGTAAAAACCTTTGTGCAGGTATGAGCGGTGGTGTTGCATACGTACTTGATGAAAATCACGACCTTTACAAGAGACTTAATCACGAGCTTGTAAAGATGTATGCGCTTGATGATGAAACGACAACACTGCCTCCTTCGACAGGCTCAGGAACCCCTGCCAATGACGAAGACCTTCTTCACTCCCTCATCGAACAGCATGAAAAAGAAACTGGAAGTGAACGTGCAAAAGAGATTCTTGCAGACTGGTCACACTACAAGACCTGTTTTAAGAAAATCATTCCAAATGATTACCTTCGCATAATGACAGAAATCTACGCCGAAGAAGCCCAGGGCAAGCAATACGACGAAGCAATACTTGATGCATTCAGAAAGTGTACAGCATAGGAGAAAAGAAAATGAGCAAACCAACAGGATTCATGGATTATAAAAGAATAGAAAATGCAAATGTTCCTCCGCTGGAACGCATTACAAACTTTAAGGAGTTCCATCCAAAACTTGATGAAAAAGCAAGACGTGAACAGGCTGCACGCTGTATGAACTGTGGAGTTCCTATGTGTGGCTCTGCACTCAAGCTCAAAGGAATGGTAACAGGCTGTCCGCTTCATAATTTTATTCCCGAATGGAATGACGCTCTTTATAACGGTCAGTTTGATATGGCTGCCTGGAGACTTTTGAAAACATCAAGCTTCCCGGAATTCACAGGACGTGTTTGCCCTGCCCTTTGCGAAAAAGCATGTAACTGCGGAAGCCCTGTTGTTGGCGAGGGACCTGTTACTGTTCACGACAATGAGCTCTATATTATAGAAAAAGCTTTTGAAACCGGATATATGAAGCCCCAGATTCCGGCTCAGCGCTCTGGTAAAAAGGTTGCTGTAATTGGTTCTGGTCCAAGTGGACTTGCAGTAGCAGACTGGCTCAATAGACGCGGTCACAATGTTACAGTTTTTGAACGCGAAGACAAAGCCGGCGGACTTTTGATGTACGGTATTCCAAACATGAAACTTGAAAAATCAATCATCGAGCGACGTGTTAATCTTATGAAAGCCGAAGGTGTTGAGTTTGTATTTAATGCAGACGTAGGTCGTTCTACCTCTGCAGATCATATCTTAAATGAATACGATGCAGTTGCACTTTGCTGTGGAGCAAAAAAGGCCCGTCCTCTTAATGCAGCAGGCATAGATGCAAACGGAGTTTTCTTTGCTGTAGATTTCCTTACACGCGTTACAAAGTGTGTTATTTCTACAAGCGAAGCCCTTGATAAAATAAACATGCAGCCAACAAACGGCCAGATTGCCCAGATGCTTCAGGAACGCTACGGCATTGAAGTTGAAGGCAAACATGTTGTAATAGTTGGTGGTGGTGACACAGGAAACGACTGCTGTGGTTCTTCAATTCGTCTTGGTGCTGCAAGCGTAACCCAGATAGAAATGATGCCTTGCCCGCCTGTTGAACGTGCCGCAAATAATCCATGGCCGGAATGGCCTAAAACCTTAAAGGTTGATTACGGTGCAGAAGAATCAATTGCAAAATTTGGACATGACCCACGCATCTACGAAACAACTGTAAAAGAAGTTATTAGCGAAAACGGTCATATTACTGCAGTTAAAACGATAGAAGTTGAGTTCCAGACAATCGACGGAAAACGCCAGCTTGTAGAACGCGCCGGTACAGAAAAGACTCTGCCATGCGACCTCCTCCTTGTTGCAGCAGGCTTTACCGGTTGCGAAGAATATACAGCAAACGCTTTTGGTACAGAACTGGGTCCACGCGGAACAGTTGCAAGCGGTCCTTCGACAGGCTCAGGAACCACAAATTATGCAACCAACAATCCAAAGATTTTTACCGCTGGTGACATGCACCGCGGTCAATCTCTGGTTGTATGGGCAATTGCCGAAGGTCGTGAATGCGCAAAACAGATAGATGAGTTTCTGCTCAAATAAAAGAGCAATTAGACCTTAAACTGATCAATCTGATTTCCGATTTTATTGATTACCTCTTTAACAGTTGTTGTAATCGTACTTAACGAAGCACCAGTCTCATTAATCTTCTGAGCGCCAACAGCCATCTCTTCCATGTTGTCGTTCATAGTACGTGTAAACTCCTGAAGAGTTGTAACTTCACTAAGAATCATCTTGTTACCTTCATTCATTTCGTTGGCAGCAACATGAACTTCGGAAGTACTGTTATTCATACTGTAAAGAGCATCAGTAATCTGTTTAGAACCAGCCTGCTGTTCTTCCATTGCAGATTTAATCTGAGTAATAAGTTCATCAGTATCTGTAATCTGTTGAGAAACAGAAGAGAAAGCCTTGTTAGCTTCTGAAGAGGCCTGTACAACGTTTCCAATAGAATTCTGAATATTATTGAGCTGTTCACCAATTGTCTTTGACTGTGTACTTGAAGTTTCCGAAAGCTTACGAATTTCATCAGCAACAACCGCAAAACCTTTACCCGCATCACCCGCATGAGCCGCTTCAATTGCAGCGTTCATAGCAAGAAGATTTGTCTGACTTGCAATTGACGAAATAACAGAGTTTGCTTCCTGAAGCATAGCCGACTGCTGTTCAATACTCTTAATCTGTTCATCAACAGCTGTTTGCTTAATAATTCCATTCTGTGTATTTGTTTCCAGATTCTTGAAGGAGAATGCCATTTTATCAACAGAAGTATTTACAGAATTAATGTTTCCAATCATTTCTTCAACTGCAGCCGAAGCCTGACTTACACCCGCAGCCTGGCTTTCAATCATACGCTCAAGAGATTCAATATTTGAAGCAATCTCGTTTACCGCAGCAGCAGTCTGATTGACACTTGAAGCCTGATTTTTAATCTGGCCGTGCATACTCTCGATATTTGCAATAATCTGAGTAATAGAACTTGCAGTCTCCTGTGCCGAAGCAGCCATATCTTCACCAGCAACGCCAAGCTCCTGTTTTGAAGATTTTATATCTGAAATAATCGATTGCAGTTTTTCGGTAAATCCATTAAAGCCCTGAACAACCTGACCAATTTCATTATTTGTATGAACTTCGATTCGCTGTGTAAGGTCTGCATTTCCCTGTGCAATTCCTGTAATTGCATTTTCTACAACCTCCAGAGGTTTAAGCGAGAATGCAAGAACAAATCCACCAAGAACAAGAATGATAATTACCATTACCAGACCAAATATAACAGCAGCATTTGCAATTTTATTACCAAGTGAATCTACAACATTTCCTGGAACAGTAAATCCCATACCCCATTGAGTACCGTTAATTCCCGAATAAACAAGAAGGTCAAATTTACTTCCAGTATAAGAAGCAATATATGCATGGCCAGATTCTCCACCAACCATGCGTTTAGAAATTTCCTGCAAATCTTCATGACCTTCACCTGCATTAGTAATAAAGTTTCCATCTTCTACACCAGCAGGATGATAGATAACGTTACCACTGTGATCAATAAGCCAGAGCCATACACCATCAGGAACTTTCATGTTTTTAACAGGCTGAATTAAGTTTTCAACATTTATAACACCTGAAAGCATTAAAAAAGGTTTTCCATCTGGCCCCAGAATAGGCTTTGTAACGTGAATTACTTTTTTTCCAGTAGTTCTTGAAGTTACTGGATTATCAATATAAGTCTGTCGCCCGTTAAACATTACTGCTTTAAAATAATCACGATCGGCAATATCTGTACGGGTTCCATTGTCGTTATACGATACTCCGTTTTTATCAGCAATCATGATGTAATCAAAATCTTTAGCACGAATCTGTGGATTTGCCTGCAGCCATCTTCCTATTAAATCAAAATTACCAGATTTCATAATTTCTGAATTAAGATAAGGATTAAGCTGCATAAAGTATCCCTGGATTGTATTTTCAAGAGAATCCTTTATTGATGTTGTAAGCATTACATAGTTATTAACATGATCTGCGCGAGTATCCTTTTTTGCAAGTTGAGACAAAACTGCAACCTGTATTGCAGTAAGACCGGCAATTCCTAAACCAATAAGAATAATTAAATTAACGATTAAACTCACTCGTCGTTTTTTTGTTGTTTCAGACATCCTCTACCTCGTCTTCACCTGAATTTTTGTCCACTTTTTAGTATTTTAATTTTAAGTCATACCGCCCAATAAAGCAATGAAAAGATATCTTTTTTTATTGTATCAATCTTTCTGTATTTCTTGACACTTAATAGCTAAAATAGGATAATATGATAAACAAATGGCAAAGATGCCGTAGATATGATTTTGCTTTAAGCAGGCAAAGTTATGTCTACGGCATTTTTTTTTGAGGAAAAAATTATGGGATTTCATGATGAATGCGGAGTTGTTGGAATTTATGGAGCAGCTAATTCTTCGGGATTATGTTATTATGCACTGAATTCTTTGCAGCACCGTGGACAGGAAAGTGCAGGAATTGCAGTAAGTGATGGAACTAAAATTACACTTCATAAAGGTATGGGGCTTGTAAGCGATGTTTTTCAAAAAGGACATTTTGAAACCTTAAACGGCTCTATTGCAGTTGGTCACGTACGCTATGCAACAGCAGGTGGCCGCACAATCGAAAACGCACAGCCTTTTATGAATTCATTTAAAAACGGCTCAATTGCACTAGCCCATAATGGACAGCTTGTAAACCACACAAAGATTCATGAATTACTGGAAGACAACGGCAGTACTTTTTCTAGCACCAGCGACAGCGAAGTTATTTTAAAACTTATGGTACGCAAATATATAGAAAACGGTGGAAAGCTTGGAACTCCTGATGTAGAAAATTCAGACCACGAACTAAATCAAAAAAGATTCATCGATGCTGTTATTCAGACTGCACAGCATATAAAAGGTTCTTTTGCACTTTGTATCATGACAGAAGACATGCTCATTGGTGTAAGAGATCCAAATGGCATAAGGCCTTTGTGTCTTGGTGTTATTGATTCCAACTCATATATCATTACTTCAGAGTCCTGTGCAATTGACGCGGTAAACGGACAATTTTTACGCGATGTTGAACCTGGAGAAATTGTTGTAATAAACAAGGATGGGCTGCAATCAATTAAATATATAGAAGAAAAAAAGCGTACCTGCATTTTTGAATACGTTTATTTTGCACGTCCTGACTCTGTGATTGACGGTATTTCTGTGCAGGAGGCCCGCTACAAAATGGGAGAAGTTCTTGCCCAGGAATCGCCTGTAGATGCAGATATTGTTATAGGTGTACCAGACAGTGGTCTTGGTGCTGCCCA
>JAEEGH010027962.1_pt1 | contig 11132 bp, 14 predicted proteins | sample 9134181 | NCBI WGS metagenome assembly JAEEGH01 (sample SAMN16246544, study PRJNA631951) | gut metagenome | biome: gut microbiome; feature: rumen; material: DP-attached | host: Bos | place: Iran: Karaj | collected 2018-10
AGATCCCGCAGGTGAAAAGACTTTTTGCACTCAGAGAGCATCTGATCCCGTACCTGTATAATCAGATCTGGCGCTCGGCGGAAGATCATCGGCCGGTGATCTATCCGCTGTTTCTCCGCTATCCTGAGTACAGCAGTGAATACGGGACCTTCTTTTTCGGAGATGACATGCTTGTCAGTCCTGTCTTCCGGGAGGGGAGCGAATCGGTGGATCTGACTTTGCCGGAAAATAATGGCAACTGGTACCGCGAGGATCCTGCGGCGGTCGGAGGCTCCGCGGAAGCGGGCAGCTGCATGGCATGCGGCGATCAGCACCTTACCTGCGGCATCCATGATCTGCCGGTTTATTTCATCAAAGGCGGCTGCGTGATCCGTGATGAGAACGGCTACCGGATCTATCCCATGGAATCCGGAACCTTCACGGAAAGCTATCTGGAGGATGACGGAGTCAGTCCTCTGACTGCGGACAATCACAGGATCGTCCGGTTCACCGTGACCGCGGACCGTCAGACGGTGTGCGTGGAGACGGATGCGGAGGACGTGAGTCGGATCCGGGTCATCGACGGCTTTGGAAGAAAGGTGCTTGGAGGAGTATCATGCTGAAAAATGCCATCTTTTTCAATACGTTTCTGATCCTGGTCCTGTCGATCGTGCTGGTGGTCTGGACCTTTCACAAAAAATATGACCTCAGGCGCGTCGGCTGGCTTTTCCTCGCCTTCCTGGTCTATGCATTCTTCAGTCTGTTACTAAGCGGCAGCGAGATCGTGGATATCGGGTGGAATTTTCTCTTTCTGGGACCGGCATCGCTTCTGTCCGGCATCCTTTGCATCGTCGGCCTCATCCGCTTTGCCGTAAAGCGCAAGGCGCAAGTAAGCGGACCCGCGCTGCACCCCATCGTCTGCGTAGCGATGATCGTCCTGCCGGTTCTGATTTTCCTCGTTCCCTATGTGTATGAGCGGATCACGATCGGGCGGTGCGAATATCTTCTGGCCTACAATTACCAGAATGGGATCATACAGTCGGATGATACTTACATCGCCATCGTGGGCGGCAAGCCGGTGGAGGTGACGCTGCAGATCTATCCCTTCCACCGGAAGGGAGAACCCGCAAAGTGCCAGTACTTTAACGTCGTCTACCGGGAGGAGACCCGGATCGAGCCGCCGCAATACGGAGAGGACCGGAATGCGCCGGTGACGGAGGACTTAAGGCGGGCGGCAGCGGATGCTTCGCTCCGTGCGCCTTCGGCGAAAGGCGCATCCGCGTATTACTTCCCGGAGGGGCAGTATGCGATCCTGACCATGATGTCGGATGAATACTCGGGAACCCTGCTCGGAGAATACTTCTATGCCGGCGGGGAATATGTCGCGGATGTGAGGACCGCCGGAAGCTATGAAGAAGGAACGTACTATCCGCCGCGGCACTGAGATCGGGAAGGGTATTGAAATCGGGAAAGGCATTGAGATCGGAGAACACGCCCGGCGCGTACCGGAGGCCGGAAAAAATTTTATAGAAGAGAGGGAACAAAAATGGAATCCATGCAAGATTTCGCAAAGGAACTGGAAGAATCCTATCGGCAGTTCGATGAGCAGTATTTTGCCGAAGACGATTCGGAGGAGGACGATGTCTGGTCGGGCATCCTGGAAAAATTCCGCTCCAAAGAGACGATCTCCGTCAAGGTAAAGGAGGCCGTCAAGGGCGGCGCCGTGGCTTACGTCGACGAGCAGCGGGCCTTCATCCCCGTATCGCAGCTCTCGGACAGCTATGTGGAGAACACGGAGGATTATGTCGGAAAGCACCTCGACGTCCGCATCACCGAGGTCGACAAGGCTTCGAAGAAAATCATCCTCTCCGCGAAGGTGCTCCTGCGCGAACAGAAGGAAGCGCAGAAAAAGGAGGTCCTGGGACGCATCAAGGCGGGAGACGTCTATGAGGGAACCGTGGAGAGCATCGTCCCCTACGGCGCGTTCATCGCTCTCGGGGAAGGCATCTCCGGACTCCTTCACATCTCGCAGATCTCTGACCGGCGGCTTGGGAGCCCGCGCGAGGTCCTGAAGGAAGGACAGAAGGTAAAGGTGCGTGTGCTGAAGACGGAAGAGGGCAAGGTCAGTCTCACCATGCGCGAGCTCGAGAAGGAGGAGCCGGCCGCGGACCTCTCGGAAGGGGCGACCTTCACCGATACGTCCGGCGAAGGAGCGGTCACGAGTCTGGGCGATCTGCTGAAAGGACTCAAGCTGGACTAAAGGACGCAAGCCGGATGAAAGAGCGCAAGCTCGATGAAATACGCCAGAGAGCAGATGGATTAACGCATTTTCAGATACACAAAAAAGGATGAACAAAGATGGCAAATGAAAACGGCGAATGGATCATGCGTGGCCTTGACTGGAACGACCCGTACCGGATCCGCACCTGGAAGGAACTGGTCAGCTGGATCAATGAGGTGGGATTTTTGCCCCTCTTTGCAAATGAAGTGAAGGGGTTTTCCGCGGAGGAACATGTCTCCCCGGACTACTGGTGGACCGGTATCCGCGAGGAGGACCCCTGGGAGTGGCGCGAGATCATCGCTGCCAGCCATGAGGTCGCGTACGGCAAGTTCTTCGGGCACAAGGCCGGTTTTATCAGCAGAGAGTGGCTTCCGTACTTTGCCAATTTCCGGAGGGACGGGTACGATTTTGACAGCCGCTGGGCCGACGGACTGGCCAGCCGCCGCGAGAAGAAGATCATGGACTTCTATATCGGCGAGGACGAGGACGGCGACCTCCTCTGGAAGGATGAGGAGATCCTCTCCACCGAGCTCAAGAAGAGGGCGGGCTTCGGGGGTAAGACCGGCGAGAAGAATTACCCCGGCATTATCTCCGGACTGCAGATGCAGCTTTACCTCGTCATCACCGATTTTCGCAGGCGGACCAACAAGCGCGGCGAGGAATACGGGATGGCCGTGTCCATCATGCTGCCGCCCGAGACCGTGTGGGGCTACGACCATGTAACCTCCGCCTATAACGAGAAGCCGGCCGTCTCAAGACAGCGCATCCTTGACCGCGTGAAGGAGCTGTATCCCGAGGCGTCCGAGGAGAGTATCCTCCGCCTCATCGGGAAAAAATCCGGCTGAGATCCTCTACCGCCGGGTGGGATAAACCGGCGGAATAAACCAGCGGTTCAGTGTGCTTTTCTCCGATCCGTCCGATAATGTTTATGCAGGATAAAACATTACAAGGAGGAGAAACGCATGAATCTGAGGAACATGATCACCTATGTCGGAAGTACCGCAATGAGCCCCAAATGTGAGCTGTGCGGGCGTTCCTACCCCATGGGACTGATTCCGCTGTCCCAGCACAAAGCACCCGCAGTCACCACCCTTCGCACGAAGCGTGGCATCGTCATCCTCTGCGCCAAGTGCGTCAACCGCATGCCCCGGAAGGAGATCCGGCGTCTGATCGAGGAGGGCCTCACCGGGCAGGACATCGCATAACCGATCCGTGGATCTGTAGAGCAGCCCCCGCGAATACCGCGGAGGCTGCTTTTTTTGTAAAATACCTTTACCGACAGTCCATGCATTGCAAAATATAGTATTTCGTATGTAAATCCTTGCTATTCGTTTTATAATAATCTTGGAGATCAGGAAAGTTTTTGGTTTGTAAGGATATAGTTTTCATTTTTTCAAGGGGGGGTAATTACATGTATTTTACTGAGTTATTAAATAGTCTGTATGATTTTTTTCGTACGGCAACGGGGACAGTGATAGCTGTTCTTGCAATTGCGTTTATCATTAAGTGGTCATTTATCAGCTGGATTATTAAGTATTCAGTAAAAGCAGCCATAAAGGAAGCGTGGAATGAAAGAATCCGCTGGGAGAGACTATATGATAACAATAATCCCCCTGCCGAGTGAGACCTAAAGGTTGCAGGATGTTTATTGAGGATTACTAGCTTTGCGGCGTAAGGATAAAAAGATGAAGATAGCCGTCAGTGCATGCCTTTTAGGTGAGAACTGCAAATACAACGGAGGCAATAACTACAGCGCGAAGGTGGCGGAATTTACCCGGGGACATGAGGTGATTCCGGTCTGCCCGGAGGTGTACGGCGGACTGCCGACGCCACGGGAACCTTCCGAGATCGTGGATGGAGTCGTGCGACACCGGGATGGATCCTCTGTGGACGAGGAGTTTCGCAAGGGGGCGCAGATCGCGCTGGAGAAGGTTCTGCAGAGCGGGGCAGAGCTGGTGATCCTGCAATCGAGAAGTCCGTCCTGCGGAGTGAAGACGATCTACGATGGCACATTTTCCGGCAGGGTGATCGAGGGCCAGGGGATCTTTGCGAGGCTGCTACAGGAAGCGGGGATCCGGGTCGTGGATGTGGCTGATCTGTAGAAGGCGTTTCATCGCAGACACAGAAGAAGGGGGAAAATATGGGAGTAACGGTAAAACAGATCGATGAGCAGACCTGGAGCTTTGAGGAGGAGGGCGTGCGATTTTTCCTGCTGGCGGGGACGCAGAAGGCACTGCTTCTCGACAGCGGGATGCAGACGCGCAACGCGAAGGAGCTGGCGCAGGAACTGACGGATCTGCCGTTGGAGCTGATGAATACGCACGCGGATCCGGATCATGTGGGGAGCAATGAGGAATTTGACCGGTTCTACATGAATCCGGCGGAAGCGTCCAATTTTTTCAATACCTTTCACCGCACGGGGACGATGGTGCCGGTCTGGGACGGGGACCGGATCGACCTGGGAGGACGCGAACTTCAGATCGTGACGATTCCGGGACATACGCCGGGAAGCATCGCGGTCATCGATCTGCAGCACAGGAGAGTCTTCGCCGGGGATTCCGTGCAGGACGGGCGGATTTTCATGTTCGGCGTGCAGCGGGAGATGCATGCGTACCGGCTGAGCCTGAAGAAGCTGGAGGCGCTTCAGGGTCTCTTCGATGAGGTATATCCCTGCCACGGCACCTGTCCGGTGAAGCCGGAGCTGATCGGGCAGCTGTATGAGGCGGCCGGAAACGTGCTGGCCGGGAAGGTGCAGGGAAAAGCCGCCGAGATGCATGGGAATCCGATCATGGTCTATGATGTCGGCGTGGCGGGATTTCTGTGTGAGCCGTAGGGCAAAGCGGCTCGCCTTTGACGGGACGGCGATCGGGCTGTTCGGCAACTGGATCAAATGGTTCCTGCTGAGCATCATCACGCTGGGAATCTACAGCTTCTGGCTGCAGATCAAGCTGAAGAAGTGGATCGTAAGCCATACGCATTACGGGTATTGATCCCAGGCTTGGGATCGTGTCCCGGAACGAAAGGAGTACAAATGGATTCGAAGGATATGGATATTCAGAATATCATCGACCTGCTGGACGGAAAGTGTGAAGCAGGTGTCAGCCGCATCAAAGTCAGTGCCTCCGAGGAGATCGCTCCGGAGACCGTGAAGGAGCAGTACCATCACGGACGCTGCGATGTCGGCAGTCCCTGGGCGACCGGAACGGTCGGGAATTTTGGATGTGATTGAGATAAGGAAAACAGGACACAGAATTTTCACAAAGAGAACACGATTTTAATACAAATGAAATCTAGGATATAGGATGCGTGGATTTTCCATGCATCCTATTTTTGTGCAACAGAGTCCGGGCGGACATCCGGGCTCGCAGGAATCGTGCCGGAAAAGCTCCATTGGCGCGGTGGAAAGGACGACAGAAAATGATCGAAGTAAACAGTTTGACCAAGCGGTACGGGAATCATACGGCGGTCGACCGGCTGACTTTTTCGGTGGAAAAAGGGCAGGTCTACGGCTTCCTCGGACCGAACGGCGCCGGCAAATCGACGACGATGAACATCATTACCGGGTATCTGGCTCCCACGGATGGGACGGTGACGATCGATGGCATCGACATTCAGAAGGACCCGGAGGCGGCGAAGGCGAAGGTGGGATACCTGCCCGAGATACCGCCGCTGTATACGGATATGACGGTGGAGGAGTATCTGCTCTTTGTGGCGGAACTGAAGAAGGTGCCGTCGAAGGAGCGCAGGGCGAAGGTGGATGAGGTCTGTGAGATGACGCAGATCGCGGACATGAAGCAGCGCCTGATCCGCAACCTGTCCAAGGGCTATCGTCAGAGAGTCGGGATGGCGCAGGCGATCCTCGGGGATCCGGAGATCCTGATCCTGGACGAACCTACGGTCGGACTCGACCCGAAGCAGATCATTGAGATCCGCGACCTGATTCGGAAGCTGGGGGAAAATCATACGGTGATCCTGAGTTCGCATATTTTGTCCGAGGTCAGTGCGGTCTGTGACAAGATTCTGATCATTTCGCACGGCAAGCTGGTGGCCTGCGATACACCGGACGGTCTGCAGGGGCTGATGAGCGGCAATGCGGAGCTTGAGCTGACGGTGCGCGGCGACGGGCAAGCGGCGGCGGAGGCAATCCGAACGATCGAGGGCGTCAGCAGCGTGGAAATAAAAGAATCTGCCGCGGACGAGGCGAAGCTGAGCGTTGTGACCCCCGTGGATACGGACGTACGCGAGCAGGTATTTTATCTGCTGGCCGGGGAGCATCTGCCGATCCTGGAGATGACGCTGAATCACAGATCTCTGGAGGATATTTTCCTCGAGCTGACAGCGGATGCGGACCGGAAAGATGAGACTTCCGGAAAGGCACGCAAGCATCGGAAGAAAGGCGCGGAGGATCCGGAGGAAGCAGCTGCACAGGAACCAGAGGAAGGCGCTGCGCAGGATCCGGAGAAAGATGTTTCGCAGGAGAATGGACAGGAAGGACAGCAGGCGCAGCAGACGGCCGAAGAAACGGACTCCAAGGAGGCGGATGAGAAATGATTGCGATATACAAGAGAGAGCTGAGATCCTTCTTTCACAGCTTTATCGGGTTTTTATTCATTGCGGTGAACCTGTTTTTCCTGGGGTTGTACTGCACGATCTATAATCTGATGAACAGCTACCCGTATTTTTCCTATGCGATCGCGGGCTGCATGTTCGTGTTCCTGTTCAGTGTCCCGATCCTCACGATGCGTGTGATGGCGGATGATCGGCGAAACCGGACGGATCAGCTGATCCTGACGGCCCCTGTGTCGGTCGGCCGGATCGTGATCGGAAAATACCTGGCGACACTTACCGTATTTGCCATCCCCTGCGCGATCATCTGTCTGTATCCGCTGGTTTTGTCGCGGTTCGGCAAGGTGCCTTACGGGGAGACCTATGTGGCGATCCTCGGATTTTTCCTGTACGGAGCGGCCTGCATCGCCATCGGCGTGCTGGTTTCTTCCCTGACGGAAAATATCGTGATCGCGGCAGTGCTTTGTTTTGTGGTGCTTTTTGTCGGGTATATGATGCCCGGGCTGTGCGGCCTGATCTCGGAGACCGGGAATCTTCTGACGAAGATCCTGGGCTGTTTTGACATTTATACGCCCTTTGAGAGTCTGCTTGGAGGAACGCTGGATCTGACCGCGGTGGTGTATTATCTGACGCTGATCGCGCTGGCGCTTTTTCTCTCGGCCCAGGCGGTGCAAAAGCGCCGTTACAGCATCTCTGTCAGACAGCTTCGCTTCGGGGCGTTCAGCACCGGCATGATCGTGGTCGCTGTGGCGATCGCAGTGCTGGTGAATGCGCTGGTAAGACAGCTTCCGGAGGAAAAAACCGTCATCGATGTCACTTCCAACCGGCTCTATACGCTGACGGATCAGACGCGGGAGTACGTGGACACGATGGCGGAGGATGTGACGATCTATGTCTGGAGCGCGGAGGATTCGATGGATCAGACGGTGGTGAAGACTCTGGATCGCTATGCATCGCTGAGCGATCATATCCGCGTCGAGTATGTGGATCCCAGAGTGAACCCGCGTTTTTACACGAGTTACGCAGAGTCCGCGCCTACAGCCGGGTCTCTCATCGTGGTCAGTGATCTGCGTAGCAAGGTCATCGAGGCATCGGATCTGTATGAATCGACCTATTCCTACGATGAAAGTTCGTACTATGGGTACAGTGAGCAGGTGACGGGCTACGATGCCGAGGGACAGATCACGGCGGCGCTGAACTACGTGCTTTCCGAGGATATGCCGGTGGTGTATCAGATCACGGGTCACGGGGAGCGCAGTCTCGAGACGTCCTATACTTCCGCTCTGGCGAAGGCCAATGTCACCTCCGAGTCGCTTCATCTGATGGATGTGGATGCGATTCCGGACGATGCGGCGGCACTGATGATCCTTGGCCCGACCTCCGACCTGTCCGCCGATGATGTGGAGAAGGTGACGGCTTATCTGGAGCGGGGCGGTAAGGTGATGATCACCCTGACGATGACGGAGGAGGAGCTTCCGAATCTGCAGAGTCTGCTCGCCTATATGGGTCTGTCGACCGAGTCCGGGATCGTGGTGGAGGAGAGCACGGAGCACTATTATCGGAATCCGTTCTTTGAGCTGCCGGAGATGTCCTACAGTACCTACACCGCGGGCGTGAACGGGACATATTATGTCTTCAGTCCTTACAACTGCGGGCTTCGGATCCCGGAGGATACGGATGAGATTACCTACGATGTATTCCTGAAGTCCTCCGACGACGCGTTCCTGATGAAGGATTATGTGAATGCGACGGATTATTCGCAGAAGGAGGGAGATCCGGACGGGCCGTTCGCCCTGGGCGTGGAAGCGGTGAAGACACTGGATGCGAGCGGTGATGCGACGGCCGATGGAGCAAGTGCCGATGCGACCTCCGCGACGATGATCGTGCTTGCCTCCGCGGAAACATTCACCGAGGCGGCGGATGAGATGGTCAGCGGCGCGAATCGTACCGTCTTCATGAACATTGTCTCAGCCTTCTCGGATCAGGAACTGAATGTCTCCATCCCCGCCAAAAGCTATGACATGCAGCTTTTGTCCGTGACGCAGGCGGGCATCATCCGTCTCGGAGTGCTGCTTGTGATTTTGCTGCCGCTGGGCTGCCTGATCGCGGGCTTCGTGATCTGGATGAGGAGAAGGAGAAGGTAAGAAAGTAAGAAGAAGGTAAGAAGCGGGATGTAAGAACCGGAAGCGTCAAAGAGCAAAGTGGGGGAAAACTGGAGAAAAAGGCGGTGAGTACGGATGAAACATCAGGGGAGAAATCTGATTCTGTTGATCGCGGTCCTGGCGGTCCTGATCGGTGCGTATTACGGGCTGCAAAAGTATGCTCAAAGGCAGGAAGACAAAAAGCTTGATGAGGCAGCAGCGGAACTTTCGGCGGGAGAGATCCTGTCGACGGATTCCGCGGACATCCTTTCCTTCCGCTATACCTGCGACGGCACGGAATATGCCTTTGTGAAGGAAAATGACACCTGGTACTATACCGGGGACCGCAGCATGGCCATAGATGCGGATACGGTCACGACCTTCCTGAACGGCATCGCAAAGCCAGTCGCGGAGGATAAGATCGGCGAGATGGAGGACCTCTCGCCGTTTGGCCTGGCCGAGGGCTATACGGTGGTCGCCTGGACGACTGCGGATGCGGAATATGAGGTGCACCTGGGCGACTGCAACGACACGCTGGGCCAGTACTATCTGTGCGAGGCCGGAAGTCATGAGGTCTATCTCGTGGACAGCTATTATCACACCCGCCTGCAGAAGACGGCGGAGGATTTCAAGGTCGCAGAGGAGAATTCGGAAGAAAAGACAGAGGCGGAGTAAGGAAAGAGGCAGGCAGGTTCTTCCACATTTCCTCTAAATAGGGTAAGATAATTGTATGATGAATGCGCTATTTTGCGCAGATCATGGATGCGATACGAAACCATACGGGGAAGGAAACAGGACGCCCAAATTTACAAGAGGCGGACAACGAAAGGGGTGAAGCGATGATAAAAATCTACGGTATGCCGACCTGCCCTTACTGCGATTATGTACATGAACAGATCAAGGGACGTGAGGACGAATTCAGGTACATCAACATCGGGGAAAATATCCGGAATCTGGCGATTTTCATGAAGATCCGGGACAACAACCCCGTGTTCGACCACTGCAAGGAGGTCGGAGATGTGGGGATTCCGGCGTTTGTTTTCGAGGACGGACGTGTATCCATCGACCCGGCCGATGCGGGGCTGATCGAGTACGGGAAGGCGGATGCCTGCTCGGTCGAGGATCACAAGAGCGGCAGGAAGGGTTGCTGAGCGGAACGGAAGACCGGGAACAAGCGGCAGAACGGGAACGGAAGACTGGAAACAGAAGACGCGGCGAAATGCAGGAGACGAACGGGAGCTTCAGAAAGGGGGTACGATGAAGCATTTTACGTTAAGTAATGGTGTGGAGATACCCGCGGTCGGGTACGGATCCTTTCAGGCGACGGACGGATATGGCAAGCGTGTCATAAAAGATGCGCTGGAGGTCGGATATCGTTATATCGATACGGCGACGCTCTATCGGAACGAGGCGGAGATCGGAGAGGCACTGGCGGAATCTGATGTGAAGCGCGAGGAGGTCTTCCTGGTCAGCAAGGTGTGGCCCTCGATGCTGGGGCGTGAAGAGACGAGAAGGGCATTTGAGGATTCCTGCAGAGACCTGAAGACGGATTATCTGGACATGTATCTGATCCACTGGCCGAAGGAGGGTAAGCCCGATGCAGACTGGGTTTCCCGCCAGGCAGAGGGCTGGAAGGTGATGGAGGAACTGTACAGAGAGGGGCGGATCCGCGCGATCGGTGTCTCGAATTTTCTTCCGCATCACATGAAGCCTTTTCTGGAGCGGATCGAGATCGTGCCGATGCTGAATCAGCTGGAGCTCCATGTCGGCTATATGCAGGAATATGCGGTGCGCTACATGCGGGAGCTGGGCATGGTGATTCAGGCCTGGAGTCCGCTGGGCCGTGCGGCACTGCTGGGCGATGAACGGATCGGAGCACTCGCGGCAAAATACGGAAAGTCTCCGGCCCAGATTTTGCTGCGTTATCTGTTGCAGCGCGAGGTCGCGGTCATCCCGAAGGCATCGACGCCGGAGCGGATGAAGCAGAATCTGGATGTCTTTGATTTTGAACTGACGGAGGACGAAGTATTTTTCCTGTCCTGCATTCCGCAGGCCGGCTGGTCGGGGGAGCACCCGGATCTGATGTGATTTGAAGGGAGCGCGAACGGGGGAAGACGTAAAGGTGACGAAGATCATTGTTACGGGGGAGCAGACGGAGGAAGGGA
>JAEEGH010027963.1_pt1 | contig 11131 bp, 6 predicted proteins | sample 9134181 | NCBI WGS metagenome assembly JAEEGH01 (sample SAMN16246544, study PRJNA631951) | gut metagenome | biome: gut microbiome; feature: rumen; material: DP-attached | host: Bos | place: Iran: Karaj | collected 2018-10
ATCAAGATTTACAAAAGTATTAAAATCATCATTTGTTGCAAGCTTAAGATTTTTTGGCATGGAAGGCTTAATGCTTAATAAATTGCCCTGCATATCTACACTTATCTGGCCTGTAAGAAGAAACTTATATCCAAAAGCCCAGGGAACTTCGACTTTTGCTTTTTTACATACAAGCAGGCAGGACTCTGCGCTTTTTTCTAGATAGGCCTTAAAAAGACAGAAAGTTTTTCCTTCATGATAATAATAAGAGTCACCCGCCTCATTACTTGTATAACCGCTTTTAAAAGTGCCGTCTCGGTTTAAAGTAAATTTTGGAAAAGTCACGTCTGCATAGGTTTGTTTATCTCCTAAATGAAGGTCTGCAGAACAAGTAAGAGAATCGCCTTTTTTCTTGATCTCGTAAATTGTTATTGTAAATTCATCAAAATCAAGTTCAATCTCTTCGTTTAATTCAGCTGAGTCAAAATCAAAATCTGTAAAGGGAATTGAAAATACGGGGGTGGTTAGTAAAAATACCAATAAAAAAAATAAAAGTCTATTACACAAATACTTTTTCATATAATATCGCCCTGATAATTATCATTTTTTAGTTATTCGGACTGCAATCCCCGGATTTTTTCTACTGTTAAACCTGTAAAGTCTGAAATATCATCAAGGGGAACATTCTTTTTTAACATTCTGGTGGCAGTTTCAATTGCTTGTTGCTGGGCGCCCTGTTTTATCCCCTGCTGTAATGCTTCGGCGGCACGGACATTACCATATTCTTCTACAATTTTGCTTGCCATTTGCACCCCCGTTTATATAACATTTTTATAAAGAAATATTTCCATCTGTACAGTAGACTATTGCTCCGCTTGGGAAACGCGAATTCCAGTCAGTATCCCACTGAGATTTAGTACCGACGAAATGAATTGTTTTGAGTTTGGAACAATTATCTAATGCATAACTATGAATAAAAATAACACTAGAAGGAATAGTAATTTCTGTTAATGAACTACAGCCAAAAAATGCAGAGCTACCAATACTTGTAACGCTATCTGGTATTGTTATTTCTTGTAATGAACTACAAAAGCTAAATGTAGCATCATTAATAGTTGTAACACTATCTGGTATTGTTATTTTTTGTAATGAACTACAACTAGAAAATGCAGAGATACCAATACTTGTAACGCTATTTGGTATAGTTATTTCTTGCAATGAACTACATCTGTAGAATGTTTGCCTTCCAATACTTGTAACACCATTTGGTATTGATATTTTCTGCAATAAACTACAATCCTCAAATGCATATTCTTCAATACTTGTAACACTATTTGGTATAGTTATTTCTTTTAATGAATTACAATTTTTAAATGTTTCCCTTTTAATACTTGTAACACCATTTGGTATTGTTATTTCTTGCAATGAACTACAGCCAAAAAATGCAGAGCTACCAATACTTGTAACGCTATCTGGTATTGTTATTTCTTGTAATGAACTACAACCATCAAATGCATAAGATTCAATACTTGTAACATTAATTGGTATTGTTATTTCTTGTAATGAACTACAATTAAGAAATGCCTGACTTCCTATACTTGTAACACTATCTGGTATTGTTATTTCTTGCAATGAACTACAACCTCTAAATGACAAGAAATCAATACTTGTAACGCTATCTGGTATTATTATATGATTTAGCAGACTACAATTATAGAAACTTGCTGTACCTATTCTTTTTAAACATTCAGGTAACACAACTTCTTTACAAGAAGAAAAATATGAAATATAGGAATAGGGATCAGCCAAAAATGATCTATAACTCATTGACGTTCTTCCAGTTGCCTTAGATAAATCCAAAACCGTATTTTCCGGAATGCTGTCACACAAGGCTGCTAAAATATTATCATCTGATAAATCACCAGAATAATGGACAACATTATACAAAGTTGAATTGGAAGCAAATGAAGCTAATGTATCCGGGGTTACATTAATTCCCCAGCTTGCATACAAAGAAAAATCTTTTCGACTGTCAGCGGGAATTGTTGTTACTTTATTATCAAACGTAGACTCAGTGTACCAGCCTTCAAACGTATATCCATCTCTGGCAACAGTTGGCAAAACAATATCATCACTAAACTTTGTAAAAGATTGACCTGCTATTTCTCCGGCGCCATTTGTGTTATATGTTACGGTACAAACTTTATTTAAATTTTCAATTACAATCGTTTTTATGCTTGTACAAGAATCTGCAACAACGACAATTTCCTTATATGTATCTAATAATAGGGTTTCATTTTCATCGGCATAAAAATATGCTTTAAATTTATAATAACCCGTTGGGACATTCTGCTTGAAATAACTGATTGCATTATTTGAAATTTGAAGCGAAGTAAGTTCAAAACCATTGATAACAGAATCTGTATCTATTGAAAAAAGACCGGCTTTAACATGATTAATATCATTTACAGCAGGTAAATCAAGTGTAACATCAAGGATTCCTTTACCTTCCTGAGTTTTTATATCCTCTTCTATAAGATCAAAATGAAAAATCAAAGAATGATTTCCAATTGTAATATTATATGAATCAATATTTGAAACAAAACGAGACTTTCCTATTACTGCAGAAAAAGAAAAATCCCATGTTCCGGTTTCGATTGGAATCTTTTTATTTAGTAATTGATGAACGGTATCGAATTCACCAAGTACTATTGTATTTCCGTTATGTTTTCCCGATAAAACAAGATCTGTCATAGCAGTAACTGAAAAAGTAGGAAAAACTGTTCTTTCTTCATCAACAGAAATTGTAATATATGCGGTATCGGAATTATCAGAATATGAATGATTACATGAAGCTAAAAAGAGGATTAAAAATGATATTAACAAGAACGAAAACTTTTTCATTATTCAGCCTCCACTTTTACATACAACAAAGATGATCTGATTTTTGTTCCGGATTTGACTTCCAGATAAATTTCATATACGCCAGGTGATAATGATTTAGTATCAAATACAAAGGTATTACCCGTAGAGCTCTGAATAGTTCCATCAACTTCCCAGGTATATGAACTGTATCCCTGGTCTGCTGTGAATGTAATACGTTCAGAATTTTGAGTTTGTGTTATAGATACATCGGAAGTAGCTGAAGCGTAAACCGAAACAGTTAATGCACCACCCCATTTAGCCCACAAGGTTATATCGCCAGTACTTCCTTTTTGTATTTTTGTAATTCTATCTCCTGAAAAATCGGAATCCTGATACCAGCCCAAAAACGATGCATCTGTAAGAACAGGATCCTCCAGAACTATTTCCTGTTCTATTGTATAAGTCAGCGGATTTAAAGAAGAATTTGTTCCCCCATTAAAATGATAAATAATCGCATATTTAACAGGTACCCATTTAGCATACAGTGTTAAATCCCCTGTGCTACCCATAGGAACTGAAGTAATTTCACTGTCGGAAAAATCTGAATTTTCATACCAGCCTTCGAAGGTGTAACCCGTTTTTGTTGGATCAGCAAATCCGAATTGTTCATTAACGGTATAGGTAGTTTTATTGGAATCGTTATTGGTTCCGCCGTTTAATTCGTAGGTTATAGTATAATTGTTCACACTCCATTTGGCGTAGAAGGTTTTGTCGCCGGTACTGCCTTTTGGAATTACAGTTATGCTTTGACCAGAATAGTTATAATTGTCATACCAGCCTTCAAACGTATAACCGGTGCGAGAAAATGTTTCAAGTGTTACTTTTTCTTCGATTGTATATGAACTGGTAGGTGAATACGCTAAATTATTCATTAATTTATATGAAATTGTATACTTTTTTGGATTATACTTTGCTGTAAGAGTCATATTACTTGTAACAATATATTCTTCTGATTTTCTAGAACCATCTGAATACCAGCCCAGGAATGAATCGTAGCCTTCTGGTAAAGTGCTGTTTTTTCTTTTATAACTTGAACCAAGTTTTTCACTCTGATTAAAAATTTTAACATAGCAGTTATCGGGACAATAAGGATCTTCAAAAACGACCCTATACACAACCTTTTTGTCTGGTGAAAGAATTTTGTTGTATTCTACCTTCACATCAAAGAAATCAATATCGCCATCATTAAGATAGGCCATAAATTTATCTGAAACTTCAACTGCATCAAATTCGGTGTCGTTAGGTTCGCCGTAATTATAGCAGGTCCTTAATTCGTCTGTTGTCGTTGGAATTGTAAAATTATCCTGTTCTGTTGAGCCGGGATTTACAACATAAAACATTTCAGTACTGGCAGAAAGTTCACCTTCTACTGTGGCACCGCTGAAAGAAAGTGTATAAGTTTTATCTTTGCCAAAATCAGGAACATAAAGAGTTTTTGAAGTATCGTGTGGAATATCAAAGAACTGCGAATTATAATCAGGGTAAATTACAAAACCATTCAGCGCAGCATCTGTATTGTTTTCTGTGCTTTTTGCAGTAACTGTAATCGGGAGCATTCCTCTGAAAAATCTTAACGGCACATAGTCTTTCCAGGTTCTGCCGGTTTTCATATTTGTGATGTCTATATTCAATCCTGTGTCAACATAACCGCTGTCAATAGTTCCATAACTAACTTTAAGCTTGATTTCTTTTGTAAGACCTGGCTTTAAGGTTGAGAAAGTAATTGCATTTAAAGCAGCACCATTTTCGTCTGTGATTTTTAGCTGCGGATCTTCACTTTGTATTTCACAGGCTGACGTTTCTGAAGTTACTTCGCTGATATTTGTAATGGTGAGGGTCATTGTATAAGTTTTAAGACTGTTTCCATATAAATAACCGTCATCTTTTTGATCATCACTAATTACACCTGTAACTTTAAGGCTGTATTCGCCCGGATTTGTTACAGGGATTGTTCCCATATCTGAGCCGTCGTTTTCAATTTTGATTTCCGGGATAACGAGAACTGTATCTTTTGTTGAAACTGTTACAGTCTGCTCATCGCCGGAAACTGGGGCCGTAAGATTTATTACACCATCGTCTGTTGGCTCGGCTTCTTTTTTATAGGATTTATATTTTTTAGAAGAGGCTTTTACTTTTACGTTTCCCGGTGTCACAGAAGACGCAGCTCTTGTAACTGTATCTTCAAAACCGACAAGCTTTAAACTGTAAGAAAGATTTGACCCACCCTTTCTGAAAAATGGAATGGCATTATTTTGAATAACAGAATCGGACTGCTTTGTGAACTTACCGATTCCATTTACAGATAATTCTGATTCTGTAGAAGAAACTGCATCATAAACGTTTGAAACCTGGTCAGAATCTTTTTTATAAACTGTAATCTGATTTTCATCTATAACATAAACGGCACCACTGTCCATGCGAACCCAGGTTCCCCAGAAAAACTTATTTATAATAGAAGATTCCTGATTTTCCGGCTGCTGATTGTTTTGATTTTGAGAATCATCCGGATTTTCGGGAGTTACAGTGCCTTTACAAGATGATATAAGTAAGAATAAGGCTAAAAAAAATGGGATGCAAATTATTTTCTTCATGAAATAATTATACATCCCATATTATTGATTTTCAACTCAATTTATTTTGCGTCTACAGCGGAACTTGCTGAACCGCTTGAACTGCTGCTTCCGCGTGGTTTTGGATTTGGATTTGTTCCCTTGCGCAGGAAGGCATCCTTGTAGCCGTATGCCTTGAAGCGTGCAAGAACAGTTCCGTATTCATCAAGAGTTACAGGTCCAATAAGAATCTGTTTTGTTCCCTTTGCAGTTGGAACGATTGTAAGTGGATACTTCTTACCGTACTTGTTTACAATCTCAAGAATATTTTCATCATCACGCAAAGTTGCAATCTGGATATAGTACTTATCTGCTTCGAGTTCGTTCAAGCTTTCAATCATGAACTTGCTGTAGCTTGTTTCGTTTCCAGAAGCAGCAGGCTGAACTACAACATTATTGTTTACAGTGATTTCTGGAACAATAACTTCTGGCTCAGCTTCTTCTGCAACTTCTTCTACTGGTTCCAGAGCAGGCTCTTCTACAGGCAATGAAACTTCATTGTTCAAAGTATCGAATTCTGGTGGAAGAGCTTCTACTTCTTCCTCTTCTTCGTACTCTGGAGGATTTTCGTCAGCAGGAACAAGAACTATTGCATCGTATTCTTCTTCATCTTCTTCAAGAACTTCCGGTTCGTCGCTTACTTCCTCTTCTTCTTCGATTACTTCGTCTTCGACTACTTCTTCAGCTTCTTCTGGCTCTTCGACAGGCTCAGAGTCTACAAATTCTTCTTCAGAGTCTTCTACTATTTCTTCCTCTTCTTCTTCAGCAACTTCTTCTTCAGCAACTTCTTCTTCTGCTTCTTCTTCGGCAGGTTCTTCCTCTGGAACTTCTTCGAGTTCTTCTTCAAGGAATGCTTCTTCCTCTTCTTCTACAAGTTCGTCCGGTTCATCTTCGTAATAATCTTCTTCAAGATCTTCATCGAGGAGTTCTTCTTCAGGTTCTTCCTCTGGAGTTTCTTCAACTTCTTCAGCGACTTCTTCTTCAGTTTCTTCTGTTTCGAACTCTTCTTCTTCGAAGTCCTCCAGTTCTTCTTCCGGCTCTTCTTCGATTATATCTTCTTCTTTAATATCTTCAGGAATATCTTCTGGTTCTTCTTCCTCAATATATTCCTCTTCGATTTCTTCTTCTGGCTCAGCAGTTTCTTCAACAGCTTCTTCAGCTTCTTCTTCTACTGCTTCCTCTTCAGGCTCTTCTACAGCTTCTTCCTCTGGTTCTTCAGCAGGAGTTTCTTCTTCAAGGTCATCAATACCTTCATCCTGAATAAACTCTGATTCTGGCTCGTAAGCTTCTTCTTCCGGCTCTTCCTCAACAGCAGGTTCTTCTTCTACAGTTTCCTCTTCTGTTTCTTCTTCCTGAGCAGGAATTGTTTCATATTCTTCAGGTTCGTCTGCTGGAAGATCATCAATTCCTTCGTCACTGAACTCTTCGTAAAGAACAGGTTCTTCTTCAGGAGCTTCTTCTACAGTTTCTTCTTCTGCTTCTTCTGCAGGAGTTTCTTCTATATATTCAGGAGCCTTTTCTTCTACAGGTTCAGGCTCGTAGAAATCTGGAACTTCGTCATCATCAAAATATTCAAACTCTGTAACTGGTTCTTCTTCAACACTTTCTTCAACAGGCTTTGAGTAGATTTCTTCTTCCGGCTCTGTTGCAGGGATTGTTGTCTTAGAATCTGAATCTGGTTCCTGCCATTCTTCTGCTGCTTCATAAACAGGACTTTCTTCTTCAGGTTCTGGTTCGTAAACTGGACTTGTTTCAACAGGCTCCGGCTCTTTTACAGGTTCGTAAACTGGTTCCGGCTCTTTTACAGGCTCATAAACAGGCTCGTTTTTAGGTTCAACAACAGGCTCTGGTTCTTTTACAGGAGCTTTTTCTGTATTGTTTGAAGCAATTACAGCAGAACCATAAACTCTTTCATCCTGATTTGAGCGTTTTGTGATTTTTACGATGTTATTTGTATTTCTGCTGATTCCAATTGCGTCTGCAGCTTCTGGAGAAAGCATAATTGCAACACCTTCGGATGGATCAAGGGCACCAATTACGAGAATATCGATTGTTGCATCTCCAGTGATATTTGTTACGCTGATAATATCACCAGGAAGATAGCCTACTGTCTTGGCAAAGAGTCCTTCTGGGAATACTCCTGGCTCAACAACAATGGCTCTACCATCCAAAGACGGGCTAAAGGATGCCAGTACAAGACATCCTATTATTATGAATCCAAGCTTTGATATATTCTTAAAAAATCTGTTCTTCTTCAATTTATTTTTCATACCCGCCCATCCTTATGCTTTAGTAGATTTCAATATTTTTGAAATCTCTGATATTAGTCTCGAAGAAACACTCCGCAAGCCTTTTTCATCAAACGCTTTGACGGAACTTTCAAATTTACTCTCTTTTATAGTCTTACCAGTCGACACCGAAGCAAGCGACCAGTCAATTGTATGAAGTGAATTGGTGTAATAAAGCTTGATTTGTACAAAGAAATCTGAAGACCCCTCATAAGCATCACCCATTGCCTTATTAAAAAGTATCAAATCATCGCTTGCAGAGCATGAAACTGCTGCAGGTGAGTTTGTAATAATATATCCTGTTTCAAAAAAGCCGTTCAAAAGCTCGTCTTCAATAACAAGAGAGTCTTCAGAAACAGCGTCTGTCCTGTCGTCGTGCTGTACAATCTGTAACTGGATCTGCTTAGCAAAGCAGAAGTTTGCGCACAACAAAAGAACCGCAGCAAGGATTATATGTTTAATTTTCCCCATAATAACACCCCATAAACACAATATAGGTTTTATACTTCTATTTCGGTGTTTTTAATGGGTGAGTTTAGAAAAAAAATAAAAAAATATAGAAATGCATTCATATAGAAAAAATGGCTTCCGCCATTTTTTCAACTTGTATATTAATGTATGTTTTTTCTAAACTCTCAATTCTAATTGCGAAATTCATACTTTTGTGTTAATATTTAGAAAGGGTTGGGACATGGATAAACGTATCTATATTATAGGTGCCGGTTTTGCAGGGCAGACTATTGCCAGTGATATTCGGCGTAAAAAAATATTTGGAAAAGTAAACGCCTTTTTGGATGATGATAAGAGCATCATCGGTACTTCAATTGATGGTATTCCTGTTCTTGGACCTATTGATAACGTTACTTCAATCCTTTCTAATTCTGATTTAGACGAAGCAATAATTGCAATTCCTTCTGCCCCAACCGAACGTATTCGTGAAATATATGAAATCCTTGTAAAAAACGGATTCAGCCACATAAAAATCCTTCCTGGTATAAGCCAAGTAATAGAAGGAACTGCGCACCTTGTTCAAACTCGTGAAATTGATCCGCTTGATATTCTTGGACGCACTCCGATTGCAATTTCTCTTAAAGAAAGCCTGAATTACCTTCGTGGAAAGCGTGTTCTTATTACAGGTGCGGGTGGTTCCATTGGTTCAGAGCTTGCACGACAGCTTTTGAGTGGAGGCGCTGAACGACTTTATCTTCTTGGACATGGTGAAAACTCTATTTGCCAGATTTTCCGTGAATTAAAGGTACTCCAGACAGAAGGCGTTGGCGAAAAAGCAACAGTTGTTCCGATTATTGGAGACATGCGCGACCGCGAATACATTGATTACATTATCAAGCAGACAAAATGTAATGTAATTTTCCACTGTGCTGCCTACAAGCACGTTCCTATGATGGAAGAAAATCAGGTTGCGGCAATTGAAAACAATGTATTCGGAACAAAAAATCTTCTGGACGCAGCAATAAAACATCATGTAGACAGATTTGTTCTTATTTCTACAGACAAGGCAGTTGCACCTGTAAGCGTTTATGGTGTTTCTAAAATGCTTTGCGAAAAGCTTGTGCTTGAATATGCAAAAAAGGCAGATAAAAATCAGGCTGTGATGTTTGTAAGATTCGGAAACGTTCTTGGAAGCCGTGGTTCAATTCTTCCGCTTTTCCAGAGTCAGATAAAAACAGGCGGACCAATCACAGTTACAGATGAAAAAATGGAACGCTTCTTTATGACAATCCCTGAAGCCTGTTCGCTTGTACTTCAGACAGGCGGCGTTGGCAAAAACGGTCAGTCATATCTTCTTGATATGGGCGAGCCAATAAAAATAATCGACCTTGCAAAACAGATAATTCAGTTCAGTGGCCTTGAACCATATAAAGACATTGATATAAAAATCGTAGGCGCCCGCAAGGGTGAACGACTCATTGAACCGCTTTGGCTCAAGGAAGAAAATCCAACTGCTACAAAATATCCAAAAATTCTTCAGCTCGAAAATAAAGATTATGAAGAAGGCAGACTGGACGCCTTGCTTCAAAAGCTCTACCCTATCTGCTTTTATACACAGGGTCAGGAATCAGATTTCCGCAACAAAGAAAAACTCGTTAAGCTTTTGTGTGATGACTGCAAGAGCCTCAAGGATTTTTACGAAGAAATAAAAACAGACGGTCAAAAAAGGACGGACATATTATGAGTGATCAAACAAGCATAAAAGTTCCATTTCATAAAGCTGCAATTACAAAGGCAGAAGAAGAAGCCGTTCTTGATGTACTTCGTTCAGGCTGGCTCACAACAGGAAAGTATGCGCTTGAATTTGAAAAAAAGTTTTCTGAAGTTGTAAGTAAAGGCGATGAAGGAACTGGCCGCGCACCGGTTATCAGTCTTGCGGTAAACTCAAATACTTCGGGAATGATTTTAGCAATGGAAGCCTGTGGTGTACGAGCTGGAACTTATGTAATCACAACTCCCTACACTTTTGTTTCTACTGCTGCCTGTGCAAGACATCTTGGCGCCGACGTCCTTTTTGCAGACGTAGAAAAAAACACCTATAGTATTGACCCTGAAAAAATTGAAATAATCCTGCAAACCGCAGCATCTCAAGGAAAAACTGTAAAAGCAATTGTTCCTGTTCACATTGCAGGAAATGTTTGTAACATGGAACGCATTGTTGAACTTGCAAAAATATATTCAACACCGCAGAACAAAATCAGTGTAATAGAAGATGCAGCACACTCCTTCCCGTCGCCGACTAAACTTGGCTATGCCGGAACAATAGGAGACGCCGGAGTCTTTTCTTTTTATGTAACAAAGACAATCACAACTGCAGAAGGCGGAATGGTGTGCACCCGCGACCCTGAACTTGCCCGCCGCATGACTGTTATGCGCATGCACGGAATGGACCGTACAACCTGGGACCGCTACACTTCACCAAGAGCAAGCTGGGAATACGATATTGTTGCTCCAGGCTATAAATTTAATCTTCCAGATGTACTTGCCGCTTTGGGCTGCTGCCAGGTAGAACGCGCAGAACTTTTTTATGAACAGAGAAAGCGTATTGTAGAAAAATATAACGAAGCCTTTGGTAAACTCGACTTTATTCAGCTGCCGCCGGACGGTGAAGGAAATTCTTGGCATCTTTACTTAATGCGCATCATTCCAGAAAAACTTAAAATCACCCGCGAAGAATTTGCAAAAAAAATGCAGGCTGCAGGACTTGGAATTTCCGTTCATTTTATTCCGATTTTTCATTTTACTTATTGGAAAGAATTGTACAAAGATTTTGATGTCGCTCACTATCCGAATGCAGAAAAGCAATATTCAAGAACAATT
>JAEEGH010027965.1_pt1 | contig 11130 bp, 8 predicted proteins | sample 9134181 | NCBI WGS metagenome assembly JAEEGH01 (sample SAMN16246544, study PRJNA631951) | gut metagenome | biome: gut microbiome; feature: rumen; material: DP-attached | host: Bos | place: Iran: Karaj | collected 2018-10
ATGTCGTAATTAGTATCATATCTGTCCTTGAGAAGATTGTGCTCACTGAAGGTCACTCTGCTCTTGATCTCATCAGAAATCTTAAATGAAGGGCCCACGGAAGTAAAATACTTCTTCTTAAGATCTTCAGGAACATTAGAGACAGCCTTTGAATCATAAAGCCCGACTTTAGCCTTTTCTATTACAGTCCTGTCAAGATCCGTTGCCGTTATCCTGATACTTGAAAGCGGCATATGTCTTGAAAGTGCCATAACCAGTGAATACGGTTCATCTCCGGTGGAACACGCCGCGCTCCATATCTTGAGCCTGTTGCCGAATCTGCCGGTAAGAGTGGGGATTATCTGCTTGTCCATATATGCCCACTGGTCAGGATTTCTGTAGAACTCCGAGACATTGATGGTAATGTAGTTGATAAACTCATTAAACAGCTCTTTGTCACTGCGGATTGCATTAATATAATTATCATATCCGGTGATCCTGTTCTTAAGTATGAGATTATCGATCCTTCTCTTCATCTGCTTTTCTTTGTAAGCATTAAGATCGATGGATGTCATCTTAAGGATCTCTTTTTTGAAATATTCGTAATCAGTTGTCATCAGTGCCTCCGGAATAATACGATGTATATATTATAGACCAATATTCCCGCTGAAACGATAGAAAAATGCCTGTCCGGGAAAAAACATATCTGTCATCCTCGAACAGGCATTAATTATCTAATAATATCAATGGTCAGAACAACCGGTGAAGATCACTCCTCTTCGTTCTTGACTGCTTCGATATCTACAGGAACCTCATCAGCGTTCTCATCTGAATCGGGAGCTGTGAGAGCCTTTACGGAAAGTGAGATCTTGTGATCTGCCTCGTTGAAATCAACGATCTTGGCAGTTACTTCATCACCGACCTTAAGAACGTCTGAAGGCTTCTCTACGCGGTCCTTGGAAATCTGGGATACGTGAAGCAGAGCATCAACTCCGTTCTCAATCTCAACGAAAGCACCAAAGTCGGTCATGCGGGCAACCTTACCGGTTACAACGCGTCCGATGGCGAACTTGTCGTTAGCATCCTTCCAGGGATTCTGATCATCGAACTTAAGTGAAAGAGCAATCTTGGTTCCGTTGATATCCTTAACAAGAACCTTGAGAGTATCGCCGATACGGAAGTTCTTCTTGGGATTCTCAACTCTTCCCCAACTCATCTCTGAGATGTGAAGAAGTCCGTCTGCTCCGCCGAGGTCTACGAATGCACCGAAATCGGTAACATTCTTAACGGTACCCTCAACGATATCGCCAACCTTGATCTTGTCAAGGAGTGCCTTCTGCATCTCTTCCTTCTTGGCTGCAAGAAGCTGCTTACGGTCACCGATGCATCTTCTCTTGTGAGGGTTGTACTCAACAACGACGAAATCGATGTCCTGTCCGAGATACTTGGAAAGATCCTTCTCATAGCTGTCGGAAACAAGGCTTGCAGGAATGAAGATCCTGGTTCCGTCAACCTCAACGGTGATACCGCCCTTGAGAATAGCTGTAACCTTAGCCTTGAGTACTTCCTGGTTATTGAAAGCTTCCTCGATACGCTGGTTAGCCTTCTCCTGCTGAACTCTCTTATAGGAAACGATAACCTGACCCTCGCGGTCATCAACCTTGAGAACCTTAACCTCGAGCTTATCTCCGGGCTTTACAGCCTGAGTAAGATCTACGCTGTTATCGTTGGTGTACTCGTATTTACTCAGAATACCGTCTGACTTGCAACCAAGATCAAGAATGATCTCTTCGGGCTTAACATCAAATACGGTGCCTTCGACTACCTCTCCTGTATGTAATATGATCTTTTTAGATTCCTGCTCTTCCAGTAATTGTTCAAAAGTCAATTCCTCTGACATATTTTTGAACCTCCTCAATAATATTTTGCGGAGTGGAAGCCCCCGCGGTGATGCCGATCAGCTTAACAGATTCAGGTAGTTTGTATTCTTTAAGGTCTTCCGGTTTCTGTACACAGACCGTGTTCGGACAATTTGCCGAAGCGATCTCATAAAGCCTGCGCGTGTTAGAGCTTGCGCTCCCCCCTATGACGATCATGGCATCTGCCGATCTTGAAAGGACTTCGGCTGCATCCTGCCTGTCCTTCGTTGCTGAACATATAGTGTTCACAACGTTAGCATTATAACCTTTTTCGTTAATTATTTCAACAATTAATGAAAATTTCTTATGTTGGAAGGTAGTCTGGGCCACGATAGTGATCTCGCCCGATATTTCAAGGCTTTTCGCCTCTTTTTCGTCCCTGACCACCGTAACCGGTCCGTCGCACCATCCGCAGATGCCGATAACCTCGGGATGGGCGGGATTTCCGACTATAACGATATTCCTGCCCTTGACGCTCTCCTCATGCACGATATCATGGATCCTCTTAACAAAGGGACAGGTAAAATCGGCGACTTCACAGCCTTTTTCCTCAAGGATGGAATAAATATCCCTTCCTATGCCGTGAGCTCTGATGATTATGCAGCTGTCAGGCTCAAAATCCGTGGCTTCAAGGGTTTCTTTATCCTCTATTACCCTGACGCCCCTGTTTTCCAGGTCGGAAACAACAGTCTCGTTATGAACGATGGGACCGTAGGTGTAAATGGGTCTTCCGCTGCTCAGTTTTTCATAAACTCCGTCAACCGCACGCTTCACACCGAAGCAAAAGCCCGACGGATCAGCAAGTCTTATTTCTGCCATATTATTCTTTCCGGATGATATATCGTAAATATATCATCTGTTTATTTACAGAGCGAACTTATCTTTTCAACGACTTCTTCGATAGACATATCCGAGGTATCGACAAGGATTGCATCGTCCGCCTGCTTGAGGGGCGAGATCTCACGGGTCATATCGCGGTGGTCACGGTCTTCTATGTCTTTTTTGATCTCTTCGAAATCGGGATGCTCTCCCTTTGCTTCAAGTTCCAGAACACGTCTCTTTGCTCTTACCTCCGAGCTTGCGGTGAGGTAGATCTTAACATCCGCATCGGGCATTACAACGGTTCCGATATCACGGCCGTCCATGATGACTCCTCCGCGCTCCGCAAGGCCTCTCTGAAGCGAAAAGATCTGTGCACGGACCTCGGGAACGGCGCTTGTCACGGATGCGGTATTTCCGACCGCTTCCTCACGAAGTCTTCCGGTTACATTATAGCCGTTCAGATAGACATTCTGGATACCGTCTTCGTATTTGATATCAACAGAGGCACCTTTGCACTTTTCGGCAACGGCGCTGCGGTCATTTACATCAATTCCGCTCTCGAGCAGATACAGAGCCACTGCCCTGTACATTGCTCCGGTATCGACATATATAAGATCCATTTTCTTTGCACAGAGCTTGGCTATGGTACTCTTTCCCGCACCTGCGGGACCGTCTATTGCAACATTCATTCCGTTTCTCCTTTTGATCCGTCAATATACCCCAAAGCGCCGATACCCGCAAGATAACCTGTTGACCATGCGATCTGAAGGTTGAATCCTCCGGTCAGTGCATCAAGGTCAAGTATCTCTCCTGCGATAAATAATCCGGGAACGATCTTGCTCATCATATTCTTGGGCGATACTTCCTTTACGCTGATACCGCCCTTGGTGATTATGGCCTCATCATATCCTCTTGTTCCCGTTACGTCGATTTCAAGGTGCTTAAGAATATTGACAAGATTCTTACGTTCTTCTTTTATTATATCACCGCATTTTTTGTGCGGGTCGATCCCTGAAAGAGATGCGATGACCGGAACCATCTTGGAGGGAAGCAGATCCGGAAGCATATTGATAAAATGCTTTTCGTGATTATCGGATATCTCCCTTAAAAGCCTGTCATCAAGCTCATCTTCGGAAAGTGCCGGTTTAAGATCAAGAACGACAAGGCAGTCATCCGCTTTTCTTTTATGATAATAGCTGCTTGCGGACAAAACCATCGGACCGCTTATGCCGAAATGCGTAAAGAGCATCTCGCCGAAGTCTTCGTAAATGAGCTTGCCGCCGCTGTACATCTTAAGTCCGGTGTTTTTAAGTGACAGTCCCTGAAGATCCCTGCACCAGAGCTGCTTAGTCTCCAAGGGAACGAGCGAAGGAGTGCATTCCTTTACGCTGTGTCCCAAAGCTCCCGCAAACCTTAATCCGTCTCCGGTCGAGCCTGTTCCCGGATATGATAATCCGCCCGTTGTAAGGATCACCGCATCACATTCGAGAACCTTTTTATCTCCCAGAGTTATCTTAAAAACATCTTCTTTTTTTTCAATGCTCTTTACTTCGGAGTTCAGTCTTACCTCGACATTTTTCTCATCGAGCATTTTGGAAAGCGCTTTGATGACATCGGATGAATGATCGGATACAGGAAAGATCCTTCCGCCTCTTTCTTCCTTCACCTTGCATCCGTGTTCTTCGAGAAGCCTGCAGATATCGTTATTGTCGAATACATCAAGCGCACTGAACATGAACTTCGGATTGGTCATGATATTCTTCATGATCACATCCTTGTCCGCAGAATTTGTGATGTTGCATCTTCCCTTTCCCGTTATGAAAAGTTTCTTTCCGAGTCGGTCGTTCTTTTCAAGAAGGATGACTTTGGTATTTTCTTTTGATGCCGAAACGGCGGCCAACATTCCTGCAGGACCGCCGCCGATTACTATTATCTTATTCATCTTTCTTTTCTTCAGAAGCCTGTTTTCTGAGCGAATAGTTGAGTATGGGATCATCATCTATGAAATCGATCTCATCGTTGAGATAAACCTGATAATCATTCCATACCGATTCGAGCATCTTAAGATTCTTCCTGATCTGCTCGGGAGCCTTTATGCAGAGCGCAACGACTATTGCGTTGATAACGGAAAGAGGTGCGACGAGCGAATCAACTATCGATACCATATCCGATCTTGCATAGAGATTACAGGTCGAATAAAGAGTCATGGGGGAATGTGCGGAATCGGTGATTGCAATGACGGATGCTCTCCTGTCATTGGCAAATTCCATAGCCTTAAGTGTTCTCATCGAATATCTCGGAAAGCTGATACCGACAAACGCATCCTCTTCGTTGATCCTTATCATCTGTTCAAAGGTCTCCGTAACGGATGTAGAATTTACAAGCACGCAACCGGGACGGACCATGTTCAGATAAAAATGAAGGAATGCTGCAAGCGGCTCATTGGATCTGAGACCCATGATATAGACATTCCTTGCACGAAGCAGAATGTCCACGGTAAGATCGAATGCACTGGGATTGAGATTCTTGATGGTGTCGCGGATCTTTTCCATATCCGCGTTAAGAACGGAAGTAAGTATCTCCGACTGGGTACTGCGTCCGTATTTTTCATCTATCTTCTGAACGGAAGAAAGCTTGGTCTTGACACATTCGACCAGGCTTTTCTGAAATTCGGGATAACCGTCGTAACCGAGAGCGGATGCAAATCTTACTATGGTTGATTCGCTGACTCCGGTCTCTTTACCTAATTCGGCCGCTGTCATAAAAACAGCGGTCTCATATTCGTTCTGTATATAAAATGCGATTTTTTTCTGGCTCTTGCTCATGCGGGGGATCATGTCCCTTATCCTCATGAGCACATCACCTCTGAGATCCATATAGGTTTCCTGTTATGCTAAGAATGAATTATATGCCTTCTCGAGAAGGGACATGGTCTCTTCGTCGGTAAGATCATAATCTCCGGAAAGAGTCATGCATGCTGCACCGTGAATGAAGATCCACATCTTCATGAACATTCCGCCGGGATCCTGGCATCCTGTTTCCTTTGCCATATTGATCTCCGCAACAACATTTCCTTCCGCGCCGTTAAGGAGCTCATACATCGAGATCCTTCCGGGAATAACATCAACGAACAAAAGTCTGAAAAGATTCTTTTCTTTACGTGCAAAAGCAATATAAGCCATTCCGAGATTGGTAAAGGGAACCTTACCGATACGGTCGAAACCTGCATAATAATCCCTGAAGAATGCAACAGCCTTCTCGTAAACCGCAGTCTGAAGCTCAGACATATTCTTATAAACCCTGAAGATGGGCTGGGTTGAGCATCCTGCCTTCTCTGCAACGTGACGCGCAGTAATGGAATCAGCGCCCTCTGTTCTGGTCATTTCGAATGCGGTACTGAGTATGTGGTCGATGGTAATGCTTTCTTTACGTGCCATGCAGATTCTTTCCTAACTTTTGATTGATAGATTTTATTTGAAAAGACATTTTATCTCAGAAAAGAGACGTTTGTTATTTTAACTATTAAATCCCATCAAGTCAAGGTTTCACGGATGTTTAACAGATTTTTTTTTGAAATTTTTCTTTTTACGGAAAATGCCCATATACAGGAGCAATATGATCAGGAAAACAGCCGAGGTAAAAATGCCCGAAATCAGACCTCGGGGGATGAATTTCACCTCTATCGTGTGCATTCCGGAATCCATGCCGACAAGCAAAAATGTATCCCTGTATGAAGTGTAATCCGTTATTTTGCCGTCAACATAGATCTTATAACCGGGATTGTAAGGAAGACTTATAAACACATAACCGGCTTCATCCATATTACCTTCTGCGGTAATTCCTTTATCGCCTATATAAGTGATGTCAAATCCCTTAGCGTTCAATGCTTCGGACGCGCTGCCGAGCGCCTCTTCGTCATATCTGTATATATATGTATTTCCGAGTTCGGAATATGAAGTATCCAGGGAAACCTTTACTTCTTCTCCTTCACTCAGCATTCCTATCTCGTTGCAATAACTGTAATTGGCATTTCTGAATGTACCGATCTTCTCACCGTTAAGACAAAGATCCGCATAGATGGGAACGAGGGTAAATCCGTATTCGTCAACACCGCCCCACAGTCCGTCATCCGTTTTGACGAATCCGGAATGCATCCAGAACAGACCGTCCTTATCGGGAGTAAAAGTAATGTCAGTCGCACCGGCTGTATATTCAGAATGATAATTTTCGGGCAAAGGATCAGAAAACTTACAATCCTGTTTTACAAACACTTCCACACTCTCTCCGAGAAAGTCGGAATAGACGGTATTAATGTTATCAAAAGGATCATCCGAAAAAACCCGGAGACTTTCACCCTGATCAAGGTCTGTTCCGAAGATAAGCGGCAATGCATATTCATTTCTGTACAGATGATGATAATTGAACTCACCTATCTTTTCATAAAAATTCGAATCCGCTGTTTTAGAAATAAAATACCTGAAATCAAAAAGTGAAGCAGTGGGAGGCGTGATACCGCATTCATCCGTAATGCGTTCGGATGCACCTATTCCGATATCCGTCAGGAAAGACACAACTGCGGGATTCAGACTGGAATCAAGTATAAGAAGTCCGTCATACCCGTATAACGCACCGTCAAAAAACGTGAAATTAAAATTCTTATACAGTCTGTAATACTCTCCGTCCGAATCAAGATCGGCCTTGCCGATCAGGTCGGTCATAAATTCGTTAAATCTGTAATATTCATTTCTGTTTGTGTAGCCGATATCAACAGCAAGTCTTGCGAGTGTATATGAACCGTTGAAAAACAGCTCGGCAGCGGTAAAAAGAACAAGAAGTGCCGACACGAATTTTCGAAGGCTGTTTGAAAGCTTAAGATCAAAACCCTGAAGCTTTTTGTATCCTCTTACCGCAAAACAGATCATAAAGAAAACAAAGGTAAAAGAGTACCTTACAGAGAATCCTGCAGGATCCCTGAATCCGTGCCATACCCTGTCAAGAGGTCCGAAAATGAATGAAACAAAATATATAAGAAGAACAGCCGCACCGGCTATTCTTGCCCTGATCTCCTTTTTCCCCGCAACAAACCAAAGAATCGCAAGTATGAGAACAACCGATCCGCAGAATATATTGGGAGACGCATTGCTGTGGAGTGTGGAATAACTTCCGGGTATAAAGCTCTTTAAGATATCGAGAGGGGTATTCTTGATGAAAAGGAGCGTCGAATCATCGGCAGAAACGCTCATTTTTCCGAGCATCAGATCATTGACGATGGGAAAGAGCATAAATGATGATATTCCCGCACTGATGATCCCATGAACTGTATATATAAAGATCCGGCTTTTTAATTCCGAAAAGCCCAGCCCTTCTTCAACCATTCTGAAAAAGAAATAAATGGTAAGTGCAATGATCGTCATGTATGTGATGTGATAATCACTTATCATGCCAAGAGCTAAAAAGACGATAAACCATGCATTCTTTTTGCCTGCGATAATACTTTCAACCGAAAGAGCAAGCAGGGGAAGAAGCATTACCAGATCCATCCACAGAGGCCATAAAGCGTATATGAAATTATATGACATGAGTGAATAGCAGGCAGATAAAAAGATTATGAATATGCCGTTCGTTTCCTTGCCGTGTCTTGAGGTAAGAAAAACAGACATGCAAAGACCGCATAAACCTAATTTCAGCAGAGTGACAAAATAGATCGCATCGGGAAGCGAAGTACGCGGTACGAAGTTATAGACAATATCAAATATGGAAAGGTCGTGTGCTATCCTGCCAAGAAAACCTCCGCCGAGCGCACCCGACATAATATGAAAAAGAGAATCAAATCCGGGTCCCGGATCTGATAAGTATCCGTATGTGGGAAGAAGTTCCCCTTTCATGTCATAGATGATCAGGGTATTAACGCTTCCCGGATAGATATATACGGTAAAATATGCCAGACCCGCAATCATAACGGGAATCAGGAATGAAAAAATATATATGATTGGACGGCTTATCTTCTCTTTACTTTTCATATTCATTTAAACAGAAAAAATAATCCCCGGGCCTTTACGGCCCGAGGATTGATATCTGATCATCAAACAGGATATGCTTTGTTATCCTTGTCGGCAAGATTTACATCTACGCCTGTTTCCTGAGCCTGACGATATTTGAAGAAGTCAGTTGCAACCTGAGGGAACAATGCATAGGAAAGTACGTCCTCATCCTGCTTCTTCCACTCCTTCATCTCAGCCTCAAGAGTAGCAAGTTCGGGCTCGGTGTGACCGGTAGCCTCTGCGCTTCTTGCGGTGGAACGCTTTTCACCGGGAATGACCTTATCGATAACTTCCTGGTTCATAGGCTTAACGGTCTGACCGTAGTTACCGCGGAGGAGATCCTTGAACTCACCGGTAGCCATCTTGTAACGCTCGCCCATAAGGACATTGAAGATAGCCTGGGTTCCGACGATCTGTGAAGAAGGTGTAACGAGAGGAGGCTCACCGCAGTCCTTACGAACTCTGGGAATCTCTTCGAGAACGTCTCTGTAACGGTTCTCCGCCTTCTGTTCCTTAAGCTGGCTGACCATGTTGGAAAGCATTCCGCCGGGAACCTGATAAAGAAGGGTCTTAATGTTAACGCCGAGAACCTTGGTGTTCATGAGGCCGCTCTTGATGCACTCATCCCTGTAGGGAGCGAAGTAATCAGCGATCTCTGCAAGGAGAGTCTGATCGTAACCGGTGTCATAGGGAGTTCCCTTGAAGGTCTCTACCATAACCTCGGTAGCGGGCTGTGATGTTCCGAGTGCAAAAGGAGAAATCGCACAGTCGATAACATCAACGCCTGCCTCTACAGCCTTAAGATAGGTCATGGACGCAACACCGGAGGTGTAATGCGTATGCAGCTGGATAGGAAGCTTTGTGGACTTCTTCATGGCCGTGATGAGCTCCTGAGCCTTATAGGGAACAAGAAGGCCTGCCATATCCTTTATACAGATGGAATCGGCGCCCATTTCCTCGATCTTCTTGGCGGTATCCATCCAGTACTCAAGGGTATAGGCATCTCCCAGTGTATAGGAAAGAGCAACCTGGGCGTGGCCCTTGCCTGACTGCTTCTGCTCCTTTTTGGTGGCGTCAACGGCCGCCTGAAGGTTTCTCAGATCGTTCAGACAGTCAAATATCCTTATGATATCGATTCCGTTTGCAACGGATTTCTGAACAAAATACTCAACAACATCATCCGCATAGGGGCGGTATCCGAGAATGTTCTGTCCTCTGAAGAGCATCTGAAGCTTCGTATTCTTTACGCCGTCCCTGATCTTTCTGAGCCTCTCCCAGGGATCCTCCTTCAAAAACCTCAAGGAAGCGTCAAAGGTCGCTCCTCCCCAGCACTCAAGAGAATGATATCCGACCTTGTCAAGCTTATCAAGGATGGGCAGCATCTTCTCGGTAGGCATTCTTGTAGCTATCAGGGACTGATGAGCGTCTCGGAGTATGGTTTCCGTTATCTTAATAGGTTTTTTTGCAGCTTCTGCCATTTTATTACCTCCATTATATAATTTAATCAGACAATCCCAAATATGGCCATAAAGGTTCCGGCGGCAACGGCGGTTCCGATAACGCCTGCCACATTAGGCCCCATTGCATGCATCAAAAGGAAGTTCGTGGGATCGGCCTCCGCGCCTACCTTCTGTGATACACGGGCTGCCATCGGCACCGCGGATACACCCGCAGAGCCTATCAGCGGATTAACCTTTCCGTGGGTAGCCACACACATAAGCTTTCCGAAAAGCACTCCTGCAGCCGTACCGAAGGCAAAGGCTATAAGACCCAGTACGACTATCTTCAGGGTATCAAGATTTAAGAAGGCTTCCGCACTGGTGGTAGCTCCTACCGAGGTACCGAGAATGATAACAACGATATACATAAGAGCGTTGCTGGCAGTCTCAGTAAGCTGTCTTACGACTCCCGACTCCCTGAAGAGATTTCCTAACATCAGCATTCCTACAAGAGGCGCTGTTGTGGGAAGTATAAGACAAACAACGATGGTAACTATGATAGGGAACAGTATCTTTTCCAGCTTGCTGACCGGACGGAGCTGTTCCATTTTGATCTTTCTCTCCTTTTCCGTGGTAAACAGCTTCATTATAGGCGGCTGGATAATGGGAACCAGTGACATATAGGAATATGCCGCCACGGCTATGGGCCCAAGCAGTGCCGTCTGACCAAGCTTACCGGCAAGGAAGATGGATGTAGGCCCGTCAGCGCCGCCGATAATGGAGATGGCAGCGGCTGCCTTGTCGTTAAAGCCCAGAGCTATCGCCCCGAAATACGCGGCAAAGATACCGAACTGGGCTGCCGCTCCCAGAAGGAAGCTCTTGGGATTGGCGATAAGCGGTCCGAAGTCCGTCATCGCTCCGACGCCCATG
>JAEEGH010027967.1_pt1 | contig 11129 bp, 6 predicted proteins | sample 9134181 | NCBI WGS metagenome assembly JAEEGH01 (sample SAMN16246544, study PRJNA631951) | gut metagenome | biome: gut microbiome; feature: rumen; material: DP-attached | host: Bos | place: Iran: Karaj | collected 2018-10
TCCACTGTGTGGCCACTTGTGCCAGGTCACTCTTGGTAATCTTACCCACCTCATACATTATCTTTGAGCGTTCATACTCTGCATTGCTAAGTTCAAAAATCTTCTCGTTGGTCTTTACGGTCTCATTATTGTAGAGTACAGTGAGATATGCTCCAAGCACATCCTTTGGCAGTTGCTTCCTAGCGCTTAGAACACCCTCCTGGCTTGCTTGTAAAATTACATCATTCTGGCGTTTTGTGTATGTGAGCCTGCCACCGTTAAAAAGTGTCATGCCTGCGGATATGCCGTATTTTGCGTTATACACAGACTCGTTGTCAGGACCAAGCATATTGCGGTATGCATAGTTCTGGTTAGTGCTGGCGCTAACCGTAGGGGCAAACGCCGCCTTAGACTTACGTAAGTCCTGTTCAGCAGAACTCTTGGCGGTGATAGACTTTAACACGGTTGTGTTATTGTCAAGCGCATATTGCATACACTGCTCAAGTGTCCAATTCTGAAATGTGTTGTCATTTTGGGCACATAGCATCACAGTTGCCGTTACAACTGCCCATGTTAAAACAAATACTTTTTTCATATTAGGGAACAAATTTAATATTTAACAATTATTTTCATATAAAAGTATAGACCAATAACCTTTTTTTACCGACGAAAATAGTGCGCTAAGTTAGCGAATTTTAACTGAACTCGCCAATATATCTCTATTTTAGCTAATAAAGCTCCAGTTCACTACGTTCTTGGTTTTGCTGTGGAGCTGGTTGAGAAGCAGGGCGTTCTGTGGCTGTGAGAGCATAGGGTCTGAGGTGAGGATTTGCTCAGCCTCATCACGTGCCATTGTGAGCAGGGCGCCGTCACGGCTAAGGTCTGCCACTTGTAGGTTGAACGGCAGACCGCTCTGCAGTGTGCCTTCAAGGTCACCTGGGCCTCGCAGGCGCAGGTCAGCCTCAGCTATCTCAAAGCCGTTTGTAGTCTGTGTCATTATGTCAATACGCTTGCGCGTGTCAGAAGATATCTGGTATTTGGTTATCAGCAGGCAGTATGACTGGTCTCCGCCACGCCCCACTCTGCCACGCAGCTGGTGCAGCTGTGAGAGCCCGAAACGCTCGGCGTTCTCTATTACCATGACAGTGGCGTTAGGCACGTTCACGCCCACCTCTATCACCGTGGTGGAAACAAGCATATTGGCTCTTCCGCTTATAAACTCCTGCATCTGAGCCTCCTTCTCCGCCGGTTTCATCTTGCCGTGAACCATACACACTGTGAACTCCTTAAAAACGTTCTTCATGGCCTCAAAGCCATTCTCAAGGTCTTTCATATCAGACTTCTCAGACTCTTTTATAAGCGGATAGACCACATATACCTGCCTGCCTTGCGCCATCTGCCTGCGCAGGAAGTTGTTCAGCTGAGGGCGCTTCTCATCAAAAACATGCTCAGTCTGTATGGGTTTGCGCCCGGGAGGGAGCTGGTCTATCACACTCACGTCCAAATCTCCGTAAAGGGTCATTGCAAGGGTGCGCGGAATAGGGGTGGCGGTCATTACAAGCACGTGAGGCGGACGTATGTTCTTACCCCACAGCTTGGCCCTCTGTGCCACTCCAAAGCGGTGCTGCTCATCAATGACGGCCAATCCCAGGCGCTGGAATTGCACTGTGTCCTCAATGACGGCATGCGTGCCCACCAGCAGCTGCACGGTGCCGTCCTGCAGTCCTTGCAGCACGTTCTGCCGCTGGCGGCCCTTCACGTTGCCTGTGAGCAATTCCACGCTTACGTCCATGTTGCCAAGAAAAGCCCTGATGGTCTGCAGGTGTTGCTCAGCCAGTATCTCAGTGGGAGCCATGATGCAGGCCTGACAGCCATTGTCTATGGCTATGAGCATGGCCATCAGCGCCACCAAGGTCTTGCCGCTGCCCACGTCGCCCTGCAGCAGGCGGTTCATCTGCCGGCCGGTGCACAGGTCGGCGCGAATCTCGTGCATCACCCGCTTCTGCGCCCCTGTCAGCTCAAAGGGCAGATGCTCTTTATAGAAGGTGTTGAACACCTGTCCGATGCGGGGGAACATATAGCTGCTGTAGCGGCGGCTGCGGAAGGACGCATAGCGTAATATGTTCAGCTGAACGAAAAACAGCTCCTCGAACTTCAACCTCACGCGGGCACGCTCCAACTGGCGTGCATCGGCAGGGAAGTGTACTGTGCGCAGTGCCTCGTCACGCCCCATCAAGTGACGGCTGGCAATGATGGCCTGCGGCAGTGTCTCGGCCAGGGGTTCGCGCAGCCGCTGCACGAGCGTCGTTACCATACGCTCCATCTGGCGCGACACGAGGCCGCTGTTCTTCATCTTCTCCGTAGTGTTGTAGTAAGGCCGCATCTTTAGCGGAGAGCTTAAAGTGGAGGGTTTAGGGTCGGCAGCAGACTCTGTATTTTCTGCTTTCGACTCTAAACTCTCCATCTCTGGGTGCTGCACCTGTATGCGGTTGTTGAACACCGTGGGGCGCCCGAACACTAAGTATTCCTGGCCTATCTTGTAGTTCTGCTTGGCATATTTGCCGCCGTTGAACCACACCAGGTCCATCAGGCCGGTGCCATCGGTGAAGTGAGCCACCACGCGCTGCTTGCGTGGCCCCATTTCAAAGGTCTCAAAGCTCAGTATGCGCCCCACCACCTGAATAAAAGGCATGTCGCCTGTGAGGTCGCGTATGGAGTATATCTTCGAGCGGTCTACGTACTTGTAGGGATAATACTCCAGCAGGTCACCAAAGGTTTCTATGCCCAGTTCCTGACTGAGCACCTTCTTGCGGTTGGGCCCTACGCCCGGCAAGTACATAATGTCCTGCTGCAGTATGTCCAATACTTCTTATTCTATTGTTTAACCTTCGCGAAGTCCGACTCGTTGCCAAACAGATAGCTGCGCATGGCGGGTTTGCCGGCGTCGCTCACCACTATCTTCTCAAACACGATGGCGGGGTCTTGCGGGCACAGCGTCAGGGTGTGCTCCTGTAGCTGTGTGTCGGCCTTCAGCTGCATGCGGCTCTCCACCACGCGGCGTGCCACGGTGGGATAGTAGATGGAGTAGACGTTCTCAGGCTTCTCGTTCAGCTTGGCGTTGAAGTTCACTGTCTGCGGCTCGCCGCCGTCTATCTGCACGGTGAAGGTCAGTCCGCCCTTGTTCAGGTAGTCGAGTGTCGACTTCGTCACCACCAGCACCTCAAGGTTTCCGTTGTCGCTAACGTTCCCTTTCCACTTGTAGGTGATGGCAGCTCCGTTCACACTGGCGGTATAGGGCATCAGTGTCATGGCGCTCAGCGTACGCCCGAAGTCGGGCAGCACGGTCCATGAGGCCTGCTGTGCGTTTTGTGCCTCGTAGTAGTGCTCGGCCTCCATCACCACGCGCCCGTCGCTCATCTGGAAGACACATCCTCCGGGCTGTGTGTTGTTCACACGCTGTATGTTGGGCATGATGTCGCGGCGGAAGTTATCGTTCCACGAGCGGTAGCCTATGTGCTTCTGCGTCATCATGCCGCGCCACTTGCCGCCGCTCAGCTCGTTGTTGTAGGCAGCACAGAGCAGCGAGTCGCGGTGGAACGCCTGCTCCACACGGTCGGCCCAGATGTTGGCCTCGGCAGCTCCGGCCTTTGCCAGCTTTTGGTTCATGGCCTGTGCGTAGTACATCTGGTGCAGGTTGCTCATGGCCTGTACGGGGAAGAGTATGAGCTGCTGGTAGGCATCGCGCAGCTCTGGGCGCAGTGTCAGGTACTGGCGCAGCGCCTCGGTCTCTAAGCGCATATAGTCGTCGGCCACCTGCTGCCACTCACCATTCTCCACGTTGTAGGTGCGTGCGTCAAGCATCTCGGGCGTGCAACGTCCGTTCATTTTCGACACACGGTTCAGCAGTCGTGCAGCCTCGTCGGCCTGGTCGCAGCCAAACTGCTGTGCGCAGAAGCTCTTCGTGTGTGTGGCTATGACGTCGCGGCTCACTGAGCTGGGGTTCCACGCCATGTCCATGAAGAGTGTGATGGGATACTCCATGGGCTTCAGGTCGCCCACGTTAAGTATCCACATGCGCTGTATGCCGTAGTTGTAGGCCAGGGTGAGCTGCTCCCACATATTCTGCGAGGGTGTGACGTTGAGCCACTTCGAGTTGCGCGGTGCGCCTACGTAGTCCACATGGTAGTATATGCCCCATCCGCCCTTGCGGTTGCGCTCGGCAGCGGTAGGCACGCGGCGTATGTTGCCCCAGTTGTCGTCGCTGATGAGAATCATCACGTCGTCGGGCACGCGCAGGCCGGCATCATAGTAGTCCTGTACCTCTTTATAGAGTGCCCACACCTGTGTGGTCTTCTCGGCAGGTTTTTTCGTCACTTCCTTGATGATGCGTCGCTGGTTGTTGATGATGCGCTCCATCAGCTTTGTATCGGCATCGGTGCTCATGGCCTCGTCGCCGTCGCCGCGCATGCCTATGGTCACCATGTCCTCAGTGCCCTTCATGCGCTCAATGCCCTCGCGGAAGAATTGGTCGAGTTTCTCCTGATTGGTCTGGTAGTTCCACGGTCCCCACTCCTGCCGGTGGCGTGCATACTCCTGATGGTTGCGGGCCATTGGCTCGTGGTGGCTGGTGCCCATGATGACGCCCATGCGGTCGGCAGTCTTGCCATTCTCGGGGTCGTCGGCATAGAAGGCCCATCCCCACATGGCCGGCCAGAGCATGTTGCCGCGCAGGCGGAGTATCAGTTCAAATACTTTCTCATAGAAGCGGTGATCGCCGTAGTCGGTGCCCCAGGTGTTCTTCACCCAGGTGGTGAGGCAGGGTGCCTCGTCGTTGAGGAAGAGTCCGCGAAACTCCACTGCGGGTTCACCGTCGGTATATACACCGCTTTTTACATACGCGCGTGCGTGAGGCGCTATGGGTACATCCATCCACCAGTACCAGGGCGACACGCCAAGCTGCTCAGACAGCTCGTAGATGCCGTAGATGGTGCCCCGGCGGTCGCTGCCCGCAATGACCAGACGCTTGTTGGCCTCGTCGGTGGTGATGATGAACTTCTCGCGGCGGCCCTTCAGGTCGGGCAGCTGCCCCTGCTTCACCATGCGGTCGATTTCGGCGTTGCGGCCCACCGTTCCTATGAGCAGCTGCAGTCCCTCGTTCCCGTTTCCGTTAAGCGCCTTTGCCATGTCGGCTTTCAGGTGGCCAATGGCTATGAGCACGCCCTCGTAGTCCTGCTCATTGTAGACAATGGCGTCGGTGCGTAGCGGCAGTGTCCCGGCTTGCGGTTCAAAACTCACGAATCGATCGGCGGCCAGCGCGGCGGCTTGGCAGCATAATGTGGCGACGAATAGGAATAGAATCTTTTTCATGACTTTGCTGTTTATTGTCAGCTGCAAAGGTACGCAAAAAGAATCAAAGTGGCAGATGCCGTTCGTATCAAAGAATTGTGAAGTTGTCTCATTCGTCGTTTTCTCTCACCAGTTTCGAGCCATTCCACACCCATTGCTCGTAGCTGCTGCCGTTCCAGCGGAACAGATAGTGCTCGTCGAGCAAGAGGTCGTGCATGCCGTTGGTCATGGGTTGCAGCACGGTGAGCTTCGTCGAGGGGAATAGTCCGGTGTCGTCAATGAATGTGCCGTTGCTCCGCCCAATGCTCGCAAACCTCATGCACATGCCCCATCCAAAGGCGTGGCTGGTGTCGTGGCTGAAGACGAGCGTCTCGTCAGTGCCGTCGCCATCGAGGTCGTAGTATAGCTCCTTGTCGGGACCGCTCTGGCTGGTGTCAAAGAGCCGCTCACACTCCCACTGCTTCAGCTGTTGCCCCGTGTCCTGGGTCTTCTCCTCCTTCAGCGTCAGCAGGTGGCCGTCAAACACATAGCGTGCCTCGTATATGCCTTCGCGCTGTACGAGCAGCACCTGCCCTCCTTTTCGCTCCATCACCACCTCGCGGCTCAGGCCAAACGACTCGGTGGTGTGATAGCTCTGGGTGTCCTTGTCGTAGTACACCACGTAGGGCGGGTTGTCGCCGGCGTTGCCGCCGCAGCTCTCCTGTATCACGGCCTCCATGTCGCCGTTGCCGTCGAAGTCGCCCGTCACCGTCACCAGCAGTTGGCAGTAGTCACTAATCTTCGTCTCTTCCGATGTTTCACCCAGTTCGGCCAGCAGCTGGCATCCATCCTCGGTCTCTATGGTGCGGTAGCCCGTCACCCTCACGCTCTCGTTTTCGCTCTCGTTCTCCTTCACGTTAGGGGTGTCGTTAATCGTGTAAGTGAAGCTGTAAAGGCGGTCTTCATTCGCATCAGGGAAGTAGTATTCGGCCATGACGTAGGCAGGATCGTCTTTTTTCAGGGCATTGAACACCTGCTCCACGTCGTCGTCGCTGAAGAGGTGGGTGTCGAGTACGGATGCATGGTCGTTTTCCCAGCTCTCTGCTTCGCCATAGTTGATGACCAAGATGGTGGTGCCATTGTTGTCTTGCTCATCAAGCGAGATTCCTTCGTTGTCCATGCCGCTCATCACCATCACAGGGTTGGCCTCGGGGAAGAGCAGCACACCGTCCTGCAGCACGCCCATGCTAAACTCCAGCTCGTCCATGTCGCCGTTGCGGCAGCTCAGACACAGGTTCTTCCACTTGCCTTTCGCTATGAGGTAGTCGCAGCGGCCCTCCTGCTCGTCTATCTGGTCGAGCACGTCGGCGGTGATGGGAGCGGGCTTCACCTCCTCGCAGTGCTTCTTGGCCAGATAGGCCTCCGTCAGTCCTATCATGTCTGACGTAACCAGCACCTTGTACCAGCGGTCGGTCTCCTCGATGACGGGCAGCACCTGCTTCTCCTCTAAACGGAAGGGATAGCGGGTGTATCCTCTGCGGTCGGGCTCGTCTTCCCATCGGAACAGAAAGTCGCACACGTCCGATTCTATGTTCTCCATCAGATAGGTAAGGCGTGCACTGCCGAAGCTGGCTTCCTTGTGCAGCGGGGCATCGCTGGCGGTCACCATGACGAACTTCTCCCACTGTGGCTTCTGCACCTCAAGGGGGCATGCACCCTCTCTGAAGAAGAGCAGATAGGCAGCGGTGCCGGCACCGGCCAGCAGTGTGAGTACAATGGCCATGTACACCCATAGGCGGTTCTTGCCTGCCTCAGCGGCCTTGGCTTGGGTGGGAGTCTCATACGGTGAACTGTTGTCTGTCATCTTTGTTCTGGTTTTATTGGTCATGTGCAACGGCTCTTTGCCCTTACAGGCCACAAAGTTACGAAAAGTTGAACGTAATGCAAAAGAAATCATTCTTTTTTTTGCAATTTCAACTACTCTGCCATGTCAAGTTCCAAATAACTCTTCCATATAACAAATCATTTGTTACATAAACTTCAATTTAAGAGCCTTAAATCTATACTCTGCACAAGAATGATAGCGCCCGTAGGCACGGGAGTGCCTACGGAGTCCCTGCGCTCCTGACTGCGCTCCCTGCGCTTCCATATAACAGAAATGCTGTTATTCGGAGCTTCATTTTAGGTGGTGCCTAATTCATTACTTCCATATAACAAAAATGGCCCAATCTGTTATTCGGGATTTCATTTTAGGTGTTGCCTAATTCATTACTCGGAAAGACAAAAGAAAAATGTCTTTTCTTTGGTTTTTCGCTCGCTTATTCGTACCTTTGCACCAGCGTCATGCTATTTTGGCAGACGATAGCAAAAACTAATACGGCAACATCGAACAACGGCATAAAAACAGACGGAGTATGAACAAACGTAGCATTATCACCCTGCTCCTGACCTTGGCCACGGTCATGGCACACGCGCAACTTACTTCCTGGCGGAACATTTCGAGCAAGAACTTCGTGATGAAAATCATTCACGACCAGCGCTTTTTGTACGTGGGCACCAAGGGCGGAGGCATTGTGAAGATAGACAAGCAGAGCGGCCAGCAGACGGTGCTCAAACGCGCCGACGGGAGCATGACGGGCAATGCCATCACCGACATGGCGCTACACAATGGCGAGCTGTGGGTAGGCACGGAGTACAATGGCTTGGCACGTGTGACTGACGACGGCATGGAGAAATATGACAAGAAGAATGCCGGATTTCACAATAACCAATATTTCTCTGGCTTCTTTTTCTATGATGACGGAACCATGCTCGTAGGCAGTATCGCCTCTTTGTATGCTTTTAATGGAAAGAAGTGCACAGCCACATACGACATCAACCCACTTAGCCCCTACTCCTACGTCAAGAAGATAAGGGCCGGTGCAGACGGGCGTATATGGGTGTCGTGCTACGATGCATTGAACAGTTACAACCTCTGTGTGTTTACGCCCAATGAGTTGATGCCATACAACATTCCATACGGGAAAGCAAGCAATATCGAAACCGACAAAGACAAAAACTTGTGGATTGCAACCAACAACGGTCTCGTTAAATTCGACGGCAACGACTTCACGCACTACACGCCCGACAATTCGGCCTTGCCAGAGGCGAACATCACAGACCTGACTGTCGACGAGAAAGGCAATCTGTGGTTGATGGGCGACCGCTTCATCACCAAGTACGACGGCACCACCTTCACGGCCTATCCCTATCAGCTGAATGTTGCAAACGACTACTTGCTGGCCATCGACGCCGATGCCGACAACGTCTACGTAGGCTCGCGCTTCGAGGGCTTGTTAAAGCTCACGGACAACGGACTGGAAGCAGTCTACCTCATCGACAATGTGCTGTATGAAAACACCATGTCCTACTCCAGCGGGTGTATCGACGCAGACGGCAACTTTTACGTCGGCTCGCTCTATGGCCTTCAGAAATACAACATCGACACAGGCCACTACCACTTTGAGCCCATGTCGCAGACTGCGCAGACAGAGGCCGACCGCAATGGCAACGTATGGATACTCTGGCCCTGGTTTGCTACCGACACCTGCCTCATGCAAATGACCGCGACGGGCAGGAAAACCTACATGAGAACCGACTATCCATTCAGCGAGGCCAATGCCGAACTCATCAGGTTCGACCGCAAGAACCGCCTTTGGATGGCCACGGACAAGGGCCTCTACATGCACGACGGCGATACGTGGACGGTCTACAACAAGAGCAATTCAGGCCTTTCGTTTGAGCAAATACAGAGCATGGCCTTCGACAGCAACAATCGCCTCTGGTGCGGCACCTTCGGCGGCGGACTGTTCTGCTTTGATGGCACAACATGGAGCAACTACACCACCTCTAATTCCTCTCTCCCGTCTGACTACGTGGGCCTGGTGATGGTTGACAACAACAACGTTCTTTGGCTGAACTGCCGCGACCCACGCTACCCTGACAAAATGGGGTCAGAATACGGCTTAGGTCTGACGCGCTTCGACAGCAACTCATGTACAACTTACAACAGCAACAACTCGCCTCTGCCCAGCAACTGCTTCTGGGACATGCAGGTGGATGCCGACAACCGTCTGTGGATAGCCACCGCAGGCGACGTCGGTATCGTTTGCCATGACGGAACCGCATGGGCCATCTACGACACCGACAATTCGGGCATCGCCCTCAACGAGGTCACCAAGATTACACTCGATTCCAAGCGCGACCTCATCTGGCTCACCCACTACCCCGGACTCGGCCTCTCCGTGGCTCGCATGAACTGCAAGACATCGGGCATTTGTGATGTTCTTGCCGGGCAAGGGGCAAAGCCGCGCACCGCCCCCACACCTGCAATGGAGGGGAAAGACAGCGGGGCGGCTATTGCAGGTAGAGAATGTGGCAGCGCGTGGTATAGCCTTGACGGGCGGAGACTCGACGGGAGACTCGCAGCAAAGGGAGTCTATATTGTTGGTGGCAGGAAAGTAGTGGTGAAGTGAGTTGCAGCCCCCACCCCCTGCCGCACAGCACTACATCGTCCAGCCACACAGCACGGCATAGTTCTAAATATCCTATTTCTGCGGTTTCTCGCGCGCGCGTATTATCACGCGCGTGACTGCAAGGTGCTTGCACCACTTGCACCACTCTTGTAACAAATAAACAAACGAGTTGTTTTCACGGGAAGGCCTCCTGCAATCACGGGAAGGCCTCCTGCAATCACGGGAAGGCCTCCTGTAAACACGGGAAGGCCTCCTGTAAACACGGGGAGGCCTCCTGTAAACACGGGGAGGCCTCCTATAAAAAAAGATGTTTGGGGGAGAAAAGTGGTGCAAGTGGTGCAAGCACCAAACCATCACGCGCGCATAAAAACGCGCGCACGCGCGCGCATGGGGCTTACTCGGTCAGCACGACAGTGACACCACGGGCGGCCTGGGCACCGTAGACCAATGCACCCTCTATGTCGGCCGTCTTGCTGGGACCGCTGATGAAGGTGCCAAACTTGTACTGACTGAAAAACTCCTTCGATGCAGCTATACGCTCGTATGCCTCGTGCATGTTGCTGACTATATTCTGGCGGCTAAGCATGATGACCAACTGCTGAGAGGCGAAACACACTGCTCGCTCCTTCATGGTCTGCGGAATCCAGATACATGCGTTCTCGGCCACGCCAATGCTTCCCTGCACCACGCCCACATCGGCTTTTTCCAGTTCCTGCGCCTGCTCCACAGTGTCGGGGTTCAGCTGGGCGTCGATATCAGGCAGGTTGCTGGCCACGATACGTGCATCAGGATAGGCCTGGCGCACCAGCTGGTTCAGGCTGTCGCCTGGCTGCGCCTCTATCAATCGGGCACCGGCAATGGTGGTGGTCTTGGTCTTGAACTCCTCCACAGGGTCGGCGTAGGCTATGGGGTTCAGGTCGTCAAGGCTCGGCTTGTCATAGGTCTCGCGGGTGTTGGCCCGCAGTCTCTGCAAAATATTGTCTTTTGAACTCATGGCATTTCTACATTTCCTCCTTACTATTCATATCCTTACTGCTCAACTCCTTGCTCCACAGCTGGTGGAACGACCGCTTGGGAAACTTCATCATCTTGTGTCCGTAAGCCCAGGGGTTGAGCTTCAAGTTCATCAGCGGCGCAGGCATCCAGTTAGCCACGGGCGAGCAGCGCAGCGCCGCCTTGTAGAGTGCCGGATGATTGAAGAGGTAGGCCATGCCGCGCGACAGGGCTTTCTTCTGCCTGCTGTGACATACTAACGACTCCAACTGCGGCCGCCAGCGTTAAATCCGCGACGAGACGACTACCAGCACAGGG
>JAEEGH010027968.1_pt1 | contig 11128 bp, 10 predicted proteins | sample 9134181 | NCBI WGS metagenome assembly JAEEGH01 (sample SAMN16246544, study PRJNA631951) | gut metagenome | biome: gut microbiome; feature: rumen; material: DP-attached | host: Bos | place: Iran: Karaj | collected 2018-10
TTATTATTGAATATTGCTATATAAATCAATGCTGTCGCCCTCTTTCAGAGTAACGATTGCCTTCTTGAACGCGTTCTTATGACCTCTCACGAGACCAGCCTTGGTATAGCGGCTTGAGCGCTTACCGGCATAACGAGCCGTGTTCACATCAATTACTGTCACATTGTACAGAGACTCTACCTCTTTGGCGATCTCAATCTTGTTAGCCTCAGGCTTCACGATGAAACCATACTTAGGCTGAGCCTTCTTGGTCACCTCTTCACCACGATGAGCACCAGTCTTTGGCTTGTAAGTGCGGTCCATCGACGATTTCTCCGTGATGTTTGTCATTTTCTCTGTAATCAGAGGCTTAATAATAAATGCCATATCTTTAGTCTCCTCTATTTTACTTGTTTAATACACCGTTGATAACCTCCAGCGACTTCTCAGTCACTACCATCACGTCTGCGTTCAGCACTTTGTAGGTGTTCACGTTAGCAGCGATGATGCACTCAGACTTCTGTAGGTTACGAGCTGACAAATATACATTCTTGTTAGCCTCAGGCAGAACCACCAACAGCTTTTTGCCGTCAACCTTCAGGTTCTGAGTCAGTGCGATGAACTCCTTAGTCTTTGGAGCCTCGAAGTTGAAGTCCTCAACAACGATGATTGCGTTATCCTGAGCTTTGTATGAAAGAGCTGATTTGCGAGCCAGCGCCTTCACTTTCTTGTTCAGCTTGAAACCATAGTCACGGGGTGTAGGACCGAATACGCGACCACCACCACGCAGCAGAGGTGAGTTGATGTCACCATGACGAGCACCGCCGCCGCCCTTCTGGCGACCCAGCTTGCGGGTAGAACCAGCATGCTCTGAGCGCTCCTTGGCCTTAGCCGTACCCTGACGCTGGTTAGCGAGATACTGTTTTACATCCAGATAGATAACGTGGTCGTTAGGCTCAATGCCGAAGATGGCCTCGTTCAACGTAACTTTACGTCCGGTCTCCTGACCTTTGATATTTAATACGTTCAATTCCATAGCTTACTTCTCAATTAAAACAGTTGAACCATTACAACCAGCGCAGCTACCCTTAACAAGAATCAGGTTGTGCTCTGGAATTACCTTTAACACTTTGAGGTTTTGCGTTGTTACGCGGTCGCCACCCATCTGGCCACCCATGCGCATACCCTTAAACACCTTGGCGGGATAAGAACAAGCACCGATAGAACCTGGCTTACGCAGACGGTCGTCCTGACCGTGAGTGCTCTGGCCTACACCACCAAAACCGTGGCGCTTAACAACACCCTGGAAACCTTTACCCTTTGAGGTACCTACAATGTCGACGAACTCTGCGTCAGCAAAGAGGTCGACAGTGATTGTGTCTCCGAGGTTGTGCTCCTCGTCAAACTTGAACTCGGCCAAGTGGGCCTTTGGTGTTGTGCCGGCTTTCTTAAAGATACCCATCATAGCCTTGGTGGTGTTCTTTTCTTTCTTCTCACCATAAGCTAACTGCAGGGCAGCATAACCGTCTTTCTCAACGGTCTTCACCTGAGTAACAACACAAGGACCAGCTTCGATAACAGTGCACGGTACATTTTTACCGTCGGCACTGAAAACGGATGTCATTCCGATTTTTCTTCCAATTAATCCTGGCATTTCAGTTTAAATTTAATAATAATGTTATTTATAAAAATTACTTTCTCACTTTGCATCAGTGTCATTTTGCCACCTTATTGGCGTTACAGCACACACATAAAGAAACGAACTACATCTCCCCTTTTGAAGAGTAAGTCGCTCTTTTTCAGTGCTTTGATAGCTCTACGGCCAGCGCAATGGGCACTTTTGCGGCTGCAAAGGTACATATTATTATTGATACACGCAAGCCAATAAGGCTGTTTTATAACATTATTTAATGTTTTTTATAATTTCCCCTTATTTGATTTGTTCTCGTCCCATGTCCAAGAGCATGCGGAATTCATGGGGAGTCAGTCCTAAGGCATCTTGGAATTTGCGGTTATAGGTGCGAACCACTGCAAAGCCAGCTTCTTGGGCACAAGCAGCAATACCCCATGATGGTTCACACTGCAGATAGTACATAGAACGTAGTAGCCGCAAGTAGTCGAGGTAGTCGTCGACAGTCTTATGAATAGGTGAGCGACGGAACAATTCGATGATACGTGTCTGGGTAGTGCCAAGCATTTCTGCTACATCCTTCAGTCCGAAGTCGGGATTCTGATAGGCGTGGCTTTCTTCCAGACGAATCTCAAGGAGTGCCATCAGCTCTTCGTCGTCGCGAAGATCGGCATGTCGTAACAGTTCTTGATGGCGGGTTACCAACTCCTTCAGCATCTCTATTCGGCGACGAACATCGTAGAAGGCGTTAATCTGCTGAGACAAAAGCATGTTGTGATTCACCAACTCGTCGCATGTCTTCTGTAACATCGTCATGTTTTGCTCCAGCGTTTCAATCTTCTTTTCGTAATCCTTTTGCGTCATAAGCTTTTAGTTTTAAAAAAGCGCATCTCGTTAAGAGGTGCGCTGTTTCATGTTATGTGTAGTGATAGAAGGTTCTATACCTTGATCTCAACCTCAACACCACTGGGAAGTTCGAGCTTCATCAGGGCATCAACAGTCTTTGCAGTTGAGCTGTAGATGTCGATCAGACGCTTGTAGTCTGACAGCTGGAACTGCTCGCGGGCCTTCTTGTTTACGAAGGTAGAGCGGTTAACGGTGTAGATACGCTTGTGGGTAGGAAGGGGAATTGGACCGCTGATGATAGCACCTGTGGCCTTTACAGCCTTCACAATCTTCTCTGCTGACTTGTCTACGAGTTTGTGGTCGTAGCTCTTCAGCTTAATACGAATTTTCTGACTCATTGTCGTTTACTGAATTTAAATTGTTAATATAAGGAGGGAGTCACTAAAGAGTCATTTGCTCAGTGACTCCCTGTTTTGTTTACTTATACGAGGTCGGCACGGCCCTTCACCTCCTCGAGCACTGCCTTAGCCAGAGCGCTTGAGAGCGGTGCATGGTGATCGTACTCCATAGAGCTGGTGGCACGACCAGAGGTGATGGTACGCAGAGCGGTTACATAACCGAACATCTCTGACAGGGGAACCTGAGCCTTAACGACACGGGCACCACTACGAGCCTCTTCCATACCCTCTACCTGACCACGACGCTTGTTCAGGTCGCCGATCACGTCACCCATGTTCTCCTCGGGTGTTACTACCTCGAGCTTCATGATGGGCTCCATCAGTACGGGCTTAGCCTGAGCGCAGACTGCCTTGTAAGCCATCTGGGCTGCGATCTCGAATGAGAGCTGGTCAGAGTCAACGGGGTGGAATGAACCATCGACTACAGTTACCTTCAGTGAATCCATGGGATAGCCACCGAGGATACCGTTCTTCAGAGAAGCCTCGAAGCCCTTCTGGATAGCGGGGATGAACTCCTTGGGGATGTTACCACCCTTCACCTCGTTGATGAACTGCAGAGGTCCGTTCTCCTTGATATCGTAATCCTCATCAACAGGACCAACATTAACGATAATATCGGCGAACTTACCACGACCACCCGACTGCTTCTTGTAAACCTCGCGGTAACCCATAACAGTCTTGGTGATGGCCTCCTTATAGTTAACCTGGGGCTTACCCTGGTTACACTCTACCTTGAACTCGCGCTTCAGACGGTCGATGATAATATCGAGGTGAAGCTCACCCATACCTGAGATAATGGTCTGACCACTCTGCTCGTCGGTACGTACGGTGAAGGTAGGATCCTCCTCGGCCAGCTTGGCAAGACCGTTGTCGAGCTTAGCAACGTCGGCCTGGCTCTTAGGCTCAACTGCGATAGAGATCACAGTGTCGGGGAAGGTCATTGACTCGAGCACGATAGGTGCATTCTCATCGCAGAGAGTATCACCAGTGCGGATATCCTTGAAACCTACACCTGCGCCGATATCACCAGCATCGATAGACTCCATAGGAATTTCCTTGTTAGAGTTCATCTGGAACAGACGGCTGATGCGCTCCTTCTTACCTGAACGGGGGTTGTATACATAGCTACCGGCAGTGATCTTACCAGAGTAAACACGGAAGAACACCAGACGGCCCATATATGGATCGGTAGCGATCTTGAAAGCGAGAGCTGATGTAGGAGCAGCCTCAGAGGGCTCACGATCTTCCTCTTCCTCAGTGTTGGGGTTGGTACCCTTGATCACCTCCACGTCAACAGGGGCGGGAAGGAAGGCACAAACATAGTCGAGCAGAGGCTGAACACCCTTGTTCTTATAAGAAGAACCAAGCAGCATAGGAGTGCACTGCATTGAGATGGTTCCCTTACGGATGGCAGCGATGATCTCATCTTCTGTGATAGAATCAGGATCGTCGAAGTACTTCTCCATCAGGGCCTCGTCGTACTCAGCAGCAGCCTCGAGCAGCTTGTTACGCCACTCATCGCACTCTGCCTGAAGGTCGGCGGGGATGTCCTCGACGTCGTACTCGGCACCCATGGTCTCATCGTGCCACAGGATGGCCTTCATCTTGATGAGGTCAACCAGACCCTTGAAGTTCTCCTCAGCGCCGATGGGCACCTGGATTACAACGGGGTTAGCACCCAGGATGTCCTTCATCTGCTGAACAGTCTCGAAGAAGTCAGCACCTGAACGGTCCATCTTGTTTACATAACCGATACGGGGCACATTGTACTTATCGGCCTGGCGCCATACAGTCTCAGACTGAGGCTGAACACCGTCGGCAGCAGAGTAAGTAGCTACGGCTCCGTCGAGCACACGCAGTGAACGCTCCACCTCAGCGGTGAAGTCTACGTGTCCCGGAGTATCAATCAGGTTGATCTTGAAAGTCTTGTTGTTCCACGTCCAGTTACAGGTGGTAGCAGCGGATGTGATAGTGATACCGCGCTCCTGCTCCTGAGCCATCCAGTCCATCGTGGCAGCGCCATCGTGTACCTCACCAATCTTATGAGTCTTACCTGTGTAGAACAGAATACGCTCAGAAGTAGTGGTCTTACCGGCATCGATGTGGGCCATAATACCGATGTTTCTCGTCAAATGTAAATCGCGATTTGCCATTGTCTTGTTTATCCTTTAACGTCTTTACCTTAATATAATACCTTATCTTAGAAACGGAAGTGAGCAAATGCGCGGTTAGCCTCAGCCATACGGTGCATATCCTCCTTACGCTTGAAGGCACCACCCTGGTTGTTGTAGGCATCCATAATCTCAGAAGCCAGCTTATCGGCCATTGACTTGCCGCTACGCTTGCGAGCGAAAGAGATCATATTCTTCATGGAAATACTCTCCTTACGGTCGGGACGGATCTCCGTAGGAACCTGGAAAGTAGCACCACCGATACGGCGGCTCTTCACCTCCACCTGAGGGGTGATGTTGTCGAGGGCCTGCTTCCAGATCTCCAGGGCAGACTTCTCCTCGCTCTGCATCTTTGCCTTCACTGTCTCCAGTGCATTGTAGAAAATCTCATACGACTTGGTCTTCTTACCATCGTACATGAGGTGATTCACGAACTTTGAGACCTTCTGGTCGTTGAACACGGGATCCGGCAGGATCACACGCTTCTTGGGTTTTGCTTTTCTCATTGTTTGTTTGAATGATTAAATTCTGCTTGGGGGCTGTTCTTACTTGTTCTTCAACACTCTCACATGAGTATTTACTCAACCTTATAACATTTACCGAATCTTTATCGGTGCTCCAGCAAAACGGATTAAATAAATTTTCTTGTTTGGCTCGACTGACCTTCTCCGGTCATTTTACTTCTTAGCCTTAGGACGCTTTGCTCCGTACTTAGAACGACGCTGTGTGCGGTTTGCTACACCGGCGGTATCAAGTGTACCACGAACGATGTGATAACGTACACCGGGCAGGTCCTTTACACGACCACCGCGAACAAGCACGATTGAGTGCTCCTGCAGGTTGTGTCCCTCACCGGGGATGTAAGAGTTGACTTCCTTCTGATTTGTCAGACGAACACGGGCTACCTTACGCATAGCCGAATTAGGCTTCTTCGGGGTTGTTGTGTAGACACGTACACAGACGCCACGACGCTGAGGACAATTGTCCAGCGCGGGTGACTTTGACTTGTCAACAATCACCTTTCTGCCCTTTCTTACCAATTGTGAAATTGTAGGCATAATACTTTAATTTTAATTTATTATATATGTTATTTTGTTTATATTCAGCACTTTACGCAGCCAATCCACCTTCACAAAGGCGTTTCGGGCTGCAAAGGTACAACTATTTTCCGAATCCACCTAATATATAATAAAGAAAAAGCGTCACACCTGTTTTGATTTAACAAGATATAACACTTTTTGCAATAATTAATCGTTTTTTGCTCTCAAGCCTCTCCTTTTGGGAGGTCAAATGGTGCAATCGTACGTGATTCTTGATTGGGAATACGGATAGGGCCGAACTCTTTTTCGTATCGCAAGATATTTTCCTGAAGGGCACCCAGCAAGCGCTTTGCATGTTCAGGCGCTAGCACGATCCTACTGCATACCCTGGCCTTGGGAACACCCGGCAGCACGCGTGCGAAGTCAACGACAAAGTCACTTGAGCCATGTGTGATAATGGCAAAATTGGCATACTCCCCCTGCGCCACCTCCTGTGGCAACTCTATTTGCAGTCCTTGCTGCTTATTATCCTTCTCGTCCATTACTATAAAAAATATAAAGGTGATTTGATTAGTCAGGGGCGTAGCATTCACAATACCACGCCCCTTCCTTATAGTAGAAAAAGAAAATTAATTATTTCTCATCGAGAACCGTCTCTTCAGCAAAGTCGAGCACGTTCTTACGGTTTGCCTGAATACGCTCATACTCTTCCTTAGAACCTACAATAATCTTATCGAACTCGCGCAGACCAGTACCGGCAGGAATCAGGTGACCGCAGATCACGTTCTCCTTCATACCCTCCAAGTGGTCAACCTTACCACGGATAGCAGCCTCATTCAGGACCTTTGTGGTCTCCTGGAACGATGCGGCCGACATGAACGACTTCGTCTGGAGTGCTGCACGTGTGATACCCTGCAGAATCTGGGTAGATGTAGCAGGCACAGCATCACGAACCTGAACCAGTCGCAGATCACGGCGGCGGAGAACAGAATTCTCGTCACGCAGTCTGCGGGCGGTCACGATCTGGCCCTTCTGCAGATTCTCTGAATCACCGGCATCGATGACCACCTTCTTACCCCAGATACGATCGTTCTCCTCTGCAAAGTCGAGTTTGTCAACAATCTCCTGCTCAAGGAATGAGGTATCACCAGGCTCATTAATCTGAACCTTACGCATCATCTGACGGACGATAATCTCAAAGTGCTTGTCGTTGATCTTCACACCTTGCAGACGATAAACGTCCTGTACCTCATTTACGATATACTCCTGAACGGCGGTCGGACCCTTAATAGCCAAGATGTCGGAAGGTGTGATAACACCGTCAGAAAGCGGTGTACCGGCACGAACGGCATCATGCTCCTGTACCAGGATCTGCTTAGACAGAGATACGAGATAACGGCGCTGCTCACCAGTCTTCGACGTAACGACAATCTCACGGTTACCACGCTTTACCTTACCCATCGTGACCTCACCGTCAATCTCAGATACGACTGCGGGATTAGACGGGTTACGAGCCTCAAAGAGCTCAGTTACACGTGGCAGACCACCAGTGATATCACCACCCTTGGCAGCAGCACGCGGAATCTTCACGAGGGTTTCACCAGTCTTAACTGTCTGGCCATCCTCAACGACAACGTGTCCACCCACAGGGAAGTTATATGTACCCAGCACCTCACCATTTGCATCAACAATATGACAGGTAGGAACCCTTGACTTGTCTTTCGACTCAGTGACGATCTTCTCCGTCAGACCAGTTGTTTCATCGGTCTCAGCGCGGAATGTCACACCCTCGATGACATCGTTGAACTTCAGTGTACCGGCATATTCTGTTACAATGACAGCATTGAACGGATCCCACTGAGCAATCTTGTCACCCTTATTGACCTCTGCCCCATTCTCATAATAGAGAGAAGAGCCATAAGGCACATTCACCGTAGAAAGCACGATCTTCGTGTTCGGATCAATGAAACGGAGTTCACCCAGACGGCTGACAACCATCTCGCACTCACGGCCATCCTCATCGAACGGAACCGTACGCACCTCCTCCATCTCGATCTGAGCATGCTCATACTTTGAAACGATGCTGGCATTTGCAGCTGCATTACCAGCCACACCACCGGCGTGGAACGTACGAAGTGTCAGCTGTGTACCAGGTTCACCGATAGCCTGAGCGGCAATCACACCAACAGCCTCACCCTTCTGAACCATACGGCGGGTAGCAAGGTTGCGGCCATAACACTTCATGCAGACACCCTTCTTCGACTCGCAGGTGAGCACTGAACGGATCTCAACCATCTCAATCTCAGCCTTCTCGATAGCCTCGGCAATAGGTTCGGTAATCTCCTCACCTGCCTCGACAATCACATCGCCAGTCTTAGGATTAATCACATCATGAACAGACACACGGCCAAGGATGCGCTCTGCCAGACTAGAGATCACCTCATCGCCACTCTTCAGTGCGGTGCACTGCAGACCACGAAGCGTACCACAGTCTTCCTCAGTAATAATCACATCATGAGAGACGTCAACCAGACGACGGGTCAGATAACCGGCATCGGCAGTCTTCATGGCGGTATCGGCAAGACCCTTACGGGCACCGTGGGTAGAGATAAAGTACTCCAGCACAGACATACCCTCCTTGAAGTTCGACAGGATCGGGTTCTCAATCGTACCACGTCCCTCGGCACCGGCTTTCTGTGGCTTGGCCATCAGACCACGGATACCAGAGAGCTGCTTGATCTGGTCCTTCGAGCCACGGGCACCAGAGTCGAGCATCATGAATACGGCATTGAATCCCTGGTCTGCCTCGGTCATCTGCTTCAGCAGCACATTACCAATATCATTATTAATATGTGTCCAGGTATCAATCACCTGATTGTAACGCTCGTTGTCGGTGATGAATCCCATGTTATAGTTGTCGGTAATCTGACGTACCTCATCATTACCTTTCTTGATGAGCTCTGCCTTCTCCTTCGGGATGATGATATCATCGAGGTTAAATGACAGACCTGCCAGATAAGCCATACGGTAACCGAGGTTCTTGATACCATCAAGGAATTCGCACGCCTCGGCAAAACCTACGTTCTTAATCACATCGGCGATAATGCCACGAAGACTCTTCTTAGAAATAATCTCGTTGACATAGCCAACCTCCTTCGGGATGATGCCATTCACGATGATACGACCTACAGAAGTCTCAACCATGTGTCGGCCAGGCTGTCCGTCGATAATGTCGTCGACAATGACTTTCACCAGGGCATGAAGGTCACACTTACCCTCGTTATGGGCAATGATAGCCTCCTCTGGGCCATAGAAAGTCAAGCCTTCACCTTTGGCACCCGGACGAATCTTAGTGATATAGTACAGACCCAGCACCATATCCTGTGAAGGCACGGTGATAGGCGCACCATTGGCAGGATTCAGGATGTTGTGGCTCTGGAGCATCAGCAGCTGAGCCTCCAGAATAGCCTCATTGCTCAATGGGAGGTGTACAGCCATCTGGTCACCGTCGAAGTCGGCATTGAAAGCGGTACATGCCAATGGGTGGAGCTGGATAGCCTTACCCTCAATGAGCTTCGGCTGGAAAGCCTGGATACCCAGACGGTGCAGTGTCGGTGCACGGTTCAGCAGGACAGGATGTCCCTTCATCACATTCTCAAGGATATCCCAAATCACCGGCTCACGGCGATCCACAATCTTCTTGGCGCTCTTCACCGTCTTCACGATACCACGCTCAATGAGCTTACGGATGATAAACGGCTTATAGAGCTCGGCGGCCATCAACTTCGGCAGACCGCACTCACCCATCTTCAGCTCAGGACCTACAACAATAACGGAACGGGCTGAGTAGTCAACACGCTTACCAAGCAAGTTCTGACGGAAACGGCCCTGCTTACCCTTCAGAGAGTCTGAAAGAGACTTCAGCGGACGGTTTGACTCACTCTTCACGGCACTCGACTTACGCGAATTGTCGAACAACGAGTCAACAGCTTCCTGAAGCATACGCTTCTCATTGCGGAGGATCACCTCAGGAGCCTTAATCTCCATCAGGCGCTTCAGACGGTTGTTACGGATGATGACACGACGATAGAGGTCGTTCAGATCCGATGTTGCGAAACGTCCACCATCCAGGGGTACCAACGGACGGAGCTCCGGCGGTGTGACAGGAATGATTTTCATAATCATCCACTCAGGACGGTTGATGCCCTTCTCCACACTCTGGCGGAAGGCCTCAACTACCTGCAGACGCTTCAGAGCCTCGTTCTTACGCTGCATCGAAGAGTCGCTGTTGGCACGGTCGCGCAGTTCGTATGACAGAGAATCAAGGTCAAGGCGGATGAGCAGGTCATAGATAGCCTCCGCACCCATCTTGGCGATGAACTTGTTAGGATCGCTGTCATCCAGATAGTCATTATCAGGAGAGATCTGATTGTCTACAATCTCACTGTACTCATCCTCAGAGAGCAAGTCGTACATGTTGGAACCGAGGGCATCATTGCCTTCGCCATCCTTCTTGCCAGCCATTGCACCCGGCTGGATAACGACGTAGCGCTCATAATAGATGATTGCATCCAACTTCTTGGTAGGCAGACCGAGGAGGTAGCCGATCTTATTGGGAAGGCTACGGAAATACCAGATATGTGCCACGGGCACTACCAGTTCGATATGACCTGGACGCTCACGACGAACCTTCTTCTCTGTCACCTCGACGCCACAACGGTCACAGACAATACCCTTATAACGGATACGCTTGTACTTTCCGCAGGCACACTCATAATCCTTGGTAGGACCGAAGATACGCTCGCAGAACAAACCGTCGCGCTCCGGCTTATATGTACGATAGTTGATGGTTTCAGGTTTGGTAACCTCTCCGAAGCTGCTCTCGAGGATCTCTTCGGGCGAAGCAAGTCCGATGGTAATTTTCGTGAAATTACTCTTTACTTTTGAATCTTTCTTGAAAGCCATATATCTTATTCTTTCTTAATTCTTGATGACTAAAAAACT
>JAEEGH010027969.1_pt1 | contig 11128 bp, 8 predicted proteins | sample 9134181 | NCBI WGS metagenome assembly JAEEGH01 (sample SAMN16246544, study PRJNA631951) | gut metagenome | biome: gut microbiome; feature: rumen; material: DP-attached | host: Bos | place: Iran: Karaj | collected 2018-10
GTTTCATCGTCCTGATACCTGCCTACAAGAGTGACAGGGACATAATCCAAACCGTGGCCTCTATACTGAGCCAAGATTATCCGCAACGCATGTTTGACGTGGTTGTTATCTCTGACCATCAGCAAGAGATGACCAACATGCGGTTAGCCCAGTACACCATCACATTGCTGACACCAAACTTTGAAAAAAGCAGTAAGACCAAGTCGCTGCAATACGCTGTTCTCAATCTGCCTGCCTTTAAGATTTATGATGTAGCTGTCGTCCTCAATTCCGACAGTATAGTGGAACCAGAATTCCTTGACAAACTGAACAATGCATACGAGACTGCTGGCACAAAAGCCATTGTAACCCATTTGATGCCTCGCAATCGTGACACCTCCTCGGCCCGACTCAGTACGATTTTTGAAGAGATCAACAATTCCATATTCCGCCGGGGGCATATCGCTTTGGGACTCTCGGCCGCCTTGACAAACTCTGGCGTAGCTTACGATTTTGAGTGGTTCAAGAAAAACCTCATGAAGGTTCGCACCAGTACCGAGGAAAAGGAATTGGAAGCCATGCTTATCCATCAAGAAATTTATGTTGACTACTTTGACGACATCCATGTTTATACAAAACGGAAGCGTGAGACAGAAGAATTCAATAAGCAACGGCGTCACTGGATTCTCGAGCAGTGGTACAGCGTGTTCAAAAATATCCGCTTCCTTCCCGCTGCCATCTTTAACCAACAATACGACTGGGTTGACAAAATCCTGCAGTGGATGTTGCTTCCGCGAACCATCCTATTCCCCATCCTTGTACTTATGAGCATTATCCTCCCGTTCATTTACTTCACGCTTGCCATCAAATGGTGGGTTGTTTCCGTTATATGGGGATTCTCTTTAGCCTTGGCCACCCCCAATGAATTGGTAGATAAGAACTGGGACAAAGACTTCATATCCATTCCTTTGGCAATACTGAAAACCCTCATTACAAAGATACGCAACAAAATCACCAAGAAATAACCTAAGCCTATGTTCTGGACCGTTTTACATATTGTGGAGATTGTGCTATGGATTATCATGGCAGCTTCTGTCGCATACGTAGTATTCTTCGCAATTATCTCTCTCTTCTACGAAAAAGATGATTTTGCTTCGACCCACACTTCCGTATTGAATTATCGTGAAAGAAGGTTCCTCATCCTCTATCCCGCCTACCATGAAGACAGCGTCATCATTAACTCCGTCGACAAATTTCTTTATCAAGATTATCCTACCGACAAATTCCGCTTGGTTGTCATTTCCGACCACATGACAGATGAGACCAACACGCTGTTAAAAACATTCCCCATTACCCTACTGACCCCTGTCTTTGAAAAGAGCAGTAAGGCCAAGGCCATGCAATATGCCATTAACTATATTGAGGAGAAGATAGACACCCATGAGGAAAGAAGTTTCGACAACCTGGTAGTCCTCGATGCCGATAACGTAGTGCAACCCGATTTCCTACGCAAGCTTAACATCCTGTGCAATGCAGGTTACGAAGCCATACAATGCCACCGCTGCGCCAAGAACTCCAACAACGATGTAGCCATGCTCGATGGTGCCAGCGAGGAAATCAACAATACCATTTTCCGCAAGGCCCACAACCGTTTAGGCCTATCATCTGCACTCATAGGTTCTGGCATGTGCTTCGATTACAAGCTGTTTCAGAAGAACGTATTCCAACTCAGCACCGCTGGTGAAGACCGCGAGATGGAAGCCCTCTTATTGAAGCAGAAAGTCTTCATCAAATATGCTGCCGAAATACATGTCTTCGACGAAAAAGTCAGCAATCAGGACAATTTCCAGCGTCAGCGTATGCGCTGGATGACCGCTCAAGTCCAGAGTCTGCTCCGCCAATTGCCACATATTCCTAATGCATTCATTCATGGCAATCTCAATTTCATCGACAAGACCATTCAACAGGCCCTTATTCCCCGTTCCATTCTTATCGTACTGCTTGCTGCCATCAGCGTGCTGATGACTATTGTAGTCCCCGAATGGTGCGGCAAGTGGTGGTTCTTACTCATTATTCTGGCTTTATCACTCTACATTGCCTTACCAGAACAGCTCCGTTCACGTTCTCTGTTTGGCAAAGTATTAGCAATCCCAGGCTTAGTGCTTCGTATGTTGAAGAACTTGCTCCACATGGATCATAAGAATACTGACTTTCTGCATACAACCCACGACAAGTAGTTTATGAGTGAGCGAATACATAAAAGCATGCTTAATGCGGAAGTAAACATCATATTTTACTTCCTATCGCTCTTCTTAACCTTCTTCTCAAGAAAAATCTTTCTTGACTGTTTAGGTACAGAGTTCATAGGTTTGACGAGTACGCTGAACAACATCCTAGGCTACCTCAATTTGTCTGAGTTAGGCATCGGAGCTTGTATCGGCTACTTTCTTTTCAAGCCCATCCAAACGGGCAATCGTAAGGAGGTTCAAGATATTCTATCTCTGTTAGGCTATCTGTATAACTGGATTGGAGCCATTATCTTTTGCGGTGCCTTTATCATCAGCCTGTTCTTCCCACTCATTTTCGCCGACGCAGAACTTAGCATGGGCATCGTTTACTTTGCATTTTATTCATTCCTCGGTTCCTCGCTCATCGGCTATTTCATAAACTATCGACAACTTTTGTTAACCGCCGATCAAAAGAACTATTTGGTAGCTATCTATCTACAATCAGCAAAACTCGTTAAGCTGGTATTACAGATTATATTAGCCTACCACTACCGCAATCTCTTCGTCTGGGTAGGCATTGAGTTCTTGTTCAGCGTATTGGGCTGCATAGTACTTAATTGGAAAATTAACAAAGAATATCCCTGGCTAAAGGTCAACAAGCGGAACGGAAAACAACTACTGAAGAAATATCCGGAAATCATCACGAAGACCAAGCAGGTGTTCATCCATAAAATCAAGGACTTCGTGCTGGTGAAGAGTGATGAACTTTTTATCTTCTTTTTCGTATCACTGAAGATGGTGGCCTACTATGGCAACTACATGATCATTATTTCCAAACTCATCTCGCTTTTTTCTGCTATCACGGGAAGCGTCGGAGCCAGTGTCGGCAATCTTGTGGCTGAAGGCAACAAGCTAAAAATGCTGAAAGTGTTCTGGGAATATACCACTATTCAGCACACCATTGCGGCTACCCTCAGCTTTTCGCTCTACGCCTTCCTAGAGCCGTTCATTGTCCACTGGTTAGGGGCTGAGTATATCATGGACCATCGTATTCTGATACTGCTTATCGTCTTTATCTATATTACAAACTCACGCAACTCCGTTGACTCGTTTAACTATGCCCACGGTCTCTATGCCGACGTTTGGTCGGCGTGGGCAGAGTTGGTTATTAACGTGTCCATCACCATCATCTGCGGCTTGAAATGGGGTATCATCGGCATACTTCTGGGTAAGATTGTCAGTTTGTTAGCCATCGTTGTCCTATGGAAGCCCTACTACTTGTTTTCTGCTGGTTTCAAGGAACCTGTCAGCAAATATTGGAAAGGAGTTCTTCGCAACTATGCCATATCAGCCTTTGCCATAGGGAGTTCCCTCTACACCATCCGGCTTATTCCCATAAGTCCATATCACAGCATTTGGGAATGGGTAGCATACTGTGCCATCAGTATGCTCATTTTCCTCACCTATGATTTGTCGGCTACCCTGCTTTTTGCCAAGGGTGCCAAAGATAGTCTGAGAAGAATCAAAAGATTAAAGAATAAAAGAAAGAAACAATGAAATACTCCATTATCACAGTCAACTATAACAACAAGGAAGGACTGCGCCGCACCATTGAGAGTGTTGTCAGCCAGACATTCCGCGACTTCGAGTTTATCGTCATTGATGGTGGCTCAACAGACGGAAGTGCCGATGTACTGAGAGCATACGACAAGGACATTACCTATTGGGTGTCGGAGAAGGATTCTGGTATCTATAATGGAATGAACAAAGGTATTGCCAAGGCAACGGGTGACTATCTGAACTTCATGAATTCTGGCGACTGTTTCTACAATGACGACGTGTTACAACAGGTAGTCAATCAGCAAACGGATGCCGATATCATCGTAGGCCATGACTACCACTATAGTGAAGCGAAACAGCAAGGCCATGTCTCTATACAGCCATCCAGGGTGACTATGTTGCACTTCTTTGTAGCGACACTCGACCACCAAAGTAGCTTTATTAAACGTGAGCTCTTCATAGGCTCTCCTTATCGTGAAGACTATCGGCTTGTATCCGATTGGATCTTCTTTACAGAGAAGGTTGTCTCTGAAGGCAAACAGGTGCAGTTTATTCCTGTGATTGTCTGCCGACGCGAGGAAGGTGGTATCTCTGAACAACAATGGGAGAAAAACCGGAAGGAAATCAACACTTGGTTGCATGAGTTCCTGCCTGCTGGTATTTATAAAGACTATGCCACATTGGCAAAGTTAGACAAGACAAGTCTTTACCGCCTATTCAACATCTGTGAGGATGACAAGAAGCGAAAAAGACTTATTGCTTGCATCAAGTTGATTAACAGATTCTTCTAAAGAATCATTTAACTATCAAAAGAAATGCTATTTCCTATGACGCCCCAGTAGAATTGGGAAAAAGAGTTCAGCAAGGCGGATGATGGGTACAAAACCGAAAAGAATCAGTATGGACAAAAGCAGATCCTCCCCCCACATACGATCGGGCAGCTCCGTCAGCCTGCGGACAATGACGATGTGAAGTCCGATAATCAGGATGGAACCTTTGGAAAGCGTCAGCACCATCTGACGATAGGGCAGTCGGCTGAGCCACAGCGAGATGACATAGAGCATCATCATACCTGCCATACCGCCTATGATGTACAGCGCAAAGTTATTGCCAAAACCATTCTTGTACATCCACACATAACCGTTATACTCGCCACAGAGGTAGACGACGGCAACGGCCACGACAAGCAACCCCGCCTCAGCCATATAGTTATGCAAGCCGCTCAGCACAACCTTCAGCGGCTTCAGGAACACACCTATCAGGAAAAACGGCATGCAGACCACCACGTTGACATTGGCGTTGCTCACCTCAAAGCCAATCTGGTGCAAATATATGGCAACTGCCGACAATCCGAAGAAGGCCACGCCATACACCCACTTCCTCTCCGGCAACGCCTGCATAATCAGCCTCATCACGATGAGCGAATAGAAATACCAGCAAGGCCCCATGCACCATCGGTGACCCAACAGCAGCCACTCGAAGAACCACGGCCACGAGATTTCATAATCAGTACCCAAGGCCAGACATCGGAAATAGGCCTCCAACTGCATGACGATGCTCATAATGACCGTAGGAACGAACAGTTGCCAGAAACATTTGCTAATGCAGGTCTTCCAGTCTGGCGACCTCTTGTACAAGAATCCGGATATGACGCAGAACACCTGGACACTGAATACGTAAAGGTACACATGGCCTACTGAGAAAAAATGTCCCCAGATAATAGAAAGAATAGCCCAGACCTTCATCCAGTCGAGCCACACTAAACGTCCTGTTGTTTGTTGACTTGTTCCCATTTCATTCCAAACTCTTGTGCAAAAGTAACAATAAATCTTCTAAAATCAAAATATTCTGCAGGGATTCTGTCCTTTTGTTTGGTAGTTTAGAAGAAAAAACGTAACTTTGCAAAAAATAGTAATTATGAGATTCATCTGTGATGCCCCAGGACAGACATGTAACCGACTGTGGACCTACGTACCCTCTATTGCACGAAGTATTGCCGAGCGCAAACAAATGGTTATTATTTTCTTCGACTGGACCATCGAGGACTTTCCGAATTTGCTGCATTGCCCGTTCATCTATTTCCCACTCTATCAGAAGTGGTATCTGGAGCACGGCAACGGATGGAACAACTACAAGGGACTGACGTGGAAAGTCACCCACAACAAGCGATGGGACAAAATCTTCAAGTTTCTTGGTTTCAAGAAAGGATGGTTCACCATGAATGATACACGGTATCTGGCTCAGACGAAGAAAGAACTGCAGCACATCTTCCAGCCTAAGAAGGAGATTATTGACAAAGCTGAAAGGATGATCAGCGGCATTCGCCGGGCAGCCGACCTCGTAGTGGGGGTCCATATCCGTCATGGCGACTACAAGACTTTCTATGATGGCAGATACTACTACACCTTGGAAGAGTTCCACCAGTTCATGCTGAGGATTCAGGCCCTGTATGCCGACAGGCGAGTGGCCTTCTTCATCAGCAGCAACGAACCGTTCTCCGTTGACCTGTTCGAGGGGTGCCGATGTTACCGTTTCGGAAAGGAGCCCTCAGGCGACATGCTCGACCTGCACACCCTCTCACTCTGCGACCGCATTGTCGGCCCGTGGAGCACATACAGCCGCTGGGCTTCATTCATTGGCGAAGTGCCACTATGCTTCATCAAGGACAGGAACCAGCAGTTCAGCGACGATAGTTTTTCTACCGTCACCGATTTTTTCCACTTTGCAAGTGGTGAAAGTACGGAAGATTTCTGGAAACCAAAGTAAAAAAAAACACAGCCTTGTACTTCCCAAGCGCATATTTGCATTTATTTACGCGTTTGTCAGCGTTAATTCTACGAAATCGCTTCCGTATGTCAGTATTATTTCGTATCTTTGCCGAAAATTATCAATAACCGGGAAAAAGACAGAAACGGATGAAAATTGCCATTCTGACATCGGGCATACTGCCAGTTCCTGCTGTGCAAGGAGGAGCGGTCGAGAACTTGATTGACTTCTATCTGGAATATAACGACCGGCATCGGCTGCACGACATCACGGTCTATAGTGTGTGGCATCCTGATGTCAAGAGGCATCCAGCCCTAAGGTCTGAGGTGAATCACTATAAGTATATTATGGTGAATAGCCTTGTATCCAAAATCAGGAAAGCACTCTACAAGAAATGGCATGAGAAGGAATACTACCACTACACCATTGAGTTCTATCTGGAGGAAGCCATAAAACGAATCAAGAAAGAATGCTATGACCTCATTATCGTGGAGAATCGCCCTGGTTTCATCCTCAAACTCAAAAAGAGAATAGATGCCAAGTTCATCCTTCATCTACATAATGACTTCCTAAACCGGGAAACAAGAGAAAACTTCAGCATTTTTGAGGGATTTGACGGCATCATCAGCGTATCCGACTTTATCACCAAAAGAGTCCGGCAGATTGAAGCAAACAGTTCAAAATGCCAAACGGTTTATAATGCCATTGACCTAAAGCAGTTCCTCACGGCGACAGCCAAACAAAGGAGTGCCGTTGGACTGTCAGACAAAGACTTCATCGTCTTCTTCAGCGGACGGCTGACCAGAGAGAAAGGTATTTTGGAACTCATACAAGCCATCAAACAGATAAAGGACATACCCCATATCAAGCTCATCATAGCAGGAGCCAGCTTCTATGGGAAAGACTCCAATATTTCCCCTTTTGTCAAACGACTACAAGAAGAATCCGAATCGATTAAAGAGCAGGTCATCTTTACCGGTTTCATTGACTATCAAGATATGCCCTCTTACCTTAAAGTCGCTGATGTCGTAGTGGTACCATCAATGTGGGAAGAACCTTTCGGGTTAACAGTCCTCGAGGCAATGGCAGCAGGTGTTCCTTTGATAGCTACCCGCTGCGGTGGAATCCCAGAAGTGTGCGAAGGTGTATCCATACTTATTGAAAGAGAAAATGTCTGTCAAAACATTGTCAATGCTATCCGAACGATTTACAACGACCCGGAAAGAGCCCGTATAATGGCTCAGAATGCCGCAAGAAAAAGTCGGGATTTCGACAAGGTCATATTCTCTGAAAAATATTTCCGAACAATCTGCCAAAGCTAATCATATCACATCCCCCAAACCATGACAGTATGCCCATGATATTCATAGGACTTATGCCAAATACGCTCATCCCAAGTCTTCGTCTTTGAACGGTCGAAGATGATGAGGTGACCTTCATCGGCACTTCCTACACGGTCCATGTATTCAGCGGTTTGTTGCAGACCATCTTCGATGGTTCGTTCAAGGCTGTATTTCCGAATCTTCAACTCCAAGACGATGCGCTGGACAGGACCACCATACACATCTGTTAACGGTTTGCGGACAAGCAAATCTGTACGTCCACGGCCAAGGCCATACTCTCGGTCAATATAGCCTCCACCATTGACAATCCTCTGTAGGAAGCATTGTAACAGCAATTGAGGCCCTGCCTCTGCATAGTCAAACTTGCCTATCCACGAGTCAGAATTCTCACGGAAGAACTGCTGGAAGTCAAGAAGGAGTTTCTCCATCTTGATACTGCCATCGGCATTCTGGTACCATTGTGGCTCTTGAACTAAAGCGTCTTGTGTGCTCCAGGTCAGTTCGCGCGGAATAATCTCACGATAGATACCATTTGCAATCCTTCGCGGCTTACCTTTCTCTACTTTGATGAGTCCCATGTCCTGTACATAAATTACATCATCATTAGGTATCTGACCATCGTCAGCCTCATCACTATTGGCAAGGATTGGCTCTATCACTCGCTTCACCCTCGGCTCTTTCAACTTGTCAATCAGTATGTCAATATGAGTATCACGTCGATAAATGAGGTTCTCCTGTGCTTTATACATGATTTCAGGAGTGATTACGACGCTGCGATCACGATTCTCCTTCATGCTCCATGTAGCCTCACGAGCCAAGGCGTTCACTAACCAAGGTTGACCTTCCGTAGCATTCCATACTAATGGGAAACAAGCATCATCAAACTTCTGTCCGGTCTCATTGGTATGCTGCATATAGAGTTCATGTATTTCTTCTCTCGAAAAATTACCAAGACGCATAGACTCTGCCTTGATATTGAAAGCAGAACCACCTGTGACAATGTCTTGATTAGAAAGTACGATACGATAATCACGGACATCACGTACTCCACAAAGGATAATGGTTTGTGGAAAATTCTTAGGGCGATTAGTATATCCTGAGCGAATCTGACGGAGAATACTGACCAAACTATCGCCCACCAAAGCATCAATCTCGTCAAGAATCAAGACAAACGGTTTGGGCAATGAAGCAGACAACTTGGAGAGAAAAATAGACAGAATGGAGTCCTTGCCAATAGATTGTAGAGTATCACGCAGATCTTCTGCAAGCGAACTACACAAAATAGTATCCACCTCTTGAGCTAAAGTATCCACAGTGGACTTAACAACACTTTGAATATCATTTCTTGAAGCCTGGCCTCCTTCAATGTTAGCATAAACTGCCACATAGTCTCCTGATGCGTTCAGATAATCGCGAAGTGCCAGCATACAAGAGGTCTTGCCTGTCTGCCGTGGAGCATGAAGCACAAAATATTTTCCTTGTGCAATATAACTAAGGACATCATCCAAGTCTATACGACTCAAAGGATCCAACGTATATTCATATTCAGCTCTGTTCGGCCCTGCCGTATTAAAGAATCTTTCCATCATCCTTCATTTTTCTGCAAAAATACAACTTTTATCACAAACCTCCAAGGCTCATGCTCCTTTTTATCCATTTTTAGTGATAAAAGCCCTATTATACTGTGAACTGTTTCTCCCTCTGAAACTCAATTTTCTGATATAACTCCGGCTTCCCTTTTTCGCTGACTGGCAGGAAATGGAGGCGGACACCGCGGATGTGCTTCTTGGGCTTGAAGTCCTCTGGGGCATCCACCTTGTCGCTTTCTATTTCCAGCTTCATCAGTCCCCAGTCGTCGAGACGCACCTTGTCGCCATTGCGAAGATGACGGTTGATGACTTCCGACAGGCCGATGAGCACGGCCTCAACCGTTCCTTCCGACAAAAAGCCGTTGCGCTCCTTCACCTCCTCGATAATCTTCTTGGTGTCTAATGTCCGCTCATGCACGGCTACAGCCTTATACTTCCCAAACGTACTCAGACTCGGTTTTGTTTCTTTAACAATTTTGTACTTCATATACTATATATTTTTGAACAAACGGTGACACGCTGACACAACCCCGATGTACAAAGGGCGTGCAGCGTTTTAAAGGGTGACACACGCTGGCACAAGGGTGACACGCATCCGCTACTTGTTTTCCGCCACTTTATAGTATCGTCGATGCCGTCCTTCCCCTCTTTCATAGCCATTTCTGCGCAGATAAAGGCCTAAAAGGGTAACATTCGAATGGTTTGAGGGGTCCAGCTTCAGGGCACTCACTATTTCCGTCGGACTCATCAGCACCACAGCCTCACCAGAACTGGGCCTGTGGAAACGGTCTTCAAAGAGGCTCACCACATTGGGCGTCTCGTAATAGTCGACATTCTGTGCCATGATTTGCTGCTCACGCTCACCTTTGAATGCGTATTCCTCGCCATGCTCTATTTCATAGACTATCTGCGCATACAGCTGGGCATAATCTATCTGCCTATCTCCCTGAATATCAGTATCTATCACGTCGCTGACTTCAACAACAAGGTAGCGGCGGCTGCCACTATCGTCTCTCAAGGGAACCAGCGAGTTGGTGGTGGCACAGAAGGCTGCATAGCGCTGGCTCTGCTCGTAAGTGGTCGAGTAGAGTTTGCGCTCCTTCACGTCAGTCCGCTGGATAAGGTGCTTCAGGAAGGCCGTTTGCGACTTCGAAATCTGGTCGTACTCATCAATGTTGATGAGCAGGAAACGGTTGAGCGCACGTAGGGCCTCCTTCTTGTTGGCAAAGTCGATGCGGTCGATGTAGAACGGCATCAGCTCCTTCGGCAGCAGCATCCGCATGAACGTCGACTTGTGAGTGCCCTGCCCGCCAACCAGCATCAGCACCATCTGCGCTCCATACATGGAGTCCATACCACTACGCCACTGGCTCACCATCGAGCGCATCCATATCTTGAAGTTCTCACGCCAGTCAGGAGCCGTAGTCTTCACACGGTCAGCCAGCTCGCCAAGACGGTCGCGCCCGTCCCACTTTGGCAGCCGGCCAAGCCACTCACTCACAGGGTCATAGCTGTCCGTCCGCTCAGAGACGAGCACACGCTCCAAGTCCTTGGGCCACACCTTGATACCCTCAGCTATGGCGGCATTATTGATGTCGTTGCGAGCCTCCTCGGTCAGAGGTTTCCACCAGAGCACATAGTGATGCTTCTCCTGATACTCCAG
>JAEEGH010027970.1_pt1 | contig 11128 bp, 5 predicted proteins | sample 9134181 | NCBI WGS metagenome assembly JAEEGH01 (sample SAMN16246544, study PRJNA631951) | gut metagenome | biome: gut microbiome; feature: rumen; material: DP-attached | host: Bos | place: Iran: Karaj | collected 2018-10
AAGGCTCACCCCGATGTCTTCAACATCCTGCTGCAGGTGCTCGACGACGGACGACTGACCGACAACAAGGGACGCACGGCCAACTTCAAGAACACCATCATCATCATGACCTCTAACGCTACCCGCGAACAACTCCGCATGACCATGCGACCGGAGTTCCTAAACCGTATCGACGAAGTCATCACCTTCCAGCCGCTCACCCGTGAGCAGATAGCCGACGTGGTGCGCTTGCAAATACGTAAGGTACAGGAGATGCTGGAACCGCAAGGCTTCCGTTTGGAGGTGACACCACAGGCCGTCAACTATCTGGCACAGGAAGGCTACGACCCCGACTTCGGTGCCCGTCCCGTGAAGCGTGCCATCCAGCAACTGGTCCTCAACGACCTCTCCAAAAAGCTACTGGCCGACGAGGTCAGTCGCGAAAAACCCATCATCGTCGATGAGTTCGGCGAAGGCCTTATCTTCCGCAACTAATTCCAAAGCGGGTGAAGATGCATTGTGTTGCAATCTTCGCCCGTCTTCTTTTCTCCGCGTAGCTTACAAACCTTGCTCCGGCGGCACGCCATCACCGCTGACTACTTGTATAAACCCGTCGCCGTCAACGTAGTCGAAGGAACCGCTGAGCAACGACTCGTCATCCTCAAAGCACAGCACCAGGCACTCAGGCCTAAGATAACATTTCCGTTCCATCATCACCTGACAATCTTTTTACCGTTATACAAATAAATACCCTTGGGTAATGTACTATTTGACGATGTACTATGTACTATTTTTCTTCCTTGCAAGTCATACCATGTATCATCTAAATGGTACATCGTACATGGTACATTGTACATAGATGTTGTTTCGTCAAAGCTGATGCTCAGTCGGCTATTACTACCAACAGCGCTTGTCGGCAACTGCAAGTAAGCCTTGTTAGGGCCGAACGTGCCAGACTGCGACACACGGTAAAAGGCCACTTCCTCCCCTTCTGGCTTGCTCAGCACAAAGTTCGTCTTGTCACCAGCCGTCGGCTCTAACGTTATCTCGTTGACGGCAGGCACCAGCAGGTTCACCAAGTAAGTAGTCGACTCCGCCACCGGCACATCGTAGCTGCCAGCTTCACCGCGCAGCAGCACGCCCGTACCGGCAGGCACGCTCGTCACCTTCAACATCACCATGCGGCTCTGCTTGCTGTCGTAGGCATTGCACACATACGCCGTCAGCCCCGTCACCTCAGCGAAGTCCAGGTCAACGTTGGTACTGTAGGTACGCAGCCCTGCCGCCCCCATCTCAATGGTCATATTGGCGATGCGGCTGAAGGTGACGGTCACCAGTGCCGTTTGCGACTCTTGCAGCGTGAAAGTGAACACGTTGGGGGCTGTACACTCCACCGCAATGCTGCTGCCGAGGTCAATACTCTCATCGGCCGATGCCCGCCGGGCCTCGGCATTGCCCGTAGCGGTAGTGGCTACCACCGTCACATCCCCTGCCGTAGCCTGCCAGCCTGCATCGGGCGTGGCAGTCACGGTCACCGTCGTCCCGTCAATGGCGCACGCTGCCGTGCCGTGCGGCTGTCCGTCACTGCTGTTGGCTACCACCACGTTCACGCTACCGCCCCTGGCCACGGCATTGCCTGTCACAACCATCATCGCGACAAGCAGCATCCATATTCTGATTGTCTGTTTCATATCCTATCCTTTGGCCTCGGACGCTCACGGACTGTGACGGACTCCTTCATTTTCAGTCCGCTCCAGTCCGTGTCTGTCCGTTGCTTACTTAATCACCTTTTTACCATTATAAATATAGATGCCCTTTGGCAATGTACCATTTGACGATGTACTATGTACTATTTTGCGGCCCTGCAGGTCGTACCACGCATCATCCGAATTGTACATCGTACATGGTACATCGTACATACCAGTTGCATCCCCAACATTGAGGTTTAGCTGTCGTGCATTGCTTCCGCTCAGCGTCAGCAGGCACTTGTTGGCGGGAATACCGCTGTCGGTATCTACAAGCAGGAACGTACCCTTATAGAGCACGTAGCTCTTGCCAGGGACACAGTAGCTGCCCGTAGTGATGATCTCATCCGTCGGGTTGCCGTAGAACGTCAGAACATTATCGACGGTGCTGCTGACAAGGCCAGTGGCGCTGCCGGTAGAAGCCCAGAGAGCGGTGTAGGTCGTGCCAGCCGTACCCTTCAGCAGCAGCGGCGTGTCGGCCATGATGGTCTCTGCTGGTGTCAGCACCACGCTCTTGCCGTCCGCGCTCAGTCCACTGATGGTGTAGGCCGTCAGTCCATCAGGCAGCGTGTATTCCTTGCTGCTGCACCATGTCATCCACGTCTGACCCTCGGCGAATGCGAACTTCACTACCTGGTCGGAGGTCAGCTTTTTGCCGGCAATGGCGTTCACGTCATCCTCGCTTAGCGTTTCCTTGTACAGGTTGCCCTCCTCGTCCATGAGCTGTTTACCATCGACCACCTTTACCACACCTTGTAGGCTCTTGTAGCTGTCGGCTTTGATAAAGTCATCGGCATTAGTCCATCCGAGGGTGAGGTCGCCTGAGGAAAAGATGCCACCAGACGTTTCCGAATTGGAATTGCAAATAGCAGTCACTTGACCACCAGTAATATTCACTATAGCACCTGCAATTGCCGGAGTGGCACTGTCATCAGGCACACTCGCATTGACCGTACCTCCGCTGATGTTGACATAACCTTGCTCAATATAAATAGAACCATTGAAGGTCCCTCCGCTCATGTTGAAAGATGCCCCCGTGGAATCATCACTATTACCGATAATTCCAGTAACCGTACCTCCGAAAAGGCTCGTACCATGAGAATAGATAATCACAGAATACAGAGGATTATTAGAGCTGGTTGAATTATTAATAAGATTACCTCCATAGACTTTACAATCAAGAGATGAAATACCAAAAAGTGTGTCAAAATTAAGACTGCCGCCACAGATGTTAACATGATAAGCCATGATACCAAATGCCTCTCTATCAGTATTTGTCTTTACATTCAACACGCCGACATCCTCACCCGTGCTTTGGGCAAATATGCCTAAGGTAGTCTCCTTTCCTTCAAAGGCAGAAAGAGAGACAATAGCCATATTCTCCTCCTCGTTGCCAACATTCAGTGTCGCCTTGTCAGCAAGGATAATGTTCACGTCGCCGTAGAAAGCAAGGTAACTGTCATAGGTGAGAGTTCCCGTGGCTACATACCATATTGTGGCGTCAGCAACGCCTAAGCTGGTCTCCGAGCCGTCTAAGACATAGGCGGTCTGCTTGGCGGGATGGTCGCCCTCGCCGTCGCAGAGTACGCCATCGGCATTGATGTAGCTGACGCTCGCCGTAGTCTTCGCTGCAATCGTGAAGCTCGTCGTGGCCTCGGCGGCATTATAGTCGGGGGTGGCGGCAATAGTGGCCTTCACGTAATAGGTGCCGGCATCGGTGGGCACAGTCTCAGTATAGGTGCCATTTTCGGTGTCTGCGTAGGTATAGGTCACAGCGCCGCCGCTCGTGTTGCCACTGACGGTAGGCGCATTGGTGGCGGCATCAAACCCGTTGAAAGTCCAGCCCGTGATGCTAACCGTCGGAGTGAAGGTTAAACGTTCGCAGAACGCGATGGTGACGCGCACGTTCTTGTTCGCGTCCTCAGGCAGCGTGAGGGTAAACTTGTTGGTTTCCGTGTAAGTCACGTCGATGGTTTCACCCAGGTCAATGGACACATTCCCCTGACCGCCTTCAGCACGGCGAGACTCGGCCACGCCGCTGTTGACGGCGGTTGCTACTGCGGTAACGTCGCCATCAATGCAACGCCAACCATCGCTTGGAGAAATAGTGATGGTCACTTGCCCGTTGCTCACAGCTGCATCAGCCGTTCCGTGCTCAGAGGCGTAAACGAACTTAACTGGGTCGCTGCCTCGAAGGGCCCACACCTGCCCTGCCGTCAGCACTGCGACGGCCAGAAGCATAAAGATTCTTAATGTCTGTTTCATAATTTTACCTTTTTATCTTTTTACTTTTTTACCTTTTTACTTTTTTACCTTTAAATATATATATGCCTTGCTTCGTCGGCACGTCGCTCAACTTCCTGCCTTGCAGGTCGTACCAGCCCCCCTCTTGGGTAGACTCGTCAGCGGCAATGATGCTGGGATAGAGGTTCGTCGCCCCCTCAACGCTGATGTTCAGCTGTCGTGCCGTGGTAGGGGCGGTCAGCGTCAGCCAGCACTTGTGGGCCCCGATGCCGCCGTTCGTCTCAACCAGCATGAACCTGCCGCCATAGAGCACATACGTCCGTCCAAAAACGAAGTCCGTAAAGTCCGTTGCCGAAAGACCCGTTGCCGTACCCTTGAACTGCGGGTCATTGCCGGTGACTTCAACCGCCGTCGCAGTCTCTGCCAGCGTCACGCTCTTCCCAGGAGTGCCGCTGATCAGCACGGGCAGGCCAGTGGGCACGCCGTCAATCGCCGTCAAGTTTACCACACCCTCGCCGATGCTGCTCACGTAGTAGGCCGTACCGCCGCTGACGCTGTAGGTCACGCCGTCCTCATGGTAGTACGTCGCCCAGCCGCCGTTGCCGATGGGCAGGATGACGGGAATACGCTCCCACGTCGCCTTCACCTCCACATTGCAGTTGGGCATCGTCAGCTCGTAGACATCGGTAGTGCCCGCTACGGGTGTGACATCCACCGTCTCGTCTATTGGCAGCGACTCGCTGCGCCGCGAGTCGGCACCGTCGCATGGGGCGACACACTGTGCCATGATGCTGCTCAGCTGATAGCCGCTGTTCGGCGTCACCTTAATATATACGGTAGCTCCCACCTCAGCAACAGTAATAGCCGTGTTGCACGTCTCGTCGCTATAGAAGCCCAGCGTACCCTGAGCGTCGGTGCCGCTGACGTCAGTGATGGTATAGGTGTTCGGCTCAAACTCGGCGTTGAGCGTCACGTCCTCGTCGGGCATGGTCAGCGTCGAGCCGTCGAGCGTACCTGCGCTGGCGGTGTAGCCGCTGAAGGTATATCCAACACGTTCAGCGTGGCTCAGCGTCAGGCTCACCTCTTCATCCGCTCCGGCGTAGAGCACTTCGTCATACACGATTCCGGCGCTGCCCTTGTAGGCGGTGATGCCGCTGACACTGTACTCGATGGTCTCTCCCGCATGGCTGACGGTGACATTCTCACCCGCCGCGATGCTGCGCCGATGCTTGCCCTGGGCGGTATATGAGGTGCCGTTGTTGAAGTCGCTGGTGTAGTAGCTGTTGGTGATGTCGCTGGCGATGCCGTTGCGCACGAAGGTGGCGCTCTCGGAGCTGCTTATCCAATTCTCGCCCACGTCAAGTGCGGCGGGGGCGTAGAGCGAGTTCTTGACTTTGATGACGGCCTCGGTGTTGCCGGAGCGCCATCCCACGAAGCCGCCGCAGCAGGTGGTGCCGTTGGTGGTGAGCAGCTTGCCGTCGAAGAGGCAGCCCTCGATGGTGATGTCGCCCGCGTTGTGGTTCTGGGCCACAAAGCCGCCGTGGTTGCCGTCGCCATTGACGCTGCTGCGTATGACGACGCTGCTGCGGCAGTTGCGTATGGTGACGTTGCCGAACTGATGGGCTATGAGTCCAGCGGCGTACTTGGCCGAGGTCTCGATGGTTCCGGCTACGCGGAGGTTCTCAATCCGTCCGCCGTCCATGTAGAGGATGGGCGCGGCATCGTTCAGGCTGCCGCTGTAGCCGAAGGTCAGCGTGTAGCCACCGCCGTCGAACGTTCCCGTGAAGTCCTGGTTGCTCGAACCCGCCATGCGGGTGACGGCAGTTGTGCCGTCGGCTATCTCCTCGGCAGTCGGGATGTTGCCGCCCAGCGTCACGGTCTTGCCGGTGAAGTAGCCCTTGTCATTCTCAGCCAGCAGGTCGCAGAACACGTTCCAGCCCTTGGCCGTCTTGATGGTGTACTCGGTGCCGTCAGCGTTGACAGCGAAGTGCGCCGGGTCAATCTCGAACGTCACAGTTACGGTAACGTCCGCATCATCGGGCATGGCGAGGCTGTAGGGATTTTCCGTACCGCTGAGCGTGCCTGCGTTGACTTCGTAGGCGCTGGTATATCCATCGCGTTCAGCGTGGCTCAGCGTCAGGCTCACCTCGTCGCCGCTGCCGTAGTAGAACGTGTCGCCGTATATAATGCCCTCGGCGTAGGCCGTGATGCCGCTGACGCTGTAGGTCTCGGTGGCATCGCCCACGGGAAGAACCTCACAGGTGACGTTCTCGCCTGCCGTAATGCTGCGCACTGCCTTGCCCTGGGCGTCACCGAGGGCCTCGGTGTAGTATGAGTTGACGGGCGTGATGTCGGCATCGCCGTTATAGTAGAACGTGCCGCCAACGATGCTGGAGCCGTCCTGCGGGGCGAACAGGCAGTTGGTGATTTTGAGCGCGCTATTGCTGTAGCCCACGAAGCCGCCACTCATGTTGCTGCCTTTGATGGTGCCGTTGAACACGCAGCCCTCTATCTCCACGTTACCACCGATGCTGAAGCCGCCCGTATAGCGGTCGCTGCTGATGGTGAGGCTGCTCGCGCAGTTGGTGATGTGGCTCGTGGTCGTGCCAGTCTCGCCGACGCCTCCGGCGGCACGATAGGCTGAGCCTGTGATGCTGCCGTCGACGACGAGGTTACTGATGGTGGCGCCGTCCACATAGCTGAACGGTGCTGTCCTGGCGCCGTTGTCCGTATTCGCGTAGCCGACGGTCAGCGTGTAGCCCCCGCCGTCGAACGTTCCCGTAAAGTCATGGCTTTCCGAGCCCGCCATGCTGGTGACGGCAGTGGTGCCGTCGGCTATCTCCTCGGCTGTCGGGATGTCGCCGCCCAGCGTCACGGTCTTGCCGGTGAGGACGCCCTTGTCGTACTCGGCCAGCAGGTCGCAGAAGTAGTTCCAGCCGGCGGTGCTGCTGATGACGTAGGGTTGGTCAGCCGAGCCATCGGCACCGTTGATCACGTCGAACATGTCGGTATACTCGGCGGTGGCGATGATTTCGCTGGCGGGCATCGTGAACGTATAGCAGCCGTTGCCGGCGTTGCTGACGTCGAGAGTGGCATTGTCGGCGTCGGTCACGGTAAGAGAACTCGTCAGTCGATAGCCGACGATTTTCCTCAACGTCACCTCCTGGCCTATCGTGGCGGTAGTGGCTGCACTGCCGCCCACCGTCGCTTCGAAGCATGCAGGCACATTGAGGGCGTATGGGATAGGCCTCCACTTGGCATAGAGCGTGAAGTCGGAGGTGACCCCGCCAGTGAACTCGTAGGGCGAACCGCTGAATTCCTCGTCGGTATACCAGCCTTCAAAGGCGTGGCCTAACTTCACGGGGGCTTCAGGTTGCACCACGGGACGGCCGTCGCCCTTGATGTGCTGCGAGGCGATGGCGCCGGCTCCGTTCGTATCGAAACTTACATCATAGAAGGGTATGTTGTTAGGCACCAACTTCTCACCTGCTATGTTGCCGCTGTTGGCCTCTATCCCATCGTTGCTTCCCAGCACGAAGCTCTTGTCAAAGATGACGGTGCCACAGTAGACGGAACTTTGGATAAAATCGTCATCCAATCGGCTCCAGCCAAGGTGAATCGTTCCGTTCGGACTGCCGATGCCGAAAATACCGTGGTCAATGTAATTATCACTATTTGCCGTTATCTTGCCGCCTAAAATATTGATGGTGCCGCAGAAGTAATCGTATAAGCCGCCGATAGCTATTCCACCATGGCCAGCATTGGCAGTAACCGTGCCGCCATAGATAAATATATCGCCGTTAGGACGATTGTTAGTTCCTCCAATAGCTACAGATTCACTAGCATCTGCACCATTAGCTGTAATGATGCCACCATAGATGCAGATGGTATTAGCATTATTCTTCGGGTCATCATCTCCATTCCTACCTATAGCTGTATGATATTTAGTACTACTGCTGGCCGTCAACGCTCCGGTGCCTTCACTCTGTTGGAAGATGTTAAGCGTGCTGTTATCTGCCACATGTATTCCTTCTTCGGCTGTCAGCGTTTTGCCGTCGCCCAGAATCAGGTTGACCGTTCCGTTCAAGTTGATACGGCTGCTGACGGTGACATTCTTACCCACGAAGTATGTGCCTGCTGGCAACTCCGTATAGATGTCCTCTAAAAGTATATAGTCCGTGAAGCCAGTGACGGTCTGTCCGTCGGCATCGATATAACTGATGGGGGCAACAGCGTCCCACTTGGCATAGAGGGTGAAACTGGAGGTGACTGCAGCCGTGAAGTCGTAGGCCGAACCGCTGCAGCCTTCGTTGGCATACCATCCTGCAAACTGATAGCCAGCCTTAAGCGGTTTGTCAGGCTCTGCTACGGTCTGCCCGCTGAGAATATACTGTTCTACCACTGTGCTGCCGCCGTTGGTCTGGAACGTGACGGTGTAGAAGGTTCCCGCGGCTGGCACCATCTTTTGCCCGGCGCAGTTCTCCGCCGTAGCCAGGAAGTTTGTTCCGTCGAGCAAGAACGCCTTGTCGAAAATGACGTTACCTATGAAGCCTTGTGCCTCGATAAAGTCGTCAGTTTCCCGGCACCAGCCCAGGTGAACCGTCGCACCCGTACCGCCGATGCCTGTACCAGAAGTACCAGAAGTACCACAACGTGCCGTAATCTTTCCACCATAGATGTTGATGGTGCCGGCCCCGCCTTCGTATGCCTCGCCGATGCCCGCGGCAGTTATGTTTGCAGTGGCATTGATAACACCACCGTGGATGGTGATGGTTCCAGCCTTGACGGGTGGATCAAAGACCGTAATAGGGTTTCTATATCTGTCACCTCCAATGGCGGCATGCAAACCGACATTTTCATCATTCGAAACGGTTGCCACCAGCGCGCCTGTGTTGCCGCTCTGCGAGTAGATGGTCAGCGAGTGGCCGTCCGTCACGCTGATACCCTGTTCCGCGGTCAGCGTAGCCCCGCCGCACAGCACCAGGTTGACATCGCCGTCCACACGGATGCGCTCGGCCACGGTGACGTCTTCGCTCACGACGTACCAACAGGCCGACGCCATGGCGGTGGTGCTGCTGGTTACGACAACGGCGTTGTCATTGTTCGCGGGCAGGGTGCTCGTCACAAGACTGGTGCCGTCGTACTGCTCAAAGGTCAGAACGCGGACGCTGGCCGTCTGGCTGCCCGTGTAAGAGCCCTTGCCGGTAACCGTCAGCGTATAGACACCCGGTTCACGCATCTGCGTCGCGCCAGCGTAGCTCACCGTATAATGCGTGCCTGCCGTCAGCAACTGTCCGGCGTTGTCTCGCACGATGGGGGTGACGGCACTGCCCGTATAGCGGTAAATCCGCTGGATAGTCGCATCCGACAGGTTATGACTGATGGCGTCTGCCCACTTGGCATAGAGGTTTAGGTTGCCCGTAACCGCCCACGTAAAATCGTAGGGAGCCAGAAGTCCGCTGTCCATATACCATCCGCAGAACACCTTGCCGGCTTTGGTTGGTGGCGTCGGCTCTGTGACAGTGTGGCCGGCAGGGACGGCCTGGATGGGTACGTCGCTGCCGCCATTGCTGTCGAAAGTCACGGTGTAGGCCTGTGCCGGCGAGAGTTTGGTATTGGTGAGCGAAACCACTTCCTCGGCATTCGCCGCTGTATAGTAGTGGCCGTTGCCGTCGGTGAAGGCCTTCCCTGCAGCAATGGTCAGGGAAGAATTGTCGTTTGATAAATAATAGCTATTAGCGTCAATAAAGTCGGTGGTGTTCTTCCAACTGAGCGAAATTCCACCTTCATCAAAGCAATCAGAACAAATACCCTTATTGCTACCCTGGACGGTGACCTGACCGCTATTGATGATAACACGTTCTGCTCTTATACCAAAACTTTCACCATCCCCAGTAGCCGTAGCGGTAATCACGCCGCCGTTGATGGTGACATTATTTGATGCCCATAGTCCGCTTGCGTCTTCACCCCTGGCTTTGGCAGTGATTTTGCCGCCGTTGATGGTGAGGTCGTCGACAACGATGGCATGACCACTATAGCCGCTGGTATATACATTCAGCTCGCCCGTACCGTTCGTCTGGCCGTAGATGGTAAGGGTTGCATCCGTCCCGTAGATTCCCCTGACATTGTCAGCCCAGGTCTCGATGTTCATCTGACCACCGTCGGCCAGGATGAGGTGATACGCGCCCTCACCGTCCAAGGTGACGGTACTGCTGTAGTCGACGGTGCTGTTCACCACGTACCAGCCCGGGCTAAGTTCCGTCATTTCGTCCGTCAGCACGGTCACGTTATCCGCCGTCTGCGTCGCGCCGTCAGCGTCGATGTAACTCACCCCATTCAAGGTCGTCGCCTCCGCCGTCATGGCGGCAAGTATCACGACGAGCAGCGTCATCACCGCCCGCGAAAAGCATCTTCTAACAGTTTCGTTCTTTGTCATATTATTGATTGTTTTATTATCATCTCCATCTTTCTCATCGTTGAAATGTCGGGGTGGTTTATGGTGTCGGTGGTTGATTATTCTAATGTAGCAAGATATTCCGTTGCAGTCATCACGGGAATCTTCGATGCCGTGAAATCTTTGCAGTTTCGTATTGGTATCGAGAAATAGGCGTGTCATTTGTATTTCTCCTCCAAATATTCGTTATAGGCTTTGCGAGCGTTCAAGTCATCATCGGCCACAGGGGTTCCTGCGCCAAGCAGACTAAGTACTATGTCAGGGACTTCTGCTTTGTCAGCTGTTCGGTTGACAGTGCGGGCGTGCCGGCGTAGCCGTTTGACGTAGTGCGACACGCTCTCCAGCATCTCGACGCTCATCTGGTCGAGTTCTGCAACAATGGATGTTCTGAGTTCTAATGTTGTCATGACTGTAATGTTTATATCCGCTGCAAAGCTCGAGCAAGCCGAGTTTCGCACGCTTTCGCGTGCAAAGTTACGCATTTATTTTTAAATAACGAGCGTTTAGGGCGTTAAAAATGAAAAGTGGAATGGTTTATCGAATTGCTAATTTTTATACTCTATGCTGGCGAATTACAAATGTGCCAGAACGGTTTTGTTGATTTGTTAATTATTTTCATACCACCAAAAGACTACCTAAACCGCCTCAAAACACCCTAAAAACGGGCTTCTGAGTTTCAGTAGGGTAAACTGGGAGTTTACCGTAA
>JAEEGH010027973.1_pt1 | contig 11127 bp, 12 predicted proteins | sample 9134181 | NCBI WGS metagenome assembly JAEEGH01 (sample SAMN16246544, study PRJNA631951) | gut metagenome | biome: gut microbiome; feature: rumen; material: DP-attached | host: Bos | place: Iran: Karaj | collected 2018-10
CTGTAGTAAAATATAAAAATAAGTATGATGGATAAGTGTTATCTTTTGAATGCTTATGAATTTTGAGGAAAGGAGGACAATCATGTTACGAAGAATACTCACTGCAGCGATAGCCGTGCTTTTAACTGTAACCGGACTTATACTTATGGAACAGCTGCTTCCTCAGATTTCATATTTTCTCGGCTATAATATCCATTCCACAGGACTGCTGGGTTATTCTTACATCCACTGGCTCTTTGCCATAGTAAGCGTATTGTTTTTCGGCTGGATCGGCTGGGTTATTACGCCCTTTCTGATTAAATTCCTGCTGAAGTATTCGGAAATTGTGGCCTCTGTACTTGCCAAAGCGCCTTCTGCCGATATTATTGTCTCTCTCATCGGTGTTCTTGTCGGTCTGATCCTGGCGAATCTGATTGGCGCCCCGTTTTCGCGCCTGCCTATAGTAGGCCCTTATATTCCGGTTGTTTTGAGCATCATTCTGGCCCTGACAGGCGCTAAAGTTGCCTCCCACAAAAGCAAAGATATCCTGGGACTGTTTTACCGTTCCCGGCCGCAAGGGAAGGATCCGGCTGTCGTGACAGAGGAAACGGCACAGGACCAGCGGGAAAAAACGGTGATTGACGCGGATGCTTTGCCTGTTTCACTGGCAGCCTCCAATAAGCTTCTGGATACCAGTGTCATTATCGACGGACGGATTTCGGATATTCTGAAAACCGGTTTTCTGGAAGGGAATCTTGTGATTCCCCATTTCGTACTGGACGAACTGCAGCGTCTTTCTGACTCTTCCGATAATCTGAAACGCGCCAAAGGACGGCGGGGGTTGGATTTTATTCACGAACTGCAGGAAATTTTTCCCCATGTTGTCATCGTGAATGATATGGAATATGAGATGATCCAGGATGTTGACAGCAAGCTGATCGCTCTTGCGAAGGATACGGGTTCCATGATTGTTACCAATGATTTTAATCTGAATAAAGTAGCATCTATCCAGGGAATCCGGGTGTTGAATATTAACGATCTGGCTAATGCGGTGAAGCCGGTTGTGATCCCCGGGGAAGAAATGACGGTCTATTTGCTCCGGGAAGGAAAAGAAAGCGGGCAGGCGATTGCCTATCTGCAGGATGGCACGATGATTGTTGTAGAGGGAGGACGCAAATATATCGGCAATAAGATCCGTATAGCGGTTACCTCTGTGCTGCAGACATCAGCCGGCCGTATGATTTTTGCCAAAGTGCCTAAAAATCATGATGTCCGTGATATATTGGCCGGGGCGGAGGGAACATGAAAGATTTGCTGACCGTGATTGTCCCGGCTGCCGGCGCAGGAAAGCGCATGGGCTTTGGGAAAAATAAGGCGTTTATCACGATCCGGGACATTCCTCTGCTGGTCTTATGCATGAAGATGCTGGCGGAAACCGGGATGGTCCGGCGTGTAATTGTTGTGACGAGAGCCTGGGAGATAACGCAAACAGAATTGATGCTGAAAGAATACCGGGACCGTTTTCCGGGTTTAAGCTGGCAGGTTACGGCCGGAGGCAGGGAACGGCAGGATTCTGTTGCCAACGGTCTGGCGCTGGTCACGGATGAAAGCGGTTACGTGGCGGTGCACGATGGCGCCCGGCCTTTTGCGGGAACAGAAGTCTTTGCCCGCACTTTCGCAAGGGCAAAAGAATGCGGGGCTGCCATTGCGGCCGTACCTTTGAAAGACACGGTGAAAATCGTGGATGCCCGGGGCATTGTTGTGTCCACACCGGACAGGTCCTCTTTATGCGCTGTCCAGACCCCGCAGATTTTTGAGATAAATGTGTTGCGCAAAGGCTATGTTTTTTTAAAAGAGCATCCTGTTGCGGTGACGGATGACGCATCCCTGGTGGAGGCGTCGGGTCATCCGGTGGCTGTCGCGGAAGGCTCTTATGAAAACATTAAGGTTACGACACCGGAAGATTTGCTGTTGGCTGAAAAGATTTTGGAAAAACAGAGTCATTCTGAACAATGAATGAAGATAATCCCGCTAAAGGATAATTGCGGGAAACGATAATTTATTACTATGGTTTGCTGCCGTTTACGGGTGAATGGAGATTTGAAAGATGCAGTTCAGAGTAGGAACCGGTTTTGATGTACATGCCCTTGTGGAAAACAGGGCCCTGATCCTGGCAGGGGTCCGGGTACCTTATGAAAGAGGACTGCTGGGGCACAGCGATGCGGATGTGGCGCTGCATGCTTTAATGGACGCCTTGCTGGGAGCTGCTGGCAAGGGCGACATCGGAAAACATTTTCCTGATACTGATGACAGATTTGAAGGGGCTGACAGCCGTTGTCTTCTGCGCGTTGTTGTCGAAATGCTGCAGAAAGACGGGTGGCGGGTCAATAATGTGGATGTGACCATTATCGCGCAGCGGCCAAAATTAGCTCCGTTTATTGCAACTATGCGGGAACTTGTTGCAGGCGATTTGGGCATTATGGAAGACGCAGTGAATATAAAAGCGACGACCACGGAAAAACTCGGCTTTACCGGAAGAGGCGAAGGCATTGCTGCCGAGGCGGTGGCCAGTATTGTAAAAGACTGAGTCACATGTGGTTGTAAAGATGTAAGACATGCCGGCAGGGATAGTTAGCTGACAGGCTGTATGCATAAGGATTATAATTAATATTATTATAGTAAGAGTTTGAATAACATTTTTGGAGGGATTTTCAATGTCACAGGAAATTCGGGTACGCTTTGCGCCAAGCCCTACAGGGCCGTTTCATATCGGTGGCGCCCGGAGCGCTTTGTTTAACTGGCTGCTTGCCAGAAAACTGGGCGGCAAGATGGTGCTCCGTATTGAAGATACGGATCGGAAACGTTCTACACCGGAATCTGAGGAGAATATTAAGAATTCGTTACGTTGGCTGGGCATGGACTGGGATGAAGGCGTTGATGTGGGAGGCCCGTACGGCCCGTACCGCCAGATGGAACGTCTGGACATCTATAAGAAATATACTGACCAGTTGCTGGCGGAGGGAAAAGCGTATTACTGCTATTGTACGCCGGAAGAACTGGAGGAAGAACGGCAAAGTCTTCTGAAAGAAGGAAAAATGCCCCGCTATATGGGAAAATGCAGGGAACTGACGCCGGAACAGATTGCAAAATATGAAGCGGAAGGCCGCAAGCCTTCGGTCCGTCTGCGTGTGCCGCCCAATGAAAAGATCGTTGTCCACGATCTGATCCGGGGTGATGTGGAATTTGACTCCAACGGCATCGGGGATTTTGTAATTGTCAAGTCTGACGGAATTCCTACTTATAACTATGCGGTTGTAATTGACGATAGCCTCATGCATGTGACTCACGTCATCCGGGCGGAGGAGCATTTATCCAATACGCCCAGACAACTGCTGGTGTATGATGCATTAGGCTTCGAAAAACCGGTGTTCGGCCATGTTTCCCTGATTCTGGGAACTGACCATACGAAGATGAGCAAACGTCATGGCGCGACTTCTCTGGATGCATACCGCCGGAAGGGATATATTCCGGCCGGCCTGAATAATTTCCTTGCGCTGCTGGGCTGGGCTCCTCCCGGAGAGAAGGAAATCTTTACCATGGAAGAAGCGATTCAGGAGTTTTCCCTGGATCATGTGGCCAAAAATCCTGCCGTATTTGATTTTAAGAAACTGGACTGGATCAACGGACAGCATATCCGCAAAATGAGTCCCGAAGCGTTCTGGGAACTGGCTGTGCCGTTTATGAAAGAAGCCGGCTATATGACCGGCGATGAGGACGGTGCAAAGCTGGAATGGCTGAAGAAGGTCGTGGCAACCGCCCAGACCCAGATTGATTACGGCGCGCAGATACCGGAAAAGGTTTCCATGTATTTCAGCGACGACTTTGAGTTTGAAAACGAAGAAGCGGCTGCCGTGCTGAAGGAAGAAACGGCGCCTATGGTCATGAAAGCTTTATTGGAAGAACTCAAAGCGCTTCCGGAATTAAACCGGGATACGGTAAAAGCTGCGTTTAAGAAAGTCCAGAAAGCAAACAAGCTGAAAGGACAGCAGGTGTACATGCCGATCCGTGTAACACTGACAGGGAACCAGCACGGTCCGGAACTGGCGGAAATGATCCCGCTGTTCGGTCTGGAACGCACGGAGAAGAGAATCTTGAAGAGCCTGGAAAAAGCAGGAGTTTCTTTATAACTGACAAGGAGTAACACAGAATGGCAATTAAAGTTTACAATACGATGACCCGCAGGAAAGAAGAGTTTGTGCCAATGAGTCCCGGGAAGGCCAGCATTTATGTCTGCGGCGTGACTCCGTACAATCATCCGCATATCGGCAATGCCCGTCCCTTTGTGACCTGGGATGTGATCCACCGTTTCCTGGAACATGAAGGGTACGATGTGCTGCATGTCCAGAATTTTACGGATGTAGATGACAAGATTATCAACACGGCAAATGCGGAAGGCGTACAGTGGAGTGATATCTGCGGCCGTTATATTGAGTCCTACTTTGAAGTTATGGATAAACTGAATGTCCGCCGCGTGCAGATTTATCCCCGGGTATCCCGTCATATCCCGGACATTATCAATACGGTTCAGGCGTTGATCGACAATGGGTTCGCCTATGTGGTGGACGGCGATGTGTATTACAGTGTGGAAAAATTTCCGCGTTACGGCTGCCTTTCCGGACGGGACCTGAACGACATGCTGGCAGGCGCCAGGGTGGATGTGGACGACCGGAAACAGAATCCCATGGATTTTGCCCTGTGGAAAGCGGCCAAACCCGGCGAACCGGCCTGGGATTCTCCCTGGGGAAAAGGGCGGCCCGGCTGGCATATTGAATGCTCAACTATGAGCATGAAATATCTGGGATCTTCTTTTGATTTCCATGGCGGCGGCAGCGATTTGATTTTCCCGCACCATGAAAATGAAATCGCCCAGTCGGAAGGGGCTACCGGCGTTCATCCCTTTGTGCGCTACTGGCTCCACAATGGGTTTATTACTGTTAATGAAGAAAAAATGTCAAAATCACTTGGCAATTTCTTTACGGTAAAAGACATTCTGGAACATTTTGCCCCGGAAACATTACGTTTCTTTATCGTTTCCACCCATTACCGCAGTCCGCTGGACTTCAGCGATGCGCGGCTGAAAGAGGCAGATGCGAGCCTGCAGCGCCTGCGTACGGCAAAAGAAAACCTGGCAGCCTTGCGAAAGGTTATCAGCGGCGGTCCGACGGAAGAAAGCATGGCTTTACGCAGCAAAGTCGAACAGCTTCGCAATGATTTCATGGAATCCATGCGTGATGATTTTAATACGGCTCTGGCTATCAGCCATATGTTCGCGCTGGCAAAAGAGATTAACGTTTACAAAGCGCAGGCTGATTCCGGCATTGTTGCCCCGGACGGAAAATTAGTGGATATGATGACCAAAGTTTTTGCTGAATTCTGCTCCATTATCGGCGTGCTGGAAGGTGAAGCGGAAGCTGCAGGGAACAACGGTGATGGCGGACTGACGGAACAGCTGATGCAGCTGCTTCTGGAATTACGCCAGGATGCCCGTAAGGCTAAAAACTACGCCCAGGCGGATGCCATCCGCAATAAACTGGGTGAGCTGGGTATTGTGATTGAAGATACGCCCCAGGGCGCACGGTGGAAAAAGCAGTGAAATTTACCCGCTTTCAACAGTTAAAACAGCAGGCGCTGGCAATCTGTCAGGAAGAAGGAAGGCCATTGCCGGATCCGGACCAGATGAATCCGATCGTGCTGGCCCTGATCGGTGACAGCGTGTTTACGTTTTATGTCCGTATGCGTCTGTTACCGTCTTCCAGTCATGTACAGGTGATCCATACGATTGCGGCAAGAATGGTATCCGCCGTGATGCAGGCCAAGGCGATGCACATTCTGGAAGCAGGTTTGTCAGAAAAGGAAGCAGCGGTTGTGCACAGGGGCCGCAACGCCAAGTCCATGGTGCCCAAAAGCGCCAGCGTGAGCGAATATCGCTCGGCCACAGCATTGGAAGCCTTATGCGGCTGGCTGCTTCTGACAGATCAGGAGGAACGGCTGGAGTTTTTGCTGGAACAGTCGTTTCAGGTGATTTCCCGGGAAATGCGGGACCTTTCGTTACTATAACGGATTTAAATAAATGAAGAGAAGAGTTGCAAAGGGGAGGGACTATCATGAAGGTTGTATTGATAAGACATACTCCGGATCCGGACAAATCAGTGGCATTAAGCGCGCGATTGTGTTATTCTCCGGTAGGAGTTACGGAACTCCAGGAAAAGATGAGCGATGAGGAGGCGGCGCGCCTGGTCCGTATGCTGGTGCGCATGGGCCATTTCTCTCCGATTGAACATGTAACCTTTACGTTTGCTATCGAGGGTGTTTCCCGTGTGCTGACGCATCAGCTTGTCCGTCACAGGATCGCCTCCTATTCACAGCAGTCCCAGCGGTATGTAAAAGAACATAATTTTGAGTCGATTATGCCTCCTGCTATTGCGGCAATTCCGGAAGCAAAAGCTAAATTTGAGGCATGCATGCAGAATCTGCAGGATCTGTATAATGATCTGACGGATCATTACGGCATTGCTAACGAAGACGCGCGCTATGTACTCCCTAATGCGGCAGAAACAAAAATCGTCTGCACGTTTAATGCCCGTTCGCTCTATAATTTCTTCAATTTACGCTGCTGCAACCGGGCCCAGTGGGAAATCCGCGAACTGGCCTGGAAGATGCTGACGGAATGCCGTAAAGCGGCTCCCATATTATTTGAAAAAGCAGGCCCGGACTGTGTAGCCAAAGGTACCTGTAAAGAAGGAAAAATGAGCTGCGGTATTTTGCCGAAAGTAAAAGAGTATCAGTCAGAAGGCAAAGATGTTGCGGAACTGTTTTTGCCTGATAATAACAGGTAAGTAAAGCACAGGTTCAGGTTTTTATATCCGGCGGTATTTCTGCTGCCGGTTTGCTTAAAGAACACCTGATTAACCAGGTGTGTCCGACAGGTTGGCCAGTGTTCCCTTAAAGGAGCGTTTATGACAGAAGAAATCATTGCCGGGCGTAATGCGGTGTTTGAGGCTTTGTCCAGCAAACGTCCGGTCAATAAGATTTTCATTAAAATGGGGCTGCAGGGCGGCAGCCTGGGAAAAATTATCACAGCGGCGCAGGACGCGGCAGTTCCGGTAGAATACGTACAGCCCGAAAAACTGGACAGGATGGCTCCGGGAATACGTCACCAGGGGATTGTGGCGCTGGCATCTCCCATTGCTTTCAGTTCTTTGGATACGGTTTTGGAACGGGCAGCGTCCCGGAATGAAATGCCGTTTTTGCTGCTGTTGGACGAATTACAGGATCCGCAGAACGTTGGCGCCCTGATCCGCAGCGCAGACGCTGCCGGGGTGCACGGTGTTTTATTGCCCAGGCGGCGAAGCTGCCCGCTGAACATGGTTGTGGCAAAGATCTCTGCCGGAGCTGTTAATTATGTGCCGGTAGTACAAATCGGTAATATTGTCCAGACGTTGCGGAGCTTAAAAGAACAGGGATTCTGGGTCGTCGGGGCAGACATGGAAGGGGACAGCCTGTATTTTGAAACAGACCTGGACCGTCCTCTTGTACTGGTAGTCGGCGCAGAAGGCAAAGGTATGGGACATCTGGTAAAGGAAAACTGCGATATGCTTGTCCGGATACCCATGCAGGGAGGCGTAAACTCCCTGAATGCGTCCGCGGCAGGAGCTATTCTGCTGTATGAAGTGGTACGGCAGCGGATGCAGAAGGCCGCAAAATGAAAGAGTATTACCTGGTTGACGGATATAACGTCATCAATAACTGGCAGGATTTTGCGGGGACACGGGATACTGACCTGGAACACGCGCGTGATATGCTGATAGACAGGGTCGCGGAGTTTTCGTCCTTTCATGGCTATAACGCCGTTGTTGTTTTTGACGCGATGGATGCAAAGGGGCCGGAAGCAACAGAACACATCCGCGGGTGTACGGTAGTTTATACTGCTGAACAGGAAACGGCGGACAGCTGGATCGAACGGGAAACGTATCAGATTGCCAGGAAGGGGATCAAAGTCTTTGTTGTTACCAGCGATAAAGCCGAACAGGACAGCGTGCTCGGCTCCGGAGCGCTCCGCATTTCCGCCCGTGAGTTCCGGGAAATTTATTATAAGACAAAAAAAGAAATTAAAGAGAAAATAGACAAACTGCCGGGCAGTTCAGGCCGGCGGGAACTGGGTGGCCGTATTGACGGGGATGTGGCATCGCATCTGGAAAGGTTAAGACGTGGATAAGCCGGCTTACCGTTATTAATAATAACGGATGCTGCAGCCTGGCAACGTGAGTTCCGGTCTTGGAGCTGCGCTTTGTTTGACGTTGCAACAGTCTGTCGTGTATAATTTAAATATACGTAAGAAACAGCCGCCCGGGTGGGAGAGAATTATCTTGCTATTACTGGAAGGTGGAGAATAGATGAACGGGGTGACCGGCGATCCCTACGCCAGATTTACCGATATGCCGGATGAGGACATTGTTGAACTGGCAAATGCGGAAAACAGTGTATTGGCCCAGGAATATCTGCTGCATAAGTATCGCAATTTTGTGCGGGGAAAAGCTAAAAGCTATTTCCTGATCGGGGCGGAACGGGAAGATATCATTCAGGAAGGGATGATAGGCCTCTATAAAGCAATCCGGGATTTCCGGCGGGACAAACAGGCGTCATTCCGCTCTTTTGCGGAGTTGTGCGTAACCCGTCAGATTATAACGGCCATTAAAACCGCGACCCGGCAAAAGCATATTCCGCTGAATTCCTATGTGTCATTGAATAAGCCCATTTATGAACAGGATTCGGACAGGACCCTGCTGGACGTGATTTCCAGCGGCACCAAAGTGGTGAATCCGGAAGAGATGATCATCCGGAGGGAAGAGTTTATCGAAATTAAAAATAAGATGAACATGATCCTCAGTGATCTGGAGTGGGAAGTTTTCATGAATTACCTGGACGGGAAATCGTACCAGGAGACGGCCAAAGAGCTGCACCGGCATATTAAATCCATTGACAATGCGTTGCAGCGCGTCAAAAGGAAGGTGGAAAAATACAAAGAGGCCCATAGCGGTGATGCTGATATTTACGCGGTATGTTCCTGTATCCTTTCCATTGAGCCCCGTAAGAGGGACAAAAGAAAAGACAGTTGAAACAAATGAAATTGATAAATCTGAAACATACTGTTGTATTGAAATGAAGAATAGTATAAAATATAAGTGACTTTAAAGGATTTTATCCGGAAACAGCGAATGATTATCGTTATAAAGAATTAAATGTTCCGGCATTTCCAAATAATGATCTGTTAACAGATTTAGGAGGTAATTAAAATGAGTCAGACAGAAGAATTCGTAAAGGTTGTAGAGGCAGCAAAAGAAGCAAAAGGAGTTATTTTTGTAACTGGTAAGCCCGGCAGCGGCAAAAGCAAGGTTTTGCGCGAAGCCGCCGAAGACAAGAAATGGGATTATGTAGATTGCCGTTTACTGATCAGTGAAGAGTTTTTGGCGGTTCCTAAGGAAGAACGGAATGCCAAAGCGCCGGAAATGATGGGCGAAGCGCTTGCCAGTTATAATTCCGATGTTATCTTATTAGATCGTTTACAGACTTTATTTGTGCCGGTATTTAACCTGGACGTTGCTGCCCTGCTTAAAGAACTGGGGCAGAAGTTTGTACTGGTTGCAGCCTGGCCCGGATATGTGAAAGACGGAATGCTGTGCTATGACAAATTTGACGGCACTGAATCCATCCGGATTCCGCAGGACGGTTTTACGATTTGGAACGTTGATTAACGTTTGAGGGGACAAATGATAAATGTGAAAGGGACATTGGCTGTTCTGACTGGGGGCGGCGACTGTCCGGGACTTAATGCGGTCCTGAACGCGGTGGTTAAGGCTGCGTTAGGGCACGGATATCAGATTTATGGCGTTGAAAACGGCTTTAACGGGCTGATCAAGAACAGAATGAAACTCCTGACCTATGACGATGTGTCAGGCATTCTGCCGAGGGGTGGCACGGTTTTAGGGACTACCAACCGGGATAACCCGTTTAAGTTTGCACATATTGAAAAAGACGGTTCTGTCACTTATACAGATGAAAGTGAAACAATCGTAAATAACCTGGCAAAACGTGGGATTGAAACGCTGATCGTGATTGGCGGGGACGGCAGTCTGGCTATCGGCGCCCAGCTTTCCCGGGAATGCGGCGTAAAAGTAATCGGCGTTCCCAAAACGATAGATAATGACCTTCCCTGTACGGAACGGACTTTCGGTTTTGATACCGCTATGGCGGTAGCTACCGAGGCTGTCGACCGTCTGCATACTACGGCAGAATCCCACCACAGGATCATGATTCTGGAAGTCATGGGCCGGTATGCCGGCTGGATTGCCCTGCACTCCGGCGTCGCGGGCGGGGCGGATGTAATATTGATTCCGGAAATACCCTATCATTTGGACGCTGTGGCGAAGAAAATCCTCAAACGCCAGCAGGACGGAAAGATGTTCAGTATCATCGTTGTGGCGGAAGGAGCTAAACCGGAAGGCGGCGAAATGACGGTGGCCCGCATTGTCAAAGACAGTTTTGAGCCGATCCGGCTGGGCGGGGTGGGCAATAAGCTGGCCCAGCAATTGGAAGAACTGACCGGGATTGAAGCGCGCAGCACGATTTTAGGCTATTTACAGAGAGGCGGTTCGCCCACGGCCTTTGACCGGGTTTTATGTACCCGGTACGGCGTGGCTGCCATAGAAGCGTGCATTGCAGGAAATTTTGATGTTATGGTTTCCCTCCACAATGATTCGATCGGTACGGTTCCCCTGCAGGAAGCGGGAGGAAAACCCAGGTCCGTCACTCCGGACAATGAAATTGTCCAGGCTGCAAGAAGCATCGGAATTTGCTTCGGCGATGAAGAATAGGTGTTACCGGGACGCACCTGTTTATGCGGGTGCGTCTTTATTTTTTGGGTTATTGTCAAGAAAGTTATAAAAAACAGTTGACAAACTCTTCGGTTTCATGTATTATACTTACTGTCACTGAAATCACGCTGACATAGCTCAACAGGCAGAGCAACGGTTTTGTAAACCGTAGGTTGTAGGTTCGATTCCTATTGTCAGCTCCAGAAGGTTTTAATGG
>JAEEGH010027975.1_pt1 | contig 11126 bp, 9 predicted proteins | sample 9134181 | NCBI WGS metagenome assembly JAEEGH01 (sample SAMN16246544, study PRJNA631951) | gut metagenome | biome: gut microbiome; feature: rumen; material: DP-attached | host: Bos | place: Iran: Karaj | collected 2018-10
TATGCAAGATTCCAATGCCTTTTTTGCACCTATATATTCACGTTTTTATTAACATCCGAAACTTCAATTATATAATGTTTATATGTAATCATACCTCTCAGTTATCAGTTCTCAGTTGTAAGTTCATCAAGTTCTTCCGACAGCCGTTCCCACCGTTCCACCTCTTCGTCCAAGGCTTTCTTCGTCGATGTGTACTCCGTCACGAATTCCATGTTCGAGGCGTTCTCCGGCTTCATCAGCAAATCGTCCAACTCCTTCAGCCGACGTTCCATATCGCTGATCTTACGCTCCGATTCCTCGACAGCCTTCTCGGCCTTGCGCACACGCTTCTGCTGCTCCTTACGCTCCGCGTAGTTGGTTGTCTTAGTGGGTAGCGGTGCGGGTTGTGCAGTCTGCGCTTTGCCAGGCTGAGCAGAATCCGTCTCCGTCTTGAAATCTATTCTCTCGCCTCTCACCTCTAACCGCTCGCCTCTGTCGCGCAGGAAGTCGTAGATGCCTCCCAGGTGTTCGCGCACCCGTCCGCCACCAAACTCATAGACCTTCGTCACCAGTCCGTCCAGGAACTCACGGTCGTGCGACACGATAATGGCTGTTCCGTCGAACGCCTTGATGGCTTCCTTCAGCACGTCTTTCGACGCCATGTCCAGATGGTTCGTCGGCTCGTCCAGTATCAGCAGGTTCACGGGCTCCAGCAACAATCGGATCATCGCCAGTCGGCTGCGCTCGCCACCGCTCAGCACCTTCACCTTCTTGTCCGACGCTTCGCCGCCAAACATAAAGGCACCCAGTATGTCGTTGATCTTCAGGCGCACCTCGCCTTTGGCCACGTAGTCTATCGTCTGGAACACCGTCAGTCCTTCATCCAACAGCTGTGCCTGGTTCTGGGCAAAGTAGCCTATCTGCACGTTATGGCCAATCTTCAGGTTGCCGTCGAAGGGAATCTCGCCCATGATACACTTCACCAGCGTCGACTTACCCTCGCCGTTCTTACCCACAAAGGCCACCTTCTCGCCGCGTTTGATGGTCAGGTTCACGTGGTCGAACACCAAGTGGTTATACGCTTTTTTCACCTCGTCACAAATCACGGGATAGTCACCGCTTCGCAGACAGGGCGGGAATTTCAGGTGCATCGCCGAGTTGTCCACCTGGTCCACCTCGATGGGCACTATCTTCTCCAGCTGCTTCACCTTCTGCTGCACCTGCACGGCCTTCGTGGCCTTATAGCGGAAACGCTCGATGAAGTCCTTCATCTCGGCTATCTCCTTCTGCTGGTTCTCGTAAGCCCGCAACTGCTGTTCGCGACGCTCCTTGCGCAGCACGACATATTCGTCGTACTTCACCCTGTAGTCCGTAATCTGACCGCACGAAATCTCCATCGTCCGGTTCGACACGTTATTGATGAATGCACGGTCGTGACTCACCAGCACGACAGCCTTCGCCTGGTTGGCCAGATACTGCTCCAGCCATTGTATCGATTCAATATCCAGGTGGTTCGTCGGCTCGTCCAGCAACAGCACGTCGGGCTTCCTCAGCAGAATCTTCGCCAGCTCGATACGCATGCGCCAGCCACCCGAGAACTCCCGCGTCTGACGGTCCAGGTCGCTCCGTTCGAAACCCAGTCCCGTCAGCATGCGCTCTATCTCGGCCTCATAGCCGTCGGCGCCCATCATCTGGTATCGGTCGTGCTCCTGCGTAAACCGCTCCACCAGCGCCATATATTCCTCGCTCTCGTAGTCCGTACGCTCGGCCAACTGCTGATTCATACGCTCAATGCGCTGCGCCATCTCCTTGATGTCGGCAAAGGCCTTCTGAGTCTCCTCGCGCACCGTCATCGAGTCCTGCAGGTTCATCACCTGCGGCAGATAGCCGATGGTCGTATCGTTGGGCACGCTCACCACGCCCGCTGTGGGCTGCTGCATGCCGCAAAGTATTTTGAGCAGAGTCGATTTCCCCGCACCGTTCTTGCCCACCAGGGCCACACGGTCACGGTCGTTGATCACGAAACTCGCATTCGCAAACAACGGCTTCACACCAAACTCTACACGCAGTCCTTCTACTGAAATCATCTTACCTTATTCTATTCCAGCCGGCAAAGGTAGTGAAAATCGAGCGAAATACAAAGAAAAATACATTTTTTCTTTTATTTCCGAGATGCATCCTATCTTCTCCAAAGGAGAAAGATACGAAAAAAAACGGACTGACCTCACATCAGCCCGACTTTTCTTATTTTTTAATTCTTATTTTTTAGTATCCGAAGAAACACACCTGATGTCTGCACGATGTTCGGTTATTCGTCTTTTGCAAAAATACGCTTTCATGGCGAATAATCCCCGATTTAGTAGTGATTATTAACATTTTCTTCGTATATTTGCAAACGATATGAAAACGACTAAAATACTTTTTGTCTGTCACGGAAACATTTGTCGCAGTCCGATGGCAGAATTCGTGATGAAGCACCTGGTAGAGCAAGCCGGCGTCGCCGAACGCTACTATATAGAGTCCGCAGCCACCTCGACCGAGGAGATTGGCAACGAGGTCTATCCCCCCGCCAAGCGCAAATTGGCCGAGCACGGCATCGCGTGCAAGGGCAAGACGGCACGCCAGATGACACGCAGCGACTACCAGCGCTTCGACCTGCTCATCGGTATGGACAGCTGGAACATACGCAACATGAACCGCATCTGCGGAGGCGACCCCGAGGGCAAGATCCACATGCTGCTCGATTTTACCCCACGGCCCGGCGACGTGGCCGACCCTTGGTATACCGGCAACTTCGAAGCCACCTGGCAGGACGTCCTCCTCGGCTGTCAGTGCCTGCTCAACGCCATCACTCCCGAGTGAAAAAAATCGACCGCTGATTCAGAGTGAATCGGCGGTCGTCTTGTAGTCTGAAAAAGTCGGGGCGACAGGACTCGAACCTGCGACATCCTGGTCCCAAACCAGGTGCGCTACCAACTGCGCTACGCCCCGTGCCTTAAAAAGCGGGTGCAAAAATACAAAAAATTCCGCACCCGTGCAAATTTTTCAGTAATTATTTACTTAATAATTCCTTGTTCGACGAAGATTTTCTTCAGTGCTACGACAGAACGGTCGACCTGCTCTTTGGTGTGGGTGGCCATCAGGGCATAGCGCACGAGGGTGTCCTGCGGGGCACAAGCGGGCGGAATGACGGGATTGATGAACACACCAGCCTTGAAGGCGAGAGACGTAACGAGGAACGTCTTGTCTACGTCGCGCACGTAAAGGGGAATAATAGGACTCTCGGTATCGCCAATCTCGAAACCTTCCTCGCGGAAACGCTTCAGGGCATAGTGGGTGACGTCCCAGAGTGCCTGGATGCGCTCGGGCTCCTTCTGCAGGATGTGCAGAGCCTCCATAGCTGCTGCCGTTGCTGCAGGGGTGTTCGAAGCCGAGAAGATGTAGGTGCGGCAGGTGTGACGCAGGAAATTGATGGTATCCCAATCGGAAGCAATGAAACCGCCGATAGAAGCCAGCGACTTCGAGAAGGTTCCCATGATGAGGTCGACCTCGTCGGTCAGTCCGAAGTGGTCGCACACGCCCCTACCCTGTTTGCCGAAGACACCGATGCCATGAGCCTCGTCGACCATGATGGAGCAGTTGTATTTATGCTTCAGCTCGACAATTTCGGGCAGTTTGCAGAGGTCACCTTCCATCGAGAAGACGCCGTCGACGACGATGAGTTTGATGGCCTCATAGGGCAGCTTCTGAAGCACGCGCTCCAGGTCTTCCATGTCGTTGTGCTTGTAGTGGAGCTGCTTAGCAAACGAAAGACGACGACCGTCCACAATTGAAGCGTGGTCGCGATCGTCGCAAATGATGTAGTCGTCCTTGCCCACTACCATTGCCAAAACGCCCTGATTCACCGAGAAGCCTGTAGAGAAGCACAAGCAATCGTCTTTGCCGATGAACTCTGAAATTTCCTTTTCCAGCTGTACGTGCAGGTCGAGCGTTCCGTTCAGGAAACGGCTTCCTGCGCAGCCAGAGCCATACTTGTCGAGAGCCGCCTTGGCAGCATCGATGATGCGCTGGTCACCGGTGAGACCTGTGTAGGCGTTAGAACCAAACATCAGGACCTTGTGACCGCCCATCTCTACCTCTGTTCCCTGCTTGCCCTCAATGGCGCGGAAATAAGGATATACGTCAGCCTCCATAAACTTCTGAGGCTCACGATAAAGCTTGTATTTTTCTTGTAATTGTCCCATAAAAATAGGTGCAGCCGAAGCCACAAATTTGTTTTCAGACTGCAAAGGTACACATTTTTTTAGAATTCGTGCAAGAAAATGCGAAATATTTCGTAATTTTGCCGTCAGAATGACGAAAAAGCAACAAATAACGTTCATCGTGAACCCCATTTCGGGTACCAGCAGCAAGGAACACATCCCCGAGCTGATTGAAGAGATACTGGCTCACGAGCGGTTTGACTACGAGGTTCGGCAGACGGCCTATCGGGGTAATGCTGCCGAGATAGCCCGCGAGGCTGCAGCTGCCGGAGTGGACATCGTGGTGGCTGTGGGCGGTGACGGTACGGTGAACGAGGTGGCTCGTTCGCTGGTGCATACGCAGACGGCGCTGGGCATTATTCCCACGGGCTCCGGCAACGGACTGGCCCGCCATCTGTGCATCCCGATGAGCAGCAGCAAGGCGCTGGAACTGATTAACCAATGCCAGATAGAGGATTTCGACTATGGCGTGATCAACGGACTGCCTTTCTTCTGCACTTGCGGCATGGGGTTCGACGCGTTCATCTCGCTGAAATTCGCCGAAGCGGGCAAGCGCGGTCCGATTACCTACGTGGAAAACGTGCTGAAGGAGGGACTGAAATACAAACCAGAGACATATGAAATCGTAGACGAGACAGGCACAAAGCACTACAAGGCATTCCTGATAGCCTGTGCCAATGCGTCGCAATACGGCAACAATGCCTACATCGCCCCGGGGGCAACGATGAAGGACGGTGAACTGGACGTTATCGTGATGGAGCCCTTCGATGTGTTGGATGCGCCACAGATTGCCGCCGATCTGTTTATGAAGACGCTGGGCAACAACTCGAAGATCAAGACTTTCCGTACGCGCAGCCTGCACATTCACCGCAAGGAGGCCGGTGCCATTCACTACGACGGCGACCCCATCATGACCGACAACGACATCGACGTACACGTGGAGCATCTGGGCATTCGCATTGTGACCAATCCCGACAGGCAGGAAGACGAGGCGCAGCCCAACCAGTTGCTGAATGCCTTCAGCGACTTCTTTAATAATATAAATAATGTACGCGAAGACATCGCCCAGGACTTGGAGAAAAGCGGTCGCAGAATTCAGGCCATCAATAAAGTTTTGCTCCGCAAGCTGAGGAGTTAGAAGTGAGAGGTGAGAGGTGAGAGATATGATGAAGGGCAAATGATGGATTGGCAGTTATTGATAACAGTAGTGATTATCACGGGCGCTGTGGGGTATGCAGCATGGCGATGCTACGATAACTTTCGCGAGGGCGGTGACCCGTGTAAGAACTGTGAACTGAAAGAAAAATGCCTGAAAAACTGCGAGAAAAACGGTCAAAACGCATGCCATTGTAAATAAATAGCAAAAAAGTCGTTTATTTCTTTGGAGATTTCCTCAATTATTTGTACCTTTGCACCCGCTTATATGACAAGGTGCCTTGGATGAGTGGCTTAGTCAACGGTCTGCAAAACCGTCTACGGCGGTTCGAATCCGCCAGGCACCTCTCAGCAAAAAGAAACCTCCCGAGCAACAAGCCCGAGAGGTTTTTTCGTATCTATTGGTCTGCGAGTGACGGCTTATTGAATGCCGTCCTCACGCAGTTTCTGTTGCCACTTCCAAGCCGATTTCAGCACTTCCTCAGTGGGTGTCTCAGCCTTCCAGCCCAGTACTTTGTTGGCCTTGTCGACATTGCCCCAAACCTGCTCGATATCGCCTTCGCGACGCGGAGCATAGGTCCAGTTGACCTTGACACCAGTAGCTTTCTCGAAACCTTCGACGACCTCAAGGGTAGAAAGTCCGCGACCCGTTCCGATGTTGAACACCTCGACAGCATCCGTGTCGGGCTTGTCGAGCACGCGCTCCATCGCCTTGACGTGTGCATCAGCCAGATCGACGACATAGATATAGTCGCGGATACATGTATGGTCGGGCGTATTGTAGTCGTTGCCGAAAATCTTCAGCTGCTCACGAATACCCATTGCGGTCTGGGTAACGAAAGGAATCAGATTCATAGGCACGCCGTTGGGCAGTTCGCCAATCAATGCAGAGGGGTGAGCACCGATGGGGTTGAAGTAGCGCAGGATGATGGACTTGATGGGCGCGCCGCTATGGATATAGTCCTGGATGATCTCCTCGTTGATCTGCTTGGTATTGCCGTAGGGCGACATAGCCTTCTGGATAGGTGCATTCTCGGTGACGGGCAGATTCTCCTGCGCGGGCTGTCCGTAAACTGTACAACTCGACGAGAAGATGATGCCCTTCACGTTGTACTTCGGCATGAGCTCCAGCAGGTTGATGAGCGACACCAAATTATTGCGATAGTACATCAGCGGCTTCTCAACACTCTCGCCAACAGCCTTCGAGGCAGCAAAATGGATGATACCCTCAATATCGGGATATTGCTGGAAGATGCGTTCCATAGCGTCCTTATCGCAGCAGTCGGCCTTGATGAACTCAGGACGGATGCCTGTAATCTTCTCAATGCCGTCGACGACGTTGGCATTCGAGTTGGAGAGGTTATCAACAATGACTACTTTGTAGCCTGCATTCTGCAGTTCTACGGTGGTGTGGCTACCGATGAATCCGGTACCGCCGGTGACGAGAATAGTTTGCTTCATAATCGTTTTAAATTTAAAAAGCTCACCGGACGTTGCAGTTCCTGTGAGCTATCGTTTTCTTTTTGCGGTGCGTACGAGACTCGAACTCGTGACCTCCTGCGTGACAGGCAGGCATTCTAACCTACTGAACTAACGCACCTTGTTTTTTGCGCTTCGATGGAGACTTTTCTGGCGGTGCGTACGAGACTCGAACTCGTGACCTCCTGCGTGACAGGCAGGCATTCTAACCTACTGAACTAACGCACCAAAATGTCTCTCTTGTCGTTTAGCGGGTGCAAAGGTAATAAGAAAATATGAATCTGCAAAACTTTTTGGCGAAAAGTTTATAAAAATCTTTGCATCAGTAGTGCATTTCCATACTGATGGCCGTCGAAAAGCCAGTCTCGCAGCTCCGCCTGCACCTCATAACCTGCTTTTCGGAACAGGTTAACAGCCGCCTCGTTGTCTGCTGCCACTACGGCATACAGCTGGTGCAGATGTACTACGCGCAGGGCATAGTCGGCCAACAGCGTGAGTGCCGTCAACGCATAGCCCTTGCGACGATTGTCACGCATCACGACGATTCCCGTCTCCGCGCGCTGGTGTTGCGGGTCGAAGCGCACCAGGTCGCAGATGCCCACCGTCTTTCGCGTGCGTACATCTTCTATTATCAGTCGTACCTGCCGGTCGGCAAAGATGTCGTCCGACGATGTGGCGATATAATCGTGCAGCGTATAGCGCGAGTACGGCACGTTGGTCGTTCCCACATCCCACAGGCTACGGTCGTTCTCCAACTGATAGAGCAGGTCGAGGTCTTCGGGTTCAATGGCTCTGAGCCGTATATCACTTTCCATAATCATCGTTTCTTGTCTTTAGCGGGTTAATGAAGCTCGGCAGTTTGTCGCCTATGAGATGCAGCAAAGCCAACATGGCGCGGAAATAGATGGCCGCCTTGATGGGTATTGAGAGCAGGAATGACAAATGTCCGTAGTGTTTGCGGAAGAAGATGAGCATGGCCTGATAGAACACATGGACATAGCGGAACGACGACTTCTGCGTCGACTCACCCTTGTAGTGAATGATGTCGTAGGGCAGATACCAGTTTTGCCAACCACCCTTCAGCAGACGGAATGACAGGTCGATATCCTCGCCATACATAAAGAAATCCTCGTCCAGCAATCCTACCTGGTCGAGCGCCTTGTGGCGTAACAGACAGTATGCGCCGCTGATGACCTCTATCTGTGCGGGCTGGTCCCACGGCAGGTGGCTCATGTAATAACGCTTGGTGAACCCCAGCATCTTCAGCATCGACACCCAAGGCGTCGGCACCGCCCGTCGTGACTCAGGAGCCGGCGTGCCTTCGCGCGTCAGCATCCTCACTCCTGCCCCACCCGCCTGCGGATGTTCGTCCATAAACTGCAGACAGCCTTTGATCGTCGGCTCATAGACGACAGTATCGGGATTCAGCAACAACACATATTCCGCATCTGTCTGGCGGATGGCCTGGTTGTTGGCACGGGCAAAGCCCACATTCTCCTTGTTGGCCACGAAATGCACCTGCGGATGCTTCGGTTGCAGCGTCGCCACCGTTCCGTCCGACGAATCGTTGTCCACCACGAAGATGTCGCCCTCGATTCCCTCAAGGGCCCGTTCCACGCTCGCCAGACACTCGTCCAGCAGTTGGCAGACGTTGTAGCTGACTATGACTACACTGATTTTCTTGGCCATACAAACGGGATGCAAAGTAACAGGATGACGCCCAGATAGAAGAAGGGTGTCGTCTCGAAGATGAGATACAGGATGGCGTTAGCCACCAGCGGTACGACGATCAGTGCCAGTCGCAACCATTTGTTCTTCTTGAACAGTCGCAACCCCAGATAAGCACATGCCAGCGTGGCAATCTCCATCACAGTAGTCAGGATAAACAGTATCGTTTCGTTATTCATTTGCCTTCAAATATAGTTCTGTTAAGTATTGATCGTCCCAGCGTCACCTCGTCCGTATATTCCAGTTCGTCGCCCACGCTGATGCCTCGTGCTATGATACTCAGTTTCACGTCCGTATAGGGCGCCAGTTTGCGGAAGATGTAGAAATTGGTGGTGTCGCCCTCCATTGTCGAGCTCAACGCCAGAATGACTTCCTTCACCCCACCCTCAGCGACCCGCTCTACCAGCGACTCTATCTCAAGGTCCGAGGGTGCAATGCCGTCCATAGGCGATATCACACCACCCAACACGTGGTACAGCCCGTTAAACTGCTGCGTGTTCTCTACGGCCATCACGTCCTGGATGTTTTCCACCACGCAGATAATGCTCGCATCGCGACGCGGGTCGCTACAGATAGGACACGTCTCGTTGTCGCTGATGTTGTGGCATACGCGACAATGCCGAACCTCCTGCTTCATGCGGGCAATAGTTTCTGTAAACCGCATCACGTCCTCGTCGTCCTGCCGCAACAGGTGTAACACCAGTCGCAAGGCCGTCTTGCGTCCGATGCCTGGTAGCGTCGCAAACTCATGTACGGCTCGCTCCAACAGCTGTGAGGGATATTGTGTCTGTATCATGATTCTATTTCACTTAACTCCAACCACCTAAGCGATTTCTCATCGAGTTCCTCGTTGAGGACGGGCAGACGCTTACTCATGGCCGTGATTTCATCCACTGAGGTTGTACCGCCACATAGCGCCTCCTCAATCTGTTTCTTCTCAGCCTCCAACGCGGCAATGTCCTTCTCCAACTGCTCCATCTCGCGCTTCTCCTTGTATGACAGGCGCCGACGGTCGTCGTGACGGTAGCTGGACTTACTAGTTTCTCTGGATTCTCTGGAATCACTGGATGATCTAGATTCTCTAGAATCCTCCATCGACGCCCACTCGCGGTATTGCGTATAGTTGCCTGGGAAATCTTTGATTTCGCCGTTGCCTTTGAACACCAGCAAATGGTCCACCACCTTATCCATAAAATAGCGGTCGTGCGAGACCACGATGACGCAACCTGGGAAGTCCTGCAGGTATTCCTCCAGAATTTGTAACGTCACAATATCAAGGTCGTTCGTCGGCTCGTCAAGTACCAGAAAATTGGGGTTCCGCATCAGCACCGTACACAGGTACAGTTTCCTTCGCTCACCACCGCTCAGCTTGTACACATAATTATATTGCTGCTCGTTGGTAAACAGGAAATACTGCAACAACTGCGACGCCGACAACTTCTTGCCTCCACCCAGTTCCACGTATTCTGCAATATCGCGTACTATATCAATAACTTTCTGATTCTCATTAAATTGCAAACCTTCCTGCGAGAAATACCCGAACTTCACCGTATCACCTATGACGATACGTCCTTCGTCCACAGGCACCTCACCCAACAGCATCTTGATAAACGTCGATTTACCCGTGCCGTTGTTACCCACGATGCCCATCTTCTCAAAGCGCGAGAAGTTGTAGTAGAAGTCCTTGAGGATGGTGACCCCACCTATCCTCCCCTGTTTAGGGGAGGCATCTGTTTCCCCTCCTACACAGGAGGGGTCAGGGGAGGTCTCATACCTCTTCGAGATATACTGACACTCGAAAATCTTCGAGCCGATATACACGTTCGACGACTTCAGCCGTAACTGTCGTTCTTCTAATCGTTGCTTGGCAACCTTCTCCAACTCGTAGAATGCTTCCTCCCTATAGCGCGCCTTATGTCCACGCGCCTGCGGCATGCGACGCATCCATTCCAACTCCGTCCGATACAGGTTGTTGGCGCGCGCTATCTCTGCCCTGCGGTTGTCAATACGCTCCTGACGTTTCTCCAGATAGTAGGCATAATTGCCACGATAGGTATAGATGGTCTGGTCGTCCAGTTCGAGGATGACGGTACACACGCGGTCCAAAAAGAATCGGTCGTGCGTCACCATCAGCAGTGTCCTATTGCCGCGCTGCAGGAAGCCCTCCAACCATTCTATCATCTCCAAGTCCAGATGGTTCGTGGGCTCGTCCAATATAATCAGGTCCGGTTCCGTCAACAGCACGTTGGCCAGTGCCACGCGCTTCTGCTGACCACCCGACAGCTGGCCCATCGGCTGCTCCAGATTGCTGATTTTCAGTTTCGTCAATATCTGCTTGGCCTTCAACCCCTTCTCGGGGTCGCCCTCGTGGTTGAAGCATGCGTCCAGCACCGACTCCTCAGGGTCGAACACGGGACTCTGTTCCAGGAATCCCACCTTCAGGTCCCTGCGAAACACGATGTCGCCCGCGTCGTAGCCCTCCTTACCGCAAAGGATACTAAGCAACGTCGACTTACCTGTGCC
>JAEEGH010027977.1_pt1 | contig 11125 bp, 10 predicted proteins | sample 9134181 | NCBI WGS metagenome assembly JAEEGH01 (sample SAMN16246544, study PRJNA631951) | gut metagenome | biome: gut microbiome; feature: rumen; material: DP-attached | host: Bos | place: Iran: Karaj | collected 2018-10
GGTCAATGCCCAACTTATCAAGAAAGACAAGAACTACGAGGAAATGTTCGAGCGCCTTGACTCCCTCTGGATACTGGAACAGCGTATCCAGAACATATTCGAGACGTTTATCGAGAACGACTCCAACAAAATCAACAGTATTATAGACAGGAACAGGTTCGCTCACTCGCCTTCCGAGAAAAACGAAATCGATTTCGAAGGACACGGGTGGAAAACCCTCGAGGAAAAGTTAAAAATCGAGAAAATTCCGGATATCGTACCTGTCGTGGGTATCGTGAGCAAGAAATTCAGCGGGGAAAGCGGCCATCTCGGTACGGACTTCTCGGCTAACCCGGGTAACCCGGTCTTCGCTACCGGAACGGGAACCGTGGAATTCGCAGGCAAGAAGGGCGAACTCGGGAACACCATCGAAATCAACCACGGGAACGGCTACGTCACTACCTACTCGCACCTGATGAGCATCAAGACGAGAAAGGGGAGCCCCGTTCACAAGGGCGACATCATCGGATCGGTGGGTGCCACGGGAACCACGAACGGACCGCACCTGCATTATACTATTATTAAAGACGGGGTCCCGCAGGACCCGGAAACCTATATCAACTACTAAGAGGTTAAAAATGGCTACAAAAGGCGAACAGGAAATTACCCAGATTGGCGGAAGCATCACCATCAAGGGTGACATCAGCGGCAAGAGCGACGTGCGTGTTGCCGGCAACGTGAACGGCAGCATCAATATCGAAGGCGAGCTCATCATCGAGCGCAGCGGCTACATCGAAGGCGAAATCAAGGCCACCAACGCCGTTGTCGCCGGTAGCGTGAAGGGCAATATCGACGTGTCCGAAAAGCTCATCCTCGAGAGCTCCTCCAAGTTCGTAGGCAACATCAAGACCAAGCAGCTCATTATCCAGGAAGGCGCAATGTTCCAGGGCAACTGCCAGATGGGCATGCCGGCACAGGCTGCAGCACCTGCCAAGAAAGAGGAAAAGGCCTAATCCACCACCATATCATAGTTATCTATTTATTTATATATATAGTAATAACTATGATGGTGTTCATAGTGGATAAGTTTTCCGGAGATTTTGCATAAGGTGATGATGGTCAATAGGTTATGAAGAAATGTTGAAGGTTGAGAAATGTTGAAAAGTTTACAGTCTCTCAACTTTTTTCAATGTTCACAAGTGTTGAGCCTTACTTTTCAATAGCTGTGAACAACTATTCACCACCCCCTTATTGAAGAATCCGGGAACCTGAGGTCTGTGAATATGCGAAATATCACACTCAGTGCAGATAAATTCTTTTTTTCTTGTATAAATGGCAGTTAATATTTTATATTAAAGGCACTAATGTCGTCTAAAGTATTGAAGATAGGTCAGATAACGGATATCCATATCGGTGAGGATGAAAACCTTGTCCAAGGGATCGATGTTCGCAAGAACTTCCTTACCGCGTTGAATTCCGAATCCATGAAGGATATCGACCTTCTCGTGCTTTCGGGCGACCTCGCGAACGAGAACGCCGAGCCGGGCGCCTACCGCTATATCGCGGAACAGCTCAAGGGGGTCAAGTGCCCCGTGTGCATTATCCCCGGCAACCACGACAGCCTCGACGTGATGGTGAAGTTCTTCGACATGCCGGTGAAGAACGGCAAGTGCTATTTCCGCTACGACCTCGAAGGCAAGTCCATGTTCTTCCTGGACAGTGCAATCGGTGAGGTTTCCCGCGACCAGCTCGACTGGCTCGAGGAAGAAGTCCCGAAGGTCGACGGCGAAGTTATACTGTTCATGCACCACCCGCCCTGCTTTTGCGGGCACAAGTTCATGGACCTGCACTACCACCTGAGGAACATGGTGGAGGTGCAGCAGGTTCTCTCGAAGTTCAAGAACCTGAAACACGTTTTCTGCGGGCACTACCACAGCGAGCACCAGATGAAGTTCTCGCACATCCACGTGCATGCCGCTCCGCCTACGCAGATGCAGATTGACGCCGACAGGCCGTACTTCAAGTTGAAGAGCACCGAGCCCGGTTGGCAGGTTATTTACTGGGGCGATTCCGTCAAAACCGAGGTACATTACTAGTTTTTTTCGGGAAATCCCTTGAAATTGCTCGACTACTATGCTATATTTGCCCCTACGTGGCGGTTTAGCTCAGTGGTAGAGCACTGGAATCATAATCCATTGGTCCGGGGTTCAAATCCCTGAACCGCTATTAAAAAAAGAGGCGCATATGTCGAAACGAATTCTTGCAATTTCAATTCTGGCTATCGCCTCTTTTTTTGTTGCCTGTGAAAACGACGATGGCGACCAGCCGCAGATGCAGCAGGTGCAGGCGAACCTCCCGAAATCCGTACCCATAGTGAACGTCGACCCGTTCACCGCCCCTGCAGAACCCATAGTGACGCAGGACCAGGCGAACAAGTACGTGAAGGCGAGTGCCGCGCTCGTGGAACTCGGCGTGAGCTGGTCCAAGAAGATCGAGGAAGCGAAGGAAGGCGAGAAGGTGCAGATTCTTGACGCCTACAACGTGGCCCGCGACCAGCTGTGCGCACGCATCGGCCTCAAGGGCATCGCCGAATACAACTGGATTACCGAGGTGGCGCTCCCCAACCCGCGCAACATCCCGTTCTTCGAGGCGGCAGGCCTCAAGAAGTAGCGAAAGCCCGCAAGAAAAAATTTGCAGAAGACCGCCCGCTGGGGCGGTTTTTTTTATAGATATATGTTGTCAACCTTTATGCCGGAGATCTAGATGCCGATCCGTATTACTATCAACCCGAATTCAGAATCCAGCGCGGAGTGGGCCATTTTTCATATGGCAGAAACACTCGGACCTGCGTGGGACGTGTGGATGAACCGCCACCTTGTTTTCAACAGTCGTGCGTGTGGCGCCATGAACAGGGAGGTTGACTGCATTCTGTACCACCGTGAGTACGGCATGCTTATTGTGGAATGCAAGGGCGGCAAGATTTGGACAAGGTATAACGAGAAATCAAAGGCCACGGAATGGTTCAGTGGCAATAACCCGCTGGTGCCGCCGCCGAGCGAGCAAGTGGGTTCGCTTATTTCTCCCCTGCACGAATACATGAAGGAAATCCTCGAGCCCGCACGCGAAGGGAAGATGCGCAAGGTGCGCGTGCAGTGGGCGGTATGCTTTAGCGACATGGACAGCATGGAAGGGATTCCCGGTTCGGAAATCCCGAGGAAGCGCGCGCTGCTGCGGCCAGACGTTCTCAACGCGAAACGTTTCGAGAAGCGAATCATCGAGATTCTCGAAACTCCTGTACAGGCGAACGGCAACATGCCGTTCATGAACGAGTACCTCGACGAGGATTCGCTCTTTAGGCTCAGGAACTTCCTTGACGGCCAGGGCGAAAAACCCGATGCGGCAGAAATCATTAAGAGCAGTTACGAGAACTGCTTCCAGGAGGCGACCGAGATGCAGCAGATGATGATGGAATCCATCTCGCGCAACCCGCGCATGCGCATCGAGGGAGTGGCCGGTTCTGGGAAGTCGCACATGGTAGTGTGGGATGCGCTTCGCCTTTCGCGCATAGGCAAGAACGTGGCGATAGCCTGCTATAACGACCTGCTGGCAACAGAACTCAAGCACGATGTAGACAAGGTAATAAGCAAGGACCGCATAGGTGTCGAAAAGAAGTATGCGCAGGACGGCGGCGTGAGTTACGGGCGCGTAGACGTGCTTGCCTATTCCGAATGGTGCGAGAAATATGTACGCGCCGCGAAGGTGAAGGTAGCGAAGAGTGGCGACAGGTCGCTGTATTTTGACAAGGAACTCCCCCAGGCATTCGTGAAGGCGCAGAAGATTCTGGCGAAAGACAAGAAAACGCGCGAGAAGTTCTTTTACGATGCGGTAATCATCGACGAAGGGCAGGACTTCGCGAGCGAATGGGTAGACTCATTCCTCGGGCTCTTGCACAACGAGGAACACGGCACCGTGAGGTTCTTCTACGATCCGGCGCAACGCCTATATGCAAGCCGCAACGGTATCGATAACGCGCAGGTCGAGAAGATGCCCGTGATGGTGCTGAACCGCGGGTTCCGCAGCACGAAGCGTATTCTCGAATGGGTACGCAAGAATACCGGGTTCAGGCTACAGGCTTTCGACAACATAGTGCTTGGTGAAGCTGTCAAGGAAATGCAGTACAGGGACGGTGCAGAGCAGGCGCAGATGCTGCGCGCTCGTATCGACGAACTCATGAAGAAGAAGCACCTTTCCGTTTCGGATATTCTCGTGGTGTCGATGAAGAGCGACAAGAGTTCCGCGCTCAAGGGTATTTCTGACGACCGTATCGTATGGAATGCGGGGGGCGACAAGTCCCTGATTAAGGACAAAGTAAATATCGTGAGCGTCTACCGTATCAAGGGTCTTGATTCTACGGCGGTAATACTTACCGACATCGAGGAACCCGCCGAGGCGAGCAGGCACGAAGACTGGAAACGCTGCCTGCTCGTAGGCGCCACCCGCGCGAAATCACTCCTTACAGTTTTCAAGAAGAAGTAGCGAGCGGGTTACCGCGCGGGCTATAAACTACCACGCGAAATCGACTACGATACGCCAGTAGTTGTCGGTATCGAACCTGTGCGAGTGGCCGCTGCCGCCTACGCCGAAATTGAACTGGTATTCGGCGGAGAAGTGGCGCGTAATCTGCAGACCGATACCGAGCCACACGGAGAACGTGAGGTCCTTCACGCTGTTGAAGCGCGTCTCGATATCGTCGAGGAACCCGAGCCCGAGCTGGTCCTTCGCAGCTTCCGTGATTTCTTCTTCCTTGCTCAGTTCCTTCTCGGATTCCGGCGCCTCCACCTTGTATATCTCGAAGATGGGCTTGTGGAAGTTGAAGGTCTGGCTTATGAACGGCTTGAATATGGGAATGTAGGGCACGCCTAGCCTGAACGATATCGGGATATCCAGCCCGATGTTGTGGTAGTAGATATCTACTTTGTCTGTAAGTGCGAGAGTATCTTCGAGGGTGAATTTCTTGTAGTGGTAGAACGTGCCCATGCCTATGCTGAACGCGCCGCCGTCGTAGAAGTACCAGCGCAGGTAATAGGTGAGCCCGCCCTCGTATCCGGTTTCGTCGTCAAGGTTGCGGATGCGTCCGTAGCCCTTCTGGTAGTAGCTGTGCTCGCCGAAGTTGCCGTACGTGAATTCCATGACCTTGTAGAAAATGCGGTCCTTCTTCTTTGTGGAATCGGCCGGGGCGGATTCGGCGGCTTGCGGGCAGGCCGCGGGCGCGGGCTGCGCTGCCGTGGTGTCGGCAGGTGCGCTTGCGGGCGCCTGCTCTACTGCGGGTGCCGCCTTTGCGGTATCTGCGGGTGCTGCGGCCGCTACCGGCTTGGGTTCTTCGGTCGGGTGCATCTCGAGGATGGCGAACTCACTGCTCGTGAACGTGACGGTGTAACTGCACTTGCCTTCCATATTGCAATGCGCCTGCACGGAATCCGCGATGGCGCGGGCCATCTCTTCGCGCAGGAGCTTTGTACGGAACTTGAGGAGGCTGTCGGCGTATGCTGTCTTTTCGGCAATCTCCTTGTCGATGGCGATGATGTCGCGGGTGTTCTGCTCGTGCGCCTTGCACTGGCACGAAGATTCCGCAAGCTGGCAGAACGCCTTGAGTTCGGCTTCGGCCTTCGCGGCGGAATCGGCGCGGGCGATAGAATCTGCGTGTGCCTTCGCGAGCGCCGCGGAATCGGGCGGCGTTGCAATTTCTGGTTCCTGCTCAATGAGAATCACGTCGTCTGCGGGCTGTGCAGCGAGCGCGCAGGTGTTGCAGCGGTCGGTGCATTCCTGCGACATCGGCGCGATGGGCAGCAGGCTACGACGCCTTTGGAGCGAATCGACCGTAGCGTTTGCGGCGCGGATAGCCTGGGGCTGCATCTTGAGGGCGCGTTCGCTTGCGTCGGACGTACCCGAGAGCAGCTGGAACTTCGTGAGCGTGGTGCGGCCCTTGTCCATCGACTTGTAGTATCCGTTTTCGAACGTGATGCTTCGGGCACATGCGGCCTTGTCGCAGCCTGCGAGAATCGCCTCGGTGAGCTTGCGCTTGCCGAGTTCCACGCCCATGTTCTTGGATTTCGCACTGTCGATGACGAACGGGCAGTTGCAGGTGGATTCTATCTTGTCGCAGTTCTCGGCGCGTGTTTCGCCGTGGCACGATACGCACAGGTCATAGCACATCGAGTCGGCGAGGGCGCCAGTCGCGAGGAAGCAGGCGAGGAATGCAATTGCAGGAAAAATCTTGAAAATGTTTCGCATGGTAGCCCCCTAGAAGATGATGGCGAGGACGATGAAGGCGACTGTACCGATGGCCGACATTACGATGGGGAATATCGGGATGTTGCTTTCCGGCTTGGCGGTATTGTCGCATTCGGGGTTGGACTGCGCAGGTGCGGCTTCTTCTTTTGCAGGGGCGGCGCTCTCGGCCCCTTCGGCCTTTGCCTCGGGTGCCTTCGCGTTGTCTTCGTCGACGAGTGCGGCATCGTTCTTGTCGGTGCGGCCGGCAGCGGGTGCGGCCACGGAATAGCATGCCAACAAGCCCACGAGCAGGGCGATGGCGGAAAGAGTCGAAAATCTAGACGTAGTCATGCGCAGAATCCTCTGTACCTTTATAACATAATTTAACACCTTTTGCGCGCTAGCGTACCGGATAATTCGCGTTTTTCCCCGTTCTATGGCTTTTTTTTGACAAAACAGGGGAATAAAACGATAAAATAATACCTTCTTCGGGAATTTTTTGGCCAATTTCTAAAGTGACATTATTTGTCGCTTTCGTGTGCTATATTATATAGTAGGTAAATTATGAGTATAAGGATGTCCAAAGAACGTGCATTTCAACAGGTTGCCCGCAAGTACTGGGAAAAGTTTTTCAACGGGTTCCTTGTTCCTGGCGAACGGGGCTATGTGCCTTCTGAGGGGGAGATACTCGGTGCATACAACGAGCTCAAGGAACGGCACCCCGAATGCGAATGTTTTATACTCAGGACTGGTAAACGTTCGGGGGAATTCTACCAGCAAGGCGATAAAATCACTGGTATCAGGATTGTTCGGCAGTTTGATTCGATCGGTTCCATCGAATTCCGGATATCGATCGACTTCTATATGCGCCTCGAAATCGAGGGGCTTTTACCATTTTTCCGGACGGAAGTGAATTGCGATCTGGCGCAGACAATAAGCAACTTCGAGGAATTCATCGACAGGTTTCCGTCGTATATGGAAGGGTTCGAAAAGAAGAAAATCGAATTCGAAAAAAAATGCAAGCTGGAAGATATGGCGAAGAACAGCATCCGGACGATCGTTTCGCAACTCCTTCCGCCAATGGGATACCGTTGGGACCTGGTCGAACGGGACAGGGACTATTTGCTCAAGATTGGAGGGCACGGAACCTGGATTGAGTTTACGCTCAGCCGCAAGAATTTTACCACGCGGGTCGCGGAATTGCCCGATGTGCTCAGGCAGATAGAAGCCCTGAGCAAGAACATGACCTTTCCGATGAAAATAGAGATAATAAAGTAGGCAAGAGGAATATATGGCGGTAAGAATAAACGCGCGGGAACTGGAAAGCCTTTTGGCGGCGACTCCCGCATCGCAGAACATAATGCTCACGGGCAAGCACGGGATTGGCAAGTCGCAGATCCTGGAGAGGTTCTTCACGTCGCGCGGCGAACGCGTGGTAATCCTGTTTTTGGGGCAGATGAGCGATCCGGGCGATTTGATAGGCCTCCCGCGGCTCGACGAGTTGAGCGGCAAGACGCATTTTATGCCGCCGTACTGGTTCCCGACGGACGGCAAGCCGGTGGTGCTGTTTTTGGACGAACTGAACCGCGCCCGCCCCGAGGTGTTGCAGACCATCATGGACCTGACGCTCAACCGCACGCTTGCGGGCCGCAAGTTGCCCGAGGGTTCCCGCGTGATTAGCGCGGTGAACGACGGCGAGGAATACCAGCTTACGGACTTGGACCCGGCGCTCGTGAGCCGTTTCAATATTTACGAGTTCAAGCCCACCGCACAGGAATGGCTCCTGTGGGCGGCAAAGGCGGGGCTCGATTCCCGCGTCATCGACTTCATCTCGGAAAACCCGGATATGCTCGACGGTGCCGCCTTTACTCGCGAGGACCAGGGGCTCGAAAAGTCGCCCGACAGGCGAGGGTGGGAACGCGTCTCGAAGGTGTTACAGACAAACGAAGTGACTGCGCTTTTAAAGACCGTCATAGCAGGCATCATCGGGATGCCTGCCGCATCAAAGTTCTTCGCGACTATCAACCAGAAGAAACTCCCCAGCGCGAAGGATATACTGTTCGGCGATTTCGCGAAGCAGAAGTCGGCAATCAGGAAGTGCACCACGCCGCAACTTGCCTCCGTGAACGAGTCCGTGTTCCGCTTCATTGAGACGAAGGGCTACGACGCGAAGGACGAGGCGAAGGTGCTAGAGAACTTCGCCGCATACTTTGAATTCCTTTCGGGCGAAAAATTCCGCGAGGCGCAGGCGCATTTCGCGAACCTGTATTCCTCCTCGATGTACCCGGCCGCCATGACGCTTGTCATCATGAAGTGCCCCGAGCTGTACAAGAAAATCACGCAGTTCGTCCAGTCAATTTAAGGTCGGCATGAGCGCCTTGGACAGAATAAAGAAAATCGGCGAGCGGTGGTTCCTGACGGAGCCGCTGCTGTTTGCGGTTTACTGCAGTCACGAATTCGTGGAGAACAATTCGATTGAAGTGCCGATGAGAACCGGCAACATGAAGATTGAATTCGTCCCGAAAATCCTGGACAAGATTGCAGACGACGTGCTGGCGGAATACCTGAAAATCGAGATGTTCCGCATATTGCTCAAGCACCCCTACCAGCGACAGCCCTCTTTCGCCGCGAAGGCCCTACTGACTATGGCGAGCAATATAACGATTGCGGACGTGTACGATGTATCGCGCGAAGTGAAGAGGCAGATGAGCGGTACGGAGCAGAAGCTCCCCGGCGGGCTGTGTTTCGAGGAATACTACAATCTGCTCCTGCAAAGTGCGACACCGAATTCGGGGAAGTCTGGCGGCGAGCCACAACAATCGGGCGACAAGTCTGGGCAGGATGGCGATGGCTCCGGCAACGGCAATCAGGAAGGCGGCGAATCCGGACAACAGGGGGGCGACGGGAGCGGCGGCAGTTCTGGCGACGCTTCCGGTGACTCGCGCGGCAATGGCAGCGGTTCGAAAGGCAAATCGCGCGGCAGTTCAGGCCGAGACGGCGGCGGCTCCGGTGGCAAGGGTTCGGGCGCTTCGGGTAATTCCGGCGCCGGCAATTCGCAGGAACGTCGCGACTCGCAAATCTCGGAACTCTGGGAAGACAACGAGGAGGCCTGCTGCAACATAAACGAGTTTATCGAAGTCGCCACCGCGAGCAACAACTGGGGCACCGTTGCGGGCAAGTTGCAGGGGCTCATCAAGGCAAGCCTGAAAGTCGACATGGATTACCGCAAGATGCTGAGCCTGTTCAAGACATCGGTCATCTCGAGCAAACGGCGCCTCACGCGCATGCGTCCCAACCGCCGCTCCGGTTTCGACGCGATGGGTAGTCGCTACGAACTCTCGACGAACTTGCTTATCGCAGTCGACGTGAGCGGGTCCGTTACCGACAGGAGCCTGCAGTTTTTCTTCTCGGTCATCAACCGCCTTTTCAAATACGGAGTCGAGAAACTGGACGTATTGCAGTTCGACGCCCAAATTCAGGGCGAAATCGAGCCGCTCAAGAAGGCGCGCAGGACCGTGAAGATTATGGGCCGCGGCGGTACGAGTTTCCAGCCCGCTGCCGACTACTACTGCGAACACCCCGAATACGACGGGCTCATCTACTTTACCGACGGCTACGCCCCGCCTCCGGTATTCAACACCAAGCGCCCCATCGACGTGCTGTGGGTCATTTGCAGCAGGCAGTGCTATGCAGAGAACTCTACGTGGATCCGCAAAATCAAGCGCAATCGCGTCACCTTTATTCCGAGGAGTGAATGATGAAAAAAAAGAAACTTCTAGAGACCTCGTGCCATTTTTTGATGGCTGAGTTCTGGCGCGGGCTCACCCTGGGGCTCGGCAGGTCGCGCGAAGACGGGAAGGACCCCTACTGCAGGGATTACAAGATAGTGGCCTACAAGATGACCCTCTTTGCGAATGAAATAAAGGACTATCATAACGAGATACTCAGGCGCCTCAAGGACTCGTGTGTCGAAATAGAATTCAGCCCCAAGGTGTGGAGAGAGCGGTCGAAAATGGGCATCAAGCTCTCCGTTAATCTTGCGACTGGAATAGGGCATATCTTTTTCCGGAGCAAGATTGGCCTTTCCAGGGGCGATTACGTACACATGATATCGGAAGACATCCATGACGTGGATATCAGCGCCTCGCTGGAAGACCTGCGCGGTTTTCTCGAGAAGTACCCGGAGTACGAGAAGCAGGCCGAGGCGATTATCGAAGAGAAAAGGACCGAGGAGATAAAGCAGAAGAAGCTTGCGGAAATGGCATCAAAGAGTATCGAGACCATCGTGCCGCAGATGATGTCGCAGTCCGGCTACGAGTGGAACCTGGAAAGCGAGTACAAGTATTTTGGTACCGGCGGCACGCCGGAACGCTACATTCTGCGCATCAAGACAAAAAAGCACAAGATGATAGAAATCACCCTGAACAAGAACAATTTCGCGGAGAAGATTCCCGAAATCCTGAATGTGGTCAAGCAGATCGAGCAACTGCTGGACCAGACACCCTTCGCCGTAAACATCGTCAATTACGGCCCGGGTACCCGCTGGATCAAGGGAACGGAAAACGTGAAGGAGTCACCATGAAAAAACAAGCAGAACAGACAAAGAGTATTTTCATCCTAGAGGTTTACGAGTTCGCGCCCTGTGAAAGGCGTGCTTACCAGGTCTACAAAGAAAGATGGAGCCGCTGTGCCGGTCCATGCGCCCTCACCTGGCAAACGAAGGTCGGGTATTTCGAGACATTGCTTGATGCCGAAAAGTGCATCAAGAAAATTGTTCGTCGCAAGCGCGATGACGTCTATGGATTTGTCATCAAGGAAATGCTGCGGGATTGCCTTGTCGATACGTATGCGCCTCTTTCGATTCGGCGTTACCTGA
>JAEEGH010027978.1_pt1 | contig 11125 bp, 8 predicted proteins | sample 9134181 | NCBI WGS metagenome assembly JAEEGH01 (sample SAMN16246544, study PRJNA631951) | gut metagenome | biome: gut microbiome; feature: rumen; material: DP-attached | host: Bos | place: Iran: Karaj | collected 2018-10
ACAATCATAACGGTGAGCTTGCTGTCGAACACTTTAAATACACGGACAAAAAGCATACCAAACGACTTAAAGAAGTTGCCGGTTTTATTCGTAACTTTATTTGCGAAGCGTTTTTCGAACTTTTTTACCTTTCGTTGTGTTCTCGGCAAAACATTTTCCCCACTATATTTTTTTATACCGTATATTATAGTATATCATAGATAAATAATTATTGTCAAATCACAAAACTGTGTTAAAATATATGACTGAGAGAGAAAGGAGTGCAGAAGTTTGGGATTTTTGAATACTTTTTTATTCAATCATCTTAGGTTTCAAATTGCCGCAACGGTTGTTCTTCTTGTTGTAGAGATACTTTATTTTTCACGTCCGCAAATAAAGATTTTTTCAACACGAATTTTCAACTGGATAATGATAACTGCGGTTATCTATATTATTTTTGATTACGCTTCTGTTTACTCCCTGGTATTTCTTGATTTATTTCCTGCATGGCTTGTACGCCTGATTCACCAGTGCGCTATTTTCAGTTTTGAATCGACCTTTCTCCTGATATATATCTATCTTGATGTAATAAGTCATAACCAACGACGTCTTTCTCATACAAAAAGAATCTTTGTTGTTGCAATTATCATATTGAGCCTTATTCTTGTTGCAGTTACAAAAATCAATTATGAAATTAATGACGAAGCCGTTTTTGCTTATGGCCCGATGATATCTTCAATAACTATTATCATCACAATTCTATCAATAATCACAGTTATAAGTGCATTTATAAATTATCAAAAGATCGAAATGCGCCGCGTTTCATCCTATGTGCTCTTTGCAATGGGATTGTGGTTTGTTTTTGGATTATGTCAGTTGTTGCTTCCACAGATTCTTTTCTTAAGCGTAAGCATTTCAACAATGCTTCTAGTTCTTGTAATTTCTCTTGGAAATCCTGCTGAGTATGTAGACAAGGAATCGGGAGCATTTAATTATGATGCGCTTAAGCTTGTAATCTCGGACAAGATTCAAAAGAAAAAGCCGTTCTTTATTATAAACATAGACATGGATGAGCTTTCAAAGCTGCGTAAGCAAACAGGCGACAAGGGCGTTATAAGGATTTATACACAGCTGCGTTCCTTTATTGCCGAACAGTTCAATATTGATGTTTTCCAGCTTAATCATCATTCGCTCACCCTCATTTTTAATGAACATGCCGAAAAAACCATGGAAAAGAATCTTAGACTTATATACGAGCGTTTTCATGAACCATGGGAAGTAAACGAACAGACAAAGATTCATTTGAATGCACATGTTGATTATGTTCGTGTTCCAAAAGATACTCCATTCTTAAACACAGATGATGTTCAAAGCTCAACAAGCCAGCTCCTGGAATTTGTTGAAATGTGCCACACCTACTCTGATGAAGCAGAATTTGTTCACCGTGTAAATACTCAGCTGCTCCAGAACAGAAACAGACAGGATGGAATTCTTAAGATTTTGAAGGAAGCAATCCGCTCCGATGGAATTGAAATGTACTATCAGCCAATCTGGGATGTTAAGGAGCAACGCTTTTCTAACTGTGAAGCACTTGTTCGTCTTAAGGATGACAAAACTCTTGGATTTATTTCTCCTGAAGAATTCATTCCTGCTGCAGAACGCAACTTCCTTATTATGCCGCTCAGCTATAAGATTTTTGAAAAGGTATTTCAGTTCATGTCACAGAATGATTTACTTAAGCATGGACTTAAACACATGGAAGTAAACCTTTCGGCAATTGAGTCGGTTGATATTGGATTCCCTTCTATTATGAAGGAATTACTGACCAAATATGGAATTGAACCTTCAATTGTAAACCTTGAAATTACAGAATCAATTGCAATTGCATCGGGCCGTCGCCTTAAACGAAACATGGAAGATTTAATCCGCTACGGCTGTTCTTTTTCTATGGATGATTTTGGCACAGGCTACTCTAACCTTTCGCAGATTACACGCGCAGATTTTTCTATTATAAAGATAGACAAAAGCCTTTTGTGGCCGATTTTTGAAAAGAAAAATCCTAACAAGGAAAATGCAAGAATCCTGCTTGAAAATATGATTTCTATGATTTTGCAGATGGGACTTCAAATTGTAATAGAAGGTGTTGAAACAAAGGAACAGCTTGATTATCTATGCGGTCTTGGAGTTAATTACATTCAGGGCTACTACTTCAGTAAGCCAATAAAAGAAGCTGAATATCTGGAATTTCTAGAACAAAGTCTCGCCAAGTAAACGAGAGGCAAGACTTACTGCAAGTGCTGCAGTTTGATTTCTTACATCAAGAATCGGATTTACTTCTACAATTTCTGCAGAAACAACCTTTTTAGTTGCAGCCATTTCTTCCATTAAAAGAAGCGCTTCTCTGTTTGTTAATCCACCCGGAAGAGGAATACCAGTTCCCGGAGCAAACATAGGATCAAGAACATCCATATCAAAGCTTACATGAATATAGTCTGCATGAGTTTTACAGAAAACTGCAACCTGCTTTACAATTGAAGGAAAGCCCTGGCGCTCAATATCACTCATTGTAAATACAGTTGCCCCTGCTTCCTTCATAAGCTTTTTTTCACCAGGATCAAGATCACGCACGCCTACAAAACAAATATCTTTTGGATCAACCTTACGGCCATCATAATAAAGATTTGTAAGCTCCTTTAAGCCAAGGCCTGCACATGCTGCAAGACATTCTCCGTGAATATTTCCTGTAGGAGAAGTTTCGGAAGTATTAAAATCACCGTGGGCATCTACATAAAGAACGCCGATTTTTTTATTATTCTTTTTGGCAAAGGCAGAAACACCTGCAATGGAACCAAGTGCAATAGAATGGTCTCCGCCTAAAATAAGAGGGAACTCGCCGTCGGTGCAGATTTTTTCTACACGTTCGGCAAGCTTTGTACAAGCCTTTGTAATTGGCTCAAGATATTTTGCTTTTGGATTGCCTACCTGTTCATATTCCTGTGGCGAAACAGAAAAAATATCGGAATGATTTGAGATTGTATGACCAAGAGACTCAAGTCTTTCTTTTATTCCGGCCAGTCGGATTGCCGATGGCCCCATATCGGAGCCGTGTCTGCTTGCGCCAAAATCAAGCGGCATCTCCAAAAGATGAATATTCATTAATCATCGTCCTCTTTGAACATGGCATCAATTTCTTTCTTATAAATATCATTAATACGGAAGCGCATGATTTCCTGTTTTGCAGAAAGTTCAACGCCAACTTCAAACGGTTTTGTAATGAGTGTGAATTTGTTAATTCTTTCAAACATCTTAAAGCCAGTTTTTGCATTTATAAGATTACTGATTTCTGTTTCATAGAGCTTAAGAATTTCTTCTGTTTTAAGAAGGTTTTCATAAGTATCATACTGCATACCGTTTTCGTCGGCAAAGTTGCGGACTTCTTCTTCATCAACAAGGATGAGGGCGCTAAGATAACGCTTATCCTGTCCAACAACAACTGCAGCCTTAATGAACTTAGATTCTGCAAGCTTCATTTCTATTGGAAGAGGTTCAAGGTTTTCACCGCCACGAAGAACGATTGTATCCTTAATACGTCCCTTAATAATAAGCTCATCATGAATTGTCTGAATTGCAAGGTCACCAGTATCGAGCCATCCGTCTGGAGTAAAGGCTTTGTCTGTAAGCTCCGGATTTTTGTAGTAGCCCTTCATTACAGTTGGGCCTTTAATCTGAAGAACACCTTCGTGACCACGGCTAAGAATAAAGCCATCCTGAGGGTCTACAATTCTTGCTTTTACACCGCGTATAGGAGAACCAATTGTTCTGAATACAGGGCCTGCAAAAGGACGAACAGAAACAATAGGAGCTGTTTCTGTAAGACCGTATCCTTCAAGAACTTTAATTCCAATTGCCCAGAAGAATTCATCAATCTGAGGAGGGAAGGCACCACCACCACTTACACCGCAGCGGAAGTTTTTACCAAGCATTGTCTTGATTTTTCGGAATACAATAAGATCTCCAAGCCAGTACAGAGGGAACATCAAAATCCAAGGAATGAAGAATAAAATCCACCAGACTGGAGTTATATAAGTTGTAAAACAAGGATTCTGTTCAAACATCTTACGCTGCATACGCTTGTGAATGATTGCAACCTTTACAAAGAAGTTGAACATTCCGTTTACAAGACCGCCAGCTTTGCGCATCTTTTTTGTAATTCCGTCATAAACTGCTTCGAATACACGAGGAACAGCTGGAAGTACAGAAGGATTCATTTTCTTAAGGTCTGCAAGAAGAATTGAACCAACAGGCTTTGAATAAGTGATTGCACAACCCTGAATAAGAATTACATATTCAACCTCGCGCTCAAATACGTGCCATACAGGAAGAACGTTAAGGGCACATTCGCCAGGGTTAAGAAAGATTCGTTCTACAATTTCATCAAGCTGGGTAAGGAAGTTCTTATGTGTAAGCATTACACCCTTTGGAGTTCCTGTTGTTCCCGAAGTAAAGATGATTGTAGCAATATCATCAATTTTTCCTTTTTCGAGCTCGGCTTCAACTTCGCCCTTATGTTCAATTCTCCACTTCTGACCTTCTTTAAGAAGAGTGTCAAAATAATAAAGCTCTACACCCTTAGATTTAGCAGTGTCTTTAACATCCTGCTTTACATCGTCTTCTGTATCAAAGGTGATGATGTTTTCAATTTTTGGAAGCTTATCGTGAAGATTAAGAATCTTATTAATCTGTGAATTATTTTCGGCAATTACAAAGCGACATTCTGTTATAGAAAGGATTTTTTCAAGATCAAGCGGAGTAGCATCACAGCCGCGTGGAACGTCAATAGCACCAATACTCATAATTCCAATATCAGCCTGCATCCATTCTGCACGGTTATCGGAAATAAGACCTATTGGTTCTTCGCGTTTAAGCCCAAGCTGCAAAAGAGCAGCTCCAAAATCCAGACCAAGCTGGAACATTTCGCGATACAATACAGGAATGAACTCGCCATTCTTCTGTCTTTTGTACTGCGCATTGATTTCTGCATACTTATCTGCAGAATCCTTAATCATTTTTGGGATAGTATACGTTTCTTTAAATTCCATAGATAAAAGTATATAACTGTTTTTGAAAATCGACAAGGTATTTTGACAAATTCATGCGAATTTGTCAAAATAAACCTAATTATCACTGAAATTTATTCATCAGAGGCAGCGGGAGCCTGTGTTGAAGGGCCTTTTTCAAGATAATCAAACAAAGCCTGGAGCTCAAACAGGAAAGAAAGCTCGTCGTCTACATGGATAGTATGAGCCATAGCTTTCTGTGCAAGATGCTCTACCTGCTCAAGGTTGTTCTCTTCGGCAACTCTTGTCGCTTCCTGAATAGTGATAATACTCTTGTTCATTGAGTTAAGAATATCGTTTGCATTTTCGGCATTACGATTTGTTTCATCGGTAAGCTTTCCAAGTTTTCCCTTTGAATCATCAGCCATTGTGTGAAGTTCCCCAAGGATTCTTGAATGCTCGGTATTCTTTTCAACAAATTTTTCAAGGTTGGAATGCATTTCAAGAATAGTATCATCAATATGCTTTGAAACTTCCTGAGTCTTTGCCGAAAGCGACTTTACTTCATTTGCAATAATTCTAAAGCCCTTACCTGCTTCACCAGCACGAGCAGCCTCAATAGAAGCATTAAATGAAAGAAGATTTGTTCGCGAACTGATGTCCTGAATATCCTTAATGAACTTTCGGATTTCGGTGATGTTTTCGGCAAGCTTCAAAGCTTCTTCTGTAGTCTCTTTACCACCGGCGTGAACCTTATCAATTGCAGTATTCATGTTAGCAAACTCAGCACAAATTTCGGCAAGCTTTTCGGCTGTCAATTTTGTATTGTCGGCAACAGAACGGTGAACTTCATCACTGGAAGCCGCAAACGCAAAAAGTTCATCCTGCTGCTTCTGGTAAATACCATTGCTCGAAGTAAGGTGATTCAAATATTCCTTAATGAATCCGGTAAGATTGTTATTTGATTTTGCAACATTCAAAAGTACATCAACAAGATCTTTTCCCGCTTGAAGTAATTGTTTTTCTGTGTATTGCTGTGCCATATTAGTCCCCCATTACAAGCAGAACAAGTGTCTGGTTTGAATTAATATGTCCATACTGTTCACCATAAGTAGAAAAACCACTGTAATTTGGAAAATATTCTTTCCAGATTGTGTTGATTGGACCCTGGAGTTTCTTGTTGTTAAAACCAATTGTTCTTAAGATACAGTTAAAAAGAATAACGCATGAAGGCTCAGAAATTTTCTCTTTAACTTTTTTGCAGGTTTCTTCCGTTATCTGCAAAGGATCCATAGGGTCAAGAATTTCCTGTACCGAATCCTGAATAACTCGTGCATAAGTTGTAAGAATACCGTTGTTGTCAAAGCCTACAAGACTTGCAATAAAGATGTTGTCTCCAAAAGCACGACCAAAGGGATGATCAAGAAGAGCATCATTTGCACCAGACTCAGGAATTCCAATTACATTTGCATATCGCCTGCGAGGATTTTCACCGTCAATTGTTCTTACAGTATGAGATTCATGCTGAACATCTGTAAGGCGCACGCTTTTTCCCGATTTTTGAAAAATGTTTTCCTTATATATAAGAAATTTTCTTGTTGTCTTTACAAAAAGAAGAACTGCCCCGGAATCTGAACAAACTCCGTTAGCACTTACATAAGTTGCTTTAAACTTAAGATCATCACCCGCTGTTCCTCCACAAACAAGAAATTCTTTATCTTCTACTATTGAATAGAACATTGAAAGAAATCCCTCTTCGATGTTTTTCAAACCACATATAAGAGAAATAGCAAAAGCATTAGTATGACTTGTGGCTGAAGAAAGCTCTATTCCCGCAGATCTTGCAGCAGAAATAATCTGATTTTTTGAAATGATTGGGAATTTGTTTGCATCGTCTACGAGGACTGCACTATAAGATGATTTTGGATCGGCAATGGCATTTAGCACAACGGAATCATTTGCAAAGCCTTGCGGGGTGATTTCTCCAGAGGTTGTAGCACCAACTATCTGAGCATTCGGGAAACGCTGTTTAAGTTCGGCTTGTAATTCTGGGAAATTAACTGAAGTTGCTGCAAAGAAGATAACACAATTGTAAGACTCAGGCTGACGTTTAAGTTGAAGGCACAAATTTTCTGCAGCGTTCTTTGGTTCTGTGAATTTTGTCTGAACAACTTCTTGTTCCATAATTCCCTCCATTATAAATTCCTTCAATAATAGGATAACACCACATTTTCAAGACCGCAACAAAAAAATTCGGAAGGGAAATTTCATTAAACTAACGAACATTAGTTTCCGATAATTTAGATATGAGTAAAAAGAATATTTCGCAGGAAAAAATTATACAGGCATTTTTAAGTTCAGCTTTTGACCACAGTGCAGGAGCCACTTCATTACAGGACGTTGCCGCAAGTCTCGAAATTAAAAAAGCATCGCTTTATAACCATTTTGAAAGCCGCGATGCCATGTATGACGCTTCAATTGCATATTGTTCAGAACAGATTTCTAAGGTTGAATTTTTAACTCAGAAAGTGCTTGAAACTGTTAATTCAGGAAAATCTACAGTTCAGGCTGCCATTAAAAAGCTTATTTCACGATATTTTTCATTGTTTGACTCTGAACCGTTATTCAAAATGTATGTTTTTGTTCATACAGAGCAATATTTTAATGTAAATGCGCTTAAAACAGTACAGAATCAGATTGAAAAGATTTCGGAAGATATTAAAACCCTTTTTGCTACATGTATAAAAGATAAATCAGAAAAAGAAATAAAAGAACTTGCAAGCGCCTGTACAAGCCTTATTCTTCAGCAGCTCGATGCCTACATTGCAGTGCGCAAGGAAACTATCCGCCAGAACCCCGAAACAGGTGCCGGCAGCCTTTTTGAGCTTCCTTCTGACAACAATATTATCAATAAAGCTTCAAGACTTGTTGATGCGTTTGTTACTAGTGTAATTTAATTAAAATTCGTAGCTCAGACACCACTTTCCGTCGGTAAATTTTCCGAATATGTATTTGTTCGATGCAGACTCATTTGTTACGTAAAAGCGTCCGTCTACACATTCAATTTCTTCGGCCATTGGAGGAAGAGTGTAGCATTTTTCCATGTTAGACATTGTAAGGTTAAACAAAGGAACAGACTCTCCGCAAACCATTTTTGTGCCTGATTGTGCTATTTTGCTAAGGTCGTATTTGTAAACATAAGACTTACCAAGTCCCCAGGAGGTTGTAAGGTATGCATAGTTACCGTCAAAGCACATTCCCTGGATTTGTATTGGAGTAGAGTAGGCAAGCTTTGCAGTAGTTGTTCCGTCTGCGTTTATTTCAAAGCCAACTGCAAGGGCTCGCTGAAGTCCGTCTTGTGTCTGAACCTCGTGTTCTTTTGAGAGAATATACTGAGGATCGCGGTAGAATTCTCCTGCATAAATGAGTCCATTGTTTGTAGTACAGTAGGCAACCTTTATGCCGTCGCCGCCGTTTTTAAGATCAAGGATTTCCTGATATGCAACAGAAGAGCCTTTTTGTGCGCCTTCGATTGATGATTTACTGAAAACATAAAAGCAGCTGTCACTAGAGCCTGCAACGTAAATCTTGTTGTTCAAGAATGCAAGGCCGCCCGCGTGACCTGTAAAAGCAGTTCCATCAGGATTTGCCATGCGTACTGCATTTATAAGCTTTCGTGATGTCTTGTTTACAACAAAAATCGGCGAAGCAGTGCCGTCTTTCATGTAGCCTGTAAGATAAAAGTTATCAGAAGCTTTGTCGTAAGTAATTCCCTGAGCTATAAAGCCTTTGTTTGTCCATGGAATTGAAAAGGCCTGCTCGCTCTTTTTGAGTACTTTGTGAGCCGGTCCTTTTGTATAAATGTTCATTGCAACTACAATGAGCTCGAACAGGAAAAACAGCGAGAAAAGTGTGATGATTAGGATTGTTTTAAGTTTTTTCATACAAATAAAAAAACGAGACATGTTCCTTTATTAATGTTCTACATCATAACAATTGATATGAAGATCCTTCAACTGTGCTTCATCTACAGGGCTTGGGCATTCATCCATTGGGCTTGCGGCCAGGTTGTTCTTAGGGAATGCAATTACTTCGTGGATAGATTCCTCGTGGCACATAAGCATTACTAAACGGTCGAGTCCAGGAGCAATTCCTCCGTGTGGTGGAGCACCAAACTTAAATGCCTGAACTAAGAAGCCGAATGCTTTTTCTGCGCGTTCGCGGCTGTAACCTACAATTTCAAAAATGCGTTCCTGGAGTGCAGGATCATTAATACGCATAGAACCGGAAGCAAGCTCATAACCGTTCAAAACAAGGTCATAAAGGTCGCCTTTTACAGCGCCGGGGTCCTGCTCCAGGGTGTCCCAGTACTGCTTTTGCGGCAGGGTAAACATATGGTGTTCTGTTTCCCAGTGATTTTCTTCTTCGTTCCATGCAAAATATGGGAAGTCAATAATCCATGCAAAGTGGAATTCGTCGTCTGGATTATAGAGGTTTAAGTCTTTTCCAAGCTGTTTGCGTACTGCACCAAGGGCTGTACATGCAAGCTGCCAGTTTTCGTCGCTTACAAAAAGAAGGAGGTCGTTTTTCTCGGCACCAAGCTTAGAGCAGATTTCTGCTTCGTGGCCTGCGTAGAACTTGCTGATACCACCTTCGAACTTGCCCTGAGCATCAACCTTCATCCAGGCCAATCCCTTTGCTTTGTAAGTCTTTGCAACTTCTTCGAGTGCTTCAATATTTTTGCGTGAGTATTTGTCTGCAACGTTCTTTACAACAAGTGCTTTTAAACCGCTGCGTTTATGGCGCTGAATGTCACGTCCGGCATTAGCAGCACCTGCTTTGAATGCGTTGAAATCTGAAAGGCCTGCCATAAATGATGCATCCTGCATTTTCATATCAAAGCGAAGGTCAGGCTTGTCGCTTCCGTAAAGATCAAAAGCGTCTTCCCATGCAATGCGGTCAAACTTAGCAGGCAAATCGTAATTCAAAGTCTTTTTGAAAATGTACTGCATCATGCCTTCTGTAGTGCTCAAAACTTCTTCGCGGTTTGTGAATGACATCTCCATATCAATCTGTGTAAATTCAGGCTGACGGTCTCCGCGGGCATCTTCATCACGGTAGCAGCGTGCAATCTGGAAGTACTTATCAAAGCCAGATACCATCAAAAGCTGCTTGTAAAGCTGTGGGCTCTGTGGTAAAGAATAGAATTTTCCCGGGTGAACACGTGAAGGAACAAGGTAGTCGCGTGCTCCTTCCGGTGTACTTTTAATAAAAGTAGGAGTTTCAATTTCCAAAAAGCCCTTGCTGGTCAAATATTCACGTGTGGCAAAAGTGACCTGGCTGCGAAGAATAATATTGTGCTGCATTGGATCACGGCGCAGGTCAAGATAACGGTATTTAAGACGTAAATCTTCGTTTGCAACAACTAAAGTTCCATCCTTCTGACGAACTTCTTCAATAGAGAATGGCAATTCCTGTGAAGTAGTAAATACAAAAATATCGCTGGCTTCTACTTCAATTTCTCCGGTTGCCATGTCGGGATTAATATCTTTATCGGAGCGGGCGGCAACTACACCTTCTACAGCAATACAGTATTCGCTTTTGAGACCGGCTGCAATCTGCTTAACTTCATCACTTGCCTTGTCTCCAACCATAACCTGTGTAATGCCATAACGGTCACGAAGACGAATAAACAAAAGACCACCCAAATCACGGGTACGGCTTACCCAACCATTTAAAACAACTTTCTTACCAACGTCACTCTTGCGAAGCTCTCCGCAGGTGACTGTACGCTTAGTATTTTCCATAGTATGAGTATTTTAGCGTTATAGAGAAGTTTTGTCATTAGAAAAGCAAAATAATAAAAGCATCGTCATTGCGAGGCGGAGCCGAAGCAATCTACATTCTTAAAAATTTCCCTATATTCTGCAATACTGCTTGCATGAACAATTGCATTTCTGATTGGTCCGCCGTTAGGAATTCCTTTTGAGTAGGCATGAAAACGTTTGCGCATTTCGAGGCAGGCATGTTCTTCAGAAGTTTCGGCAGCAAGGCGTTCCAGCTCTGCAAAGCCTGTTTGAATGCGTACT
>JAEEGH010027980.1_pt1 | contig 11124 bp, 6 predicted proteins | sample 9134181 | NCBI WGS metagenome assembly JAEEGH01 (sample SAMN16246544, study PRJNA631951) | gut metagenome | biome: gut microbiome; feature: rumen; material: DP-attached | host: Bos | place: Iran: Karaj | collected 2018-10
TTTTGGTGGCTATGGAGTGAGTGTTCACCTCTTCCCATTCCGAACAGAGAAGTTAAGCCTCACATCGCCGATGATACTGCACTTGTTTGTGGAAAAGTAGGTCGCCGCCAATTTTTATAAGGGAATCACAGAAATGTGGTTCCCTTTTTTTATTTTTGGTGGCTATGGAGTTCGGTTGCCTCGTTAAGCTCGGCAGGCATACCATGCTCGCTCATTTAATTTGATTTCAGCGGTGCTGACTCGCTGTATTTTATTATCTTTTTAAGGTGCTCGCAGGCATACCACGCAGGCCATGTCTCCTTACGGAGCCAGGCAGAAGCCTCACATCGCTGATGATACTGCATCCTCGGCTTAATCCGAAGAGTGGGGACTCTTCGTGCCTCGGCTGACTACGTCTACGCTGCTGCATTTCGGCAATACTCAGGCAAGCCCGGTACTGCTCTCAACTTTCGCAGCTTCCGCGGAGCCACAGGCTCTGCTCATGTGTGGAAAAGTATGTGAAGGAAGTCCAGTGGACTTCCGATAGCGTAAGCGGAGAATATAACGCCCATTTTTATAAGAGCATTCCGAAAGGGATGCTCTTTTTTTGTGCAATATAAGCGTCGGAACACCTCGAAATGACAGGGGAAAAGGGCAGGGGTGTGAAAAAATATTTTGTCGTGTGGAGAAATCTTTGTACCTTTGCAGCGGATTAGCGGGTGCATGCGGCGGGGAGTGAATTCGGCAAAAAACAAAACAATAAATATTATGGCAAAGATTAAAAACCTGATTGGCAAAGACAGCTATGACTGGAAATTCAGCACGGTGGGCGGAGTGACCCGCGTGAACATCGAGAGCGGTGCCGACATCGCCCATCTGGACGAGTTGGACCAGAAACTGTGGACGGTGTTGAGCTGCCCGGTGAAGGGCCTGGAGTTCGACGAGCGCACGCTCGTGCTGATGGATACCGACAAGGACGGCAAGATACGCGTGAACGAGGTGGTGGCCGCCGCGCAGTGGCTGAAGAAGGTGCTGGTGAACATGGACTACCTGTTGGAGGAGAACGACCATATTGAGTTCTCGGCCGTGAGCGATACGTCGGACGAGGGTAAGCAGGTGATCGAGTCGGCCAAGTTGATATTGAACAGTCTGGGGCGTGAGAAGCAGAGCATCTGCATGCAGGACGTGGCCGACTATCTGACGGTGTACGAGGAGAAGTGCAAGACCGAGTATACTGCCGCTGAGAGTGAACCCTACGAGCCTCCCTACGGCGAGGGAAGCGACACCGCCGAGGCGGCCGTAAACGCGGTGCGCGCCAAGGTGGCCGACTGGTTCATGCGCTGCAAGCTGGTACAGTTTGACGAGGATGCCGCCGGTGCGCTCGACGTGCAGGTGGAGAAGATTGCCGCCATCAGTGACAGCAACCTCAACGACAACGTGGCCCAGATATCGGCTTACCCGTTGGCCCGTCCGCGCAAGGAGGCCCTGCTGCCTCTCAACGAGGGTCTGAACCCCGCCTGGCAGGCACCGATGGCCGCCGTGGTGGCCGCCGTGCCCGAGTTGCAGGGCAAGGAAACCGTGAATGAGGAAGAGTGGAATGCCATCGTGGCCAAGGTGGATGCCTACAGTGCCTGGAAGACCGCCGGCGAGACGGCTATGAACGAGGCTATTGCCGCCCAGGTGGGCGAGCATGCCGCCGCCATCGAGCCGGTGGAGAAGCTGCTGCGCTACTGCCGCGACTACTTCCGTCTGTTGCACAACTATGTTGTGTTCAAAGACTTCTATCGCCGTGACGACAAGAACCTGGCAGTTTTCCAGGCCGGTAAGCTCTATATCGACCAGCGCTGCTGCGACCTGTGCGTCAAGGTGAGCGACATGGGCAAGAGCACCGCCACGGCCGGCAAGAGCGGCATGTACCTCATCTACTGCCACTGTGTGGCCAAGAGCGGCGGTGCCCAGATGGACATCGTGGCCGCGCTGACCGACGGCGAGATTGGCGGCCTGCACGAAGGCAAGAACGCCATCTTCTACGACCGTCAGGGCAACGACTGGGACGCCACCATCACCAAGATAGTGGACAACCCCATATCGATACGCCAGGCCTTCTGGAGTCCCTACCGCAAGTTCGGCAACTGGGTGACCGAGAAGATAACCAAGAGCGCCTCGGAGAAAGAGAGCAAGCAGTTTGACGAGATGACGACGAAGGCCGACACTGCCAGCACCAACATCACCGTGAAGGCAGAAGGTGCCGAAGCCGAGGCCAAGGCCAACGAGAAGAAAGCCCAGATGTTCGACATAGCCAAGTTCGCCGGTATCTTTGCAGCCATCGGCCTGGCCCTTGGTGCCATAGGAGGCGTGCTGGCCACCCTGGGAGGCTTTGTCACCGCCAAGTGGTACAACGTCATCATCCTTATCGCCGCCATCATTGTCCTCATCAGCGGTCCCTCGATGCTGCTGGCGTGGCTCAAGCTGCGCAGGCGCAACCTCGGTCCCGTGCTCAACGCCAACGGCTGGGCCATCAACAGCGATGTGAAGGTCAACACCACCTTCGGCAAGACGCTGACCTCGATGGCCAAGTACCCGAAGGTAGTGGCCCCCGACCCCTTCGCCGACAAGGGTATGCCGTGGTGGCAGAAATGCCTCATCTGGCTCGTCGTGCTGGTGGCGCTCTTCCTGGGCATCTTCCGCCTGACGCAGCACCGCTGGGTGTGGCAGCCCAAGCCCGAGGAGCCCGTGGCCGAGGTGGTCGACAGCGTAGCGCCCGAGGCGGTGCCTGCCGACACCGTTGCCGTTGAGGCTGTGGCAGAAGAAACTCCTGCTGAATGAGGCTGAACGCCGCGCTACTGTTTTTACTGATGCTGCCGTCGACCATGGAGGCTCAGGTGTTCACCGCCGCGTGGTGGAATGTGGAGAACCTCTTCGACACACGCGATGACCCGCGGACCAACGACGACGACTTCACGCCGCAGGGCGACTACCGCTGGACGCGCCGCAAGCTGCAGGCCAAGCTGCAAGGCATTGCCAAGACCCTCGCGATGATGGACCTGCCCGATGTGGTGGGGCTGGCCGAGGTGGAGAACAGCTATGTGCTGCGTGAGCTCTGCAACGGCACGCCATTGAACCGTGCCGGCTACCGTTATGTGCACCACGACTCGCCCGACCGTCGCGGCATAGACGTCGCGCTCATCTACCGGCAAGACCGTTTCCGTGTGCTGAGCGACAGCGTGGTGCGCGTGAGCGACAGCGCGGCGGGTTTCTACACAAGGGACATACTGGTGGTGGAAGGCGTCACGCCGCAGGGCGACACCCTCTGCCTTGTGCTCAACCACTGGCCCTCGAAGAAGGGTGGGGAAGAGGCTGAGGCGCACCGTATGGAGATTGCGGCAAGGCTGCGCGGCCTTATGAAAGAGCTGCAAGACAAGTACCCGCAGGGGGCGGTGGTGGCCATGGGCGACATGAACAGCACGGCCGACGAGCAGCCCATGTCGGAAGGCATGGCTTTCGGCGACGACAGCGTCAACGCCGACGGCATACGCAACCTCACGCTGCGCCTGCCGCGCGACTGGGGCAGCCACAAGTTCCAGGGGCAGTGGGACTACATAGATCAGGTACTGCTGCTGGCCGGCGACGGCTGGCAGGTGGGCGACCTGAAGGTGATGCGCTATGACCACCTGCTTACCAGTGACAAGAACCGGACCGGCGTGCGCCCCAAGCGCACCAACCAGGGCATGCGCTACGAGGGTGGCCTTAGCGACCACCTGCCGCTGCGTCTGCGATTGAAACGAATAAAGATGGATAATAAATAATTTAAGTATGAAGAAAACATTTGTTTTTGTAGCACTGTTGGTGGGTGTGGTTATGGCCCAGGCACAGAGCGCCAAACTGTCGCCGAGCGCGGCGATAAAGGCCATGGAGATAAGTCAGGGCCGGTGCACGGTGGACGACGTGCATGCTTTCGCTTTCTTTGCAGAAGGCGTTGACATCAAGGCTTTGGATGCTTTTGGCGTGAAAGTGAATTCACAAGTGGGCAACATGGCCACTGTGCAGATACCCACCAAGCGTTTTGCCGACTTTGTGGCGTCGGGTCTCTGTTCGTATATCGACATGGGCCATGAGGTGCTTCCCATGAATGACAAGGCGCGTGCCGAGATGGGTGTGGACTATATCCACCAGGGTGCCAACCTGCCGCAGGGATACGACGGCACAGGTGTGGTGGTGGGTGTTGTAGACGCCGGCTTTGAATACGGCCACCCCTCGTTCTACGATACCACTGGCACGATGCTCCGCATCAAGCGCGTCTGGCAGCAGAATGATGCCACTGGTACCAATCCCGACGGGTTCTCCTATGGCTCAGAGTATACAACCATGCAGGCGATACTTGGCGCGGTCACCGACAGCCCCGACAAGGGACATGGAAGTCATGTGGCCGGTATTGCTGCCGGATGCGGTGCTCCCGATATAGCCGGACGCCGCTATAGCGGTATGGCTCCAGCGGCCGACATAGTGATGGTGGCTACCAATATGACTGATAACGGCATCATGGATGGTATCCGCTACATCCACAACTATGCCCGCCAGGTGCATAAGCCTTGCGTTATCAACCTGAGTCTCGGCACATTGATTGGCCCGCACGACGGATTGGGTGTTAGCGATGTTATGCTGGCAAACTACCTGGACCAGCTGGACAGTATCGTCGTCGTGGCATCGGCTGCCAATAGCGGCAGCAACAGAAACCATCTGCATCACCAGTTCTCGGTCTCAGATACCGTTGTGCGCACCTATTGCATAGATTTGGTAGCAGGAGACTACTCTGCTTCATTGGATTGCTGGGGTGCCCAAGGCGACGTGTTTTCGCTTGCAATCGAGTTGAACGACAGGGATCAGAACGGAGTAATCACCAGTGTCGATGCGACTCCATTCATCTCAAGTAACATCGACTCTACATATTCTTTTGAATTGCATTCGCCCGCCCCGCGCGACAGTGTCTATTTATGTGACATCAGTGTTTCGTATACAAACACCTTGAATAATAGACCTGAGATCTATGTGGATATCCATAAATCCGGCCGACGTGTGTCAAGCGACCATTTTGCCATCATCATTAAGTCTACAAATGCCGACGTCCATGTTTGGAGTGATAAATTCAATTTCGCGAACATGAACAATAGCGCCTTCGTCCAAGGCGATGCAGAATACACCATTGGCGGCTTTGGCGCTAATACTGACGCTGTGATTTCTGTCGGCAGTTATGCCACGCGTACCAAGCGATTAACCGAAAACGGTAATATCACCAACATCAGTTCCACAGAAGAAGGAACCCTCTCAAGTTTCTCTTCGCATGGTCCCACTTATGACGGCCGCGTGAAGCCTGACATCTGTGCCCCCGGTCAGCACCTGGTTTCGTCTATCAACACCACCTATCTGCCTACTTATGGCATGAATAACGATTTCGATTCCGTTGTCTTTAATGGCCATACCTATCATTATGCTATTATGCAAGGCACCTCCATGTCGTCGCCGGCAGCCGCCGGTATTGTTGCCCTGTGGCTGCAGAACACTCCCAGTCTCGATGTTGACACCGTGCGTTCCATCTTGCACGCCTCCGGCCGCACCGACTACTACACTGGCCAACTGCCTGCCACTGGCAGCAACCTTTGGGGCTGGGGAAAGATGGATCCTTTTGCAGGGTTGCCTGCCACCACAGTGCCTATGTATCAGGTTGACATTGTCCCGTCTGACTATTTGCAAGGATATGTCGTTGGCGGTGGACGCCATCCTCAGGGACCGATTATTATTACCGCATATTCTGTAGATGGCTTTGCGTTTAGCAATTGGAGTGACGGTAATACCGACAACCCGCGTGTAATTAACCTGACCTCCGACATAGAACTTGTAGCATATTATGAGACTGCAGCGTGCGACACCATTACGCAATTCCCGTGGGTGGCAGATTTCGTGGAGAGCGCCCTCGCCTGCTGGGATAGGAATTTGGTTCTCGGTATGATGGATTGGCAATACTTGTCGTCGAGCATGGTGTCCATTTCTGTTCAAAACAAAATTGACAACTGGTTGATCTCGCCGTATATGCGTATTGAAGCAGGTACTTCGCTTATTTTCGAAGGCACAAGCCGTGTTCATGACAGCTTGGCTATCATGGCTATTACCGATAGCGACACCATCCTCCTTGCTGATGAGTATTTTACCGATTCCACCGGAGGTATAAGATATGTGAGTCTGAACCCTGTCGCAGGTCGTACTGTTCGTATTGCTTTCCGTCACCATGCCTCCACGGCCAGCGGCTTCATTAGAATAACTAGTGCCATGGTCGATTATTATGAGGGTATAGAGGATGTTGCAGCACCTACATACCGCATCAATACCGACGGCTTGCGTGTTACCATAAGCGGTGTATCGGAGCAGCAACTTAGTGTCTACGATGCCATGGGACGCTGTGTCGTCTCGTCGCCGGTGGCCAACGGCACATTCACTATGCCGGCCTCCGGAATATATGTCTTGCGTATCGGCAATCAGCCGCCACGGAAGATAGTACTTGTGCGATAAGTAAAAAAAGACTCACCGGCCGGTGGGTCTTTTTTTTGTTAAAATGCTGTATATTGTTTTTATTTTGTATATTTGCAGCGCAATGTTCCAAAGGGGAAAATGCCCAATGCGCATTGCGCCAGTGCTTTGAAAGGTTATTGCATCAAGGTCGCTCCGCCGCAGAGGTGGAGGCCAAGAGGGGAATCGCGTGAAAATCGCGAGCTGTCGCGCAACTGTAACTCCTATATATAAAGGAGAAGCCAGAGTACCTGCCTTGATGTGTCGTTGGCAATGCTTTCGCGTCAAAGGCGGTTTGTCGAAACTGGTATACGCAATACCAGGTCGTTTGATTACTTACCATAGCTTATAGGCCGTTGGCATCTGCCCAAGGGCTGGTTAAAATATTGTAACAAATGAACTGGAGAGACGAATATAAAAGGAAAGTGTCGAAGCCTGAAGAGGCTATCAAGGACATCTATGACGGCAACTGCGTCATACTTGGCCATGCTGCGGCGGTACCCAAGATAGTGCCGCAGGCTATGGCCAAACACTGCGAGGACTACAACGACGTTATCATCTTCCACATGACTACCTTGGGCGACAACCCGTTGCTGCACCCACGCTGTCACGGCCACTTCCGCCATGTGAGCAACTTCCTCAGCGGCAACTCGCGCGATGCGGTGAACCACCTCGAAGGCGACTTCTTCCCGGCTTACTTCCACGACGTGCCCGAGATGATAGGCGACGAGATACCGTGCGATGTGGCCATCTTCCAGGCCACGCCACCCAACGAAGAGGGCTACTGCTCGCTGGGCGTCAGCTGCGACTACGCGCTGGCCGCCATACGTCGCGCCCGCTCGGTGATAATAGAGACCAACGAGATGATGCCCTTCGTGGGTGGCGACAACATGATACATGTGTCGCAGATAGACCATATAATACCGTGCGCCTACGCGTTGCCGGAGCTGCAAAGCGAAGCCCCGTCGGAGGTGGAGCTTGCCATCGGCCGTAACTGCGCTTCGCTGGTGACCGACGGCGCCACCCTGCAGCTGGGCATAGGCGCCATACCCAACGCTGTGCTCGCCGAACTGGGCGACAAGAACGACCTCGGCATACACAGCGAGATGTTCAGCGACGGTGTGGCCGAGCTGATGAAGGCAGGCGTCATCAACGGGCGCCGCAAGACGATGCACCGCGGCAAGGTGGTGGCCACCTTCATCATGGGCAGCCGCGAGCTGTACGACTTTGTGGACGGCAACGACACCATAGAGCTCTATCCGGTGGACTATACCAACGACCCGATAGTCATTGCGCAGCAGTACCGCATGGTGAGTATCAACTCGTGCCTTGAGGTCGACCTTATGGGGCAAGTGGCCAGCGAGACCATCGGCATGCGGCAGTACAGCGGCATCGGCGGACAGATCGACTTTGTACGCGGCGCATCGATGGCGCGCGAGGGCAAGAGCATCATTGCCATGCCTTCGACGGCCGCCGGCGGCACCATCTCGCGCATCAAGCCTTTCCTCACCCCCGGCGCTGCGGTGAGCACCACACGCAACGATGTCAACTACCTCGTCACCGAGTACGGCATAGCCCGCCTCAAGGGACGCACCCTGCAGCACCGCGCCGAGGACCTCATCAGCATCGCGCATCCGGACTTCCGCCCCATGCTCATCGAGGAGTACGAGCGGCGCTACCAGTGCAAGTATCCGCAGCAATAGTTTCGGCAGTTTCTGCACAAAATATTTATTGTTATCCGTATCGTGGAGACTTCCCTCGCAAGGGGAGGTCTCTTTTTATTGCGTGTACGAATATTATTGCTATATTTGCACAGCAAATAATAATGTATAATTGTTGATAAATATATGTATATGAGAAAACTGTGTGCTACAGCCCTGGCGGTGCTCCTTCTGGCGGCCATGGACGCTTCGGCTCAATGGAGTGTCGGACTGCGCGGCGGATGGACCAGCACCACCATCAGCCGCTACGATGCCGGACGCATGGACGAGGCCTACTCGCCCCTCGGCGGCTTCGAGGCCGGTGTGCAGGGCAGCTATACCTTCAATTCGTGGTTCGCCGTTCGCGCCAACCTCAGTTTCATGCAGCGCTCGCACCGCATGGACCGCAATCTCAACTACCTGGACTCCGTCTACACCAACCACCGCAACTCATACCTGATGCTACCGGTGGTGGCCGACTTCTCGTTCGGCGGCGAGCGTCTGCGCGGCCATCTGCTGGCCGGCGGCTATGCGGGTTACTGGCTCGGCGAACACCGCAAGGGCACCACCTTCTGGATGACCGACTACAACGTGTACTTCGAACCTTTCGATGAGAAGCGCGACTTCACCGACGAGGACAGCCGCTTCAATGCCGGTGTCGTCTTCGGTGCCGGCCTCTCCTACGGCATAGGCGAGAAATGGGCGCTCGGGCTGGATGCGCTCTATTACTACGACCTCACTTCGCACCACAAGGGTTACGCCCACCTTGCCGACCCTCGCTACCTCAACACCTTTTCATTAACCCTTAGCGTCAACTACAACCTATGAAGAAGTACGTTTTACTCGCTGTCGCTGCGACGCTTATGATGACATCGTGCCGCAAGGATGCCGACTACATGCCCTACGTGGGCGAGTCGCCCAAGCTGGCCTACAGCACCTATACCGAACAGTTTGAATACCTCTGGAAGACCATGAGCACGGCCTACGTCTTCTGGGACATCGACACCGTCGATTGGGACGCCACCTACACCCGGCTGTTGCCCGGCTTCCAGTCCCTCGACCAGAAGTACAAGGACAGCGGCTTCGTGCGCGCCACCGACCTCGAGCCCCTTTACACCAGCATGTTCGGCTCCATGATTGACCACCACATGTCTGTCTATGTGGAGAATCTGCATCCCCATGCCTCCGATCCCATACCGCACCGCGTCAAAATCAGCCCCGCCTCCATCGAGGTCCCGACGCGTCCCTACTATTTCGAGGACCGCAATACCGAACAGACTGGCATACAGGCTTTCTTGTCCACTGTTGAGGCAAACTACACGGTGCTGGCGCACGAGTCGGGCACCTTTGCCTTCGACGACGCCGGTTTGTCATCTACCGTGACGCTACACTACTGTCTCTTCAGGCTCCCTGACGGACGCGTGGTGCCCTATCTGTGGCAGTCGATGGCAGCCCTCACCCCTTTGATGAAGGGTAATAGTACACCTGCCGGCAAGGCATTGATTGAGAACTGGCTGCAGGCTGTCTGTAACAGCACCAACCTGGCAGGCATCATCCTCGACAACCGCGCCAACCGCGGCGGTTTCCAGGACGACCTCGACTACCTCATCGGCCCCTTCCTGAACGAGCGCGCCACTATCTTCGAGACCCGCTACAAGGAAGGTCCCGGCCGCCTCGAATACTCCGCGTGGTGTCCCTACTACCAGAGCCCCAACACCGACTACCACCGCGACATCGCTGCCGAGGGCATCCCCTATGTAATACTAACCTCCGTCAATACCGTCAGCATGGGCGAGATAGAACCACTCACTGCCAAGGCTGTCATCCCCACGACCCATGTCATGGGCGAGCGCTCCTGGGGCGGCACATGCCCGCTGCAGCCCAACGCTGTCGACCTTAGCTATAACGCCCCCTATGGCGATGGCGATAACCTTAAAGGACACTACATCTACTCCTCCACCTTCGGCACACGCATCGACGGCCAGCGCCTCGAAGGCATCGGCTGCGTACCCGACGAGGTCATCAACCGCAAGGACGACCCCTCCCAGAGCTTCAAGCCGTTACTCGACGCGGCGCTGACTTATATCCAAAACCATTAATTAAGCCATACTATTGTCCGTGGTTAGGGGGCATGCTATAGGCATGCTCCCCCTTTTTTATTTATTTTGAGGGTATATACAACCTACATAACACAGTATTATCTCTTTAATTTGCAAGTGATTATAATGAGTAAATAAGGAGAAATATAAGACCAATATAAGAGATTATGCCTTATCATGCTGGTTTTCAATGGGTGTTCGTTCGGTTATGTTAAATAGGGTTGGGGTGCATGCGGTGTGCTGTGTATTGGAGGGTGGAGAGGAGGCTATCACCATAAATGGTGAGATTTTTTTATAAAAAGTGGCAAAATGTAATTTTTATTTCGTATATTTGTCCCGTCATACGCAAGCCGATGTTTGTGTATGGTGTTGATAATTAGTTAAATAAATATAATATTAATCCTAAAAAGTCACATCTATGACAAAAGTTAAATCTTTAGCTGACCTGAAGGCCATGCGCGAGAAGCTCCAGAACAATCTCGACATTCGCGAGAAAGCGGAGAATCCTGAGTCGCTTGTCCAGATCAAGGTTGCTATGGCCACTTGCGGTATCGCCGCCGGTGCCAAGCAGGTTATGGAACACATGATGCAGAAGGCCGACGAGCTCCACATCCCCGCCGTCTTCACGCAGACCGGCTGCATGGGCTACTGCCACGCCGAGCCCACCCTCGAGGTGCGCGTCCCGGGCAAGGACCCCATCGTCTTCGGCCACGTCGACAACAACCGCGCCGATGAAATCCTCACCAAGTACGTCCAGAACGGCGAACTCGTCGAGGGCATCATCCCCG
>JAEEGH010027981.1_pt1 | contig 11124 bp, 8 predicted proteins | sample 9134181 | NCBI WGS metagenome assembly JAEEGH01 (sample SAMN16246544, study PRJNA631951) | gut metagenome | biome: gut microbiome; feature: rumen; material: DP-attached | host: Bos | place: Iran: Karaj | collected 2018-10
TGTCCTATTTACAACGAGGAGAAGCACATCGCCCGTTGTATAGAAAGCATCATGCGGCAGGATTATCCAAAAGATGATTTGGAAGTCCTCTTTGTGGACGGCATGAGTACCGACCGCACAAGGGAGATCATCGCCTCCTATCTGCCGCAATGTCCTTATTTTAGAATGCTTGACAATCCGGACCGGATTGTGCCATACGCTTTGAACAAAGGCATCAGCGAGGCCAGGGGGGATATTATCATGCGTCTGGACGGCCATTCCCTATACCCCAACAACTACTTTTCAGAATTGGTGAAGTGGCATGCCAAATTGCCGGCCGCATGGAATATTGGTGGTGTCTGCGACACCAAGGTGACCAATAGCAACAGGACCTCCGAAGCCATCGCCAAGGTGATGGGTGACAGGTTTGGCGTTGGAAACAGCACTTTCAGAATCGGTTCCGACAAGGAATACCTTGAAGTGGATACGGTTCCGTTCGGATGCTATAAGTCATTTGTCTTTGAAAAGATAGGATTGTTTAATGAGAAATTGGCCAGGGTACAGGACATCGAGCTGAACAAGCGGCTGAAACATGCTGGAGGCACCATCATGATGGTGCCATCCATCCGTTGCACCTATATTCCAAAAGACAATTACAGGGATTTTTATCGGAACCGTTATAAGACGGGATATTGGGTGATCAAGGCCTGTTTTATCACACATTCACTTAAGAATCTCGGATTACGGCATTTCGTTCCGGCCTGCTTTGTCCTGGCGCTTATGTTGCCTTTGATTTTAGGTTTTGTCTGGTGGCCGTTGTTTTTGATCACGCCTTTTGTGGCTTTGCTCTATTTGGGTTGCATCACGATGCGGTCCATACAGATCAAAGACGAAAAAACATCCGTATGGCAGTTGTTGAAAGCCTTCTGCTGCATACATTTCAGCTACGGCATGGGGTCGATGGGGGCATTGGTGGACTGCTTGTTTAAAAAAGAAAGATTATGACTTGGTGGACATATCTGATAATAGCTTTTCTGTTGGTCATTGCGGAACTTGTTTATTTTCGTGTCGCAGACCATTTCAACATAATTGACAAACCCGATGACCGTTCGTCGCACACCAAAGTGGTGTTGCGGGGCGGTGGCATTATCTTCACCATCGGCCTGTGGATATGGTGCGCGTTTTCCGGATTCCAATACTTATGGCTTTTGGCGGCTGTCACTTTGGCGGCAGGGGTGAGTTTTGTGGATGATGTCCGTTCGTTGCCGGATTCCGTCCGTCTGGTGGTGCAGTTTGTTGCGATGGTGCTTTTGTTCTATGGTTTGAACGTACAAGGGTTTCTGGAGGGGCAACCGTTGGCTTGGGGCTGGCAGGTACTGATTGGGATTGTGGCCTTGATGGTGTGCGTCGGGGCTACGAACATTTACAATTTTATGGACGGAATCAATGGGATTACAGCGGGGTACAGTCTCTCGGTGCTGATACCGTTGGCATTGTTGAATGGTTCCGGGGTTCAGGAAGTCCAAGCTGGTTTTGTGGATCAGAGCCTGATTGTTGTGACAATTATTTCTGTCCTTGTTTTCAGTGTGTTTAATTTCCGTCCAAAGAATATGTCGAAGTGCTTTGCAGGCGATGTGGGTTCTGTCGGAATAGCATTTATCCTGCTATTCCTTATAGGATGTCTGGTGTTGAAGACGGGAGATGTCACCTGGCTGGCCTTCCTGCTGGTGTATGGCGTGGATGGCTGCTGCACCATTGTCCACCGCATAATGTTGCACGAAAATCTTGGGGAGGCGCACAGAAAGCACGCCTACCAGTTGATGGCAAATGAATTGAAAATTGGGCATGTGACGGTTTCGCTGATCTATATGGCCCTACAATTGGTCATATCGTTGGTGATGGTATATCTTATCCCTGAAACTGTGCTTGCACATTGGATATATCTGATTGGAACAGGGATGGTTCTGGTCGTGGCGTATGTCCTGTTCATGAAGCGGTTCTATCATCTGCACGCAGCGTATCTGGCATCGTTGGACGAATGAAAAAACATGGGATGAATCCTTTTTTACTCCATGCCCCACAAGTCCCGTGTGGGTTTGTTATTTTTTTAAGTGTAAATAAGAACTTTGTGTTATGAATAAAACAGCCTTGATTACCGGGGTGACCGGTCAGGACGGGAGTTTCCTGTCCGAATTGTTGTTGGAGAAGGGCTATGAAGTGCATGGCATCATCCGCCGCTCCTCTGTGGATTACCGAGAACGGATTGCTCATCTGGAGGGTCATACCCATTTCCACCTCCATTACGGCGACTTGGGCGACTCCATGTCGCTGGTTAAGGTGGTTGATGCGGTGCGTCCTGATGAAATTTACAATCTGGCGGCGCAGAGCCATGTGCAGGTGAGCTTCGACTCGCCGGAGTTCACCGCCGATGTGGATGCCACCGGTGTGCTGCGTGTGCTGGAGGCGGTCCGCGCCTGCCATCTGGAGAAGACATGCCGCATCTACCAGGCTTCAACCTCCGAGCTGTATGGCAAGGTGGAGGAGGTGCCGCAGAACGAGAACACACCGTTCCATCCCTACAGCCCTTATGCGGTGGCCAAGCTGTACGGCTATTGGATAGTGAAGGAGTATCGTGAGGCTTACAACATGTTCTGCTGCTCCGGCATTCTGTTCAACCATGAGAGCGAGCGGCGGGGAGAGACCTTCGTCACCCGCAAGATCACGCTGGCTGCGGCCCGTATATCACAAGGCCTGCAGGACTGCCTCTATCTCGGCAATCTCGACAGCCTCCGCGACTGGGGCTATGCCAAAGACTATGTGGAGTGCATGTGGCTGATCCTGCAGAACGACAAGCCGGAAGACTTTGTTATTGCAACAGGTGTGCAGCACAGTGTCCGAGAGTTCACGCAACTGGCCTTCCGTAATGCTGGCATGGAGCTCCGTTTTGAAGGGAAAGGCCTGGAGGAAAGGGGCGTATGCGTGAAGGGACCTGATAAACTGGTAGGGAAGACCCTTGTAGCCGTAAGCAATGATTTCTACCGTCCGACCGATGTGGTCAACCTGTGGGGAGACCCGACCAAGGCCAAGGCGAAATTGGGATGGGATCCCTCAAAAACGCCATTCGAAAAATTGGTGCGTCTGATGGTTGAACACGATATGGCGAAGGTGGCGTCGGAGGGGGCTGCCGCACGTGTCCGCACCAATTTGGCCGAATACCTGGAAAAAGGGATTGTGAAATGATGGAACAGCATTCAAAAATATACGTCGCCGGTCATCGCGGGATGGTCGGTTCGGCCATAGTGCGCGAGTTGCAGCGCCAGGGGTACAGTAATATCATAACCCGCACCCACAGTGAATTGGATCTGACGCGGCAGGAGCAGGTTGAGGCCTTTTTCGCCGCCGAAAAGCCGGAATATGTCTTCCTTGCCGCAGCCAAGGTCGGCGGCATTGTCGCCAACCAGTCGGCACTGGCGGATTTCATGTATGAGAACATGATTCTGGAGATGAACGTCATCCATGCCGCTTGGAAGAACGGCTGCAAAAAGCTGGAGTTCCTCGGATCGTCGTGCATCTATCCTCGCATGGCGCCGCAGCCGATGAAGGAGGAATGCCTGCTGACGGGGGAACTTGAAAAGACCAACGAGGCTTACGCACTGGCGAAGATAAGCGGATTGAAGTACTGCGAGTTCCTGAACAGGCAGTACGGCACCGACTATATCAGCGTAATGCCGACCAACCTCTACGGCCCCAACGACAACTACCATCCCGAGCATAGCCATGTGCTGCCCGCGCTGATCCGGCGCTTCCACGAAGCCAAAGTAAGCGGTGCTAAGGAAGTCACCTGTTGGGGCGACGGTTCGCCTTTGCGCGAGTTCCTCTATGTGGACGATCTGGCAAACCTCTGCGTCTTTCTGATGAACAATTATTCGGGCAACGAAACGGTTAATGCAGGAACGGGAAAGGAGCTTACAATAAAGCAGTTGACAGAACTTGTGGCAAAGGTTGTGGGCTATGATGGTGAAATAAAATGGGACACCACCCGTCCGAACGGCACGCCACGTAAGCTGCTGGATGTCAGTAAGGCGGAAAGGCTTGGCTGGCATTATAGAACGGAGCTGGAGGAGGGCATACGTCTGGCATACGAAGATTTTCTGAACAACCCGATGCGGGCGGAGAGATAATTTTTTTTTAAAAAACAGTGATGGAAGAGAAAAAGTATTTTGTGCATGAATCCTCATATGTGGATGAGGATGTTGAAATTGGCGAAGGTACCAAGATATGGCATTTCTGCCATGTGCAGCGTGGGGCGCGTATCGGGCGCAACTGCTCACTGGGGCAGAATGTGAATGTCGGGAACAATGTTAAAGTCGGCAACGGCGTGCGCATCCAGAACAACGTCTCCCTGTACGAGGGTGTGGAGCTGGAGGACAACGTCTTCTGCGGACCGAGCTGCGTGTTCACCAATGTGGTCACGCCTCGGGCGCATTTTCCGGTGCATGGGGTCTATGCCCGTACACTGATACGGGAGGGAGCTTCGTTGGGAGCCAACTGCACGGTGGTCTGCGGTCACACTGTCGGTCGCAGCGCGCTAATTGCCGCCGGTGCGGTGGTTACAAAGGATGTTCCCGATTTTGCGCTGATGGCCGGTGTGCCTGCCCGGCGGATAGGCTGGGTGTGCGAATGTGGCCGTCGTCTGGACGATGTGCTTGAATGCGAGTGCGGGCGAAAATATCGCATGAGGGACGGTAACAGGGAGAAATGTTGCCAGGAATAGGCGGAGTGTGGCGGAAATTTTTTCCGCTGATTTGTTTTGATAAAAATATGGCGTTTTAATGCTGTTCCATTACTTTTTTTGATTACATTTGCAAGTTCTTTCTTATCGCTTCGCGGCAGAGGGGACATAATGATGTTGTGTTGTTTAAAATATAGTGAATGAAACGGTTGTATTTGATAATAAAAAATGCGTTTGACAAGGTTTTCTTCCGTTTTTGGAAGAAAATCGTGAGGAGATACGCCAATAATTCCTTCTCCCGCATCTGGGTCTTTGCATTTGACACCATAATGGTTCTGTTGGCCTTCATATGTTCCAGGCTGGTGTTCAAGTCCATGGGAACCGCTTCGTCACAGCCGCTGCATGTGTTGGGCTATGCGGTGATTCTGGTCACTGTATACGGCATCAGTTTTTTGTCATTCAGCACTTTCAAAGGCATGCTGCGCTATTCCGGCTTCGGGGACATCCGCCGGATACTGCTCAGTTCGGTCATCTCGCTCTTTCTGCTTTGCGGTTTCCGGATGCTGCTGATGGCCCGTTACCATGAGGGAGCCGACATCTTCTTCCCTCAGTTTGCCGAAATCATCCACGAGGTGCTGATGATTTTCTTTGTGCTTGTGATTTCACGCCTGACTGTCCGCCGTCTTTTCAGCGAGTATTCCGTGCCGAAGAAAACCGACGGCAAGAAAAAGGCGCTGGTTTTCGGTGCAGGCAGCGGCGGAGTGCTGACCTACAACTTGATTTCCAACGATAAGGAGAGCGAGTATGAAATCGTTGCCTTTGTGGACGACAATTTCAGGAAGGCAGGTTCGGAAATACAGGGCGTGCCGGTGATGCTTCCCTCAAAAGTCATGTGTGACAGTTATATCCGTCGGCATGGCATCGAGGTGTTGATAATTGCGATTCCCTCACTTAGTGTGGAGGTTAAGAACAAACTTGCGGAGCAGGCTTTGGCATTGAACCTGAGGGTCAAGATTATCCCGCATGTCTACGAACTGATTGAAGGACGGATGAAGTCCAATCAAATCAAGGATATACAGATTGAGGACCTGTTGGGTCGCGATCCTATAGTATTGGAAAACGAGGATATCTCGCGTGAAATCCATGACAAGGTTGTGATGGTCACTGGAGCCGCCGGCAGTATCGGCAGCGAGATTGCCCGGCAGGTGATGAACTATGAGCCGTCCCGGCTGGTGGTTGTCGATATGGGCGAATCACCGGTATATGACATCCAGTTCGAGCTGAACAACACGTATGCGAAAAACAGGGACAGGATTTTCTTCGAAGTGGCGGATGTCCGTGATTCGGACCGCATGGAGAGGCTGTTCGACAAATATCGTCCCGAGGTGGTGTTCCATGCCGCCGCGTACAAGCATGTCCCGCTGATGGAGGATTCCCCTTATGAGGCGGTGAGGGCCAATGTGTTTGGCACCAAGTTGATGGCGGATCTTTCAATCCGGTATCATGTGCAGAAGATGGTCATGATTTCCACCGACAAGGCTGTAAATCCCACCAATGTCATGGGGGCGACCAAACGGATTGCCGAAATATATGTGCAGAGCCGCCGCTCGGAGACCCAGTTTGTCACGACTAGGTTCGGTAATGTGTTGGGTTCTAACGGTTCGGTGGTGCCATTGTTCAAGAAGCAGCTGGAAAACGGCGGCCCTCTTACCGTGACCGACAAGCGCATAACCCGTTATTTCATGACCATTCCGGAGGCCTGCAATCTGGTGCTGCAGGCTGCCGCCATCGCCAATGGGGGCGAGATTTTTGTATTTGACATGGGCAAGCCGGTGAAAATATATGACCTGGCCGCCAAGATGATCCGGCTTTCAGGCCGCAATGACGTTAAAATTAAGGAGATTGGTCTGCGTCCGGGAGAAAAGCTGTATGAGGAGCTGCTTGCCTCCAAGGAGGACACGCTTCCGACAGTGCATGGAAAGATTTTCCGGGCAAAAGTGCGTCCGCAGGAGCCGGATGCGGTTGACGCCGCATTCGATGCGCTGCACAAGGCGCTGCTTTCGCAGGATGAATTTGCGATTGTGTCGCAGATGAAGGCGCTTGTGCCTGAATTCGTCAGCAACAACAGCCGTTTCTCGGTGCTGGACAATGCGCCGCAGGATTCTGCTCAAAATGAAACAATAAAAGAATAACGAATATGAACAAATGGTCTTTTTTCAGATTGTCATGTGTCGCGTTTCTGGTTGCGGCGCTTTTACCCTCTTGTGTCACACACAAGGACATCACCTATCTTCAGGATTTGCCGCATGATTCGACGGTAGTGTTGGACAATTCATATGAGGCGCGTATCCATCCCAATGACGAGCTGACCATCTATGTCACCTCATCCGGCGACAGGGGAATGTCCGATCCGTTCAATCTGGTAAGCACTTACAATAAAAATACGGGTAGCAGCTATAGTTCCATGAATCCGGAAAATAGCCTTGGTTATCTTGTGGACATCAACGGATACATCAACATGCCGAGTCTGGGTGCCATCCGTGTTGAGGGTATGACCCGACTGCAGCTGCAGGACACCATTACAAAAATGCTTATCAATGGCGGCTACCTGGCGGAGCCTGTAGTATTGGTGCGCTTCAAAAACTACAAGATATATATAAAAAGCGCCACCGGCTCCCATACGGTGACCGTGACCAACGAGCGCGTGACCCTGCTGGAGGCCCTTTCCCAATCGGGCAACATCTCCGCATACACCAGGCTGGACAAGGTGGGTGTGCTGCGCGAGGAGGGAGGCCGGATGCATTTGCGCTACCTCAATCTCAAGTCGAAGGATGTCTTCAACGACCCGTACTTCCTGCTGCAGCAGAACGATGTTGTGCTTCTTGAACCTTTGCGCGCCAGCCGCATAAAGGAAAACGCCTCGTGGATAGCCAGCTATGCTTCGCTGACAACTTCGCTCATATCCATTGTAACCCTTATCATCACTTTAGCAACTCCAAAATAATAGATTTTTTATGGAAAAGTATCAGAAAACACAGTCGCAACAGCCCGAAGAGACAACCTCCATCAACTTGAAGGATTTGCTCTACACCCTGCTCAGCCATTGGAGATGGTTCGCCCTTTCCCTGCTGGTCTGCATTGCTGTCGCCCTGCTGGTCTCCAAGTCATCAGTCAAATATTACAGCCGGACGGCCACCGTCATGTTCAAGGACAAAAAGGGGAGTGCCAGTGATTTGTTGGTTTCCAGTAATTTGTTGAGTATGAGCGGATCATCTGCAGTGGAAAACGAACTGCAGATTCTCAGGTCCCGCACCCTGATGATGCAGGTGGTGGAGCGTTTGAACCTTGGTGTGGAATACAGCTACACGCCGTTGCTGCGCAAAACCGACCTGTACGGTGAAAGTCCGGTGCATGTGCAGTTCCCCGATGAGGGACCGTATTCGAACATCAGCCTGACTGTGGTGCCTTCCAAGCAGGGCGGACGGGTCATACTCAAGGATTTTCCTGATTCTAAAAAAATTATATCAGCACCGCTCAACGACACGGTGAACACTCCGATTGGCAGGGTGGTCGTGATTCCGACCTGGACTTATGCTTCTTATGAGGGCAAGGAAATCAAGGTGGAGAAGCATAATATAAAATCGGTTGCCAAACGGTACCGCACATCGGTGCATATCGCACGTGTCGACAAGCTCTCCAATGCGGTCAGCCTCTCTTTGGAGGATCCTTCCGGCGATAAGGCGGAAGACATCCTGAACACCCTGATCCAGATATACCGCGAGGAGGCAGTGAAGGACAAGGCGATGGTCATAGACCAGAGCCTCACATTCATCAATGCCCGTATCGCCGAATTGGATCAGGATCTGGGGGTGATGGAATCCGGTCTGGCCTCCTTTATGCGAAGCAACCGGCTGATTGCGGTTGGCAGCTATGGACAGGATTATCTGCGGCGCAGTGACGAATACATGCAGGAACGCGAGGTGCTGGAAAACCAGATTTCCATGGTGGACTATCTGGCCGACTTTGTCAACGGCATGAAGGACGAATACAAACTTGTCCCTGCCGAGATGGGGTTGAAGGATCCTCAGCTGGCATCGGTCATTTCCGAATACAACACCACGCTGTTGCAAAAGCAGAAACTGGAGACCAAAGGCAACACAGCCAGCAACCCCGTGACCAAGGAAATCAACGCCAGCCTGCAGATTCTTAAGGATGGGGTCTCCAGTGCGCTGGCCGCCCTGCGTGCAAATTTGAAGCAGCAGCTGACCCGCAGCCGGCAGTTGGAGAATCAGGCCGGCAGCAAGGTGCAGGCTGTGCCGGAGCACCAGAACTATCTCACCTCGGTGGAACGGGAGCAATCTGTCAAGCAGAGCCTATATCTCTTCCTGCTGAACCGTCGTGAGGAGCTTTCTCTCTCCAAGGCGGCCCTTGAGGACGATGTGCGTGTGATTGACGCGGCGGACGGTTCCATATCGCCCACCAAGCCCCGCGTCTCCATGATTTTCCTTGTTGCCATTGTGCTTGGCCTGGCCATTCCGGTGGGTGTATTCTTCCTTCTCAAGACGATGGACACTGACATCCACAGCAAGCGTGACGTGGAGGAGGGCTGTTCCGTGCCGATTCTGGGCGATGTCCCGAAGCAGACTGCCGAGCAGGAGAAGGGCAGCATCATTGTGGCAAGGGAGAACGGCCGCGATTCCATTTCCGAATCGTTCCGTATTATCCGCTCCAATCTCGATTATATCAAGACCGACCGTCCGGGCTGCAAGGTGGCCATGTTCACCTCCTTCTTCCCGAACAGCGGCAAGTCGTTCCTATCCACCAACCTTTCCGTGCTGCTCGCCGCCTCCGGCAAGCGGGTACTCCTGGTTGATGCTGACATCCGTAAGGGTACGCTGCACAAAAAGCTGCCCAACGCCAACAACCATGGGCTTTCCAACTATCTTTCCGGCAAAATCGAATTGGAGGAGCTGCTGAAAGAACGCCGTGCGATCTCTTCCGGATGGGATGCGATCTTTTCCGGTCCTGTTCCGCCCAATCCGGCAGAACTGCTGGACAATGTCCGCATGGATGCCTTTATTGAGGCGGTCCGGCCGCAATACGACTATGTCCTGTTGGATGCGGTGCCTGCCGGCATTGTGGCTGATGCGGACATCCTGAAGCGTCTGGCCGACCTGACCGTGTTTGTCATCCGCGCCAACGTGACCGACAAGCGTGCATTGGGCGATTTGGAGACAATGTACAAGGAGAACCGTTTCCCGAAACTCTGCGTAATTGTGAATGACGTGAATTATAAGAAACTGGGTTACGGCTATGGTTACGGTTACGGCTATGGCTACGGCAACGGTACCGGGCACAGTTACGGCTATGGATATGGTTACGGCTATGGATACGGCTATGGCAACGATGAGGAGACCAAGCGTCAGGCGCAGATGTCCGTTCTCCGCAAGTTTAACAGGAAAATCCTGATGATTATGGGTATCGGTTCAAAAAAACACGGACATCATGATCATGGTCATGACAAATAAACAGTATTGAAAATGGGCTTGTTTGACCGAAAAAAAAGACTGCCCGCCGATTTCTTCCAAGGGGCGACCGACATGCACAGCCACCTGCTGCCGGGTGTGGATGACGGATTCCAGACGGAAGATGCCACAATGGAGGGACTGCGCTACCTGTATGGCCTCGGATTCAGGCAGCTGATACTTACCCCTCATGTCATGACGGACTATGCCGACAACAACCGTCCAAACCTTGTGCAGTGGTATGACGCTTTCCTGCCTATGGCGGACGGGTGCGGATTTTCCACGAGGCTGGCGGCCGAGTACATGCTGGATGAGCAGTTCCTTTCGCATCAGCAGGAGGGATGGCTCTATCTTAATCCGCAGGAAAAGATTTTGCTTGTGGAGACCTCCTACATGTACAGGAGTCCGGACATGGAGGAATACCTGTATGAGCTGACCACCTGTGACAACCAGGTCGTGATAGCCCATCCGGAACGTTACCGCTATGCCGACAGGGAGCTTTTCGGACGCTGGAAGGAGAGCGGATATTTTCTGCAGTTGAACCTGATTTCGTTGGCGGGAGGCTACGGAAAGCCGGCAAAGGAGACCGCACTCTACCTGCTGGATGCCGGAATGTACGATTATGTTGGCACCGATTTGCACAAAATCAGTACATTCGAACAGTGGCTGCCTGAGATGAGGCTGCGCGACCATCAGATTGATGCGCTGCACAAGTTATATGAGAACAATGCGGAGCTGTACGGACAGCCCGCCAAACAGGAATAATAACAAAGATATATAATTACAATGAAAAAGCAGATTACATTACAGGAAGCGGCCGGACTGGTCAAGGACGGCATGACGGTGATGTTCGGCGGGTTCCTCGGAGGGGGGAGTCCGGTGCAGATT